>Ga0315291_10007190_pt1 | contig 13800 bp, 21 predicted proteins | sample YL17G12_20_MG_FD_203070 | JGI IMG/M metagenome (GOLD analysis project Ga0315291, IMG submission 203070) | Sediment microbial communities from Yellowstone Lake, YNP, Wyoming, USA - YL17G12_20 | ecosystem: Environmental > Aquatic > Freshwater > Lake > Sediment | place: USA: Wyoming | collected...
GCGGTTTGTATGTCTTTTGCATCGAACTGGCATATGTCCCCTATTACGGGCAGATCCGGACGGTTGAGATGGATGGTTTTCTGGCAGTTGTCGTTGATGTCGGAGGCAAGGCGGATATCGAATCCGGCCTGTTCGAGGCCGAGGTCGAGGCCCATCGCCCCCGTGAAGAAGCTTAATGCGGTCGGTTTTGCCATGCGGGGATTATACAGCGGGATGGTGTTAGACGCAAGCACCCGCTGTGACGGTCCCGCTTTCGGTTGACCATGCGCCGTCAGGGCATCCAGCCTGGGTGGCCTTGGAGGATTTGCGGTTGATCAGTGTGTCGCCGGCATTGGCTGACATCCACCACCTGTTGGTGGCCGCATCGTACCAGATCTTCCAGGTTCCGTTGGAGTAGATCTCCTCGCCGTCATGCAGAATGCCCGTTCGGTTATATGTCCCGTTATAGGCCGATGTGGAGAACGCCGAAGCACAGTATTGTTTCAGGCACCCCTCGGGACTGCTTGACGAGCTTGAAGATGATGAGCTGCTGGAGCTGCTGGAGCTGCTTGAGCTTTGAGAGCTGCTGGAGCTGGACGAACTTGAGCTGGACGAGCTTGAGCTTGAGCTGCTGGAGCCTGACGAGCTTGAGCTGGACGAGCTTGAGCTTGAGCTGCTGGAACTGCTTGAGCTTTGAGAGCTGCTGGAACTACTGGAGCTGCTCGAAAGGGCACAGGGAGCCTGCTGAACCACTGGTGATCCGGCATACGACCCGTGTGCGGTATAGGAACCCAGCAGCCCCCCGAATCCGGCTGAGTCGGCCTTGAAATAGTTGACGTTGTGCGGGATGTCGTCCGTGATGATGTAGTAGTGGTCGGGATCGAACCAGTCGTAGTAGATGAAATACGATCCGCCCTCGGAACGAGGCCCGTAGTTGTTGGGGCTGGATTGCGGATATGTCCCTATCACGTCGGGAGACAGTCCCTCGCCGCAGACATAGAGGATATCCCCCGAGCTTGAAGATGATGAGCTGCTGGAGCTACTGGAGCCGCTGGAGCTTGACGTCGACGAGCTTGAGTTGGACGAACTTGAGCTGCTTGAATTGGAGCTCGACGAGGATGAGCTTGAGCTGGACGAACTTGAGCTTGACGAACTTGAGCTGGACGAGCTTGAGCTTGAATTTGAGCTTGAGCTGGATGAACTTGACGACCTTGATGAGCTGCCAGGTGAGGCCGTCACCTTCACGGTGAACACCAGGCTACCGAACCCGATCCACTTCACGTCGAAGAAAACCGCGCCGGCGTTACGTGTGATCGTCTCGCCTATGAGTGTGAATACGTGCCGCCCGCCCTGGGCGTCGTCGGCGTCCCACACGAACGATCCGGTCTCGTTGGCGATCTGGAAGTTGACGAAGTTGACAACCACGTATGCGGTCGTCCCCGGGTCGCCGGTGTAACTGAGATTGTTGACGGCGCATACAAGAGGAATTTCCTCGTCGGGGCCTATCACGGCGTCGCACATGCTTGAGGAAGACATCGAGGACTGGCTTGAGGACGACTTGGAGGACTTGCTGGAGGACGATGAAGATGAGGAGCTCGGGGACGACGACGACGATGAACTGGATGACGACTTAGAGGACGAGCTGCTGCTTGACGGCATTGCTTGCGTGCTGGAACTTGACATCACCTGTGTGCTGGAGCTAGGCAGCACACGAGTGCTGGAGCTTGACGACAAGCTTGACGAGGACGAGCTTGAACTGGACAGGGAGCTGCTGGACGACGAGCTTGAACTGGAAGAGAACGAGCTGCCTTGGCTGCTGGATTCGAATTCGGTGTCCACGCCCTCGACGACAAAAATGGTTCCAGAGACGTTGCAGGCCACTCCGATAACGTAGTGCGTCCCGGCGGTCCACGCCCTGATCGTATGGGGATTCCCGTTCAGGTCAATCAGCAGGAGGCGGCTCTTGATGGACGGCGGCGGGTCGTAGTCAATGACGTATAGGTTGCCAGACGGATCAACGTCGCAATACTTCAGCGTCTGGTAGGAGCTGGTCCATGCGTTTCCGATGTGCCATCCTGCAACTCCGCTTCCAGAAAAATGGTGGACGAAGAAGCTCTGGTCTATTAGTTTTACCTTGTGGTTGCCGCTGTCTGTTACATAGACGCCTCCGGTCGGGGAACATGCGACGCCATACGGCTTGTTGAAGCGGGCGACATCCCCATGCCCGATCGCGTCTCCGGCGACCCCGTTTCCGGCGACCGTCCAAACATGCGACCCCCTGTTGAATATCCTGACGGCGTGGTTCTTGGTGTCGGCGATCCAGACGTTACCGGCTCGGTCAACCGCCACGTCGTATGGGTTGTTGAACCGCGCGACATCCCATGCCCCGTTTACGAAGCCGGATGCGCAAAGGGGGTCGCCAGCCAGAAGGCTTACGTTCCTGTTGGAGTCAATCTTGCGGATCTGGTTGTTCTCAACGTCGGCCACATAGAGGTTCCCCGAGCGGTCGTACGCGACGCCGCCGGGAGCGTTGAACCTTGCGTCGTATGCAGTTACGGTGTTCGAACCGTTGTTGCCGGGTGTGCCTGCAAGGCCGGCGTAGGTTGAGACGTTGCCACCCGGCGTTGTCTTTATGACGATGTGCTTCTTGGAGTCGGAGCAGTAGACGTTGCCAGACGGGTCGACGGCGACGCCGCAGAGTGCGACGCTTCCGCCAACGAAGTCGCCCTTACCGTTGAAAAGGTCGTTGACGCCGAGGACTATGCCCCCGACGTTGCCCGACAGCGTTGAATATCCCTTTTCGTATCTCGTCAGCTGGTTGAAAGCCATATGTGACCTCGTTGGACTATATTTCCCGACTGGTTCGGACGATCCCCTTTTGCGATATGCGTTTTTTCACGCCGTCAACACGACCCAGTCTGCACCACTGGGTTGCCCAAATATGATCCGCTGATGTTGTATGTCGCGAACACCGTCGAATTGCTGCTCACGAAGCAATCCGTAGGAATTTCGGCTGATTCCGTTGGGGAAATGGCATAGTTGTAGATCGGTCCTATTATGTGGGTGTAATAGATATAGTATCCGTTGTCTGCTCTCCGCCATGCCGGCTGCCCTTGGAAGGCCGCCACCGAGTTGTATGTTCCGGTAACGTCAGGCGACAGCGAATACAACCCTTGGCAAACGTTCACCGAATCGGCCGCGGTCCAGCTTGACGAGCTTGACGACGAGCTCGAGCTTGGCGAGCTTGAGCTGGACGAGCTTGGCGAGCTTGAGCTGGATGACGAAGAAGGACTGCTGCTGGAACTGCTTGACGAGCTTGACGAGCTTGACGAGCTTGACGAGCTGGATGAACCAGACGAGCAGTCACCAACCGTCATGGTTCCCTCGACGGTGTGCGGGACAGAGGCCCTCTGATATCCGGCTCCGTCAGGACATGTTGTCAATGCGGTCTGGTAGTATTTGACGTCGAACGGGTCAACGACTCCTATGCACCACCCTGGCAGGTTGAAGAACATGTCATAGGTTCCGTTGTTGTAGACCTTTGAGCCGTGGAAGTACGAACCGGTGTAGGTATATGTCCCGTTGGCCGAAGGCCACTGGACAAAACCGGTTCCGCAGTAGGTGTCCTCGCAGGTAGAACTGCTGGAGGAGGACGACGATGACGGTGAGGAGCTGGAGGAGATGGAGGACGATGACGAATTTGACGATGAACTTGAACTGGATGAACTTGAGCTGGAACTTGAGTTGGACGAACTCGACGACGAGCATTCGCCCGGGGCCACGCTCCCCTCCACGGTGAACGGCGGCAGTATCCTCTGGTATGACGTGTCTGGGCATACGGCCGAAGGGTCAGACGACGTGTATACGGCAGTCTGGACCGGTTCCGCTACGCCAATCGCCCATCCGGTCGTGACGTGGGCCCAATACAGGTCGTATGTCCCGTTGTTGTAGACCTTTCTCCCGTTGTGGTACGAACCCATGTAAGTGTATGTCCCTCTGGCCAGCGGGAACGTTGAAAAGATGCCGGACGCGCAATAGATGTCCTCGCAGGTAGAACTGCTGGAGGAGGACGACGAGGAGGATGACGATGAGCTTGAGGAGCTTGAGGAGCTTGACGACAGGGACGAGCTTGAGGAGCTTGAGGAGCTGGACGACGACGAGCTGTGCCCGCAGAACTCCCCGACCATCTCCGCCCCAACGTAGAATCGGAGGCAGTCGCCTGACACCCTCACAAACGTGTCGAAAATAGATCTGTTGTCGAGATAGACAGTCATGTTTAGCCCAGTTCCACGATGCCCTATTATTCCCAACGCCTCGCCCTTTTCCCTATAAATGTTGTGGCGGCCGAGCCAACCTTGTGGTTTGACACTCCGCGGGGCTAAAGCCCCGCGGATTCTTGGTTCAGCGACGGAACTTGTCCGGCTGTCCGACAGCCGGGCAGAGGCTCCGTCTCCCCAAGCGTTGATTCCCGCTCGTCCAGCGGTACCTGCCTGATCATGTTCTGCCTGTTCAGGGCGAAGTTGCGGATGTTGACGGCCGCGTTCACGTCGCGGTCATGTTCGGCTCCGCATCTCTCACAGGTCCACGACCTCATTCTCAGCGTGAGGCCGCCATGGATGTGCCCGCACTTGGAGCACATCCTGGAGCTGGGGTCGAATCTTCCTATGAAGATCAGGTTCCCGCCCCTCCACCCGGACTTGTATTCCAGCATGGCTGCGAATTCACCCCACGCGGCGTCCATAATGGATCCCGCCAAGCTGTGGTTAGCCGCCATGCCCCGCACGTTGAGGTCCTCGATGCAGATGGTTTGGTTCTCGTCCACCAGCCTAGAGGACAGCTTGTGCAGGAAATCCCTGCGCCTGTTTGTTATGGTTTCGTACTTTCTCGCAAGACGAATCCTTGCCCTCGCCCTGTTGTTGGAACCCTTTATTTTGCGGCTCACCCTCCGGTTCAGTCTGGCGATCCTGTTCTCCACGCCCTTACCGAACCTTGGGTTGCCAACCTTCTTGCCGTTGGACAGGACGCAGAAATGTTTGATCCCCAGATCGATTCCGACAGCCTTGCTTCTGTCAATCGGCTTCCTTTCCGGAATTGATTTCCCATCCTCCACCAAGATGGATACGAAATATTTTCCGGAGGGGTTCTTCGATATCGTAACGGTCTTGATCTTTCCCATGAACCTCCGGCTGAACACTGTTTTAATCTTAGGAATCTTGGGGATTGAGATGCAATTCCCGTCGAAGTCAACCTTGACGTGCTGCGGGCACTGGAAGGACAGCCTTCCCCTCTTCCTCTTGAAGGTCGGGTATCCCGGATCCCTGTCGTGTTCCCTGATTTTCCGGAAGAAGTTCGTGAAGGCGTTGTCGAGGTTGAGCAGCGACCTTTGGAGGGACTGGGAGTTGACCTCAGCGAGCCATGGGAGATCCATCTTCATCTTCGGGATCTCGTTGGCGAGTTGGTAGACGCCCGGTGACCTCCCGGTCTGGGCGTAGCTCCTGTTTTTCATGTCCAGAGCCCAATTGTAAATGAACCTGACGCAGCCGAAGTGTTTCTCCAGCAGTTCGGCCTGTCTCGGCTTCGGATAGATCCTGTATTTGTATCCCTTTAGCATCATTTACGGTGTTCTCCGATATGCCGCAAAATTCCTTCTTGCCATCGGCGTTTTTAATGGTATTCTTGTTATATGGTCGGAATTGTGAAAGACTCCGCCTTGTATCTGCTGGGGCTGAAGCCCCGCGGGTTTATGGCGGGATCCATAACTGGTGGCGTGAAGTCGAACAATCACAGGAGACGCTTATGTCAAGAGGCTTGGATTTCGCCTGCGAGAACAAGAAGTGCCAGAATTTCGACACATGCCTGACGATGCACGGCCCATGGCCTATCGCTAAGATCGGGGACATCCTGTCGTCCGCGTTCCCCTTCGACAAGGAGTTCAGGGACGGGTTGGAGAAAAGGCTGTCGGAAGGCAGGACGCACGCCTGCATCCCCCTCCCCAACAACGACGTCATCCACGTTCAGGGCATCAGGGTGCAGGCATACTGCCCGCGGTGCGTGATAGTCTGGGACGAGGACATTCTTGCGTCGGATTTCGCGTCGCAGGAGGCGTTCCATCTCGCCGTCGACAACATGTTGGCCGATCCTCCTGCCTGCAGGTGCGGGTCGTCCAGGATCACTGTGGACAGTATCGGAGATGAAACCTTGCTCTGTCCGTCATGCAAAAACCCCATGTTGCGCCAAGGTTGGGTCGTAAAGCCGGTCAAAGTCAGCACGCCATGAGGATTATCGTCACAACGCAGTGGCCTGCGGAGTTCTCCGGGCTCAGGGTAACGCAGATGAACTCGAGGCCGTCGAAGATGCCGGAGAAGATACTTTCCGACGACATCGGATCCGATGGCTTGATGGTCGGCATATGGGCTCCGTGCAGGGCCTCGGGTGTTGAGACCCAGACTGACGTGTCGTCATGGGACGACCTTATCGGGAGCTATATGGCTGTTTTTGAATATGCCGTAGTTCACAAGGCTGCCAACGTCTGCATGCCGGCACTCGGATCAACCCTGTATTGGCCAGCCTCCAAGACCGCCATCGCCGCCAGGGTGGCGCTTTCGGAATTGTCGGGGCCACTGGGGGGCTCGGTTGTGACGTTTGTCGTCAGGGAAAAGGACGCAAGGGCGTGGCTGGATGAGCTGGCGTGTTTCGACGCCTGTCCCGTGTAATCACTTACAACGTTTTTGTATATTGTTGTTACACTGGACAAGAAGGAAGAAATTGATGGAAACCGAAGATAACAAGGCTGTTAGGAGCAGAAGATTCGACTGCGACCGGTGCGGCGGCCGCGGATGGGTCTCAACGGCGGCACATGACCCAAGTTGTGACGGCTCCTGTTTCACGTGTCCTGTTGAGGAGCAGGCCGAGTGCGGCAAGTGTGGCGGAGCTGGGTTCCTTGAGAAACCGCTGATCAGGCTGTGGATTGACGACACAAGGGATCCTCCGGACTCCGGTTGGACGCACGTCAGGACCTGTGACGAGGCCGTCAGAGCCGTCGACGCCTCGCAGCCCGAGAGGGTCAGCTTCGACCACGACCTCGGCGAGGGCGGAACGGGATACGACGTGGCATGCTTCGTCGAACGGTTGGCCTATGACGGCAAAATAGGCAGGTTCGAATGGGACGTCCACAGCGCGAACCCAGTCGGAGCCGAAAGGATCGCCGTCGTGATGAGGAATGCGGACAAATTTTGGTCGGAACAGGAAAAGAAACAGGAACAACAAGGATAGGAGAACGACATGGGCATCATGGACTGGATGAAGGGCAAGGGCAAAGGCAAGGGCAAACAGTGGAAGGATCCCGAAAGGGGGAAGACCCAGGAAACCAAGGCTGAAACCAAGGTCGAGGCCAAGGAAGCCGAGAAGTGCTCCTGCGGGCACGATCACGGCCACAAGCACGAGGATGTCCCGAAGGCTGCGGATGCGGCCGTCGAGGCACCTCCGAAGGAGAAAAAGGCTCACATGAAGGAGAACGTCATGCCCGGCACGCCACCTCCTCCCGCCGAGCCTGAGGCTCCTCCGGTTCTCGGCCCCCGCGACTACAGGAAGCTCGCCAACAACGACTATGAGAAGGCCAAGGAGAAGTTCAAGACGGTCTTCGTCATCCAGCACGTCAAGACGAAGAAGGTCGCCGAATTAAGGGCGGCCAGCGTCGTCCACGCCGCCAACCTGATCGGATGGCGGCCGAGGCAGGTCAGGCTTGTCAAGTCGTACGAAGAGAAATAAGATGAGCGCCAACTTCTTTACTGTTTATGAGGACGCTCGGCCTGGGCGTTTGGTAAACCTGGTGCATGGGAATGATGATCATGATGATGTCGCCCCCGTCTCGAAGGAAAGTAATCTGGTGCGCGATGTCAGGAAAAGGATATTGCGTCCGGTTTTGAACCGGATACAGGAAGAAGTGTCATGGGACGTCATAATGAGGACTGAAAACCTTGTGACCGATGTTTCGTGGATGGTGGGATTGCCATCTCGGTGGCGATAGGTCAGTCTCGTCAAGTCGTTATGAGGAGAAGTGAGATGGAAACCGATATGCTCAGCGTAGGCGAATACGCCAGCGGGCGACTGGCGAATCTGGAACTCCGCGACGGCGGGTTGGACAACACAGGTTCGGGCCTGAAAGCCAGCGGGCTGACGTTCGAAATCAAGAAGAGGATACTGAATCCGGTTTGCAGAATGGTGTTGGGCTCGGTCAGCCTCGGCATCCTGCAGCGGACTGAAAGGCTCCTGTTGGATGTCTCGCAGGGGACTGGGGACGCCCCGCTGAGGGGACAATGAACAAAACCGATTTGCAATCCGTCAGGAGGGATGTTGCCGAGCAGGCGTCAGACATGTTCCTCGCCGGCGGGAGAGTGTATGAGACCGTGCTGTTGGATCGCGTCAGGAAGGATATAATGAAGCCGGCGGCCCGGCGGATATTCGGTTCCGTAAGCGAAAATGTCATTTTGAAAACGGAACCGCTCCTCGGTGGCGTCATGCAGATGACGGGGAACCGTCCGTTCAGAAGGACTCGCGTGTCATGAGCTGCGACGTTGCATCAGTCAGCCGGCAAATCAGCGACATGATGTTGAAAGAGAGGAAATATATTGGATTCAAGGTCATCAGGCCGATCAACGAAGGTGCTTTGGCTCAGATTACGGCGAGGTCAATGAGGCAAATATCCCCCCTTTTGGAAGGAATAATGAGGAGGATGCCCATTGACGCCGTAAGGGGGCTGTCGCGATGAGAGGAAACATCAGGAGTTATTCGGAGGAGAACAATGGAACAGCAGAACAGGATATCCGGCGGGAACGTTGACAAGATGCTCTTGTGCCTTAACACGGCCGACTTCTTCCTTAACGGGGCGAAGTCCGAGAACGAGGCGGCGGCTCATGCGGCTGACATGGGTGACGAGTGCGAGGCAGAGCGGCACCACGCCGCATCGGTTGCCCTCAGGAACAGGGCCCAAAAGGAAATGGCTCGGATCAGGGGCATGTACGGTAAATTCAGGCTCGACCTGAACTGAAAGGATAAGGGGTATGCAGCTCATTTTCATAGGCACGGGGTCGGCGTTCACTACGGAGAACTTCCAGAGCAACACGGTCGTCCGCAGGAACGGCAAGAACCTGCTCATCGACGCCGGCGGGGACATCAGGTGGTCGCTCAAGAAATACAACATGTCCCACAGGGACGTGGACGCCGTCTACGTCACCCACCTCCACTCCGACCACACCGGCGGTCTGGAGTACCTCGCCTTCGCGTCCTATTTCGACCCCTCCACGGAGGAGAAGATCCAGCTCATAGCCAACAACGAGCTGATATGCGACCTCTGGAGCTCGACGCTTCAGGGCGGCCTGCGCTCCATTCAGGGCAAGAGGACGACCCTCGTCGACTTCTTCGACGTTTCGGCCGTCAGGAAGAACGGCAGGTTCACGTGGGAGGACATCGAGTTCAGGATCGTCCAGTCCGTCCATATCATGGACGGCTTCGCGATCGTACCAAGCTTCGGCCTCATGTTCACATGCCCAGAGACCGGCAAGGTCGTATTCCATACCGGAGACACGCAGTTCAACCCAAACCAGATTGTCGACTTCTACAGGATGGCCGACCTCATCGTTCACGACTGCGAGACCTGTGCGGGCCGGACGGGCGTCCACGCACGCTACGACGAGCTTGTGACGCTTCCGGCCGAGATCAAGAGAAAGATGGTGTTCACCCATTACCAGGACAACGTCCTCAAGGACATCGAGGCTTGGGAGAAGAAGTCGATGGACGACGGGTTCGGCACCTTCGGGGACATCCGCGGCTTCCTGAGGCCGGGGACGTTCTTTGACACGACCGTGGCGTGGCCGAGGGAGCAATAGGAGAACTGTATGCAAATCATTTTCGCCATTAAGTCTTGGTTCTATCGTCAAAGGCGTTGGAAGATATGCGCATATTGTGGCACTAGAGTGGCTTGGCATTACTGGTGGGACAGGGAGATAACGGTTGCCACCGACGGAAACCGGTTTTTCCCCTGTTTGTGGGATATCCATTGGCGAAGGGTCTTCACTGGCAACTGTTGCAATCCTCCGGTTGGATAAAGGAGAATCATGTTTAACGGAATAAGACCGAAATTCGGGAGCCTTTCCGAGGCCGCAAAGAACCTCATCGGGATCCTCGACGGCGTTCCCGACGGCCATTACATCCAGAAGGTGGAGCAGGCCGTAACAGACCTTGAGGACTTCTGCATACTGCAGAGGCTTGACAGGGTCGCAGGCGTCAAAAGGATCAATAGGGAAACCGGTGAAGTGACATACCGGAAGTCCATCAGGATAGACGATCTACTTGAAGCGGCGGCCGGACCGGCGCACAAGGCCTCGTCGGATCATGAGGCTCATAAGGTTGAGGAAGAAACAAAGGAGATAGATCATGGGCAAGACTAACACGAGAGCTCAAGTGAAGGTTTCACACGGCCATTGGGACGCCCCTTTCCTCAAGAGGGATAAGGATGATGTGGATCTGTCTTGTCTTGTGGGCAAGAAGATTGTGTCCGTCGGCAGGATCGACCAGTCGGGATTTCCTCCAAATACCGCCTCCGCCGAGGCCAACTTCGCCATTGACTATCAGGATGGGAAAAAGGTCCGGCGCGTTGTCATAGGCGCCACCGACCTCGGCTGGTGGACGGAGTGGATCGGGGAAAGGGGTACGGCAAGCCGTGTCGACAGCCTGAAGGACATGGTGCGCTCCGCATGGGACAACCTTGTGAAGCAGGAGTCGCTGAAAATAGTCTACAGGCCCTTGGGGCTGAGGTTCTATTTCGCCGCCGACGACGGCTCCGAGATCCTCTCTTTTCACAGAGATGATCTGAAAGTCTTGCCGGCGAACGTGAGGAGGCACTTCACCTCGAAAAAGCCAAGGGACGCCGAGGCGGTCGTCGCGGCGATCGGCCAATGGCTGTGGGCGGACTGATTTTTGAAAGGAGACGCGATGTACATAGAGAATCCGAAGACCAAAGGCAGCGGGATCTTTTGCTGCATTCCCCAGACTGGAAAATGCCCCAACGGGTGCGAGGATTGTTTCTTCCAATCGGGGCGCTCGTATCTTGAGCCGCTCGACCAGAACCTCCCCAACATGCCGGATCCGGACGAGGTCTCTAGGTACGGCTGGGTCGTCAGGGTCAACGACGGCAACGACAGCAACGTCCACAGGGAGCATGTCGTCAGTTCTGTCCAGCGCTACCCACGCCGGTTCTACAACACCGCCCTGCCAAACGACCTCGGTGGCTTCGACGCCCCCGTCGTCCTGACGCTCAACCCCGGAACGATGACCGACGAGTCGTTCCACAAGCTTGACGACCCCATCCCGCCGAACCTCATGTTCGTCAGGTTCAGGACGAACACATGGAACGTGATCCTCGCCGGAGACGCCGTGGACTATTACACGGTTAGGGGCGTGCCCGTTGTCCTGACGTTCATGGCCTATTTCAAGACGGCATCCGACATCCCCGAACCTGAGCGTATCGGCTATGTCTTCAGGAAGAGGACGCTGAACTCCTACCACGCCATCACCACGGAGGCGTGGCAGGAGGTCATGGACGCCCACAGGCTCAACAAGCTCGTCCACTCGTGCGGCAGGGTAGAAGGCGAGCTGGGCGACACGAAGTGCAGATACTGCGGCAACTGCCTGAGGGAATGGCATGTTGCAACGGAGCGCATGAGGACGGGAGGCCAGCGATGAGTCTTGGGAACATTATGAGGGCCAACAAGAACCTCGGCGGCCGGGAGTGGGTCAGCAAGGCATTCGAGCATCCCGAGGACGTGACGGGGATGTTGGTGCTCCAGTTCGACTTCGAGGATTCCGTCAACGGCCGGACGCTCAGCAGGGACATCATGGCCTTCCCCCACAGGAAGCCGGAGGCGAAATACTGGATGACTGGCGACAACGTCCTCGTCCAGTTCAGGTCGGCGGACAAGAGGAAGGCGTATCTCAGCACCCTCCTGAGGAACATGGCCGAAGCCCGTATCACAGTGGAGGTCAGGGAGCCGAAGGCTCCGGCCAAGGTAAGCAGGTTCGGGTTCATGACCCACACGGTCTACAGGACGATAGGTGACATGGTTGCGGTGAATATGGTTCTTGAGAAGGCGGAACGGGAGAAGGAAATCGAAAAGAAAGGGAACATCAGAAATGAAGAAGCCAAAGAACAGTCCGACGCGCGTTGAGGCCAAGCACTGCAGCGGATGCGCCGCTTGCGGAAGCAGCGGAGCCGGAAGCCTCCAGCAGTCCCACAGCACATGGGAGAACTGCAGGGTGGTTCCGCTGAGCAAGATGAGGAGGGTCGGCACGCCCAAGGAGGGGTTGTTCATGTTCTCCCAGCACCTCTGCTCATACCAGACGAAGTTCCCTGACGGCAAGTGCATCGAGGCGGCCACCGGCCAGAGAGGAGGAATTCCTGAGATCGGAGGCAGGCCGTTCATATACGACGTGGCCATCCATCCGGGCGAGGCCACGCCCAAGGCAGTCAGGCAGGCGTTCCTCGCCGTCGTAGGCGAGAAGGCGTTCCACGACGCCTGCTGCTACGGCGAGATCCTGAACCGGATGGTCACGGAGGGCAGGATGACCGAGGAGGAGGCGGCGGAGGCGAAAGTTGACCCGATCTCCCTGCGGAAAAAAGTCGTTAAATAGATGTTGACTTGAAGGGAAAAATCGTTTATCTTGCGAAACAGAAGATTGGAAAGGATAGTGTCTATGAGCTTGTTAGTGGTCCCAGAGCATATTCGACCGGAGGAACGCCCCGCATAGGGCGGCCGGACGAGTGTCTCCAGGATCATGGAGCAAAACGAGGGCCGCCATTCGCGGAAGCGAGTTGCGGCCCTCGGTGTTTTTAGCGACGGCGGTAGTGGTCAAACGGTATGACGCCGGCCTGTGGAGCCGGAAGCGCGGGTTCGACTCCCGTCTACCGCCCGGGTGACGGTTCTGGTTCGCCTTTACGTGGCGTCGCCTAAACGCAATGGTTGCTGTTGCGACGAAGAAACCAGATGTCTCTTCTGATTGATTATAGAAGAGATTATGCCCAAGAAAATTTGGGCTCGATGTTCTTTGAAATGTGACATGCTCGATACGTCGATGATGCAAAGCTCTATGCCTCGCTCTAGGCAGGCTTGAAACTTGCGTTCATCGTTCGACTGGATGCTGGCCAGTTTTTCAGCTCCATGAATCGGCTCATAGTGAAAGACGCCGTTGAGCTCGAAAGCTAGCTTGAAAGATGGGATATAAATATCTAGTTCACCATTGATGGTGTCCTTCTGGTTGAAATGCATTTCGACGTCAGGATAGGTTTCGGTAAGTTTTTGTGACAGCCACCGTTCTAACTTGGAGACCCTGGTTCCAGTTGACCGGTGAGTATTGTTCCATTTGGCTGCACATGAGCAGGAGCAAAAAAAGTAACCGCTCTTACTTTTCTTAATGTCTGGGCCGCTTCTGGTGATTGCCGCTCCGCAGGTATGGCAATGGACTGTTTGTCGGGTGTCTTTATGAGAACAGGAACATTTTTCAGAACAGAAATCAAGAGTTCTGTTCTCGGAACCAGCCAGGACTTTTTGAATTTCGTGTTTGGGCTGTTGGAAGACGGTTTGACACTGCTTGCATCGGAGGTCAAGCAAAGTCCTAGAGGATGACAGATTGAAGGTCGTTTGACTGAATAGGGGTTGCATATTTGATATTTCTATGACAGGTTTAGAAAACCCTTTTTCGACTCCTGTTTTCCGCCCCAGCGTAAGGAGAAGCGATGAAGACAGCCGCAGACATGTATATGGAGGACGC
>Ga0315291_10007194_pt1 | contig 13794 bp, 17 predicted proteins | sample YL17G12_20_MG_FD_203070 | JGI IMG/M metagenome (GOLD analysis project Ga0315291, IMG submission 203070) | Sediment microbial communities from Yellowstone Lake, YNP, Wyoming, USA - YL17G12_20 | ecosystem: Environmental > Aquatic > Freshwater > Lake > Sediment | place: USA: Wyoming | collected...
GGAAATATGAAGATTCGAACTTCAGATACTTTTACGTATGTACGCTTTCCAAGCGTATGCCTTAAACCACTCGGCCATATTTCCAGTGCGGAGGATGAGGGATTCGAGCCCCCGTAGGTGTTACCCTAACCACAATTTAGCAAATTGGTACATTACCACTCTGTCAATCCTCCAATACTTAATTTCAAAGAACAATTTTAATCAGCGGAAGAGATAGGACTCGAACCTACACATCAGTTACCCGATACCAGTTTTCAAGACTGGGGCGATACGCAATTACGCTTTACTCTTCCATTTTGCCTATTAACTCTTCCCATCCTAATTGGATGGGTCAACAGAACTTCGGCAGAGGCCATACCTCTATTCAGTTAGTGGAACCGGTTGGCTTCGACCCAACCACCTCTGGTTTTTCAGACCAGCGCTCTAAACCAAATGAGCTACGGTTCCATTGTGGAAAAGACAAGATTCGAACTTGTGACACTCGGCTCTTCAGGCCGATGCTCTACCAACTGAGCTACTATTCCATTATTTCAAAGTACATAAAACAAAAAATCCGAATCTTTTGGACCCGGATGCGTTTGAAAATGTTTTATTTAAATGATTAAATTCCACAAGGACAATTCACACCCGTTCGGCTCTTATTACTAAAAGTCGATTTATTAAAATGGTTATGTGATTTATTTGTTCTCATGTCTAATCTTATGTAAATATACGAATAATTTTTAAATACGCAAATTTTATTTTAATTTTTTTTTTATTTTTTTAATTTGTGGCGAAAGAGGTGCTCGAACCCCCGACCTTCCTCTTTACTTATTTTTGCACAACTTTTTTGAAAACCATACAAAGTAAACTTAGAGTTGCTCAACCATCCGAGCTATTCCGCCATATTACTTTTAACCTTAAACGTAAACTTTATTAAAAAGTTACATTTATTTTAAAAATTTATTTTTTAATTCTACAACAGTCAAAGAATCATCATCATTACAAACCCAAAACGCTTCCCAGTTATTAATGGCGTAACCCATATCAAATCCGTTTAATGGGCCAAGCTTTATGTACGCTGGGATAAAAATTTTACGGAATAAATCCATAAATTCTTTTCTACTATTAACTATGGTCAATTTTTCTATCATAGTTTAAAAAGGTATCTCGGGTTTTCTGAAAATTAGCCATTTTCATACTGGAGAATCGAACTCCTTTAATTACATTTCTACAATTTTACAGTTTACGCTTTTACTTTTTCGGCCTTTTTGATTCCTTGCCTTCATGAAGTTAATCGTTACCGATAATTGTGTATCGTTTTACCCCGTAAGGCAAACCAATGTGATTGTTTCTTCTAAAACCTTCTTAAAACTATCAAGTGTGTTCGTCACTTGAACCTATCCGGTAAAGGTCACCGGCACCCGACATACTGGCCCGAGAATATTATTCAGCTGACGATAAAGCTTCAACATCTTCGTAAGAAAATGATAACTCTAAAGTACCTTGATTCAAAATTTCAATTTCATTTTGAGTCGTTCTGTACTTCGTTTTGAAGTGTGAAATTTTAGTTTTCACTTCAGCAGAAGTTATTGTCGGAACATACTCAACCGGAATTGTTTGTCTAACACCATTACCAAGATTTTCAAATTTATTTGTCTTGGTAGCTTTTGTGCGAGGTAGTGCATTTTCATACACATTCATCAAAAGTTTGTTGTTATGCATAGAACGAACTTTGTCGTCTATTTTATTTTCTCTGTTAAACAAAGCAATTTTTGAATTAATCTCCTCTGAAAAAGATAATGCTTTTTCTAAACGAGAAACACCTTCATTAAATTTTGTAGAATCAGCTGCATTAGAAACTACTACATCCGCTTCTTTTGTTATTCCAAGAGGAGCTCTATGAGTTTCGCTATTAAGCTTACTTACTGTGTTTGAAATTTCGTTTTTCAATCTTAATGCTTCTGATACTGTTATTTTCATGATAGTGTTTTTTAATTACAATGCAAATATAATAACGTTTTATTGAAAAACCAAATTTTTTTTAAATTAATTAAATTATTTTTATCTAATTCTAGTTGTTTTTATTACGCGCCCTTCTTTATCTCTTCTGATTAAAAGTCTGCTTCCATCCTCTTGTTCAATAATTTGTTCAGTTAAAGAATTTGTCCAAACATCGTCATAACCATATTGTTTATAATTATGTTTGTAATCATTAGAATCATAGTCGCCATAGTCGCCTATTGAATTCCATGTTGAAAATGGGTCTCCATATATTGACTTTTTTCTTCTTTCTTCAGTTTCTTTTTTTAACTTTTCTTCTTTTAGTCTTTCTTTTTCTTTTGCATCTTTTTGCACTTCAAAAGTTTTTTCGGTAGGCAATACAAGATAATGAATGCTGGCCGGAACTTTTTTAACAATTTTAATTTGAGTTACTTCCTTAAGCTCTCCTAGTGATGCCAAAAGCGTTAAGTCATTATCACACCCATTGTTAACTATAGCAATCGCAATTTCTGCTCTTTGTGATTCAGTAAATAACTTAACAGCATCAACATAATTCAAAACATATTCATTAACCTTCATAATTACTTCAAATGTTTTTTCTGCATTTTTGTAAAAAGGACTTTTTTTGAATAACCAGCTTTCTTTTTCAATTACTTCTTTCCAAATTTCTTCATCTTCACAATCTACCAATAAAATATTTTCAGGAAACAATTTAACCGATTCCTTAATCATCTCATTTGAGATTTCATATTCTCCTTTTTTAATTATTCTCTTTAACCCATTTTCAACTTTATGGACAAATGAGATTAATTTTTCTTTCGAGTAAGGTATTTCATCATAAGCTTTTTCTCCAAAATGTTCAAACAAATCATCCAATAAATCTTTATTAATTTCTTTTAAAAAAGAAAGAATTTTAATTCCAAACCTATTTGCAATATCAACAACTACAGAAGATTCCATAATGTTTAAATTGAAAAAGGCAAATAAATCAGTGTCCTTATTAATTCCTTTAATATCTTTTATAAAAGAAAAACAATTATAAAGTTGTGGATTTTTAACTGCTATTTTTATTAAATCAATTGCTGTATTTTCAACATTTCTATATTCGCCAGTAGCAAAATATAATTGAGATTTTTGTGAAAAATCCTTTTGATATTTATCTGTTTTACAATAAACTATATATAAAGGACCCTTAGATGAGTATTCAACGAATGTTCCAGGTTGAAGTGTGCACCACTTTGTATTTGAGCCGTAGTTTACAGAGCCTTCAAATGATAATAATTTTACAATAAAAATATCTTCATTTTCAAATAAAAGTTCTGCTCCTTTTTTGAGGAATGAAACTGTATTTTCATTTTCATTAAATCGTTTAATTAACCAAGAATTTACAGAAAACAATAATGAACTTATGCTTTGAAATGTGTTTATATCCCTATGTTCTTTAGGAAGACTATCTTTTAAAGACTCAAACAACTCAACTGCTTGAATTGCATCATTTAAATTATCTAAATTTAAGTTTGATTTTGAATTAAGTCTTAACAACCAAGATGCATATTTTTTTGTTGGAGTTACATCACAAGCAACTATTTTGCAAAAAGTTTCCTCATCAATTTTTGTAAATTGTTTCCTTAAATAATCTAATCTATTTTCAGCTGCCATTTTTTCGCAAAAGTATTATTATACAAATTAAACGAAAAAAAACGATATTTGTTACAATTTAATTGAAAATTGCCGGCATTAAATCAACAGACTCCCTTGGTGACATTAATATTTTTTTATTATTGCAGAATTCTATTATTGATAAACAGCTATCTTTTCCTGCTCTGGAATTTCCCCAACCTTTCAATTGATTGAAAATCAAACTATTGTCATCTAATCTATAACATCCCAAAGTAAGTCTTTCTTCTGTTTCTATGTTGAACACTCTAAATCCAATGTATTGTTTGTTGATTATGATATCGTGATATGTTGCAATGCAGTGATTCATATCTAAACCTTCGCTATTTAATTCGTCAAGAGTGGCAATTAATTCAATTCTTACTTTTCCATAATCTCCGGTAAAATCCACAAATGGAGCTACTGATTTTATGTATTCAGTTTTCTTTAGTTCATCTACGGAGCCTTTGTAATTTGATTGTATTTCGTCATGTAAATATATAACCTCATCACTATTAAGGCCAATAATTTCATCTTCATTTCTTCCGGTAATACGAAGCATTCTTATTGTATCAACAAAAAGACTCAACATATCTTCTTCTGTATTTTTATGCATATTGGCTTTAAAAAACGATTCTATTTGTTTTGAGTTTAAAACCTCTCCATCTCCAAAATTATAATTTAACTGAAAGAAGAATTTTTCAATTTCATCTTCTGTTGCTAATGTTTTTAAAATTTCTAACTCTTCTGGTTGTATAACTTTTAATGCTTCTGTCATATTATTTCTTTTTGTCTATAATTAATTTTACGAGGTCTCTAAAAATACTCCCTTGTAATCTTTCAACCTTTCTATCAAGAACGGTTGCATCGAGAACCATAGAGGTTACTTTTTCCTTACTATTAAGCAAAGATATGATATCTTCGTCAATTGTATCCTGGCAAATCAATCTTATTATTTGAACTTTATCGGAAGTAGTTGAGGCTCTGTGTATTCGGTCTTCAGCTTGTTCTCTATCAGAAGGCGTCCAAGGTTGGTCTATAAACACAGCTATGCTTGCAACTGTTAGTGTTATACCAACGCCTGCAGCTCCCATAGTTCCTACAAAAACCTTAACAGAATCATCTTTCATAAACTTATCAACAGCTTCCTGTTTCTCGGTGGCACTTTTTTGACCAGTGAACAATACTGCCTTACCTCCAAAATGATTTGCTATCATTTCTGCAGTTGCGATATATTCCGTAAAAACCACCACTTTTTCATCTCCATCAATAATATCCTGAACGATTTCAATACCTCTACTTGCTTTTACTTGTGAGGTAAACATTTTGAGTCTTTGAATTCTCGAAAGGTGGTCAGCGTCTTTTGTTTCTCCGGTCGTTTCATCAACTACTTCTTTTTCTGCTTTTGCGTAATTTCTATATTCTTCTGGAGTAAGCTCAATTGGGAAGTGTGTAAATGTTTTTGGAGGCAAAAATGCAAGTACGTCAGATTTTAGTCTTCTTAAAAAATAAGGAGATATTCTTGAGTATAATTCATCTAAATTTGAACTTCCGGAATAGTCCCATCCAAAATCATCCTGAAAGCCGGCGCAATATCTAATACCAAAATGATGAGCACTTTTCCATTCGGCCGGGTCAATAAAGTTCAATAAAGAGAAAAACTCAAAAGGCATACTTTTTATTGCGGTACCGGTTAGTAAAAGTTTTTTCGGAACATTCATAAAAGCTTTTTTTACAACCTTGGTTCTATTTGCTTTCGCGTTCTTTAAATAATGAGCTTCATCACAAACTACCAAATCATAACTTTTAGGGTCTAAACCCACTCCGTCTTTATCTTCAAATATAGTTCCTAAAACTCTGGATTTTACAGATTTTGCCCTTTGACAAGAAGGACAAACATCATATTTCTTCTTTGTGCTAGTTTCTTTCCATCCACACTGAACATACGAGCAAGTATGTGACACATTAAGCTTTATAAACGTTTCTAAGGCTTCATAATTTATAATGTGGAACAAAGACTCCTCTTTTGTGTTAACTATCTCCTTTGAGCGTTTTTTGGGCTTATATTTGTAGATATAGGCCTTTTCGTTGGTAAACCTTTGTATTTCGTTTCTCCAGTTTAGTTTTAATGAAGCCGGACATACAACAAGGGTTTTGAGCTTATTTTTAACAGCATATGATATTGCGCTAAGAGTTTTACCAACACCCGGTTGGTCTCCAAGAAGGCAGTTTCCACCGGATTTTTCAAAGAACATAACAGCTTGTTTTTGGTAATCGTATGGTTGTATTACCATATTTGGAACCTCAAACTTGGAAACATCTAAATCTTTTGCTCTGGCTTTAAGGGCGGCTTCTCCTCTTGTTTGTCTGTTGGTAAATTCCTTCTTAAGTTTTTCAATGTCTTCCGGTTCCATATTGGTAAACTTGAACCTGAGATTATTAGCTTTGATAAAATCAATTATTTTGGATAACGCGGCCTCATTGACAACGCGATACCAATCTTCAAAGGTGGTGCCATCATCTCTTTTGGCAAAGTCCATCTTTGTTTGTTGCTGGTCTTTTGGTAGGTTCTTAATAAACTCAGCAAGAGCCTTGTTGAATTGAAACCTTACTTCAAAGTTTGTTCTTAATTTTTTTATCTCTACGGACATAATACTACAAAAAAAACATTTTTTTTCCTAAAAATCAATAGCAGTTTCATTAAATTCTCTATATTTATGGTAATAAAACTAATTTAACATGTCATTAGAAATAAAAAGAAGCGACCTTAACGCATTAATTCATAAGGCAGTTGAGAAGCAAGAAGTAAAACTTGCCTTAGAAAGCAAAAAAGCCAGCTTATTAACTCAATTAAATGAGCTTGATGCTGGACAGCCAGCTGCAAATACAATTGCTCCATCTCAAGGAACCACACCGACGACAACAACTGCTGAAAAGCAGGAAAGTATTTTCGATGCTAAACCCGGAGAAACTATCATTTTTAACTTTCAAGATGTTACAATAAAGGTTCAAAGACAATTGGATGATTTATTTAAAGTAACTGACGCGAGCGAAAGTAAAAAGTTAAAAGATGGAGATTATATCAAAATCCAAGGAAATGATACTCTTGCTAACGGAAAAAAGTTTAAATTTGTAATATTGAGACAAGCTTTGAATTATGAATCAAATCCACTTGTTTCTTGGAAAGTAATTAAAAACTAATTAAAAAAGATTTAAGCTTTATGGAAAGATTAAAAAATTTAAAATCACAACTTAGCGAAACACTTTACAAAGATTTAGAATCATTTTGGATAAATCACACAAACTTCACAGAGCCTCAAGCTGAAAGGTTCATAAGTCTTTTAGAAAAAATAAATAAAGATTCAAAAGAAGTGAAATTAAAAAATTTAGCATTAGAAAAACAATGATTGACGATATTGAAATTAGAGCCTTTTGGATAGAAATAAAAAACCCCATTTAAATAATAAATGGGGTTTTTCTTTTAAAGACCTGCGAGTCGTCTCATACGTTCTGCACTATCCATTATTGCTGATTCTCTTTTTATGTTTTTTCTGTTGTGATTAACAGGGTTTATTTTTAAATTAATTAAACCGTCACCTTCTGAAAGTTGTTGTGTTCCAGGCATGGGTGGCGCATTTGTAGTTTCTGGACCGGCCAAAGCAGCAGGTTGTTCAAGAGGTGCTGGAGACTCTTCTTCTGCACTTTCTTCCGGAGTAGTCAAAGTTTTAGCTACTTCCGCTTGCCACATTTTAAAGAAATCATATAAATTACCAGGTATGGTTTTATTGCTTTCATCCAGATTCATTTTAGCATCCATAAAAACTCCATTCAAAACAGAATAATTCCACTTAAGATAATTGTCTGCTTTTAAAATAATTACTCCGGACCAATAAGCATCTATTCCACTTTCTCCATTATAGAATTTTATAGAATGCCCATTATCTTGCTTGTCAAATTGTACAAGAGGACTTACTGTGCTTCTAAATTTTTCTTCCCAATCTGACACCTCTGCGGATGTTATTTTTGGTACTTCTTTTGTTATGTCTTTTTCTGGTTCCATTTTTATTTTTCTTTCATTCCTGCTTTAAATAACATTTCATCTATTTCTTCCTCATTCTTAAGAACGGGATTAAAAACTGGATTAAGCTGTTTCATAGGTGTAACAGGTAATTCTTTTTGAGGTTCACTTATTGAGATTTTTGAAACCTCTTCGTCTATAAATTTTTCTAATTCTTTTAGTGTCATTTTTATAATTCTTCAATAAAATAATTTGATTTAGTCCAAAGAGTTTTATAATGTTTTTTTAATAAATCTTTTACAACACTCCTCACTTTTTCTTCATCAGTAATTTTGCCGTCCTTAAATTTGCTTTTTAATTCTGCATCTAAAGTATCTCTAACCAATTCTCTAATTTCGGTTTTAGTCATTTCTTCACTTAATATTTTTTTATCTTTCATTAAGAAATTTTATCTGTAGGTTTTATACCGGCAACTTTAGCCGCTAACTGATGCGCTTCTCCGTCATAAGCCAATAAATTATATTGTTTAATAATTTTTACTAATGACTCGCCATAGTTTGGAGCAGTCGCATAACCAGCATCTGCTATATCCATAGCAAATTGTTCAGCATTTGCTTCGTCTAATATTGCTTGATGATATCTTGAATTAACTATAAAAAAATTAGCATGGTCAATAAAACCATCTCTTGCAGAATCATATGCTCTAAAGTTATCTCTAATTTTCCATAAATACTTACCATCAGGTCTTTTTTCGATTGAAATAACTGAAGGGAATTTAAAGCCACGTTTCTTAAATAACTCTTCCTCAGTAGCTGAAGATAATACTTCTGTAGTTCTTAATAATTGTGTTTTACCTGTCCAGTTGCTACCTGCTTTAATACCAAAAAAGTTATTTTCAAATGCTGCAGCGCCATAAGCTGATTCAAGTCCAGCTTGAGCCAACGTTACTGATGCTGGGATGCCTTTGGCAATCATAGCCTGTTCAGCATCTTGTGCATATTTTGCAAAAAAATCTTTCGGACTCATAATTATTGTTTCCAATAAATAGCCTTAATAAAGAGGAAATTGATTAACTTTTGATAATACCGGCCATCTTTTTCATTCTTTTTATTTCGCCTTCTAAATTAAGACCTTTAAGAACTATTGAATTATCGTAAAATTCAAAGAAATCGGTTATTTGTTTTTCGGAAGTGGTATATATTTTAGACTTAAACTCTTCATTAAAGTCAGCATCTTCGGTGTAATTTAAAAATTCATTAAGAAACTGACCAACATTTCTTTCTTTCATTTCTAAAGAAGCTAATTCTTGTCCGTTTTTAGTAACTTCAAATTTTAATAATTTTGAGTCCTTATTTTCAGTTAAACCTCTTAGTATATAGTGGTCATTAGAAAAATCATCTTGATACATAACCTCTAAACAAATCTCTGGAGATTCGCTTTTTATTTGGCCATTAACACTATGTTCTATCAGTTTTTTCATTATTTTTTCTTAACTGATACTGGTGTGATTTTGAAATATTTTCCGTCCATTTTAATAATGTCTTCTTTTACTATTTCGGCCTTTTTGATTTTTTCATTTTCCTTTATCAAACCCGGTTCAGATGTCAAGAATTCACTCATAAACTTTTTTATCAATTGCTTACAAACATCTGTTGATATTTGTGTTACAGTTTCTATTAACTGATTATCGTTAATTGGTTTTTGATTAGGAATTTGAATTTGGGTGTTTGTTTGGCCATTTGCAGCTCTTGCTGCTTTTTCTTGCAATCTTGCTTTAATGCTAGATAAAAATTCATTTCCAGTTTCACCTTCATTCAACATATCAGATGAATAGTTTCTTCCAGGAACAGAGGCTTTTTCGAAAGAAGAACTTGATGGAGTATTGTCTCCGTATAAAGCTTTTTCGTAAACATCAAAGCTTGGACCTGATGTTGGAAGTGTTTTTAATTTTTCAACTGGAGCGCCGGGTTTTTGTTCTTTTAATATACCTTTATTTTTTGAAGGTACTTCTAATGGAACGAATCCTTTATTGGCTTCTTGTTTGTCTACAAATGTAGTTATTTCTTCTTTTAGAGCACCGCCTTTTAGTGCTGCAAGTTTTGCTGCGAATGCTGTATTTCTAACCGGACCTTGAACTGAGGACGGGTCAACCGGAGCCATAGGTTGTGGTATTCCCATATCCCTAAACCTCTTCATTCTATCTTCGTTTAAATTGCTCATTGTAATCTTTATTATTAAATATCTTCAAAATCGTTAAAACTGCCACTTTCTTCGTCCTCTTCTTCAGATTGTGCACCTTTTTGTGGTAATCCATCAGTTATAATAGTAACATTAGAAACTATCCATTTATGAACTAAGTTTATATCATTTTTTTCCAATATTTTTTTAAATTTCTCAATTTCAAGCTTCAACATATCAGCTCTTAATGTAAGGACATTTCCTATCCTACCGTATTTTCTAAACTTTATTCCTCGGCTTATGCTTTCAAATATATGTTCTTTGAATTCAATATAACTTTCTTGTTCAAGTTCTTGATAAGTTATGTGGTCTCCATAATATTCTTCGAAAGCATTCATTGATGAGTGGTATCTCAAATCTATAAGAACGCAAATTGTACTAGGTCTTTCTGGTTTCATTTATTTATCTTTGTATTTGTATTTGACTACTTGAGTGTTTATTTCATCCCACCAAGCATAGTAATTAGGGTAAAGATTTTTTTCGGATATAAAAAGCTTTTCTAATTCTGCTAATATTTTTATCTTACTAAATTTTTTGGATAATTTTTCTTTTTCTTCTCTTATGAATTTGTCTTCAGTCTGGATTTCAGATAATTCTTTCTTGGTTTCTTTAAATTCGGCCTTTAAAGAATCAATAATTTCTTTTCTAAATTTTTTCTGATTTTCTATTATTTGCTTTCTTTTATGCATAAGATAGTTCAAATATAAACCATACTAATACAATGTAAAGTGCAAAATTTGATGTTATAACTTGTTAATCTAATCTACTATAAAGATTTGACATTCCTTTTTTATTTGAGCGGTTAAGGAACATAAACCAAATTTTTGGACCAACCATCTGTTGCACCTTATCTATTGGCATAGTTAATTTATGCTTTCCCAATAAGTATTGTAGTGTATTTTCTGATGATGAGGCTTCTACTACTTTTTTTACTATGTTGCTCATAAATTCCTTATATTTAACCTCCCCAAGAATAGCAAATAATTCATCTTTTTCCATATCAACAGCATATTTAACTGGGTCAACAAGAACTTTATTTAATATACCATCAATATATTGATTATACTTTTCTTCTCCGACAACATTCACTATGTCTGATTTAGGTAAATTTACTTTATATGCTGGATTTTCTAATGCTTTATCCATTAATTGATTTAGATATTCTTTATATTTGTCCGGACCAACAGCGGCGATAATATCACCTTTTTTAAGTTTAAGTCTAAATGAAGGACTTTCTAAATTTTTTATTAATAACTGGTTTATGTATTCAGAATATTTTTCTTTTCCAATAGCTTTTATTATTTCTTCTTTACCATAAGATAATGGAACATAAACTTTACTTATCAAATTATCTTTAACCATACCGGCTATATAAGCATCCAAATTGCCTTCAAAAACATACGCGACTTCAGGAGCTGTTAAATCTTTTCCGTAACTCCATTTTACATGTTCTATTTTTCCTTTTTTAACCATATCATTAAGGAAATTAAAAACAAATTGCATATATCTTTCTACCGGTCTTTTGTTTGCTCTACCTTTTACTTGAGTAATTGTCTTTGTGTTTTCATTGTAAGCTATTGTAACATATGGTACTTTATTCGTATCTCTTAATGAAAACAAAGTTGTTGCTAATCCATCACGACCACAATGTCCCATAGCAGATGATTCTTCACAAGAATTATTTGTTTTTAAATCAATCCAATACATACCTTCATTTGGATATGTTTTTACAACTTCTCCAGATTCATCATCAATAATACCTGTAGCTTCGAAAGTATTAAACCAAGCATCTGCCATTTCATAAGCTTGAGATAAATCTTCTATACTCTTAAAGTCTATATTTCCTTGTCTATTTGGAGATTTTATCCACTCTAAAATATAATTTAATCTTTCTCTGTTGTTGTGTAAAAATTGTAAAAAATCTTCTTGATTTATTATTGGAATTAATTCTTTTATATTTTTACCTTTTAAACCTTCCTGTTTAGCGAATTCAAATAAAGTTATATTTGTTAAAAACAAAGCTAATTTATCATCGATTCCAACAATAAAATTGGCAACATCATCACTAATCCCAAAATTTTTAAGTTTTCCGGTATTATCTTCCGATAGTACACCGGCTAATTCTTGTAGTCTTTTTTTATAACTTTCTGATATTAATTTTGAATGCATTAACTATATTTTTTAATAAATATCAAAAAAATCCATACTATTTATGAAAAATCATAAAAAATGGCTAATAATATCAAAATTTTACTTGAAAATAAAAAATCTCAGATTGAATTGAATAATTTTCTATTAAATGAGAACGTCAAAATTAAAAAAACAAAGACTATAAATGGCGGTTATTATATAATAATAACATCTGATTTACCCGGAGGGTTAGGAGTAAAAGAAACTGCTATGATGGGTAAAATTTTAAAACTAACCAAAGACGCTGTTTGGCCACATACATTTGAAAAGCCAAAATATTTCAAAGATAGTTCTACAGGTATATTTGGATGGGGATATTTTGTTGGACCAAACGTATCAGAAGAGAAATCTCAAGAAAGTTTGAATAATTTAAAAACTTTAGTGAGCAATTTTAATACAGAAAAAAAATTAGCTCCAGATGTTGAAGTTGGTGGCATAACTTTAAATCAACTAGAACAAATAGGACAAATAACTCAAGCAGTAGAACAAGCGGCTGATGCTACAGAAAATATTGAAATAAAAAACAATCTCGACAAATATTTAGATGATTTACAAAATGCTGTAGAAAATGATGATGTTTTTGAATTCTTAATAGCTAATTTCGAAAAAGCCAAAACATTTCAAAAAAGAAATTCTGGTTGGCCATATTCTATTTTAAATTCTTTAATTATAACAATAGCACAACCTTTAGCACAATATGCCGGTCCAAAAGATTACTGGTTTGGAAGAAATTATCAAATAAAGCCTGAGTTTGTCAAAAATGGTGTTTTAATATTAAAACCCAAAAAAGGAGGAGGAGGTAGAGGCTCTGATTTAAGTCAAAAGGCCAAATATATGAAAGATAATCCGGAAGCATTAAATGCATTTAAAGCAGAAATGGGCATTAATGATACTGAAAATTTTTCCGTTGATGACCCGAAAAATAAATATCAACTTGCCAAGTTTGCAACTCAAAAAAAATATATTCCTGGACAATATACCAAGTTTGAAAAAACTATGGTTTATACAGATAATATGATTGAAGTTATTCCTGGGTTAGAGCCACAAGAATTGGGTGTATTAAATTTTGATAATATTGCTGTGGATTTAACAGAAAATATTACGCCATTGTTTGATGCTGCTTTAAGTATTGCTCAAAAAGATGCTATTACAATACCAACATCTTTAACTGGTGATAAAAATAATATAAATAATTTTGGCAAGATTTTACATGCAATTGCTATTAAAAACATAGCCGGAAAATTTGGTAAAGACAAAAACAAAGATGCAGATGCGGCTGAATTTTTAAAAGTTCAAGCAGAGAGTGTTGCTCATATAATTAAAAAACATTACAACCTACCTTCAGAATCTAGTAGGTATAATATTGCAAGCTGGGGAGGAGATAAAGAAAAAATTAAAGCAGTTGGAAATACGATAATAAGAATCGCAGATGGTGTTATTGATAAAATTGATGCGTTCTTAAAAGCTAATCCGCAAAATGTAAATGAATCTTATAATGAATTAAAACTTGTCATAAGAAGTATTATAAAAGATAGTAATTTATATTAAGAAATTAAAGTAAACCTAATTACTTCCTCTTTCATTGGCCTTGCTTCTTCCACTACATCAAACCACATAGAAAGTGGTCTTGCGTATATACTTCCAAAAAGAAGTGATTTATATATAACTAAAGCCTCACCTGATTCGCTGTGATTTGCCATGGTTAACAC
>Ga0315291_10007195_pt1 | contig 13793 bp, 12 predicted proteins | sample YL17G12_20_MG_FD_203070 | JGI IMG/M metagenome (GOLD analysis project Ga0315291, IMG submission 203070) | Sediment microbial communities from Yellowstone Lake, YNP, Wyoming, USA - YL17G12_20 | ecosystem: Environmental > Aquatic > Freshwater > Lake > Sediment | place: USA: Wyoming | collected...
TTAATTGATGAAATAGGCAAAATGCTAGGAGGTTGGTACAAGAAGTATAATAATATTCCTTCACAAGGAATGGGTTGAGTTGTGATTAGCTGTAGCGGTGCTACGTGGTGGCAATTGGAACAATGGGGCCCTTGCAGGTCCCTTTTGTGGCAATTTGAACAATGCCCCTACGAATACGAACAACAATATTGGCTTTCGCTGTTGCAATAATATTCAACGCCAGATTCATATCTTTACGGAGATAATGAACAGTGCAAGAAAATTACATCAATTCAAATCCAAGCTGAAAAGCTAAATACTAAAATCCAAATTCGGCAATTAGTAAGATGAAGCTATGCTGATTGAAACTTGTCGAATTTAAAAATCAAAATGAAAACACACAAAAATTTATTTAATCAGGTATGTGAAATGAATAATTTGAATAAGGCATACTTAAAGGCAAGAAGAGGTAAAAATAATTCCGATGAAGTCCTAAAATTTACATATTATTTAGAAACTGAGTTATTAAAATTACAAAGGGAATTAAGAACTAAAAAATATAGAACTGGAAATTATAGAACATTTATTATATTTGAACCTAAGGAAAGAAAGATTTCTGCTCTGCCATTTAGAGACAGGGTTATTCACCATGCAATATGTTCAGTAATAGGTCCTATTTTTGAGAGAAAATTTATTTATGATTCGTATGCTTGCAGAAAAGGCAAGGGAACACATGCAGGTGTTAAGAGAATTCAGAAATTTATAAACAAGGCAGGAAAAGATTATTATGTGTTGAAATGTGATGTTTCAAAATATTTCCAAAGTGTAGACAAAGAAACATTAAAGTTAATCCTTAGGAAGAAAATTGCAGATGAAGAGTTATTATATTTGATGGATAATATTATTGATAGTTCTAAAGAGGGTATACCAATAGGAAATCTAACCTCGCAGCTTTTTGCAAACATTTATCTAAACAATTTAGATGAATATATAAAATATGAATTAAAAATAAAGTTTTATGTTAGGTATATGGATGATTTTTTAATAATCAAAAAATCAAAAACAGAGTTGAATGAAGATAAAGAAAAGATAAGAGCTTTTCTATTTTCTATGAGACTAACATTGCATCCAAAAAAAGCAAATGTTTCTCCAATAAGTTTAGGAATAGATTGCCTTGGATATAAAATTTTTAATAATTACAGGCTGGTTAGAAAAAGCACAGTTATGAGATTTCTTAATAATACAAAAAGAAAAATAAAAGTCTATGAAAAACAAGAAATAAATTTTGAAAAATTAATGGAGTCTTTTAATTCCTGGGAAGCATATATGGGCCATGCTGATTCTTTCGCATTAAAGAATAACATCTATGAGGGGTATTTCAAAAATGTCTTATAAACAAAGTTTAGGGTTGTTTTTTGTAATAGTATTAATTGGAATTATAGTTATAAATAATGTGTCAAGTCAAGAAATAACACCTTCCAATTATTCAAGCTATTCAAATCAAATGATTACTGACAATTTTAATATTTATTTCAAAAATAATACAAACTTAGATACAGCTGTTTTTCCAATATTTATTGACCCAACAATCATAATAGAAATAAATGATGCGGACCATCTTGATTCTAATAGGGCTTTTATAAGAGATATATATGAAAATGTCTCAAGATTAGATAATATAACTGCAACAATACCTCAAAATGAATATGTTCGAATAAAGTTTGAACAAAATTTAGATTCTGAAAAAGATATTACTATCTATGCAAAAAGCAATGACAATGCAATAGTAGAAGTCTACGAGAAAGATTCTAATTCCCTATTAGCAACTTTTAATGAGATAAATGAAATCATGTCAAATTATCGGCAATTACTAACCAATTTGAATGGAACACAAGACACTTTTGATTTAAAGATTATAGGTGGAAGTGTAGAGTTTGATTACATAACAGACCCAACTTATATTAATTATACTACAGGACAAGCAGTCTATGGTGTTTTTGCAGATGGAATAAGTACAAATTTTTTAAATTTAACCTGCCAACTAAGGGCTTGTGCATTAAGTGACTGTTCTGGTGCTTCATGGGTTACTTATACAAATAACACATTTTCAAGTTTATCATCTCTTCCTAATGTTTCTTATTTTCAATATAAAGCAACATTCTTTACAGAAAACCAAAATTACACTCCTTATTTATTTAATTTTACAATTGGATATACTCTATTGGGAGGTCTGGCTCCAACAATTTCTATTGTTTATCCTAGTCAAGATGGTCTTTGGTTATCTAATAATACTATAGAAATAAATTATACTTTTTCAGAAGTTAGTCCAAATACTTGTTGGTGGAACTTAAACAATGGAGCTAACACTACTATAACTTGTGGTCAAAATATTACTGGACAAACATGGAACCAAGGAGTAAATAATGTTACAATTTATATTAATAACTCAGGAGGATTATCTGCAAGTGCTACTAGGTCCTTTAATGTGGATACTATTAACCCAAATGCAACTCTAATCTTTCCAACAAATAGTTCATACAATTCTACAACATCTCAAAACTTCACAACTAACTTGACTGATAATATTGGATTAAAGAATGCAACCTTAATAATTTACAATCAAACTGGAGAATACAATAGAACAAGCATTACTTTTGTTTCAGACACAATTCAAACAACTTTAGGAATAGTTGTTACAATGATTGATGGAGTTTATAATTGGTTCTACAAAGTTTTTGATTGGTCGGGAAATAATTATGCAACTCAGAATAATACTCTAACTATAGATACAGTTTTACCTTCATTATCATTTACATATCCTTTAAACAATTCATATAATATTATTCCAACTGCTATAAATTATACATATGTTGATATTAATCCCAATTCATGCTGGTACTCCACAAATACAGGAGTATCAAACACAACTATAACTTGTGGTCAGAATGTAACAGGATTATCTGCTAATCAAGGAAGTAATACTTGGATGGTTGCCTTGAATGATTCTGCTAATAATAAAAATCAGACTTACATAACATTTTTTGTTGATACAATAAACCCAACAATAAATTTTACTTCCCCCACAGAAACATCCGGAACATATCAAAACAGAAATAACATACAAATTAATGTAACTTCAATAGATGCAAACCTTGCTAATATCACAATCTATCTTTATAATTTAACAGGATATATAAACTCAACAAATACAACTACAAGTCCAAATTTTGTTAATTATACTGGTTTAGTAGATGGCATTTACTTTTTCAATTCTACATCAAGAGATACTTTGAATAATGCTAACTTTACAGAAACAAAGAATGTTACAATAGATTTAACAAATCCATTAGTTAGCTATGGAACTGGAACCCAAAATAATGGAGTTAACTTATCTCAAAACTTTATTTATATAAACACTTCTTGGACTGAAATAAATTTTGCTAATATAACTTTTACTTTGAAAAATCTTACTGCAACTGTTAATAGTACAACATATACAACCGCTATTACTATCATTAATTGGACAAATTTACCAGACACAACTTATACATATTATGTAAATATCACTGACTTAGCAAATAATAAAAATTCAACAACAATTTATACAATAACTTTAGATAATACAAACCCAAGTGCTACTTTAGTTTCTCCAGGAAATGGAACATTTAATTCAACAGTAACACAAAACTTTACTTCAACAATTTCAGATAATTTAGGAATTAAAAATGCTACCTTGTATATTTATAATCAATCTGGGCTTTATAATTCAACTACAACAACTTATACACCTAATACTGTAGCAGCCACATTAGGTATAGTAGTTTCGTTGGTCGACAATGTATATAATTGGTGGTTTAGTATCTGGGACTGGGCTGGAAATACTTATACAACAGACAATAACACAATAACAATTGATACAACAAGTCCTTTGTTCTCAAATAATCTTACATCAATAACAAATGGAGCTGAGTACTCTCCTGGAAATAGTTATCAATTTAATATCACTATAGAAAATACAAATGGAACTGCAGGAATAGAATTTAATGGAATAAATTATTCTCTTTCAAATATTTCAAGTTCTTTTTACTGGAGTGCAGGTAATTTAGGTGTCGGAAATTATAATTATTATTTCTGGAGTTATGGAAATGGAACTATTCATAATTTCAATGTTTCACAAACATATTCATATACTATTGCTAAGAATTCAAGTTTAGTTTTAGGATTGACTGCAACAACTCCAATAACTTATCCTACTATAACTGATTTTACTGGGAGTGGATGTCCTTCGCAGTTAACCTGCTCATTAAATATAAGTAATGCTATTTATGGAGCAGGAACAGTATCTGCAAATTATTCAACTATAGGTAATGCTAATTATTCTGCTACATCAACTACATTTACAGTGACAATAAATCAAAACTCAACTTATAATGTTAGTGTTTTTGGAACAACACCCTTAACTTACCCCTCACCTGCAGGAGTTTCAAATTCAAGTTGTCCAAGTCAAATAACTTGTAACCTTTACAGAAATAATACTGGTGCAATAACAAGTCCTGACAATACTGTATTAACTGCAGGTTCATATAATTATACATTTAATACTACCGGTAATACAAACTATTCTGCTAAAAGTTCTTCATTTGTTTTAACAATAAATCAAAACACTTCTAGTTGTAATATAATCTTTAACACAACTTCTCCACAAACTTATCCAGCAAAGTTTAGAGTATATTCAAATTGTACATCTGCCTTTTATATAACTAGAAATGGAACAATAGTTGCAAATAATTCAGAACAGGATTTATCTTCCGGTACTTATAACTTTACAGTATTCAGAACTGATACAGCAAATTATACTAATATAGTGGACCAAGCGAATTTTACAATTACACAAGGAACTCCAGTTATTACTAAAAAATTGAATAGTGGAACATCAAATATAACAATTACTTATCCTCAACAATTGAATACCACTGCGAGTTCAACTGGAGGAACTATCAATATTTATAGAGATACAACTGATGTTACTTCAGAAAATAGCTTGAATGTTACATTAAGCGCCGGAGGATATATTTACAAATTTAATGTAACTGGAAATACTAATTGGACTAGTATTGCTGGAGAATATATGCAAGTAAATATTTCAAAAGCAACTCCAACTTTAACCTTTAAGGCAAATGGTGGAACTTCAAACCTAACTTTAAATTATCCTCAACAAGTAAATATTTCAGCAACTTCAAATACTGGAACAGTTGGACTTGATAAAGATAACGTCAACTATTCAAATAATGGATTAAATGTAACACTTAGTGTTGGAAGTTATATCTTTAGAGCAAATGTAACTGGAAATAGCAACTACTCAAATGTTGGATATTCTTATTATAATATAACTATAAATCAAGGTAGTGCAGTTGTTTACACCTACTTAAATAATTCAAGGGTTAACATAACTATTATGAACGGAACTTCTATATGGCTTAATGCAACAAGACAAGCAGGAGAAGGAATAATTCAATTATATAATAATGGAACATTAATAAATTCAGGAACTTCTCCATTAAGCAATTTAACTAATTTTACTGAATTAGGTTTATTTAATATCACTGCGATTTACCCAGCAACAACAAATTATACAATGAGTTATGAAACTTGGTGGGTAAATGTGACAAATACAAATATAACTCCATCACTTTATTGCGGAGATGGAACTTGTAATAATGGAGAAACTTGTTCAACTTGCGCTGGAGATTGTGGAAGCTGTGGAGGCGGTGGAAGTGGGGGCAGTGGTGGAGGTACCTCGGCAAAGTCCTTTTGGGATTTTACTTATTCCAATGATTATAAAGAATTAAAAAATTTACCACCAGTTTTACAATCTCTTGAAGAGAAACAAAGAGTAAGTATTTTAGTAAATTCTGAAACTCATTTTGTTGGAGTTATTGATATTACTAATGATAAAGTTACAATAAATGTTTCAAGTAATAAATCACAACAAGTAATATTAAGGCCCGGAGAAGCTGCTAAATTTGAAATAAATAATGATTTATACTATGACCTTAAAATTTCATTAAATAACATTTTTAAGACTATTGGAACAAACAAAGCAAACCTGACTATTACATACATCCATGAGGGAATGCCTAATGGTTTAATAGAGAATCTAATAACCCCAGATAATCGCGCCAATGAAAAGAATAATCCCTTAAAATTATTTGATATAAAACTAGAGTTAGAAGATATAACTCTAAACAAGGCAAATGAACTGGTTTCTATAATTACATTTGCGAGTTTTGGAAATGTTCCAACTCCTGTTGATTTAACTTATAGTATCTTAGATTCATCTGGAGCAGAAGTTTATTCTGAAAAAGGAAGTGTTACTGTAACTACCGAGCAAATTGTAAGAAAGAATTTTGAAAGTTTGAACCTGCCTGCTGGAAAATATACTTTAGTTTTAACAACTGTTTATGGAAATAATGTTAAAGATGAATTCAGACAGGAATTTGAGGTTGGAAAAACAGGATTTTTACAGAGTATTAAAAATAATTGGATTTGGTTCTTAGTGATAGTGGGGGCAATTCTTGCCTTGATTATTGTTATAATAATTTATAAATTTCATAGGAAGAGGAGATTTCATAAATGGGGATATTGACATTAAAAATAATTCATCAAAAAGGAGGTAAAAAATGAAAAATAATACAAAAATTCTAAGCGGTTTTTTAGCAATTATTATCTTGATTTTGGTTATGGGAGGATTTAATTATTTCCTGCAAAACAATATTCTTGAAAATTCTAAACAAATAAAATATGTAGAGACTCCTATGAGTAATTTAGCTGAACAATTATTGAGTTATGATGCTCTTTTAACTGTTCAAATTGAGAGTGTTTTGATTCATGCCCAAAATGGAGACTATAATAAAATTGATTTTCATAGACCGAAATACAATGAAATTAAAATAAAGTTAGATGACATTGTAAACAAAGACTTTGAAATGTATCTAAGCCAAGACAACATGCCTGAAGAAAAAAAGGCTGTTCTTCGAGGACTTATTGTGGAAAGAAGAGACATTAAGGCAAAGCGAATAGACTTAGAAACAAAAGCATTTGATGCAATTGAAAGAAAGGATATTGAGACTGCTTACCAGTTAATTGCAGAGGGAGAGTATGAAAACTATAAAGAATCACTTTATAGAAATATTGCAGATATTAAGCTAGAATTAGCTTCAGATGACAAAGGCGCAGAGAGTATAAAATACACACAGCGATTAATTTATCTAAATCTAGGGATTTCCATAATAATAATAATAATTATATTATTTATGCGTTCTTTTATTGCAGAACAATCCGTTTGGAAAGAAAAAAGAGCTAGATTAAAGAAGCATTGAAGAATTTTATTTTAGTTGTTACTATCTTTCCAGCTCCACCATTTATCTTCACCAATTATCACGTGATCAAGAACCTTTATTCCTAAAAGATTTCCTGCTTCAATTAATTTTTCTGTAACACTCTTGTCTTCAGAACTCGGACTAGAATCTCCAGAAGGATGATTGTGAACTAAAATTACTCTTGAAGCAGAATTTCGTATTGCAGGCTTAAAAACTTCTCTCGGATCAATTATTGAAGCATCCAGAATTCCCCTACTAATCAGCTGTTCTCCCATAATGATGTTTTTAGTGTTCAGCATGATCAGATAAAAATGCTCTTGCTTTTTATCCTTAAGCCGTGCATGAAATAACTTAAAAACATCTTCCGAACAGGTAATTTTCTTTATCGAATTTTTTTCTTGATTATATCTCTTTCCCAATTCAGACATAGCTAATAGCTGCATTGCTTTATTTGGACCTATGCCCTTTATCTCTTGAAGTTCTTTTAATGAGCAATCAAACAGATTTACAAGACCAAACTTGCTGATTAGCCTATTAGCCATCTCCATAACATTCTCTCCAACTAATCCTGTTCTAAGTATTATTGCGAATAACTCGGCATCGCTTAACGCTTCTGGACCGTGTTTAAGAAACCTTTCTCTAGGCTTTGAAGAGTCAGGTAGGTCTTTTATTCTCATGATAAACTCAGTAAGTTAATCTTTTTATAGTTTAGTTCCCTAGGATAATTGATATAATCAAGGAGTTTGAAAAAGAAAAATGATAGATGAAAACCAGATGATGCACCTTTTATCGAATCCAGGGGATACTTTGAGCAATTATGCAATAAGTATGAATTTTAATATAGATACTAAAAAAAGAAAAATTATTGATAAAAGAGACAAGTCGGAATTAGACTATAACATAGATGCTAAGATTATGGTTTATGAAGACAGACAATTTGAATGGTTTTTCAATGTAGCAAAAAGGCTAACAACAGATAATGAAGCCGGTTTTGTTATACTGATGATTGCTTCATCATATATAGAATCAAATCAACAATATAGGGAAGGAACTGCAAGTACTAAAAAATCTGAAGAATTTTTTAAAAAAGCCGCAAAAAGAATTTTTCCCGGAATAGCCGAAGAAAATATTTTATTGTTATATAAGGAAGTAAGATGCGGATTTTTTCATGACGGAATAACTAGAAAAACTATTTTTATAACAGGATCACAAAAGGAAATATTTAGAAAAGATGGAGAAAATTTAATTATTAACCCACATTTATTTTTAGATAGAATCATTTCCGATTTTAAAGAATATATGATAATTTTAAAAGATGTTTCAAACAAAGATTTAAGAAATAAATTTGAAACATTTTGGGATGGATTTAAGGGAATTTAAAATGTCAAAACAAAACGAGCAATTCAAATCTTCAAATCTTATCTGGGCAGTTATAGACACTACTGTAAATATACTTACTATGATTGCAGTAGTTATATTATTGTCGGATAGAATTAATGGGTGGTTTTTATTTTTTATGATTATTATCTTTATGCTCTGGGCATTTCGTCCGATGTATTTAACATTCAAAGAATTTATTGAAAAATTTCCTAAGAAAAAGAGTAAACCTCAACAAAAGCCAAACCTCGCTTTTTTTATTCTTTGGCTATGCTACTTCTTCATTTTTATAGTTTCTATTTTTATTTTTCTTGAGTCGGTTATATTTCTAAGAGCTCTGGTTAATCCATTAGTCCTTTCGTTCTCAATTATAGCCAGTGCAGTTTTTATTATCGTTTATCATCATTTTTCTAAACGAGAGTTTAAAGGTCCTCTTTGGTCTTTTTCAAAGTTTTTCTTTGTAGCTACAATAATCTTATTTTTTTCTGTAGTGTTCTTTTCAAGTTATGGTCTTTCGAAAGGAATAAATTTAGAGCCTCAAAATGTTAGTTTTGAGGTTTATGTAGTTAATAATGCACTTACAAATGATCATGTATTAACTGCTTTGAATTACAGCAGGTCTTTATGGTCCGAATATAATTTAACGACAAAGTATAATTCAATTACATATACAGAGATTAATTTTACATCCGAAGAAGTCTTGTTTTTATTCAATAATGGAAGTAATTCTGAAGAGTGCATAAAATATAATGACCTAATAGATAAAATTACAAATGAACACCCCGCTAATTTAAGCATAATATTTCTGAATAATATTAATTCAAAACATGCAGGAAGAGGTTGTTTATGTAATTGTAGTTTTGCTTTAATTAGTCCTGAAAGATTCTGGATATTTGACTTTACTGGTTGGAATGTTGCACATGAGATAGGACATGTTTTGGGATTATCAGACATGCCCTATGAAGGAAGATTTAGAGAAAATTTAATGAATGATGAAACTAAGAAACTACTATTTTATAATTCTAATTTCTTGGATCAAACACAACTAAACAACGTAGTTAACAAAAGCAAGAGTTTAAAATTAAATAATAACTTAGCAAATTAGCATGCCATTCAAACTATCCCCCTCAACATTAAACTTGATGCATGAATGCCCGAGATGTTTCTGGCTTTCTACTCATAAAGTTTGGAGCAGACCTACTGGAATATTCCCCAGTTTACCAAGTGGGATGGATGGAATTCTTAAAAATCATTTTGATAAGTTTATGGAGAAAGGCAAACTTCCTCCAGAATTATGTAATAACTCCGAATGTAAAAATCTAAAGTTATTTGATAATAAGGATTTATTAAAAGAATGGAGAAACTCAAGAAAAGGTTTATGGTTTGAAGATAAAGAAGGAAACATACTTCATGGCGGGATTGATAATCTACTTATCAACAAGATAAACAATAAGATCATCGTTTTGGATTATAAGACAAGAGGCTATCCATTAAAAGAAGATACTCATGAACACTATCAAAACCAGCTGAATATTTATGTTTGGCTTCTTGAAAAATTGGGTCATAAAACAGAAGATTTTGCTTATTTGTTATTTTATCATCCTAAAGAAGTCTTAGAAACTGGCGAAGTTGTATTCAATACTGATCTAAAGAAGATGAAGATAGCTCCAGAAGATGCAGAGAAGCTGTTCAAGAAGGCAATTAAGATGCTTAATGAAGATTGCCCTAAAGAAACCTGTGTTTGGTGCGAAAAAGTGGAACAATAAGTCTGTTCTGATTTTCTTGTATCTTTTATCCGTTAGCCGTTAGAACCCAAAGGTTTTTAAATACGGCTAACATCTAGAAACTATGGAAATTGATAATCTCCCAGAAAAGGTGAAGAAAGCTAAAGAGGCAGTAGCAGATTTGGACGAGCCTTTGAAAACAGAGGCGTTCAAAAAGATACTGGACAAGCTCTTAGAACCGGATATGCCACAGCAGATGCCTATGCAGTATCAACAGCCATCTAGTATGGTGCCCGTCGGTGCAAAACAAAAGAAAAATAACGCTGGTAAGAAAAATAAAAGTAAAAACACACTTAATTCTTCAAATGCTAAACTAAAGGAGGAAACGGAGAAAGGAAAAAGAGAACTAGCTGAAAAAATAAACAGGACAGAATACTCAGAGATTCATGACCTTCCCAAGACGCTTGCTAAGGTGTTATATGTTCTTAAGATTATGCAAGGGAAAAAAGTAGATAGCCTAACACCACCAGAAATCTCTTATATTTTAAAGGAAGTGTTTAAAATTAAAATCTCTGGCGAACTAGTAAGCATAAATCTTAACAGAAAAGAGGCTCAAAAATTTGTTGATAGAACCCGAATTGTCGTCGGTAAAGCAGTTGCCTATAAATATAAACTTATGAAGGGTGGAGAAGATTATTTGACAGAGGAATCCAATAAAATTAATAATCACGTCACTAAATCAGGTGAGAAGATAGAACCAGACTAGCTTTGATGCTTTAAACGTGGTCATGAGGTGGTCGCTCGGGCAGAGTAGATTTACAGGCTCCAAACCTGAAATTTCCACCTCATGCTTGAAAATTATAATTATAATAGATTTATCAAATTTATAAACTTAACCTCTATACAAAAGACGATTCTTAGATGGAGAAAAGACGCTCAAATAAAGGAGTTATAAATAGGTGACATTTCTGACCTCTATCTACATCGCGGCGTTTTTAACCCAAACATCATAGGTTCAAATACTTCAAAATGCAAGTTTTGAATGGATTAGAAAATAGTAATTTTCTAAGCCTATCGGGAGCGTGTTTGCTCGCCGCAGCGAGGAATGCTTTCAAGCGTCCACAGCAAGAGTGAATCGAACATATCAGATTAAAGATTACCCGATAGAAAACTTTAAAAGCGCCTGATATTCTGTAGAATTAAGACGGCCATAGTAACCAGGAAACACCTGTTCCCTTTCCGAACACAGAAGTTAAGCTGGTTACGTTTTTGGGTGTAGTCTTCACAAGAGGCAAAACCAAAAAGCTGTCTTGCTTTTTTTATCATGAGTGAATTGACAAGGAAAGAGGCACAAGAGAAAATCAATGATTTCTTCAAAAACCTTGATGGAAAATCCAGCGACGAAGTTAAAAAAATAAAGAAGTTGGCGATGAAATTTAATATTCGTCTTGAAAATCTGAGAAAGAAGTTCTGCAGAAAGTGTTATAGTTCTAAGCTGAAGTTTAAACAGATAAAAAAAGGGATAAAAACCGTAGAGTGTAAAGAATGCGGAAATTTGATGAGATGGAAAGTTTAGGCTTTCTTAAAGCGGCTGATTTCTTCTATCAAATCTGCTTGTCCGAGGAACATTGTCCTGCAACAGTATCTTTTAAGTCCTAAGTCATCGAGGACTTTTCCAGGCTCTTCACCTGAAGCAACGCGTTTTTTATATTCTGCGTACATGTGGGCAACAGGTTTTCCACAGGAAAAGCACCTTATTGGGATAATCATGTTTCTCTGAATTACAAACTGTTTAAAAAGGTTGCTATTTCTGGAATTAGATTAAATTTAAAAACTATTCTCAGTTAACTCTGAAATGAAAAAATGCATTTATTGCAAAAAACAGATTGCAGAAGAAAGTGTAATTGACTTCTGTGAAATATGCGGAAAAGGGGTATGGGGCGACAAAATGCTTAAAGCCATAAAGGAAAATATGGAAAAAGCAAAGGTAAGTGGGGATTTGCACCAGGGTTTCGTTGGCTCTGAATTGGACAAGAAAAGCCTGAAGGAAATTGAAAGAGAAAGTTATAAGAAAGCTTTTAAATGAAAAATACCACTTAAAAGTGTAAAAAATGCAAGCCAAAAAGCTGTCATTGTCTGGGTTTAACCTTGATGATTCCGAGAAAGCACGAGTAAATGATGTGCTTGAAAAGTACCTCAGAAGGATAGAAGAACGCGTAAAAAGCTATGATGAGCTGAAGTTGAGGCTGAAAAAGTCCCTGCACGGAAAGAGCTTCCTTCACGAAGTTGAAGGAGACCTGGTAATGGGTGGCAGGATAATCAGCGCAAAAGAAACAGACTACAACATGTATACTGCATTGACAGGGGTATTCGAGAAAATCCTTGTTGAAATAGAGCATACATTGAGGAAAAGATAAAAATGAAAATCAAAGATTTTCAATCACTCGCTTGTGGAGGACAAGCTTCATGAAATGAAAAAGAAACATAAAGGAGTAAGAGAAAAAGGAAAGATCAAACTCAGCAGGATGTTCCAGAAATTGGAGCCTGGAGACAAGGTCTCGGTATTCAGGGAACTCTCCCAGAAAGCAAGTTTTCCTGCAAGGATACAGGGGAATACAGGCATTGTAGAAAAGAAAATGGGGTCTGCTTACATGATAAAAATAAAAGACTTAAACAGGGAGAAAAGATATATAATTAAACCAATACACTTAGTAAAATTAAAATGATAATAAAACAAGAACCAATGAGCATGGCAGAAGTCAAAGGAATGCTGACTGAAGAAAAGACTGAGATGGAGAAATTCGTAAAGACGTTTACAAAGATGAAGCCTGATGAAGCAAAAAAAATGCGGGAAGATTTGGACAAGCTTGAAATAATCAAGATGAAACCAGAAACAATAGTCAAAGTGATTGACTTATTGCCTGAGGACGCTTCAGACTTGAACAAAATATTTATAGACGTAAGTTTGAATGAGGATGAAATCAATAAAATACTTGGGGTTGTTAAGGCATACAAATAGCGAAAATGGAAAAAGAAGAATACGCGATTATCTTAGACTTCCTTCCTTATGGTTATCCTCTGGAAGGGAAGACGATTCCTGTAGCCCAGGCCATAGGAACTAAAAATCTTACATTGCTACATCTTGTACCTCGTAGAGGCATTGGCTTGAAACCGAACGAAAAAGTTTATATTGGCGCTGGCAAACGTGATAAAATATCCTACATCCTTGGCAGGCTGCCTGCAGAAAAAATGACGCAGACTGCAAAGATGACATTAGAAGACTTTATTAAGGCAGTAATTACAGAAAAGGAGAAGGAATTTGTTGATTTTTTCA
>Ga0315291_10007196_pt1 | contig 13792 bp, 9 predicted proteins | sample YL17G12_20_MG_FD_203070 | JGI IMG/M metagenome (GOLD analysis project Ga0315291, IMG submission 203070) | Sediment microbial communities from Yellowstone Lake, YNP, Wyoming, USA - YL17G12_20 | ecosystem: Environmental > Aquatic > Freshwater > Lake > Sediment | place: USA: Wyoming | collected...
TCTATCATGTTGGGGTCAATAGAGTGTTGTCATCGGTAGGCAATAAGACTATCGGTGGCAGCACTCTATCCAACACTATGTTGAACGCGGGATGGCGCGAGAATTGCAGGAATTCAACACCCTATATAGTTTAGTTTGCATTGTTCCCACCATCCCCGGCTAATTCGACCGACAAATCCCTTAGTAATTTGCTTTTAAGATTAGTGATATCCGATAGACCCCGTAACATGAATGCAATCCTTTTTAGCGGTGGATTGTTCGGTTGGGTCCATCCGTCCGGCCATGACGATTGTTTTTGACATAGGATTTGATGGCATGTCGGACATACCGGGATAGTGATATTGCTATTATTCTTACCTGAAATATGATGCTGTTCGATTACCCGGGGGTCGAAATCCCAACCACATATACAGCAACATCCGGTACTATCGATAATCTGCAATATCCAACGCAATTCTTTTATTCGCCGGATGATTTCGTCAGTATATGCGGTCGGGTCCATTGTGATTGTTCACCGTCCATAGATTGAGAATACTTCAGTATCTTCCCGGCTATTGTCGATTCTGTATAGCTTATCCGGGTCGGTTTCCAATTTATGAACCTTACCGTTGGAATCCCGTATTTGTCTGTTCTTGAACGGTTCAAGAACGGATTTATCCCCGGTTTCTAAGAATTTACGAATAGCAGAATGATATTTCCCTATAGTTGATGCATACCGGGAATCTTTGACAGTTATGTATCGTTCCCGTCCATTTTCATTGATAGCTATCATTCGTTCTATGCGGTCATAAGTTTTAGGTTTCCAACGGACATTAATCTTTTTTATAGCATTGGTAAAATGTCGGACGGTTTCCGGTGAAATCCTTTCAATCCGGCTAGCGTGAGACAATGAATAGTCATTTCTCCGCATTTGTGATACTACTTTAAGGGACCGTTCCCTAAGTATTTTTTCCCGGGATGTCAACGATTTCCATCCCAATTCGGACACGGATGTTTTTTTCAATTCACCTAACATGATTTCGCTTTTTTGCGGATGTCTCCGCAATTGCGACAGGGTAGACCGGGGATGTAATGCGTGTAATCGTTGGATTGTTCGGCTATACGATGAATCCGGGGCATGACCGGCCCAATCAGAATAGCCGGTATATTGTTTGCTGAATGGTCGGGTCATGTTCCCACCCTTTCATTATCGGCCCGGTCCCCCGGGGTAGAGCATCGATTCGGGTAAGTACCCATTTGGTAGGGCCATTGAGGGCAATCTTTTACGGGGCAATACCCGACTAAATTTTCTTGACATCCAGAACAATCAATACAAATTTGCCGGATAGATTTGAAAATCGTTTTGTTATTACTCATGTTTCCCCCCTAACTTGACCGGTCGGATAGTCAATAGTCCATTCTCCAACATTTCTAATTCTAGAGTATCCCCAGTTTTAACATTCATCGTATCAATCCATACCCTAGGCAGGCTTACCGCTTTGGTCTGTTGAGCATTCGTCTCTATGACCTTTCGAGTACCTAGCTTCGTTCTCATCTTACATCCCTTCTTGATTTGTAGATGAACCTACTTTTAAATAAGGCATTTTCATAAGTACTTAGGCCACCTATGCCTATATGGTATTTTCAAAGACAGATAGCCATCTCTATCAGGTATTATATAAGAATAGATAGAAAGATATATATGGTAATATGACCTAACTACTTAGGGGATAAACCCATGACTGGAATAAAAATGGATAGATTTCAAAGCCAACATCAGATTAGGGATTCCAATAGAAAGCGCATTCTCAGTCTATTATTTGAATCTAAAGATACTGGATTGGCTTTTAAAGAAATCATTACTAAGAGTGGGCTTTCTCCCCCTCAAGTCACCAAACATTTAAAATTCTTGAAAGATAATCGGATGGTGGATACGAATAGTGGATTCATAGAGGCTGTTCGTAAAGGGTCGAAAAAGTCCTATAAAATTAAGACGGCAAGATATATTATTAATCCAAAGGGGGAAGAATGGATAAAAACTATTTGGCCAATCCAATCCGAATTAGACAGGTTGAGCCAAATACATGATGATAAATTTTCACGATATAGGGTCCATAATTTCATATGGCCCAAAGAACAATCAAAAGGATTTTTGGGCGTGTCTCAACATTCATTTATGAAATATTCTAAGAATACGGATTATAAGACTTTATCCATTTACATGGACTTACTTGGTGACGCATTATCAAGTGTTCCTTTAAAACTATTTGACAACATTATTGATTCGATTTGTGAACTAAAAAAACAAAAACAAATGCAAAGAAAAATACGGCATAAATTGGAATGTTGCGATTTGCCATTGATATTAAATGAATATTTGCCGGATGATGAATTAGAAATCATTGTTCTACATCACATTAAAATCAAAGAATTTAAAGAACATATGATTAATATTATTTCAAATTCGAAAGTGAATAAAAAAAGAATTGGGGAAAAACCATCTGAGACTATCCATGAAGAGGTGTCGCAATGAGAATATTGATGCTGTCGGGATATGGAATTTCGATAACCGTTGATGGTGGAATATTGACCATTCAAGATGGGCATAATTTGGACCAACAGAATCCCGAAAAGTATGTTTATAGGCCCAAATTCATTGATTTAGACACTATCATTGTTGAGGGGAATAGCGGTAAAATTTCATTTGAGGCTATTAGATGGCTTACCAAAATGGGGGTCCAACTATCGTTTCTTAATTGGGACGGTCGATTATTGACAACTATGTATCCGTTGGAATATAAACAATCGAACATCAAGATAGCCCAATACAAAGCTTATGAAACATCCAAACGGATTGATTTGGCACGAAAATTTATCGATGCAAAAATCAAAAATTCAATAATAGTTTTAAAATGGTTGGGGGAACGATACCCGGAAATAGCCAAAGCAAATAATGAACGGATGAAACTTATCCTTACAAATCTATCGATGTTACCGAAAACAAAAACAACTAAAGATATCATGGGTATAGAGGGAATAATAGCCCATCATTATTGGGACATAGTATCGTTATCATTCGATAAGAAATGGGATTTCCCGGGTAGGGCTAACGGTAAAACATTAAGGCCTATGGGGGCAATCGACCCGATTAACGCATTATTCAACTATGGTTATTCGATATTAGAATCCCAATGCTGGAAAGCTATCAATGCCAACGGATTGGACCCGTATGTTGGATTCTTACATGAAATCAATCCGGGAAAAGCACCATTGGTCTATGACCTACAGGAACCATTCCGGTGGATAGTGGATATTGCGATATTCTCAGGATTGGAAAAGGGTTTATTCATGAAAAAAGATTTCTTACGGACCCGGAATTATAATACCCGGATGTGGCCTACCGGGATAAAAAAATTAATGGGTGAAATCGTTTCGCAATTCTCCAAATCGGCCCAATACAAAAATTATAACCGGGAATGGGGAAACATCATTGTTGAAAAGGCCCATGACCTAGCGCAACACTTGATAGGGAAACGCAAAACGCTTGATTTCTCGGACCCGTCCCCGCAATTGTACCGGGAAGATTCCACCGCTATCCGGGAAAAGATATTGAACATGGACTATTCAACATGGGAAAAGAACGGATTCAGTAAAGGGACATTACATTATATGAAACGGAATGCCAATTCAGAAAAACCATTCAAGATATATGAGAAAGTTAGAAACAAGTTGGATGCTCATTGATATGGGGTTATGGTTTCATTTTTCGAATGATAATTTCCCCTTTTTCATCAACGAAAATAACCCTATCCCCCTCTTTTAATTCCAACATCTGCTTAATCTCGGAGATAGATATCCGGAAGTTGATATAGACCTTCGATTGACCGACGATTTTTGTCATGTTAAAAGGTTCAATTAGGTAGTGTTAAATATAATTATAGTGTTAATAGTATCTATAGTATCAATGGTGTAGGTGCAATGGGGGCAAAACATTATGGAAACATCTAACCGGCAATCGCTTGTCTTTATAGCTGTTTGTTCGTTACTCATTGGAACGGGCTACATCCCAATGACATCAATTATTGTAAGTGGGGAAAAGCTTGAATCGATTTCTGGGCAAACATATCACTATGATTACTCCATTGGAAATCCGGGTCTCCCTCTATTTGGGGTTGATGTTGGGGATAACATCACAATTACAATAACCAATTATACCGGCCCCAGTGTTGATATTGATATCGAAACGACTATTAGATATTATTATGAACAGTCTGATAATTGGACTAATTATTCTGCACAATGGCTAGGAATCCATCCTGCCCAATCGGATGTTCTCACAGCATGGATAGTCATAGCCGTTGATGACCCTATATTGTTCCAATCACACGCTAAACCATTGGGTTCAGGAACACCAAAATATGATTGGAAAATTACAAGTGTAAATTCAAAATATTCATGGAATTTCATATATCAAACGAAACTTGATAATATCAACAATAACATTACATCAATCAAATCGGAATTTCAAACTATATACAACAATATCACCAACATTTCGAACACAATTGGGAATCTGAATGAATCTCAAGACCAATTGATAACGGATATTTCTGGCCTTCTACTATCCTATTCCAATTTGAATGAAAGTCTTAGTAATCTAATCCTTATAGTGAACGATATTAACGGTACACTATCAGAAAATCTTAGTTGGATTGAGCAAAACATCACTAAAGTAAAAGCTGACATTTACGACATGCAAAAAATAATTTCAAGTTTGCCAAATCAAATGAATATTACCGAAATGGATAACAGAATTAGCCGGATGAATGATAGCATCACCGAGATTAACAAAACCATTTCCACAATTAAGAATACTATCCCAAATACATATAACGATACGATTTTAAAGGGACGAATAGCACAACTTGAATCTAATAATACTCAATTGAATTCAGAATTGGAACGGGTAAAGAATTTGAAACAAGAAAAAATCATTGAAAGAAATCCCGACAATTCATTAGTAATAGGTGCAATAGCATTAGGCATTTTAGCTTGTATTATTTCGTTATTCGTAACAATCCTTTTTATTCGAAAATCTAAGAACCCAATCGTTATTACAAAAACACCAATTATTATGGATAATGTACAACCTGAATCATATGAAGAAATAAATATGGATGATAAAAGATAATTGCTGTGAACAGGGAACCGGGGACCGGTTGACCGTTGGCCGGTCCCCGACCCTATGGCCCGGGAACGGGGGACGGGGGAACGGGGGACCGTTGGCCCGTCACCCCGTCCCCGGGGGATGGCCCTAGAATGCGTTATACGGCCCCTAAACCATCGTCTACACGCATCATTAGCGGTCGGGGACAATCTACCCGGTCATTGGACCCCCGGCCTATGCTGTCCGTTTTAACCATCGTCTACAGGGTCGATAAACCGACCCGGGATGTTGTAGACCGGGCCGGGGATGGACCCGGGAACAGTAAGCAGGGTGCAGGGTACAGGGACCCGGGGACCGTGGACAGGGTACAGGGACCCGGGAACGGTAAGCAGGGTGCAGGGTTCAGGGTACAGGGACGGTGAACAGGGTACAGGGACCCGGGGACCGTGGACAGGGTACAGGGACCCGGGAACGGTAAGCAGGGTGCAGGGTTCAGGGTACAGGGACGGTGAACAGGGTGCAGGGACCCGGGGACCGGCCCGGGGGACCGGTGGGACGGGTCGGGCCGGGGTCGATGGGTAGAACCTAACCGTTGACCGTCAAAACCTGACGGCCCAACTATCCCCGGGTACCGGGTCCCACCGTCGATAGCGGTTGGTTTCGATTTCCGGGGGAGTTATGGATGTAGATGCCATGATAAGGGGTAGCACGAAATGTATCATTTCTCGGCCTTATCTACTACCCCCGCACCAATTAGCCGATAGCACAGATTACCCATGGCTGGGCACCATTTGAACTGAGTGCGACTTGCACCGATAGCATTGATGTCGCACGAATGTTCAAATCGTGCCCCCCGCACCAAATAGCCGATAGTGCCCATTAACAGGGGAGTCGCCTTTCGTCCATATATTACATTGACGAAAGGCGACTTTCGCACACAAATCACAAATGCGAAAGGCACGAGAGTGCGAGCGTGCAACGATGGCCCAGAGCTCGCACGAATCGTGCCCCGGCCTCACTTTCTTTTTGAGCGCGCCAGCAAGGTCAGTGCCACGATCCCGATGGTCACGGCGGCCTCGAACCCGGGAATGAACCCTTTACTCGGCCGGGGTTTGGGATTATTGACATTTATGGTCATGGTGGCGGGCTCCGAGTAGTTCATACCATCGAATGCGCGGGCCTCGATTCGGTGTTGGCCGTTGGTGAGCTTGGTGCTGTCGAGCTCCAAGGTCCAGTTGCCGGTGCCGTTGGCCACCATCCACTGCCCCGAATCGATTCTGACCTCCACTCTCACGAGGTCGAGGGCACCAGGGGTTGCAGTCCCCTTGATCTGGACCTTCTTGCTCACAGTGCTGTTGGGCGGGGGATAAATGAGGATGCAACCCGGTCTCTGGGCGGGCGGGGATACCTCGATGACCGTGACCGTGAAGCTCTGCTCGGAAAGACCCCCTCGCCGGTCCGCCGCCAGTATCCGGAATTGCTGGCGGCCCTTCTGGTCCGCCCGGGGCGACCATGTCAGGCGGCCGCTTCCGGGGTCCAGGGCCGCTCCCTCCGGGCCGGAGGCCAGGCTGTAATTTATGGGATCACCGTCATCGTCCACGGTCGTGATGTTGTATACCCATATGATTCCAACGACTGCCTTGTCCGGCGGCTGGCTGGTGATGCGCGGCGGGCGGTTGCCGTAGCCGATGTCGATTCTGAAGCTCCGTATCTCGCTCAGCGAGCCGTTCGCCATGCCATCAGCGGGGAGCACGGCCCAGTAATAGACGGTCCCGTTGGTGAGATTGCCCGCAAGATAATGCTCGTCGCCGGTGACGGCGAGCGGGAGAGGAATGCCGGTACGGTTGAACGGTTTGTCCGTAAGCATCAACCTGAAGCTCAACTTGTCGCCATCTGGATCATTGCCCCTCCATGTAAGGAGGGCCTCGGTCCCGTTGAGTATGGCCTTGTCGGCGGGGGTGAGAAGGAGCACCGTGGGAGGGTTGTTGGGCCGCGGCAGTCGGACAGTGAATGTGCGGACCTCCGAGAGGCTCCCGTTGATATAGCCGTCATTTGCTAGGACCGCCCAGAAGTAGGTCCTGCCGTCCACCAGAGAGGCTGCATTATAGCTGGTGTCGCCGGTCACGGTCTCCGGTTCTGGCAAGGGGGCCTGCGCAGGATCGTCTTGTGAAATGAAAACGGAATAATTGAGCCGATCGCCGTTGGGATCGCTCCCGTTCCAGGACAGCTCGGCCCGGGTCTCCGTGATAATGGCGCCAGGGGCGGGGGTCGCCAGTTCCACCGCGGGCGGGAGATTCCTGTATACCTCGAACGGGCCGGAAATGGATTCGGCGGTCAGGGGTATCCTAAGGTTGGGGTCCCTTGCCACGACCTTCATCCGGTAGGTTCCTTCCGGGAAGCTCCTGGTGTCCCAATCCCAGCGCGTGGTCCCGAAAGGGAGATTGGCCGCAAGCTTCACCGCGGCGGTGTCGTTCAAAAGATAAAGGTCGAACGTGATCTTGTCGCCGTCTTGGTCGGCGAACCTCCAGGTGACGGGATAGGCGGCGCACCAGCGCTCGCCCCCGGCGGGAGAGGTGATATTGACGGCATGCAGCAGGTTGTACTCTATTGTCACATTCCTGAGTACCGGCGTATCGCGTACATTGTATGTCCCCAGGCTCACGCGGTACTGAACCCACCGGTCGCCGTTGTGGCATCCAGCTATCCTCTGGCCGCTGACCAGGTAATGGCTGTCGTTTTTGCCATCGGGGCCCAGGAAGGGTCGCCCGTTCAGCTCTTCGCTGGTGTTGGCCGTCCGGATGCCGATCTTCATGTTGGTGTTCACCGAGGTACGGATGTCCCAGCGTATCGTTCCGAAATAGGCCGAGCCCTTCGTGTCTAGCGGCCGGGAGGTATAGTTCCCCGCGGGCGGATAGACCTTGAGGTCGTAGACCCAGGTGTCCCCCAGCATGTAGCCTGACAGGTCGTCATAGGTCCCTCCGAATACGACCATGGCGCGGCTGAGGTTGTCATAGGACATCGAATGGAGCGTTCTGGAATACGGGGACCTGGCTGGGGCCTTCTTGGTCCAGCTGTTCCCCCCGATGTCGTACATCCAGGTCTCGTTGGTCGGTTTGGTGTAGGATACCGATCCCCCGAAGAGAAGCTCCATGCGGTTGTCCGCATCGAAAGCCATGGCAGCGCCGACCGCGGATTGCGGCGGGGCCGGCGGGGTCATCCGAGCCCACTTGTCCGACCCGGCATCGTAGGTCCAGGTATCGTTCCGCTCCCTGCCGTCATAGCCTCCAAAGAGGACCACGAGCGATCTTACAGGATCATACGTCATCGCGCAGCTTTCCCTCATCGATGGCGAAGAGGTCGAGGAGGAGGCCATTTCGGTCCAGGCGTTGCGGGAGACGTTATAGGTCCAGACATCTCCATGTGACCCCCCGTAGCCCCCGCCGAATAGCACGACAATCCCCCTGGCGCTGTCATATGCCATCTTGTGGTTGTAGCGGGCGGAAGGCGCCGGGCTCGCAGGACGCTGCGACCAGGTGTTCTGCTTCGCGTCATACAACCAGGTATCATTATAGAATGTGTATCCGCCCTGGATTGGCTTCATACCGCCGAACAGCACGACAACGCCATTGGCGCTGTCATACGCCATCGCGTGTGCCTGACGGGCGGGGGGAGACGTTGCGGGCCTTCTCCGCGTCCACTGGCCGGTGAGAATGTCGTAAATCCAGGTGTCATCCGTCGCGAGGTTCAGCCCGATCTCCCCGCCGAATAGAACCATTACGCGATTGGCGCTGTCGAAGACCATGTCATGAAAGATCCTTGGACCCGGGACCGGGTCCTCTTTTCTGGTCCAGGTATTGGTGCCGGGCCGGTAAGACCAAGTCCCCGTGATATCGACCCCGGTCTCGCCAATGCCGCCGAAAAGAATGCAGCCGCCGTAGACAGGGTCCCCCAGGATGACACAACCGTATCTGATGGGCGGGGCCTCGGCGGGTTTCATATTCGTCCATGTGTTGAGAGAGCTCTTGTAGGCCCAAGTCTCGTCCGGGGTGTACATTTCATTGTCGCTGAACATCAGTACGAGGCCGTTTCGTACGTCGTAGGCCATGGCGTGCCCGCTTCTTGCCGGAGGATAGGCGGCGGGGGCCATGTTCTTCCAGGTGTTGGCACTGGAATCATAGGCCCATGTGTCGCAGAGCGGGCCCGTGGGGGTGCTGCTGCCGCCGAACAGGATGCTGACACCCGATTTGCTGTCGAATACCATCGCGTGCTGTTCACGGCCCGGGGGACCGGACGATGTCGTCTTGTTGGTCCACACGTTGTTCCTGACATTGTATGTCCAGGTATCGTTCAGCTGCCGACCGTTGTAATGGCCGCCAAAGAGCACCGCCTCGCCGCTGCCGGGGTCGTAGGTCATCGCGGCGTCGGCTCTCGGCAAGGGAGCGGGGGAAGGGGTCAGGCCGGTCCAGGTGTTGGTGCTTAGATTGTAGGTCCAGGTATCGCCAAGAATCCCCCATCCGCGCAGATAGCCTCCGAAGAGTACGACGACACCGTTTGCGGAGTCAAATGCCATGGCGTGCGCAAAACGGGCGCGGGGGGGCGACAGCAGGCTTTTGAGGGTCCAGGTATCGGATGTGAAGTTGTATGTCCAGGTCTCGTTGTCCTCCTCCTGGTCGTTGCGGTGCGTACCGCCGAATAATATGGCGACACCGCCCAGACTGTCATACACCATCGCATGCTCCGCCCTGGGAGACGGGAGGCCGTCCTGGAGCTTGGTCCAGTTGCCAATGTAACTTTCATTGTTGTCGAGCTGGAGCGCTTCCTCCTTGACCCTGGTGGCAACTTTCTCTCCTTGGGAGAACGCGTTCCCCGTTTCGGTCCAGGTGCTGAGCGCGGCTGCGTTGAAATTGACCGCGACAACAGCGCATATACAGATAATCGATAACAATACCCTGGGCAATCTATTGTATCTGTTCACGCATTTAACAATGACTTGACCATTAATGAGCTTTTCCTTGGAAAGGATGACTTTTTTGTCGCCGGTCCATTTCTTTCGGGAACCAACCGTCGCACAGGTCCGTATCAGGCAGACTCTGTACCTTCATTGCTTGCCGCAGTGCCCCGCCTCCACGCCCAGGCTCCCGGCACCACCATCAGAACTATCCCGATGGCAACCATCCCGCCGAACCATCCCAGCCTGTCCTCGAGCTGGTTTCGCTCCCACTCGAGGCTGAACTTGTCGTCCCAGTCCTCGACGCCCGACGGCGGTTCGGCGTAGAGCCGGTCCAGCTCCTTGCTCACCGCCGCCAGGCGCGCCCCGGCTGCAAGGCAGGAGATCGTCCCGGCTATCAAAAGCAGCGAGCCCGCGGCGAACGCGACCGCCGCCTGTTTGCTTGGCGCGTCCAGCACCCCGGCGCGCCAGCTGCGGACCACCAGGGCGAGCGGGACGCCGCCCATGATCACCACGCCGACGACCGCCACGGCCACCGAGAACGGGACATAGGTCGCCAGCTGGTTCCGCTCCGCCTCGAGAGCGAGCCGGGCGGCTTCATTGGGAGAACCTCCTCCTGTCCTCTCGAGCATCTTGTTTATCTCGCTGAGCCTGGCATCGTAGCCGAGCGCCGCCGCCGTGCCCGCCAAAGTGAGTATGCAGCCGAACAGGACCAGGAACTTGAGCCATCCGTTTTTCATGATGCGCATTTATCATATGTCCGGCCGGTAATAAGGGTTTGGTTCCAGGGGTGCGCTAACGGTTTATTTTTATATTACAATGTCCATCGGTTCCCTGATTCCTATGGCCCGGAAACACACGACCAGACTCTTGGGATGTATCCTGTTTGCATATGTGCTGTTCGTGCTCCTGGGAACGCTGCCCGCCGCCGCGTTCACATCGATGTCTGACGATTTCTCGGGCGACAGCGGCAACTGGCAATATGTCGGAGACGCCAAGCGGACCAACGGCTATGTCGAGCTGGCGCCGGCCCGAAACGGCGCCGTGGGCATCGCCGCCCTCAAGCAGGACGTCCGCTACCCGTTCGTGGTCGAGTTCCGCGCCCAGACCTCGAGCTCGGGAGAGGGCCTCGTGTTCATGTTCCACCACGAAAAGGGCTACACCCCGGGCGCGGGAGGAAAACTGGGCGCCGCACCTTCAAGCGGCTCCGTCGAGGGCTGGGGCGTCGAGCTCGATTTGAGGAGCTCCGGGGGCTCCGACACGGGCGCGCCCCATCTCGGACTGGTGGGAGACCCGCTGGGATTCCATTTCAAAAACGACAACTCCATCAAGTTCAACGACAACAAGTGGCACTCGTTCAAGATAGAGATCCAGTGGTCCACCATCATCCTCTCTTTCGACGGCAATGAGGTCTGGCACTTCTCCGATTACTCGTACAAGAACGCCAAGGGGAGCGGCATGGGCTTTTCCGCCGCGTCTGCCGGCGGCGCCTTCCGCGTCGACGATTTCAAGCTGATGAACCCCGGCGAGGCCGAGCTCATGTACTGGGTTACCTTCGGCATTGTCGTCGGGACGATCTTCTTCGGGACGCTGGGAGGCATCGTCCTCTGGGGCTCGGTGAAGTGGAGAAGGGTGTTCAAGCAGTACGCCCAGCCGGGCGTCGACTATGGCTCGTTCAGGATCGACAGCAACATGCAAAAACAGATACTTTCCGCGGCGGCGCAATCGCCCGACCCGGACATGAGAAAACTGCGGTCCGGCCTGCGCCTGACCCGGGTTGGAATGGGCGTGGCGGGCTTCCTGATGATGGCGGTGATAATCGGGACGCTGTTCATGCCGCCGATGATCGTGCTCACCGTCGGCGTGGTGCTGTATCTGATATTCATCCCTCTCTTCGGCGTGGCCGGGTACCTGTCCGCGCGGCGCGCGAAACCCTTCATCGTGCTGATGGGCCAGAGGCTGGGCTGGATCCCGACGGGGCCGTACGGGAGTCAGCCGATGCCGCTGCCCATGCAACCGCAGTGGCCGGCGGGCTACCCGGTGCCGCCGCAGCAGGCGCCCTGGCAGGCCCCGCCGCCGGTCCAGCAGCAGGCGCCCTGGCAGGCCCCGCCGCCGATTCCGCAGCAGGGGCCGCCGCCCGTTTCCCCGGCCTCGCCCCAGATCGACTGGGGAGCGTCGGCGCCCCAGCCTGCGCAGCAGCAGCCGGCCTACCAGCCCCCACCATACCCGGGCGTCGGCAACCAGCCCTACCGGCCGGCGCAGCCGCCGCCGGGGCAGTATCCTCCACGACAGGGGTAGCCGGAAGGAACCGGTTGCCGGCGGGATTGATGCGCGATTGCTGAAAAGGTTGAAATAACCGATTCGAACTTGACGGGAATATGAAGTTCGAAAGGCCCGTTGCCGAGCTGGTCCGCGCCCGAAGGTCCGTCCGGACGTATACCGGCGGCCCCGTCGATGCGGAGACGATGAAAAAACTGCTGGATTCCTGCGCCCTGCTGGACCGGGGCGTGTTCGGCGAGCCAGCCCGGTTCACGGTCGTCGAGATGCCGTTCTCCAAGGACCAGCCCGTGAAGCTCGGCGATTACGGTTTGCAGAAGAACCCGCGCTATTTCTTCCTCGGCGCCATCGGGAAGGGCGACCATTCCCGCGAGAGCTGGGGATACCTGCTGGAGCACCTCGTTCTCAAGGCGACCGAGCTGGGACTGGGGACATGCTGGATGGGGCTCGTCAACCGGGAGTTCTTCGCCGACTACAAAACGGCCCCCGACGAGCATATCCCGACGATAGCCGTATTCGGCGTCCCGGCCGGGAAGCCCCGCATCGGTGAAAGGTTCATCCGGATGGGGATCGGGGCCAACGGCCGGAAGGACTGGAAGGAGCTGTTCTTCTCGGCCGGATTCGACCAGCCGCTGGCCAAAGAGGGCGCCGGGCCGTATGCGGAGGCGCTGGAGATGCTCCGTTGGGCGCCCTCATCGGGGAATACACAGCCCTGGAGGGTAGTGAAGGCCGAAAAAGCCCACAACTACCACTTCTTCATCAAAAAGACCAAGCAGGACTATTACGACCTGGGCCTCCACCACGTCGATATCGGCATCGCCATGTGCCACTTCGAGCTTGCAGCGCGAGAGAAGGGCATCGGCGGGCTATGGGCCTTCCAGGACCCGAAGCTGCCCTCTGTTCCTGCTGGAACCGAGTACCGCGTGAGCTGGGTGGGCAAATAGGATCCACCGGGCAACCGGGAACGGGCAGGTGGGCCGTCCGGCCTACGAGATCCTGAGATTGATCTTTATCTTCCGCTTGAGCGCCGCCGCCTCCGATTCGATCACCAGGAAGTACTTGCCGGGCTCCACGGTCTCGGTGTCGACCTGGTAGTGCCCCTTCCCGTCGCCCTCGGCTATGACCATCAGGCCCTCCTCGTCGGCCTCGGCCTCGTCCTCGGTCTCCATGAATTTCTTGTAGTTCTTCTCGTCGAGGATGGTGTACAGGAAATTGTCGTGCTTGGCGTCCTTTATGGAGCCAATTATCTGCGCGCCGGCCGGAAGCTCGCCCAGCTCGATGATGGCGTGCTCCCCGGCCTTCAGCTCGATGGACCTGGTCATCTCCCGTTCGGCCATGGGAATGCCATAAAAATCCGGGTACAAAAGACTTTTGGCGACCAGGAGAGGGGTCATCAGACCGAGTAGGCGAGCGGCAGGCTC
>Ga0315291_10007201_pt1 | contig 13789 bp, 12 predicted proteins | sample YL17G12_20_MG_FD_203070 | JGI IMG/M metagenome (GOLD analysis project Ga0315291, IMG submission 203070) | Sediment microbial communities from Yellowstone Lake, YNP, Wyoming, USA - YL17G12_20 | ecosystem: Environmental > Aquatic > Freshwater > Lake > Sediment | place: USA: Wyoming | collected...
CTGGTCCCGCCCCGAAGCCGCTCTCTCGCCTGCCGTTCCCGCCTTCCCTGCCTTTCCCGTTGCACCAGCTGTCCCTGGCGCAGCTGCGGCAATTCCGCCGGCCAGCATCAGCATAATGGTTATAACTGCTATTTGGCGGCGCGTCGGGACACCACGCGTTCAATTGGCGACACTATATAAAATCTTATTGGGACACCCGTCAGCTTTATTATCTGCCCCGCCCCGCCGTCGTATGCCGCCTTTTCAGGGCCAGCCAGCCGGCCAGCACCACCACTATCGCCACTGCCGTCGCAGCCACCGCTCCCTGCCAGGCCGGAGCCCCGGCCGCCCTTTCCGCCCGCACCTTTATTGTGACCTCGACCATGTTATCCAGTTCGTTGTGCTCCGCCGTGGCATTCGCCGGGTCCGCCAAAAACCTCAAAAGGTGCGTGCCTTCGACCGCCACCCAATCGTAGACGTACAACCAGCTCAGCCCCGAGGGCAGCCGGCCCAGGTCCCGGAGCTGAAGCGTCCGGTTCCCGTCTCGGACGCTTATCACGACGTTCTCGATGTTCACGTCGCCCGTGTTGGAGACCAGGAGCCGGATATGCACCAGCCGGCCCGGGCTCGGGTTTGCGGGCTCAAAAGTGATGTTGGACAGTTCGATGTTGACGCGCATTATCCGGATATAGAGCGTTACAGCCCCGGTGAAGTTGTGCAATGACGCGGCCCCGACTGAAAAATCCACGGAACCGCCGGTGTAGTTGGCCGGCACGGCGACCTTGACGATCATCCTTCCGGAGCCGAAAGGCCCCACCCGTAGCCATTTGGAGACCGTGGCCTCATCAGGCTGGAACACCGGGGCCCCCCAGCCCGCCGGGAGCCCGGCGCCCGTGAACTGGACCATCTCCGGCCCGTTGCCCCTGTTCCGTATCGTTAGCTCGAACCGCGCCTGCTCCCCCGGCGCGACAACAGCCTCCGGGTTGTCGGCCATGACCGCCAGGTCGAATACCTGCAGCACATCCACCCACGCCGTAACATCGTATCCGTTGCCGTAGTAATCCGTCAGCGTCCCGGTCACGAAATAGGCCCCGATGGTGGTATCCTTCGAGGGGATGACGACCAGCTTGAGAGAGGCATTCTCCCCGGCCTCCACCGTGAAAGGCACCTCCGGGGTCACGAAGATCCCGTCAGGCCGCTCGAAGCAGACCAGCCAGCCGGCCGGCTGGACGGGCGGGGTGGCGAACAATCTCTCCTCACCGTTGCCCCGGTTCGCGACGGACACGGGCAGGCTCACTCGCTCGCCCGGATAGGCCTTCAAGGGCACTTCCGTGGCGTACAGGACCAGATCACGGACCCGCGTCACAGTGGTGGTCGTCGTGCAACAGGCCAGGAGGTTCTGTTCTCGGTCTCGCACCTCCACGGTAACCTCAAGCCGGTCGCCCAGCAGCGCCGACGCCGGTGCCTCGACCCTCAGGGCAACATACGTTATCTCGGGCTGATGCAGCTGGAGCGAATACCTGCTCAGCGTGACGTTCCAACCGGCGGAGCTGGTTCCGACGTCCAGGGTTACGTCGGTCAGGTTCGCCACGTTGCCGGTCTTTTCGACCGCGAGCGAGAAATCGGCCGCCTCTCCCGGCAGGACCGCGTCCTCCGACCGGTCCGCCACGATGGATATCTTCAGGACCGGCGCCACCCTGGTCCGGACGAACAAAGTGTCCTTGACCGACGAATCCCCCGTCGAAACGCCGGTCACGGACACGGTCCCGGTCTCGTTTGCGGAGGCGTCTGCGGCCGGGACCACGGTCAGGTTCACCGTGGTCGTTTCCCAGGGCTCCAGCAAGACCCGGTTATTGTTCAGCAGGCAGTTCCATCCCGGGGGGCCAAAGCAGGTGAGATTGACCTCTTCGGCATAGTCCCAGGACAGGACCGTGATGCAGTACGATGCCGGGGACTCCGGGGGCGTCTCGTGAATGCCGTCTTGGCATCCGAGCTCGATGCGCCGTGTCAGCGAAAGGAATACGCGGAATGAAATCTGGCTCTGGGTCATCGGGTACGATCCGGATGCGGCCGTCACCTTGATCGTGATGTACGAACCCTGGAGCCCCGAGGCCGGGCCCCTCAAATGCACCGAGAAATTCTTTTCTTCCCGGGGCCCCAGCGATATTGAACCGTTGTCGAGCCACGCCTTCCAGCCGGAGCCGTTGTAGTCCTTGCCGATACCTCCGTCCATCCCGCCGAAGGTCGAGTTCACGCCGAGCATCGCCGTATCGGCAAGCAGCCCAAGGTTCCTAACCGACATCGGGAACTGAATCGTCTGATCGAGATGGATGGGGGTCATCTGGTAATGCGATTCCGGGTCCATGCCCAGCTCCATCCCCACGTGGAACCCGGCCTTGAAATAGATCTCTGAGTTTCCGTCGCGCTCGTCCACCCAGGCCAACGCCAGCCCGCCGTTGGGCCGGGCCGCGATCGTCGGGTCCCGCGAGGCGCCGGAGGCGTTGGTCAGCCGGACCGGTACCAATATGTCGTTCTCCTTCCCGGGCGCGATCTTCACATAATAGATCTCGCTGTCGTTGCTGTTGCAATACACAATATGGACATTGCCGTTCCCGTCGACGCATATATCGCCGAAGTCGGCCGCGGAATCGGTGATCTGGATATCGCCCGTGAGCAGCATCCCGTATTTGTCCGTCTTGGTGTAGTACAGCGACCTCGTCCCTTCGACCCTCGACGCCTGGAGCAGGTGAATGGCCCCGTCGGCGCCGAATGCCAGCCCGGGCAGGGCGGAATACGGGCCAAATCCTGCTACATGTGTCCCGACGAACACGCTACTCATCAGAATATTCCCGTAGGGGTCGAACCACGTGAACCAAAGCCCGCTCTGCGTGGCATTCTTGAAGAATACATACGGGTTTCCCCCCGCGTCCAGACCGATGGTGGTCCCGTTTCCCCATTTCCCGGCCAGGTAGCCCGAGTGAAGCCAGTACTCGGCGCTATTGTTGGTGACGAAGGCCATCTCTATCCGGTCTTCAAGCTCGTCCTCGTAAGTAACATAGGCCCTCCTATTTCCAACGGCGAGGCTCACCGCGTGGGGCATCTGGGCCGCCGGCGCCAGGTTGATGGGCTGGCACAGCGGCGTGCCGTTGGTCAAGAACCTCTGGTACATCGGGCCGAAGATGCCCTGCGTCGTCCAGGAGGCGTGCACTCCCAGCTCGTCGTCGATTCCGATGTTCTGGGTCCTTTGCCAGGAATGCTGGTAGGTTGGCCACTCAGACACGATAAACCGTTCCGGCCCCAGCACGCTCCCGTTGTCCTCCAACCGCAGGTACATCCTGTCAAACCAGCGCCTTTCCCAGAAAAGATGCGTCCGCCCCGAAGAATCCGCCGTAAGCGAAGGGAACGTGTCGTCCGACGAATTCTGCGTCAGCCGGAGGTCCGGCCCCCAGATAACATCCGACGGGGCGCGCCCCCCCTCACGATATTCCGCAGGGCCCCCCGGCTCGCCAAATGCCGGCCACGCCGGAAGCAGAAGCAGCATGACTGCCACGCACAAGGCCCTTCTCAGCGGTCCACCCGCTTGCATATTCGGTTCGGCCGTATTTATTGTTTGTTGGCCATCAAGAATGACACGCCCGCAGAGCGCGCCCTCAACCTTTAAGCCCTCCCACCCGTATCCGCCCCATCCCATGGCGCAAGGGAGAGGCAGGATAAGGCTCTGGGACCTCGGCTCCGGCCTGGCCCTCAACGAGGTTCGGGATTTCCTCCAGGAGACCTTCGGCCCGGCCCTCGACTGCTCCCGGCCGCAGCGCCTGCTTCCCGACGCAAAACTTCCCTCGCTTGCAAGGGCCCTGATGCCCTGGCGCGTCGCCGACCCGGGCCGCCTGGGCCTGACGGGCGCGCGCCACACTCCCAAGGAGCTCGAGGCCATGGTCCGCATCCTGCGAGGAACCGCCGACCCGCCCGAGCGCCGCGCCACCCTCGTCTCCGGATTGGGCCTTGCATCCGCGTTGGTCCCGTTCGTCCCGTCCAACTTCGGAAACGGCAGCCACCACCTGATATTCACCTCCGCCCTTCCGGTCAGTTGGGAGCCGTCCGACTGCCGCTTCCACGCCCGCGCCCTCGTCTGCGCCTTCCCATCGATAGTCTCCACCTCCGGCGCGGTCGAGGGCCCGGCCCGGCCCCGCGCCATGTACGTCGCCAAGATGATGGGCATAACCGACGAGGAGGCGCGCAAAAAGTACATCGGCCGGTACCTCGAGCACGGCGACGCGCGATTGGTCGAGATCGCCAAGGGCCTTTCGGCCCAGGCCGTGTTCTACAATCTTACCGGCCAGCCCTTCTGCGAAAAGGAATCCTGCCGGCTCTTCAACGCCCGGTGGCAGGAGCAGCTCGTCGAGGCGCAGATAAAGTCCGGCCGGTTCTGCGAGCAGCACGGCCGGTTCCTGAAAGAGCTCCGCCGCCAAAGGGCGAAACGATGAAAGCCTCCTTTCCGGGTGCCCCGGCATGACCGACTTCGACGTCATCGTGGTCGGCGCCGGATTGGCCGGCTGCGTGGCGGCGCGCTGCGCCGCCGAGGGCGGCGCCCGCGTGCTTCTTTTGGATAAGAAGGAGGAGCCTGGCGTTCCGGTCCAGTGCGGCGAGCTGGTCCCGTCGGTCGGGACCCTCAACGAGATGTTCCCGAGGGCCCCGGACCTCGAAGACCTTTTCGAGATACCCAAGCGCTGCGTCTCGCGGGCCATCTCGCGCATCTCCATCTACTCGCCGGCCAAGCGCGAATACGATTTCGGCTTCGAGGCGCTGTCGCTTTGGCGCGCCCGGTTCGACGCCCACCTGGCGAAGCTCGCGGCGCAGGCCGGCGCCGAGGTGCGCACCGGAGTGAAGGTCCGGGCGCTTCTCCTGCATGGCGACGAGGACCAGACCGCCGCCGAATCGGCCGCAGGCCCCGCCCCCGCCGTTCCCGGGGAAACCGCGATAGGCGTCGAGACCGAGGACGAGACGATCACGGCGCTATTCATCATCGGGGCCGACGGGCCGATGTCGCGCATAAGGCGCTCCCTGGGCATCCCGGCGCCCAAACTGCACCCGTGCGTGCAGTACACCATTCCCGGCGACTACGGGGACGCGGTCGAGCTCTATTTCCCGGCGATGCTCCCGGGCGGCCACGTCTGGCTCGTCCCGCGCTCCAACGGCGCCAACATCGGCCTCGAGACGTTCCCCCGGCGGCCGCTTCGGGGCATGCTGGACCAGTTCGTGTGGGAGATGGGCATCGTGGACAAGCCAAAGATAGAGACGGGCGGCATGCTCCCTGTATCCGGTCCCGTGCCCCGGACCGTCCGGGGCAACGTCCTGCTCTGCGGGGACGCCGCCGGCCAGCTTCTGGCCTTCAACGGGTGGGGCATCGCCACCGCGATGATCTGCGGCCGGGCCGCCGGCGAGACGGTCGTCTCGGCGCTCGCCGGCCGGGCGAAGCTCTCCGCCTACGAGAGGCGCTGGCGGGCCGAAATAGGCGACCAGCTCCAGAGCTCGCTCTGGGTCCGAAAGCGGATGGACCGGCTGGCCATGAACGGGCTGACGATGGAGCTGGCCTTCGCCTTCCTGCGCCGCTGGGGGATAAAGCGCATGCTGGGCGGCAAAAAGCTCGTCTAGCAAAGGATATATTTGGCGCAAGGCGCATGGCGCACCCGGAGGACCTCGGTGCCATTGGCACATGGTCCTCCTTGCCGCAGAAGACCGGCCGGGCCGGTCTTCTCGGCCTAAACGACCCGCAGGACCCCCTGCGGGTCGTTCACGGCCTTGGCGGCCTGAGGGCCGCCTGCCGAGGCGCAGGGCGCAAGGGATGGACGGGAAATGATCGAGATCGACGGTTCGCGCGGCGAGGGCGGCGGACAGCTGGTCCGCACCGCGGTCGCAGTATCGGCCGCCCTCGGAAAGGCGGTCCACATCGTCAACATCCGCGCCAAACGCCAGCAGCCCGGGCTGGCGGCCCAGCACGTGGCGGCCGTCAAGTGCGTGGCCGGCCTCTGCAACGCCCAAACGGCCGATGCAGAGGTCGGCTCCCCCATGCTCGCCTTCCGCCCAGGGCCCCTCAGCCCGTCAAATCTTAAAATCGACGTCGGCACCGCCGGCTCCATACCGCTCGTCCTCCAGGCCGGCATCCTGGCCGCATCCTTCTGCCCCGCCGAAACGACGCTCGAAATAACCGGCGGGACGGACCTTCGCTATGCTCCCCCGATGGATTATCTGGCCAATGTCCTGGCCCCCCTGCTTGCCAAGCTGGGCATCCATGTTTCGGTAGAGATCAGAAAGCGCGGCTACTACCCGCGCGGCGGCGGCGATGTGTCAGCAGTCGTACGTCCCCCGCCCAAACCTCTGGCATTCCGCGTCGAGGGCCCGGGCCGGACGCTCTCCATCGGCGGAAAGGCCCACGTCGTCGAGCTGGGCGCCGACATCGCAAAGCGCATGGCCTCGTCTGCCGCGGCGGAGCTGAAAAGCTTCCCGGTCCCGGTCCGAATCGACGAGGAGGCGCCCCCCGGGCTCGGCCCCGGAACGGGCATCACCGTCTGGGCCAAAACGGAGCATTCGGTCCTGGGCGCCAGCGCCCTGGGCGAAAAGGGGCTCAGGGCCGAGAACATCGGCGCGGTCGCCGGCCGCGAGCTTGCCGCCGAACTGAAAGCGGGCCCCTCGCTGGACATCCACGCGGCCGACCAGCTCGCGCCCTATCTTGCGCTGGGCGGCGGCGGCGCGTTCACCGTGCGCAGCCTCTCCCCCCATCTGGAGACCATGATGTGGCTGATGACGGAAATGACCGGGGCCCGTTTCAGGATCGAGAAGAAATACGGCCTCATGAGAATCGAATGCGCTCCCCGGCCCTGAGGGCCGCGTCGTCAACGCCCGGCGCCGGGTCGATTTCTCCGCTGGACGGGCTGCGCCCTTTCCGTCGGGCCCGGCCTCACCCGCGCCATTCGGCGCTCCAGCGGGGCCCGCTTCCCCGGCCGCACGGGGCCGGCCCGTCCCCGGCCTGCCCCGCTCATTTTAGGCGGCGCGCCCGGATGATCGTCAGTGCGGATGCGGCCGCCAGGGCCGCGACGACCAGCGAGGCCCACAGCACGGATTGGCCCGGCCCCCGGTCCGCGCCCGCGGCCGGAACGCTCCGGTTGGCCTGCGCCCCGTTGTTGGTCTCGTTCCGCTCGTAGACGATGTTCTCGGGGTCGAGGACGAACCCGAGCAGATGCTTCCCCGGCCCCGGGACCCAGAGGACGCCCTCGGCGCGCCTTTCCCCGGCGCCGAGGCTCCCGATGTCGAGCCGGGCCCGCAGCTTGCCGTCCACCAACAGCGCCAGGGCGACGTTTGCGGCCCGGTCATCGCCGGCATTCTCAACCGTCAGCTTGATCAGCTCCGCGCTCCCGGGCCGGGCCCTTTGGGCCGGAAGCTCCACCCCGGTTATCCGAAGGTCGGGCCGCTGGATGTCCAGCGTCAGCCTCGCGAGGCCTTTTTCGCCGCCGGCCAATGCGGCGCTGACATCGAACGAGACGCTCTCCAAAAGCGTCCGGGCCGGTATCGCCACCGCCGCCGTCACCGTCGCGGTCGCCCCGGGCCCCAGCGCCCGTTCGGCCCCGAAGGGCTGCCCGTCCAGCGAGAACGCCACCGCCGACCAGTTTGCCGGAAGGCCCGAGGCGGCCATCGAGAAGTTGGAGACCCCGTTGCCCGTGTTGGTGACCTGGAGCCGGAAACCTGCGGACCCTCCCGGCGGCCCTCCCAGCCGGGCCATCTCCGCCTCCAGTCTGAGGCTGGCTCTTCGGGCGACCCGGGCGCCGAGCGTGAAGCCAAAGCCGGCCCCGGTCGAATCCAGCACCTGCCCGGAGAAATCATAGTCCCCTGAACGGGCGTCCGGGGGCGCCCCCAGCACCACGTCCAGCCAGCCTTTGCCTCCGAACGGCACGGCCACGCTCCCGTTGGCCTCGCTGCTTCCCCGCGGGAAGAACTCGGCGGTCCAGCCGACCGGAAGCGCCGATGGCCCGGGCCGGACCACGTCGTCGCCGTTGCCCGAATTGACGAGCTCCAGCTCGTAGAGCGCCTTGCCTCCCGGCTCCAGGTCGGCCAGCTCCGGCCTCGCCGTCACGGTAATGTTCCCGACGAGCGAAACCAAGGCCGTGACCGTGCATCGTGCTTCGATGGTGCGGTCCTGGTCGTAGCAGCTCACGTTCACGGGCACGCCCAGGCCGCCCCGGGCATCCGGCGGGGCCGTGATGTACAGCTCCACGCCGAACTCGCCGGCGCCCTCCAGGTTCACCTGCACCGTATCGAAGGTGGCGTTCCAGCCCGGGCCGTCGACGAACGCCTCGAGGAAGAGCGGCCGGCGGGAATTGCCCGTCTTCTCGACCGTCAGGTTGCAGGTCGCCGTCCCGCCCGGCCTTGCATCCGTTTCGTTCTGCTTTGGCCACACCCGTATCCCGAGCACTTCCTCGACGGTCGTGAATGTGTCCAACGAATCCGTGAGGTTGGCATAGCGGGTCGAAGCCGCAGTAACGGCCACGACCCCGATATCCCCTCCCAGCGCTTCCGGCGGAGCCCGGACCTCCAGCGTAACATCGGTGCGGTTCCCCGGCGCTATCGAGATCGTGCTGTTCCACCCGGTCCAGCTCCACCCGGGCGTTCCGCCGGCGCTGAGCAAGACATCCTCGGTCCGGTTCCCGTTGTTTTGCACGCCTATCGAGTACGCGGCCGGTTCCCCGGGCGGCGCCACCGTCGCGTTCCGGTCGCACCGGACCTCTATAACGCGGTCGGCCCGCGACGAGCGCAGGTGCGGATCGCCCCCCGGATACTCCCCGATCGCCGGCCAGGCATCTTCGCCGGCAGCGAATCCCGGCGCGACCATTGCCAGCACCAGCGCAACGCAACACAGCTTCCGCAAGGCAGGACCTTCCATGCAATTCGGCCCGTTGGTATTTATCATTATTGGTTTCCCGGCCGTTCTCAATTCCTTTCACGTAAATTATATATATTCATATAGCAGTTCTCGTTACAATCTCGAAACAAAGTGCACTCCTAATATTGAGGCGCCGGGAGACGCCGATGATAAACGAGGTGGCACCTGACCAGCCGGCGGCCTCCATGGACGAAAGCCTGCTCAACAGGAAAAAACCTTCAGAGGGCCGCGCATCCTGCGCCCACGAGGATTGCGGTCACCGCGAGAGGATTTATTCTCCGCCCTTCGACCGGCGCCTGACCCGCGTCCCGGTCCAGCGCTTCCCCTACTGCCTGAAATGCGGCAAGCTGAAAAACGTCTCCTCCGACAAAGCAAAGCTCGTCGGCTGGTACACCAACCTCTTGCGAATCGTCAATTACAACATCGCGCTTTCGCACGGCAAGATAACGCAGGCCCAGCAAAGGCTCATCATCGCCGAGATAGAGAAGGTCCAGGACTTCGAGGACCGCTACCACATGACCCGCTCGGCCCAACTCGACCTCTTTTTCGTCGCAATCCACAAGTTCCGGCCTGAAATTCCGTTCTGGGTCCTCGAGCGCGCCGCCACACCCGAGCCGTCGAAGAAACCGGACCCGGTCAAGGCCCTGCCAGCGTGGGTCCAGTATCTTGAGTGGCTCAAGAAGAAGCGGGCCCGCGACGCCGCGGCCCCCGTTTCCGGCAAAAAGTGATTTTCCGTCAGAGGTCGTCCCGTGTCCAAGATGATAGGCTATTTCACAAACAGCCTGGCGAAGCTGAACGAGTACATCGAGCGCGAGCAGAAGCGCGGCTCGGACATCCCGCGGTTCACGAAGAACCAGATCCGCATACTCGTGCGGTACCTCGAGCGCAAGGAGCTCTTCCGGTTTCGCCACGCCATCGACTGCGACGGCAAGCGCTGCACCTGCGACGACCGGCGCAAGGCCGAGTTCATCAAGATAATACGCGCGATGAACAGCAAGCTCCCGCAGGGGCTTCTGGACACCATGATCTGAAACAAACAGGAGGCATATTCATGGCAACCGTATACGGCACATCGAAAATAGGAAAGGGCACCTTCGTGGCCGACACGGTGATCGTGGGCCACCCGGCCAAGGACGAGCGGCACCTCCTTTTGGTCAACCAGCTGGACAAGATAGAAGGCGCCGTCGTGGGCGAAAATTGCTTTCTGCGCGACTTCGGGGTGCTCTACTCGCACGCAACGCTGGGCAACAAGGTCCAGACCGGCCACCACTGGATGGTCCGCGAGCACACCACCGTCGGCGAATCCTCCCTCGTGGGCTCGGGCGTCGTCATCGACGACCACTGCACGATAGGCCGGCACGTCTCCATCCAGACCCGCGCCTACATCCCTACGAACACGGTCATCGAGGACGAGGTCTTCGTCGCCCCGTGCGTGTGCTTCACCAACGACAAGTACATGGGCCGGGGCAATGTCGTCCTCGTCGGCGCCCATGTCGAGATGGGCGCCCGAATCGGCGGCAACTCCACGATCCTTCCGGGCGTCCGCATCGGCCGCGAGGCCCTCGTGGCCGCCGGGGCCGTCGTGACCAAGGACGTCCCGCCCTACACGATGGTCGCCGGCGTCCCGGCGCGCAAGATAGGCATGGTCCCCGAATCCCACCGCAAGTTCTAGCCCTGAAAAAGTGGTAGGTACCACATAAGGGATATATATGACAACGAAGAAAAAAAGGGCTATGTCCGATGACCTGAAGGCCATGATAGACAGGCTCCCGCCGGAAATGGAAGCCGAGGTAAGGGAACATATCCAATTCCTGTTGCGTTCGACCCAGATCCGTTCCAGGCATAGGCCACGCCTGAAACTGAAGGACCTTGGCTGGACGGAGAACCAGATCGACCAGGCACGGTCCCGCCTGGCGAGCTTCGAGGACGACTGGGACGCCCCGGGGATGGAAAAGTATGACGAACTATAAACGGGGCGACGTCGTCTTGGTCATTTTCCCCCACTCGGACAGAATCCATTACAAGAAACGGCCCGCGCTAGTCGTCCAGGACGAGACCGTCGACACCCGGCTCGGACAACGAATCGTCGTCGCCATCACTACTAACCTCGCCCGGATCGGCCCGACCCGTCTCTCCATCAAAAAGGATAGCCCCGAAGGACGCTCGATGGGCCTGCTCGACGATTCGGTGGTCATGGCCGATAATATCCAGACGGTCCAGCCGTTCATGATCGACAGGGCCATAGGTTCATGCCCGTCCATGGCCCGCGTGGGAACGGCCCTCAGATGCGCCCTGGGGCTCTGAAGGCCGGGCATCGTCTCGAAGTCATTGGCCTTCGAAGGACCCCATCTCTATGACCTTTCTCTGCTTGATGGACTCGAGCGCGGCGCGGGCCATCCGTACCGCCTCCACCCCGTCTTCCCCGCCAACCAGCGGCTTGCGCTTCTTCTCGATCGCGTCCAGAAAATCCAAAAGTTCGTTCTTGAGCGGCTCCTGCTTCTTCAAGGTGATGTGCCTATGATCGTGCTCCTGCGGTATCTGGGACAGGTCCGATGTGTCGACGTCCATGGCCGTCGACGACGACAGGTCCACGGTCTGGTTCATGTAATCGACCTCCACGAACCGCTGGGAACAGGTCAACGACAGCCTCCTGATCTTCATGGGCGTGAGCCAATTGACCTCCACGAGCCCGGTGGCACCATTATATAGCATCATCATGATGTCCGCGTGATCCTCATGACGACCCGACGCCTGAACTCCCCCGGCCGCAAAGACCGCCTCGACGTCCGACCCGGTCACGTACCGGATGATGTCCATGTCGTGGATGGCCAGATCTACCACCACGCCGACGTCGCCTATCCGCCCCGGATAGGAGCTCACCCGCTTGGCCGAAGCGGTAATGACCTTCCCGAACTGCCCCCTCGAAATGGCGGTCTGGGCATAACGCACGGCGGGATTGTACCGTTCGATATGGCCGACGGCAAACGTAACCCCGGCCTTCTCGGCAGCCTGGGCCATCGCCCGGGCGTCGGCGACATTGTCGGAAAGGGGCTTCTCGACGAGCACATGCTTCCCCGCGGCGATGACCGCGAGGGCCAGTTCCTTGTGGGTGACCGTGGGCGTCGAGATGACGACGGCGTCCAGCTCCTGGGCCCCGAGCATCTCCTGGAGGCTCTTGTAAGCCGGCACGGAGAAGCGCTTGGCCGCGGCCCTTCCGGCCCCCTCGTTCACGTCGCAGATCGCAGCGAGCCTGGACACCTCGTTGAGCACCCGCGCGTGGTTCATGCCCATGATGCCCGTCCCGACGACCGCCGTCCTGTACATGGAAGACCGCACCGTAAAACGACGCTATGAAGTTTATGGACGGGGAAACGAGGGTTCAGGGATCAGGGTTCAGGGTTCAGCGTGAACTCAGGGTTCAGGGTTCAGGGTTCAGGGTACGACGGACGGACGAGCCGGGAAGACGGGCGGGCAATACGGGGGGGCCGGCTTGCCCCTACTCATATATACAAGGACCCGATTCAAGGGATGTCTCACCATGCAAGCTGTAATATTGGCCGGCGGCCGCGGCGAGCGGCTTCGCCCGCAAACGGACACGATCCCCAAATCGATGCTCCCCGTCAAGGGCAAGCCCTTCCTCGAGCACCAGATACTCATGCTGAAAAAGGCGGGCATCTCCGACTTCCTCTTGCTCACGGGCCATCTCTCCAACCTCATCGAATCCCATTTCCGCGACGGCTCCCGGCTCAAGGTCAGAATCGAATACTCGGTCGAATCCCATCCCCTCGGCGCCGGAGGCGCGATAAAAAATGCGGCAAAGCTCCTCCAAAACGACTTCCTCCTGCTCAGCGGCGACACATTCACCCGGCTGGACTACAAGGCCATGGCGGCCGTTCACAAGACCCTGTCCGTCCCCATCCTGATGGCCGCCTACGACAACCATGACAAGCTCGCCCCCAGCAACATCCGCGTCGAGCCCGATCTCACGGTCACGGGCTACAACCGGGTCAACCCCACGGGCATGACCCACATCGACGCCGGCGTCATGGTCATCAAGTCCTTCGTCTTCCTGCGCATGATGCCCGAGACCTCTGTATTTTCGTTCGAGGACGACGTCTTCCCCAAGCTGAACCGCTACCGGCTCATGAAGGCCTTCGTCACGGACCAGCCGCCGCACGACATGAACAACCCGGCCCATCTCAAGAAGCTCGAAGAGCTCTTGTAACAAGGCGCAAGGACTAAGGAGCAAGGAGCAAGGAGCAAGGAGCAAGGCTTAGGGCGCAAGGATCAAGGCGCAAGGCCTTCGCCGGCCGTGAACCTCAAAATCAGCTTAGCCCGTCTGGAACCCGCCCAGCCCGACAACCTTCCTGTCCTTTATCGACTCCAGCGCCGCCTCGGCGATCCGGAGGACCTCACTGCCATTGTCTCTCGGTCCTCCTCACCGCACACGAGCTGCGGCTCGTCTGCGGTCCTCAAGGCCTCTATGCCGTCCTCTCCGTTGACCAGCGGCCTCCGTTTCTTCTCTATCGCGTCCAGAAAATCAACCATCTCATTCTTAAGCGGCTCCGGCTTCTTCAACGTAACAACTCCGCACTTCCTGATGGAAGTGCGTTCGTTCCGCAATCCCGCCCGGCGCACTCCATCCGGCGGGATTTCGGATGCCTGTGGTCGTATTCCTGCGGTATCTGCTACGTTCTGTCCCCAGGTCCCCACGCCCACAATGGCCGTCCGGAGCCCTGAACATCCCAAAAAAGCTATTGCGGCAATCCGTGGTTGCCGGCCATCGACAATCCGGGCGAAACCCCCATATACGATTTTGCCCGTTCCAGGCTCTCCTGGGACACCGTGGAGAACCGGGTGGCCATCTGGCCTGTTGAGCCA
>Ga0315291_10007203_pt1 | contig 13787 bp, 10 predicted proteins | sample YL17G12_20_MG_FD_203070 | JGI IMG/M metagenome (GOLD analysis project Ga0315291, IMG submission 203070) | Sediment microbial communities from Yellowstone Lake, YNP, Wyoming, USA - YL17G12_20 | ecosystem: Environmental > Aquatic > Freshwater > Lake > Sediment | place: USA: Wyoming | collected...
ATCCTCGCATCGTCGTGGCGTTCCGCCGTCTGGCTCTCTGTGAGCAGGCGGGCACTGGGATGCGGATGATGAAGACCCAGTGGCAGACCCTGGGCCATCCGGAACCAGGTTACACCAACGACCGTTCACGCAAAGCCTTCGAGTTTCGCCTTCCGATTAAGACCGAGTCGAAGACCACACAAGTCACCGGACAAGTCGCAGGGGAAGTTACAAGGGAAGTCGCAGGGGAAGTCACGGGGGAAGTCCGACGCCTTTTGACTTGCTTACGAGGGGAAATGACACGCCGAGAGTTACAGAATGCGCTGCAACTTAGGGGGGAAGAGAATTTCCGACAGAAGTACCTGGTTCCCGGTCTTGCAGGTGGTTTCGTCGAAATGACGGTCCCTGACAAACCCCAAAGCCGTCTCCAGAAGTACCGTTTGACCTCAAAGGGAAGACAGTGCCTTGAAGCCCTACGGCCGGAACCGAATCCGTGAAAGTAGGATGCACACGTTACCTCCTGGACTTGGCCACTGGACAAGTCGGCGGTTGGCAACAGGACATATACACTGCACAAGTGGGCGACTTGGTCAGTCCTGGAGTGATCAAGTCCATCCCCCTCAGCGCCGAGCTTGGTCACTGACCAAGTAGGGGATTTTCGATTTGAGGAAAGGTGTGACGTGAGCAAGAGAGCAAGAAAAGGTGACCCCAGCTTGGATTCCGCTTCTGACAATCCGCAATCCAAAACCCAAAAGCCAAAATCGGACCGGATGGAACAGTCCGATCTTGGCTTCCAGTCCGCCAAGCAATCCGGTCCCGTCGAATGTCTCCGCCTGACGTTCCCGAACGACGACGAACGCAGCAAGTACTTCCTGGAGAAGTTGGCGGAGAAACTCAAAGACCCCGATTTCCGCAAAATCGAAGGTTTCCCAATCGGCGAGGATGAGGACATCCTTGCGCTCTCCGACCCACCTTACTATACTGCCTGTCCTAACCCATGGCTCGCGGACTTCGTAAAGCTCTATGGCACTCCATACAATCCCAAGAAGCCTTACCACCGCGAACCATTTGCCGCCGATGTGAGCGAGGGGAAGACCCATCCCATCTATAACGCACATGCTTATCACACGAAGGTTCCACATCGGGCTATCATGCGTTACATCCTCCACTATACTGAACCCGGCGAGTTGGTCCTTGATGGTTTCGGCGGTAGCGGCATGACGGGTGTGGCCACTCAACTATGCGGCGACCGTGAGGAGGTCCAGGAACTCGGCTACCGCATTCTCGATGATGGCACCATCTTGAACGCGGAGGGCAAACCGTTTTCGAAACTCGGCGCACGCCGGGCCATCCTTAACGACCTTTCGCCGGCTGCAACCTTCATCGCCAGCAATTACAACATGCCGGTGGATCTGAATGCATTTGAACAGGAGGCCAAGCGCATCCTACGAGAAGTCGAGACGGAACTCGGGTGGATGTATGAGACGGCACACAAAGACGGAAAGACCAAGGGGCGAATCAACTACACCGTGTGGAGTGAAGTACTCGCGTGCCCGGAGTGTGGCGGTGAGATCGTCTTCTCCAGGGAAGCGTTTGACGCCAAGATGGAAATTGTCAAAGAGCAGTTTCCATGTCCACATTGCAGCGCGACAATATCCAAGAACCGCTTGGAACTCATATACGAAACAAACTTCGATACGGCCATAGGCGAGACTGTCAAAAGACCCAGACGAGTTCCGGTACTCATTAACTACAGTGTCGGTAAGACAAAATACGCGAAAGAACCGGACAAGCACGATCTCAGTCTCCTTGACAGAATAGAAAAAATCCCCCTCCCTAGTCATGTCCCGACGGCCATTATCCCAGACATGCAGATGGCACGTGTCGGACGAATGAAGACAACTGCAGTAACGCACGTCCACCATTTTTTCCTCTCTCGCACAGCCCAGATACTCGCCGCGTTTTGGAAGAAGGCCGACGGCCTTGCCCCCGGCCCAATTCGTTCATTGGCCCTCTTCTGGTTGGACAGTCAGCTTGTGAACCTCTCCATTCGCAACCGCTATCGTCCCGGCGTGTCTTTTCCATACAACCCGCTGACGGGCGTGTATTATATCCCCTCAATGATGAGTGAGGCATCTGTTTTTACCGCTTACAGCAACAAACTGAAAAGGATCGCTGCGGCTCTTTCAGACATTTCTCGCAAGAGACGTCTGAATTTCATAGAGACGGTCTCAGCTAGCGCCATAGGACTCCCGGACGCCAGTGTAGACTACGTTTTTACTGATCCACCATTCGGGGAGAACATCTATTACACGGATCTCAACTTCTTCGTGGAGGCATGGTATAGAGTTCTCACCAACGCGGGACCAGAAGCCATCGTTGACCGGGTCAGGGGTAAAGACTTGGCCGACTATCAAAACTTAATGCATGACTGCTTTGAGGAGTACTTTCGCGTTCTGAAACCCGGGCGTTGGATCACGGTCGAATTCTCCAATTCCCAAGCGTCAGTCTGGAATTCAATTCAGGCCACCCTACAAGAAGCTGGCTTCGTCGTTGCTGGCGTGGCGGCGCTTGACAAGCAACAGCATACTTTCCAAGCCGTCACCTCGCCGACGGCCGTCAAACAAGACCTCGTTATTTCCGCCTATAAGCCGAATGGTGGTTTGGAAGAACGATTTGCCAAGAAAGGAGAAAAAGAGGAAGGAGTCTGGGATTTTGTCCAGACTCACCTCGGAAACCTGCCCGTGGTGAAACCCAAAGGCGGGCAGTTGGAGCCGATCGCCGAGCGCGATCCGCGTATACTCTACGACCGAACGGTCGCATTCTACATCAAGCATGGCATCCCGGTGCCAATCTCCTCTCCTGAGTTCCAGGCAGGGCTGGCCGATAAGTTCCCGGAACGGGACGGCATGTACCTCCTGCCGGACCAAGCCGCCGAGTACGACAAGGCGCGCATGAAAATGGAAGGCATCGGCCAGTTGAGCATCTTCGTTACGGATGAGCGTAGCTCAGCGGACTGGCTCAGAAACTACCTTAAGGCCAAACCGTCCAAATACCAGGATATCCAGCCGGAGTTCTTTGAGCAGTTAAACCAGGCCTGGAAGAAGTGGGAAACCCGCCCGGAACTGCGCGCCCTGCTGGATCAGTACTTCCTCTGCTATCATGGCGAGGGTGATGTCCCTCCGCAAATTCACAGCTACCTCTCCACAAACTTCAAGGAATTGCGGAATCTTCCGGCAGATCACGCCCTACTTCGTTCCAAGGCACGCGACCGCTGGTATGTTCCTGACCCGCGCAAGAATGCAGACGTTGAGCAGTTACGGGAGAAGCGTCTGCTCGAAGAGTTCTGGTCCTACATGCCACCGGGGTACGAGTCGGCATCCCGACGAAAGACGACAGCGCCCACACTGCCAGGTTTGGAGCAACCCAAGCCAAAGATTCCAAAGGGTAAACGCCTTGCCATTGTACGTACCGAAGCGGTCCGAGTGGGTTTCAAATTCTGCTTCCAACAGAATGACTATCAAACCATCATTGCCGTGGCCCAATACATTCCCGACGACGTTATCCATAACGACGAGCAACTGCAGATGATCTATGATAGCGCCGTTACCCGTACGGGTGGGGAACAAGAGTAACATAAGCATGCTGAATACCAACGACAGAAAGGTGGAAATTGACGAGTGGGTCTGGTCCCAACTCCATCAAGAGCATGCCAAAGTCGTTGAGCATCTCGATTTGTGGGATTCGCCTGCCTGTCGCATCTGGCTCCCCAACCGCGATGCCATCGTCCTCGTTCCGGTTTCGGATCTATCGCCAATTTCTGGCGATGGCGCCAGTCTTGCCATGGCACCCACCGAAGAGGCACGCGTCCGATACCTACTTATGGCGGCTAGGCTCTCCAATCTCCTGACCGAAGATATCCTCCTCGGCCCAATAGACGCTTCTGTCATTCCGCTCCCGCACCAGATCAAGGCCCTACGCAAGGCAATCTCCCGTGACCGTGTTCGATTCCTCTTAGCCGATGAAGTGGGATTGGGCAAGACCATCGAGGCAGGGTTGATCCTACGAGAATTGAAACTCCGGGGTCTTGTCAATCGAACGTTGGTCATCGTACCACGTGGCCTGGTTACTCAATGGATTACGGAAATGCAGACTCACTTTGGCGAAAAATTCCGCTTCTATTTGCCAGCTGACTTTGCAGCGTACCGCCGAATTGCTCAGAGCGAAAACGTTTGGCAGACATCTAACCAGATCATCTGTTCCATTGACTCAGTTAAGCCTGTGGACTCACACAAGGGATGGAGCGAAGACCAACTGTCACAGTTCAATCAGGACCGGTTCTTCGATCTCATCAGCGCCGGATGGGACCTGATTATTGTAGACGAAGCCCATCGGCTTGGTGGCAGTTCCGTGCAGGTGGCGCGTCATCAGCTGGGCAAGGGGTTAGCCGAAGCAGCTCCTTATTTGTTACTGCTCACTGCAACACCACACCAAGGCAAAAGTGATGCCTTCCACCGCCTCTTGTCGCTTTTGGACCGAACTGCCTTTCCCGATGCCAGCAGTGTCGTGAAAGAGCGTGTATTGCCCTACGTAATCCGAACAGAAAAACGCCGAGCCATAGATGCTGCTGGGAAACCCCTTTTCCAGCCACGTGTAACAAGATTAGTTGCGATTCCATGGAAGCTTGAACATGGAGGACAAAAACAGCTCTACGAATCCGTGACCGAATACGTACGTGAAGGCTACAACCAGGCTATCAGGGAGAAGAAAGGCTATATTGGCTTTCTCATGATCTTGATGCAGCGCCTTGTCACCTCCTCTACACGTGCTATCGCCACAACACTTGCGCGTCGATTGGAAATTCTGAGTCAACCGGAGGAGCAGATAGACCAGGCGCCTTCAATCATTTACGAAGAATGGTCCGACCTTGACGGCCAGGACCAGCTGGAATCAATTCTCAATACACGCCTCCGCGCTTTGCAAAACGAGAAAGCGGAGGTGCAACGCCTGCTTGACCTTGCCCAGCAAGTCGAAGCGCATGGATCCGACGCCCGCGCTGAGGCTCTGATCGAATGGATATATACACTTCAGAAGGAGGAAACGGATCCGGATCTGAAACTGCTCATCTTCACCGAGTTCATCCCAACGCAGACGATGCTCGCGGAGTTCCTGTCGGCCAGGGGGTTCTCTGTGGTCTGCCTGAACGGTAGCATGGACATGGAGCAACGTATTAAGGTCCAAGAACGCTTCGCAAAGGATGTCCGCATTCTTATTTCTACCGATGCTGGCGGCGAAGGGCTAAATCTTCAGTTCTGCCACGTCGTCATCAATTATGATTTGCCGTGGAATCCCATGCGCGTGGAACAGCGGATCGGCAGGGTGGACCGTATAGGCCAGTCAAAGGTGGTTCGGGCACTCAATTTCGTCCTTGAAGAGACGGTAGAGTGCCGCGTCAGGGAGGTCCTCGAAGAAAAACTCTCTGTCATCCTTCGAGATTTTGGCGTGGATAAGACCGGAGACGTGTTGGACTCGCTGGAAGCCGGGAATCTCTTCGAAAGCCTTTACATCAAGGCACTACTTCACCCCGAGGAGATCAGCACGGAAGTTCAGGGGGCTATCAAAGCGATACAGGAAGAAGCCGACCGTGCGCGGGCTCAGCAGTCGCTTTTCGATGAGCCTGTGGCTTTGGAGCCGACTGAGGCGCAGAAGATCCAGGACCTTCCACTTGGCGAGTGGATTGAAAACATGACAGGCAACTATGTGACCGCTTATGATGGTGCAATTAAGCGGCGGGGAGGCTCGATCGAGCTGAGATGGCCGAACGACACGGAAAGCCAGGTGGTGGTATTCCCTGCCAAAAAGGGTGAGGCGCCAGCCGGGGTAGAAACCCTGTCGCTTGAGCATCCCCGGATTCGAGGCATTTTGTCTCGCCTTCCGCGTCATGCGCCCGGGCAAGCCATCCGCCAGATCAGGATGGAGGGGATTCCAGCAGCCATCAAGGGATTCTGGTCGCTCTGGCAGATTGGTATGGTTACCCACGAACGACGCCATCAGCGGGTACTGCCGATCTTTGTCCATGACGACGGACGCATCCTGCAGCCCACCGCGCGCTTTGTATGGGATGAATTGAACGCAAAGCCTTGGCGGCTGTACGGGGTGCCGCCATCTTATGACCTTGCAGATATTTTTGCCAAATGTGAACAGGCAGCGAGGGAACAGGGAGAGGAAGTGTATCTTCAGCTTCGCCAAAGGCACCTAACCCAACTACAGTTGGAACGGGAGAAGACGGAATACAGCTTCCGCGCTCGCCGGAAGTTGTTGTCTGGCATTGGACTTCCAGAGGTCAGGACGCATCGGCTACTACAACTCATATCGGAAGAGGAAGCATGGAAGCGTGCCTTCGAAATGCAGAAGCAGGCTTTACCGGAATTAGTGCCCATCACCATATTGAGGATTAACTGACATGTCGGACTGGCGGGAACCATTGCTAAAACCATTTGTGCCTGGTATCACGCGTAAAACGGTTGTGGCCGATCCTGACGATCTATTCCGGGATGACCGAATCTTTCGGGAAATCATAGACCGGGGATTCACATTGATTTATTTCGAGGATCCCATCTCTTTCCGATTCACTTACGAGTCGGAATTCCGGGAAGCATGGGATCGCGGAGAGAACTGTGAACTGATCGTTGTCGTACGCCCTGACACGCGCGAGTTCGATAAGCTCCCGGCCGATCTTCTGCAGAACGCCCGCCAGCTTGCTTTCTATCTGAAAGATGTCTTCCCAAACCTTTCCTATACGATTGTTTCGAAACTCGACCGTTCGCATTTCGACGTTCTGTATCGCGCCCATAATCACTACGCCAAACAGCCACTTGGAGAGGCATTGACCAAAGAATTCATCCTCAAGCATGTCTTCGAAACAGTGCCGGAACTGATCAGGAAGGACAGCGATCTGCTCCGTGCTTTGCTCCAGCGTCATTGTCGGAAACAACAAATTCCTGCACCGCTGGACGACTACTTTCTCTCAATCCTCGAGAAGACCGGTCGGTTTAAGACCTGGCCGCTCAGGACCATCATTCCCAATCGAGGGGCCTTTTGGGATTTTCTCCAAGAGAGGTGGCCGCTATTTGTGAAGCGCGATATTGTTGAACCATCTCTGCTCGTAGCCGAGACGGCATCTCTCAAATATGAGGGGGCTTACGATTTGCCTTTCGACCATAACGACATTCGCGTCTACATTGAGAATCTGTTCACCGAGGGCATTCTGAAACCCATTGAATGGATAGTAGCAGCGGTCAAGGAGAAGTCTTGGATTCGAGTGGGCATGAAGGGGGGAACACAGGCGCACGAGGAGGTCCGTTTTGAGGACCTTTGCAAGGGAGTGGAGGAGAATGCCCCGGCGCAGGAAGCGAGCGTCTATACGTGGCTGGCGTTTGCCTACGCATATGGACAGATGCAGCGGGTCTGGAATGAGCATGGCCAGAAATTAAAGCCGGTACATGGCGAACATTATGAAGAACTCCGGCGACAACTAAACCAGCGGTTCACGACCTGGCTCTCAAGCGGTTATCGCGGTATCTTCAACTACCCTGCGGTTATTCCGGTTATGGTCCATCACATCCCTGCATTCCTGGCCAGCCGCCTTGCACAGGCGGAAGTACACAAGGTTGCCTTTGTGCTTATTGACGGCATGGCTATGGACCAATGGCTGTTGGTTCGAGACAGTCTATCGCCGGTCCTGGGAGACGCAAGCATTCAAGAGAACGCGCTCATGGCATGGGTTCCAACCATTACACCCGTCTCCAGGCAGACAGCCTTCTCAGGCAAGATCCCGGTTTATCTGACTGAGACGATTTATCGAACGGATCGCGACGAATATGGCTGGCGGCAGTTCTGGTTCGATCGTGGTCTACAGTTGGATGAGATTGCCTTTTGTGCAATTTACGGAGATAATCCTGATCTGCAACGGGTCGACTCGCTCATTAGTCACCGCGTCCGTGCGCTCGGGTGCACAATTTTTAAGATCGATAGGATCATGCACGGGGTTGAGGTTGGGGCGGCAGGCATGACGGGTCAGGTTAAAGTATGGGCCGCAGAAGGGTTTGTTTCATCACTGGTCAAGAGACTCATTGAGGAGAACTTCCACATCTTCATATCCGCCGACCACGGGAATACAGTTGCGCACGGGATCGGGACACCAAAAGAAGGCACGCTGAGTGAGGCCAAAGGTGAGCGCTGTCGCATATACTCAGACCCCAAACTGCGTGCACTAGTCCAAACCGATTTCCCGGACAGCACTGCATGGGACCACCCAGGGTTACCAAAGGACTTCCATTGCCTATTGGCGCCACCGGGCAAGGCGTTTGTTGCGCAGGGGCAGACGGTCGTTTGTCACGGGGGTAACGGTCTGGACGAAGTGATCGTTCCGTTTATCGAAATTTCCCGAAAGAGGACGGTTTACTGAGTATGATTAGAAAAAAGGTGGACATTGGATTTAATCGCAGGGTTAGAGCTGTATGGCTGAAGGAGACCCTGCGTCTTGCCGCAGCCGGTGTGGCTCTCGATGAGATTGAGCAGATGCTCAAGGCGCAGATTGCTGAGGACAATGAGGGCAAAGAGACCATCAGGAAGGTCTTCGGTTATCTAAACCGGGTATGGCTGCAGCCTCCAGGGGACTGCATCGTACTGCGCGATGAAGGATTGGAGATGTTCCGACAGCATCCCGACGATAAAAGTTCCTTCTTGCTTAACTGGGGCATGTGCATGGCTGCGTATCCCTTTATCGCACACGTTGCCGAGGCAACGGGTCGCCTGCTTCGTTTGCAAGGAGAGGCTCAAGCCAACCAGATCAACGTAAGGATCCGGGAACAGTTCGGCGACCGCCACTTTGTCTATCGCTCAGTTCGCTATAACCTCAGCACCTTTCTTGAAGCTGGGGCGTTACGGGAGGGGTCCAAAAAGGGCATTTACGTGCGAGGCAGATCCTTAAGACCCCGCAACGCCAAAGAAATCTCATGGCTGGTCGAGGCTTTACTGCATGCTCAGGACGAAACCAATCTGCCACTCCAACAGATCTCCGTTCACGGCGCTCTTTTCCCATTCGACCTGACTGATCTCAGCATGGCAACTCTAAAAACGAATCCCCGTCTCGATGTCTTCCGTCATGGTTTGAACGAAAACCTGATTGGGTTGAGCGGCGCAAACTCAACCGCCTAACCGTAGAGGTGAACTAAATGCCAACTTGTGCCCAGGCTATAAAGGAAGTCTTCAAGAATAAGGACCAGATATTGACCGCAAAACAAATAATAGATAATGTCCAGAAAAAGTACCCGGACAAATGGAAGGATGTCACGATCAGAACCCACACTATGGGGTGCAGCGTTAATCACTCTTCAAACAAATGGTATCCATCCTTCCCGAAATTCCTTTATACTGTTGCTCCTGGAAAAGTCAGGCTTTACGACCCAGAGAAAGATGGTGATTTCGGTTCACAGTCGCGGACGCCTTTGGAAGAAGAGGCACCGATTGAGGAAACGGCTCTGGAAATAACCCTGAGCCTGGAAAGAGATCTACAGGAATATCTTAGTAGAGACCTAAATCAGCTTGAGCCTGGACTCAGGTTGTTTACAGACGAAGGCCTTACAGGGAGAGAGGTCTCAACTGAAACAGGAAAGATAGACATCCTTGCAAAGGACAGCAAAAATGACCTTGTTGTAATTGAGCTTAAGGCAAGCAAGGCTTCTTATGGTATGCTTGGCCAGATTCTGAGTTACATGGCTTCCATAAAAAACGGGTGAAGTGAAAAAACTGGTGTCAGTGAAAAAACTGGTGTCAGGCATGAGTAATTTCATATCTTTAATTCCGGACTCCTTTGCCTTCCATAAAAAAGTTGGCCCTGTCCAGTGACCACACTCATGGAGCATAGCGCAGGGTGTATAGCAGCTTTTTGTAGCAGAGCTAAATCTCTGTTTAATGAAAAATAGCAAAAAAAACTGGTGTCAGGCATGCGTAATAAACTTTTTAGAGGATTAATTTTTATGGATGACCCCCAATAATTCCTCTTTTGAAGAACTCCTCATGTCCCAGGTAATCTCACAAGAGGTACTTACCAGATTACTTGTCGAGAAGGGGATATTCACCACGGAGGAGTTTTTGGAGATGGTGAGGGTGGTTTTTCAAGAGATGAAGAGAAAAGCAAAATGAAAAAGTATTTCAGGTTTACCTTGGTGATTTCAGTTTGTGTTGGAATAATATTGCCTCTTGTTATGACTGGGAAGCCAATAGATCGGTCTGGTTCATATAGGCGGTCATACTGTTTATTATCACCTTCCTCATGGTGGGCAGAAGAAATATGAAGAAGCGTTTGTAAGAAGGGTTAACTGACAAATGGGGATATTCGTAACATATAAAGATAATTCTGAATTTGTCTCATAATCTTTGAGATTGCTCATAAATTAATAATTGGTGACATATTGTATGCCTTTAAGGAATATTTAAAGCAGTTTTAATAGCTCTCCTTCTTTCCTTCACTTTTGAGTTATTAAAAAAAAGGTTGCGACCCTTTTCTTTGGTTTCCATGAGAAAATTCTTAATGCTTCGTGTTATGTAAATTATATCTTGGTAATTGCTTAAATCCCAAGGGCTATACAACCTAAATTTTTTATTAGAAATTTTAGTAGCAAAATATAAAATAGGCAATTCTAATCCTTGTATTACCTCATTGCATACCCCGACAAAGTCCTTTATTCCAGTATCATCTAATTCTTCAGCAAATAAATGCCATAAAATGACTAAATCATAACCTAATATCAAGTTTCTCAGTGGTTGACCAACCTCACGGAATGTCTTCCTAAATCGTTTTCGGCGTTTCTTTTCATCAGTTTCAGAAGGGAAATATTTGCACTCCAAAGCCACTAAGAAGGCTTCATCTGATTTCTCTGAGTAATTTTCAAAAGCAAGGATTAAGTCTGGTGTAACATGGATAGTTGGAGGAATAGATTGATACCACTTTAAAAATTCTTTAAAAGCAGATTTTGGAAGAGATTCTCCTTTAATAATTTTCTTAACTAAGTTGGTTTCTTTAAATAGATGGAGAAGTTCGTCAATAATGTTTACCTCTTTCGGCATTTTTTAACCCCATACCTAATCATGTTCTCAAAATCATTTTTTTATATCCCATTGAAATATCTCTCACTTTTCGGATGCAATTCATCAGTTGGCGAATAGTTAAATCTTTAAGTTTCCCTAAAGCAGTTAATTGCTTATCATAGTGATCTTGCAATAGCGTGTTAGCTCCAAAGGGGAAAATTTCATGTAACTGAATCCATGTATCCTTTTCAAAAAAATCTTGTTTAGCGGGTAGGAAAAAGAGGGAAAGTTCTTCGTGGCAACCAAAGGTTTTAGGTTTATTACTTTCCTGAGAAGTAACTCTGCATAGAAGATAAAGTTCTCTTTTCTTAAGGTCAGGAGTATTTAATACAAGTAATAATTTTTCACCTATTTCCCCATTCTTAAATCTAAATTTTTCATGGAATAAAATTGTTCCTTTTTCCAATTTTTATTTTTCTTTTCCAAAAAGATGTTTCATCTCATTTGATAATCTCAAACGCTCTTTTGCCAGTTCTTCGTTAATTTTTGCATCCTTATCCAGTGATAATAGATAATCTATTTTGGCCTTTTCCCCTTTTAATGTAAGCGTTCTATGCCAAGGTTCATTTTTTAAATGAGTTATTTCAGTCATATCTTTAGCTTTGGCATCTCTGAAAATATCTGCTACCTTCTTTAAAATTTCGAGTTCTCTTTCCGAAAAAACATCAAGGTCTGGCGATTGGAGTGATTTGAAAGATAATCCCTTCTTCTTTCCTGTAAGTTCATCTTTTTCTTCTATAATGCACATCAATATCTCTTTAGGGGCTTTTTTCTCTTTAATCTCAAAAAAGAGTTTGGCAGGGACAGGCCCAAAATCCCAGGCGAAATATTCAAGGTCAGTTACTGGTCTTCCAACTTCTTTGAAATGAAAAAAATCCAGAAAATAAAGGAGCTTATAGAGTTTGGTTTCAGTGAGAAACTTGGTGTGCCTGCAAAAATAACGGATTGCATTTATCCTTTTTTCTTTTGCTAAATCTTGTAATTCCATCTTTTTAAGAAGAAATTAGCCTATGTAATCTGTAAAGAAGCAATCCCCATACCAAACAATAACATAACCTATAAATATATAAAATCACAAATAAGTTAAAATTACCACAAAAATTAATTTTGAAAGAAATTTGTCAATATTATCAAATTTTCACCAATTTTTGTCAACAAAAACACTTATAATCATTTTTGCACAATTCTGCAATCAAGCGTCCAATCACCATCGTATTTTTTCGTTTTATCAGTCAATTGCTTGAGTAGGTTTTTATCCACTTCACACCTTTACGATTGTTGATTTGGTAAAAATCAGGGACGGGTTCACATTGAGGATCGTGAGGACTCGGAAGTATGCACTTATGCTCGAGCTTGTGTCTTCTCCTGCTCAACTTTTTCGTGGAGCCACATGGACATAAGCTGGGTGAATGGAAGGTTATGGAATTTCAAAATCATGAAAATCAATGGAAACCAGGATAATAGGGTCTTTTAATTATCTGTAATTAGTGATAATATTATCACTAAAAGGAGATAGTTAAGGAGGAATACAAAATTGAAACAACTCATTAGACTTTTCTATAATGACCCGAATCACTCCTATTCCATCAGAAGTCTCGCCCAGAAACTTAATAAGGCTTATAGCTATGTTTATGGTCAGGTGAATGCTTTAGCTCAGAAAGGAGTCTTAAAGAAAAGGAAGCTTGGGGCAGCCATTTATTGCTCATTAAATTATGGGAATGATGACCTCTTAAGATGGCTCATTGAAATAGAGGGTGATAACTTTGAAGAGTTTTTGAAGATTGAGAAAAAATTATCCAAACCACTTCGAGAACTTAAGGATCGATTGCCTGAGCGAACCAATTTTAATCTACTTTCCGCAGTTTTATTTGGGTCTTATGCCAATGACAAAAAACTGGTGTCAGGCATGAGTAATTTCATATCTTTAATTCCGGACTCCTTTGCCTTCCATAAAAAAAGTTGGCCCTGTCCAGTGACCACACTCATGGAGCATAGCGCAGGGTGTATAGCAGCTTTTTGTAGCAGAGCTAAATCTCTGTTTAAGGAAAATAGCAAAAAAAACTGGTGTCAGGCATGCGTAATAAACTTTTTAGAGGATAAATTTTTATGGATGACCCCCAATAATTCCTCTTTTGAGGAACTCCTCATGTTCCAGGTAATCCAACAAGAAGCCCTCACCAGGTTGCTTGTGGAGAAAGGGATATTCACCAAAGAGGAGTTTTTGTAAAAATCAGGGACGGGTTCACATTGAGGATCGTGAGGACTCGGAAGTATGCACTTATGCTCGAGCTTGTGTCTTCTCCTGCTCAACTTTTTCGTGGAGCCACATGGACATAAGCTGGGTAAAAGGGAGCCCTTTGTTACGGGCGATGCGTTTTAACAGTGCAAGATCAAAAGGATCTAACCGTACCGATACTGGCTGTCTCGGTGGCCGGCGGGCAACGAATAATTGTGCCTTGCCGAGAAGTCCAGAGACCTCTTCGGGTTTCTCTTTCGCAATCGAAGAATCCCATGCGCGGGCTTCCCTTTTCAATCCTATTTTGATTCTTTTGGGGAGTTTTTTCATTTTTTGGTTCTCCTTAAGTAAGCTTTTTGAGTCGAGGGCGACATAGGAAATGCTGTAACACATCTCCAAAGCCCGTATTCAGGGTATGGGG
>Ga0315291_10007204_pt1 | contig 13786 bp, 9 predicted proteins | sample YL17G12_20_MG_FD_203070 | JGI IMG/M metagenome (GOLD analysis project Ga0315291, IMG submission 203070) | Sediment microbial communities from Yellowstone Lake, YNP, Wyoming, USA - YL17G12_20 | ecosystem: Environmental > Aquatic > Freshwater > Lake > Sediment | place: USA: Wyoming | collected...
AGATGTTCTCGCCGTCAGGTTCGGCGCCGGAGATGTCGCGGTCAACCGGCTTGCCGCTCGCATAGCGGCCGTAGGCCCAATGGCCGCAATGGAAGCTCAGCGCGATCACCTCGGGGTGAATCCCCTCGGTCAGGTGCAGCCGCGCGGTGATCTCGCGCGCTTTGGTGAGTCCCTTGCCCTTGCGCCAGGGCAGTTCGGCCATGTCCATCTTGATGCGGACCAGATCGCCCTCTTTGACGTCCTGGCCCAGCAGCCGGCGCGCGGTAGCGGGGTTAAGCCAGGCGGGATTCCTGTGCCATATCTCCTGGAGCCACTTGCAGTTCTGCGACCGGGAGTGAATCTGCACGTTCACCTTGAACGACGTCATGATGAGCTGGTCGTTCCTGCGAGCACGGTGCTCGGGGACGGGGAGCCAGGACGGCAGTCCGCTTGCCAGACCCTCCGCCACCCAAGCTTCATCCTCGCGCAAGAAGCCCCGAACATCCTCAAGGACCACCTCCGCGCCGCCCTTCATGAACTCGCTGCGGACCTCAAACCGCCCGGACTTGTTGATCTTGTCCGGCGGGAAGCCCTTATAGGCCACCCCGCCGATCATCTGGCCCACGTAGCCCTTGTAGGCGTTCTTGGAGCCCGTGTAGCCCTTCGTTCTTACATCTTCGTCGCTGACATGGGCTTTGTGCGGATCCCAGATGACGCCGGTCTTCTCGTCCACGGTCATCCCGGCCACCTCTTCGTCCTTCAGCTTCTTCTCGTGGGCGAGGTACGACGGCGCGGTGGCTTGCCTCAGCACGCCGTACTTCTTCAGATAGGCCCACGGGTCCTCCGTCAGCGGCTCGCCGCGGACGTCATAGAACGTCTTGCCGTGTTCGGCGTTGTCGGCGGCCTGAAGCAGCACACACGCTTCACAGTACTGTTCGGCGGTGTCGTAAGGATGCAGGGCCGCCATGCCGCCGCCGATGCGCCTCGCCAACTGGATGAAGATGTCCTGCATGTCCATGGCTTCGCCAAGCGGCGGCACCACCGGCTGCCGTATCTGCACGAAAGGCAGCATCGCGAAAGACTCGGGCGTTTCGATCGTCCAACGCTCCAGGTACGTGGCGTCGGGCAGGATGAGGTCGGCGCACTCGGACGTCTCGCTCATGGCCACGTCCACCGACACCAGGAACGGGATGTACTCCTCGTTGCACAGGATCTGGAGGTTACGCTCGCAGTCGCCCGCGGTGTAGGCCCCGTTCCAGACATAGGTCATGTAGAGCTTGGGCCGGCCGTGCGAACCATCCGCAATCATTTCGTAGATCCACTGGCAGGAGTTGTGGTTCGGCAGGTGCAGGTTCTCCCCCGTGAGGATCTTGAGGTCCTTGGCCGTGCGCGCGTGCTTTTCCTGCTCCTTAGCTGCCTTGTCGGCATAGCCTTCCTTGCACTTGCCGGAGACCATCAGGTTCGTGCCGCCCTTGACGTTGAAATTGCCGGCGACGGCGTCGAGGACCTTCGCCGCCCATTCGGCTTGGGCGCCGTTGTAGTGGCCCACGAAGCCTCGGTATGTCACGATCGTTGCCGGCTTGGCCTTCCCGTACTCCAGGGCGATCCGGCGGATCGTCTCGGCCGGGACGCCGGACTCCTTGGCGGCCCACTCGACCGTGTAGCGGGAGTAATGGCTGCGCAGCTCACCGACGGTGGTGTTCGTCCACTTGTTGATGAACGCTTCGTCGTAGAGCGGCTTGCCCTCGGGTTGCTCGTTAAGGACGACGTTCGTCATGGCCAGGATGACGGCCAGGTCCGTGCCCGGCATGACCGGGATCCATTCGTCGCTCCGGGCGGCGGTATTGGACAGGCGCACGTCGAAGGTGACGATCTTGGCGCCCGCCATCTTGCCCTCGATGACCCGCTGGGCGAAGTACGAGTGTGCCGTATGGGCCTCCAGGACGTTGGCGCCGAAGATCAGGATGTAGCGGGCGTTCGCGGCGTCGTTGACGTCATAGTGCTTGCCCATCGTCACCTCGTTGCCGACCCACTTGGCGGCCTCGCATATCGAGGTGTGGTCGCCCATAGTCTTGGAGCCCATGGCCGTCTGACAGAAGTGCTCCTGGGCGCCCTTGATGCGACTGCGGCCGTAGTGGAACATGAATGCCTCGGGCGTGTCAGACCCGTAGATGTCCTTCAGGCCCTCCACCTTGCGTCCCGCAATCGTGCCGCCCAGAGCCACCAAGTCCAGCGCCTCCCGCATCGGGATCCGTTTCCACTTGCCCTCGCGCCGCTTGCCGACGCGCACGAGCGGGTAAAGGAGACGGTCCGGATCGTAGACCTGATTGACGCCCGCCTGAGACTTGGCGCAAATCATGCCGCGGTTGTTGGGGCCATGGGGGTTCCCCTCGATCTTCACGATGCGGCCGTTCTCGTGGTAGCCAATGATGCTGCACGCGGCGACGCACTGCATGCACGTGCTGGAGACCCCGGTGCGCCACGTGCCCCGCATGCTTTCGTAGCCGTCCACGTCGCCCTGTGAGAGTTCTCCCACGAGCGGGTCCCGCGGGCCGCCGGCCCGCTTCTGCTTTCGCCGAGAGCCGCTGGCGTCCTCGGCGAACGCAACGCGCGAGAGCCCGCGGAAGATGGCGCCCGCGGCCAACCCCAGCACGGCCAATGCGCCGGCCTTGAGGGCGACGCGGCGGTCGGCCCCCGCATCCACCTTCCCGTTGCGCTCCTCTGTGGGACTCCGGCTCGTCATCTCTTTATCTCCTCGGCAGGTCCGCGAGGCCGCCCGCCCGGGCGGCGGACCTTACATTTCCTTGTCTATCAGCCACTGGTCGAAGCCAAACTGCGTTGAGGGCACCGGCAGTTTGAGCAGGCGCAGCACCTGCTTGCGGACCAACTCGTCTTCCTCGTTGGCCATCTCCATGTCGGCCTCGCTTCCCAACCGGATCTTGGGCGTCAGGACGACGACCATCTCCGTCTCGCGCTGCACGTTTGCCTCATGCCCGAACAGGTAACCGAGGATCGGGATCGAACCCAGGATGGGAGCTTTGGCCGTGTTCTTGACGTCTTCGGTGCGCCGCAGGCCGCCCGCGCAGATGGGCTGCCCGTCGCGCACGAGCACCGTGGTCGAGAGGTCGTACGTGCGCACCTGCGGCGTGCCGCCCGGGGTGACGCCCACGATGTTGTTCAGATTGAGGTCAATGTCCAACTGCGTGGTCACTTCCGCGATGATCGGCTTGACGGTCATCACGAAGCCCACCTCGATCACCCCGTCCTTGTCGAGGGTCCGGCCGTAAACGGGGATGTCTGCGTCGTGCTTCTCCTCCAGCTCCTCGAAATCCTGAAAGGGAAGCGCGGGTTCAATGCCGCTGGCCGGGGTATTCTTGTCGCCGGGAGATACGACGAAGTGCAGGACCTCATCCACGGCCGACAGGGTGCCCTCCTCGTTGTTCTTGATAAGGACCTTGCCGCGGGTGACCAAGCGCGCCCGCCCAACGCCCTCCAGGAAATCAATGTAGGCCGCCGAGAGCAGGAAGTTGGCGGCCATGTACCGTCCGCTGGCGTGGCCGTCCAGTGAGTCCGTGCCCGTCACCGGCGTCCGTTCGGGCACGAACGGGTCGAACTTGCTGGTGATGTGGCGCGCCGTCTGGTCGTAGCTCAATCCCCAGAACACGAACTCGAACAGGTTCCGGCCCGGCCCATTCTTCCAGGCGATGTAATCCAGGCCCAGGCGCATCTCCTTGCTGACCTCCACTTCGTAGACCGCTGCATCGAGCAGGAGTTGAGGGATCGGCTGGTCCACGACCGCCGCGTACTTCAGGTAGTGCTCCGTCCGGTACGGCTCACCCGTGCGCAGCAGCGCATTGTTGACCGCATCCACGACGCTCGGGTGGTCGCTGCCGGCTGCGGGAACGGCCGCCAGCGCGTCAATGGCGGCCGCTTTGCGGAACTTCGCCTTGTAGTACGCCTCGAAGGAGCCGTCCAGATCATCCTTCAGCCACGAGACGTCGAGTTCCTTCACCGCCGCCTCGATGTAAGGCATCTGGAACTTCGGGGCTGTCACCCATAGCCAGTCCTGATTCTTGACCTTGTCGCGGATGACCTCTGCTCGGCCGCCTTCCAGGGCCACGATGTTCCTGAAGATGGCGCGCACCTCTATCGGCGGGGCATTCTCGATCGGGAAGGTCCGTACCACGAAATCATTGACCAGGTTCTTCTGATTGACGCGCAGGACCTTGACCACGTTATCCCTGCTGGCGTCAATGTTGATCTGTTCGTCCTGGTGCGTGTAGTCGTCAATGTTGCTGTGGCCCTGGATGCTCCCCGCACCGGGACTGGGATTGCCATCCTTATTCTGAACGCCCGTGGACTGATTCACGCCGTCGGCATTGGCGACGGCTCCGGACCACAGGGCCAGCAAGGCTGCCAACAGCAAGCTTCGGCCGAAACCTCTGGCGAGCATGGAACGCCTCCTTCGACGTGAGGGCATCTCACTGTTCTTCGTCAATCAACCACTGGTCGAACCCGACGGAAGTCTCCGGCACCTTGGTGACCGCCTCGCGCATAGCTTTGCTGCGGATGAGCGCGGCGTCTATCTTAGTCCCGGGGACACTCATGGCGGAGAAGTCCGTGACGACGTGCGGTTTGAGCACGACGACGACCTGCCAGCGCTCCGTTGTGTGGCTGTCGCCGCCGAACAGGTAGCCGATCAGGGGCAGCGAGCCGAGGAAGGGGATCTTGTCGGCGCGCTCGAGGTAGGTCTCCCGGCTGTAGCCGCCCAAGACGATCTCCTGTCCGTCGCGCACGCGCACGTCAGTTTTGACCTGGCGTTCGGCCAGCATCGGCACGCCCTGGTCGTCGAAGCCGGTGTGGCTTACCACACCGACGCGGACGTCCAGGTCAATCTCCTTCTCCCCGATGATCGGAAGTATCTCTAACTCGACGCCCGCCGTATCGGCCGTCAGGACGCGCGCGATCTGGGCACCGACAACGGTGCGGTTGTCGGGGAAGATGCTGCTCGACCCCGTGGGGTCGAGCGGCAGGCCGGGCGGCCGGATTCCTGCGACGGGCGCCGGACCGATCTGCGTCTTGTAGTACAGGATCGTGTCGCCGGCGAAGAGCGTGGCGGGGATCAGGTTCCTGGTCAGAAGCTTCGACGCCGTCAGCACTCTCGCTTTGCCCTTGACCGCCAGGAAATCGAAGAAAGCGCTCGGCACGTCCAGGAACCAGGCCGCGTTGTGGCCGCTTGCCCGGAAGCCGTGGCCAGGGAGCCCGAACGTTCCCCCCGTGCCCGTGTCGAACAGGGGGCTGGCATCCTCGAGGCTGTGTATCTTCTCGCTCTCGTGGAACGCGCCGAAGGCGAACAGGTTGCGCCCTGGGCCGTTCTTCCATGCAACGAAGTCGAGGCCGAGCTTCGACTCGTTCTCAATCTTGATCTCGTACACGGTCGCCTCGACCAGCACCTGCGGCGGCGGCACGTCAATCAGTGGCAGGAAGTTCTTGACGTCGGCGACGGCGCTGGGCGCGTCGTAGAGAAGGAACATGTTCGCTTCCGCATCCGCTTGCTTGGCGTCAGCGGGGGTTCCCGACAGCGACAGCGTCTTGATGAGGTTCGTAAAGCCCGCGTCCTGCACGCTGCGATGCTTCGGGCGGAAGTAGAAGAACTCCTCGCCCGACGAGCTGTTTAGCCCCTCCCGGTCAATGATCCCCATCATCTCGTCCACGCCCGGCAGCATGTACTCGGGCAGGACAACCACGATCTTGCCCGACTTGACCGAGTTCCAATCCCCCTCCACCTCCGGCTTGCCGAAGAAGTGGAACGCCCCTTCCTCGATACGTGCGGTGCGGTCGATCCAGCGGAACAGGCTGAACGGGTTCACGTTCCTAACCGTATAGACCTTCGGCACGTAGCGATTGGTCTGGGCCTTATTGGTCGTACGGAGCACTTTGATCAGATGCGTCGGCAGTTCGTCCGGAGCAAGTGCCTGCCCCGGCTCCTCCGCGTACCCGGCCACCGTCAGCCCTGCGACAACGACTGCGACCAGCGTTGCGCGTCTCAGAGTCACCGGTCACCTCCTTCCTGAGGTACATCACCAACTGGGCGCGGTCGGTCCCCGGGAGGGCTGCCCTGCCCTCCGGACCGCTTCGGTTCGGCTTGTCCCTTGCTGCCTTGTCGGTAAGCCGCCACGTCCGGCCCCGCCGGGACGGCGGCGCCGTCCGCGGCCCGTCCACCAATGTCCTCAAGGGCCAGGTCCAGCTCGAGCGGGCTGACCTTCCCCGTGTAAGCGTTGACCTGGACGGCCTTCTGTTCTTCCGGTCCGCCGCCAGGCGCAGTCTTGAGCAGGACCACCCAGGTGTAGAGGCCGGTCTCCGCCAGCGGCATCAGCACCGCCCGGTGGGCCTTCACCTGTCCCCCAACGCTGCTCCTGGCCAACTCCACCGCCTGGGCCTTGAGGATCAGGCCGTTCGTCGGGTCGCGCTTCAGCGCCGTCTGCTCGACCACCCGGAACGGGACCGGCTCGGAGTAGACCGTCTCCGTCTGCACAGCCTCCGCCGACATAGCGCCCTTGAAACTCGCCAGAAGCGCGTACTCTCCCGCCTCATCCGACAGACGGGTGAAAAGAAAACGGCGGGACAGGGACTTGCCTGCGGCTACCTCCGCCGGTTCGGACTGAGGTGACCGCGAGTAGACGGGTTCCCGCTCGACCTGCACGGCTGAGTCATTCGTGCCGCGTAAGAAGTGCACCGAGTCGACGTCAAAGCGAGGAACGACGACCGGGCCCGGCCCTTCGTTTTGGAGACGTACGCTGGCTACGACGGGCTCGCCGACTTGGTAGACCTCCTTGTCCACCGACGCCTCCAGACGGAGGGTGGAGACGGGCTGGGTGGCCGCGCAGCCTGCGGCAAGAAGGCACGCTGCGCCCGATAGAAGAACAGCCAGAGCCGCCCCCCGCTTGCCGCCCGAACGGCACGGCTCACGACTTGGATCTGCGACTCCGATTCTGCACGGCTTCACGCGCACTTCCCGTGACCCCTCGTCATGAAAGCTGTCCGCCGATCACGACTGCATATCGGAACACGAATCCGCCCGCGAGAATGAGCGCTGCCGACAAGGCCCCCAGGGGCACGCCCGCCCCGGGGCTTGCCGCGGCCTTCGATTTCAGGATCAGGAGGAGCAGAACGGCCGGGGCCGCAATCCCAAGTCCTACCCCCGCGCCCCAGAACAGGGAACCCATCTGCGCACCGGCTGCCGCAAGGGCGCTGCCGGCCGCGGCCGAGCCGAAGTGAAGGCTGAGCCACCAGAGCAAGAGCGCCACGGCGTGGGCGGCCAGGGCCGCCACAAGGGCTATCAGAAACCAGCGCGTGACGCCGACAGGGCCACGGCCTGAAGCTTGGGGCTCCCGGCTTCTGTTGTCGCCCGTGAAGGCCACGGCCGCATAGCCCACCAGCAGAACGGCAGCCATGCCCGTCGTGGCAACGCCCGTCAGCGCGGCCATGACGGCCGCGCCCGTGTTCCACAGCGGCCTGGCTGTCACCACCGCCAGCAGCCCTCCGTGGTACCCGCCGAGAAGGAGGGCCACGGGTATGCCGACGGCGGCCACCTTGTTGCGCAGGCTTGCGGGGCCGGGCTTGAGCCACAGGTACGCGTACACGAGGCCGATCGAAATGAAGAGCCCCTGAAGTGGTCCCCCCCATGAGAAGGCAGAGGCCGCGTTGAACCGAGTGAGCGTGTAGTGGAGCCGGAACGGATGCCCCATCTCCGTAAGCAGAAAGGACAGGCCGACGATCACCAGCAGAGGGGAAAGCACGGCCCCCACCTTACTCAGGCGGGGGTATCTGTCCTTGCCGACGAGGCTGATCACTGCGGCTGTCAGGAAGGCGCCGACCCCCGTGCCGCCACAGAACAGATCAACGGCAATGCGCCAGTCCCAGTGCACCAAGTGTGGGGTGTTATAGACGACTTGGTTCATGTGCTTCCTCCTGCCGTTGGTTGGCCACCGGCTGCGGGCCGACGGCCCTGTGGGGGCCACCGGCCGTTCGCCGGGCACTGTCAAGTCTCGACGAGGTGTTGACGGTTGGTGACGGGCCTGTAGGCGTCGGCGTCCAAGCCGATGTAGAACACGTGCGGATCGCTGCCCATCTCCGGGCGAAGGGCCGCCACGGGGTTCGTTGCGATCAGCCGGCTGATCGCGCTGTCGGGGTCGTTGAGGTCGCCGAAGATGCGGGCACGGGCGTTGCAGGTGTTGACGCAGGCCGGCAAGATTCCCTGCTCAACGCGGTGCAGGCAGAAATCGCACTTCTGGGCCGTCTTCGTGCGCGGATCCCTGTACTTCATGCCGTAAGGGCAGGCCTGCACGCAGTAGCTGCACCCGATGCACGTCTCCTCATCCTGAGTCACGATGCCGTCGGCACGCTGGACCGTGGAGCGCGTCGGGCAGGCCTTCACGCAGGGCGGATCCTGGCAGTGATTGCACAGGACCGGGACGAAGAGCCGCCGCGCCTGTGGATACTGCCCCTTCTCGGTCTGGATCACCCAGCTCTTGAAATAGCCCAGAGGCACGTCCTGCTCCGCCTTGCAGGCCACGGAGCAGGCGTGACATCCGAAGCACCGCCGCAGGTCAATCAGCATCGCGTAGCGCGGGCCTCGTCCGGGTTTGTTCACTTCCGTCGTTCCGACGCAACCGGACAGCGCAGTTGCGGCCACTCCAGCGCTTCCGATAAACGCACGTCGCGACAGGCGCATTCCTGGCCGTCCTCCGAGGCGTTGACTTGCAGAGGATCCCCTCTGCTAGACGATCAACGGTAGGCAGGACGCAACTGATGTGCCGCCCGGCCTCGTGTGTCGTAACTGTCAGCGTAGAGCAGACTTGCCGTGACGGCGTGACAGCACGCGCCCCGGGGTGCTAACGGAAAACCGGCGGTGAGCTCGGCAGGCGACGAAGGCGGGGGAGACGGAAGTCACGGCGTCGCAACGTCTTGCGAGCAGGCAACGGAAACTCGTCACCGGCGGGCCAGATTCCGTCACCCGCTTGAGACCGGTCACGAACCGTGGGAGGGCGTCTGTTGCTTCTGAATCTTGTACTGGAGCGTCGAGCGAGGGATGCCCAACAGTTCCGCAGCCCTCGCCAGATTCCCCTGGGAACGCGTCAGTGCCCAGCGCACCAAGCGGGTCTCGACCTCAGCAAGCACGGCCGTCATGTCCAGGGCGTCCACGCCATCCAGCGACAGGGACACGGGGCCGGCCGAGTCGGACCTGCGCGTCAGTTTGGGCACGTCTTCCTCGTCCAGTTCCTCCTTGCGGGTCAGAGCGACCATGCGCTCCAGGACGTGCTCGAGTTCCCGGACGTTCCCCGGCCAGTTGAATGCCTGGAGCTTGGCAATGGCGGCGGGCGTGATGCTCAGCCGGCCGACATTCAGCTTGACGGCTATCTTCTCCAGGAAGTGCCGTGCCAGCAGCGGGATGTCGTCCAGCCGCTCGCGCAGGGGCGGCATGTGCAGCGGGACCACGTTCAGCCGGTAGAACAGGTCCTGTCGGAACTCGCCGGCCTCTACCATCGCCGCAAGGTCATGCTTGGTGGCGGCGATGACGCGGATGTTGACCGAGATGGAACGCTCGCCGCCGATGCGCTCGAACGTCCGCTCCTGGAGCACGCGCAGCAGCTTCACCTGGACGCCGAGCGGGATGTCGTCCACGTCGTCCAGAAAGAGGGTCCCCCCGTGGGCGAGCTCCGGGCGGCCGATGCGTTGCTTGGCAGCTCCCGTGAAGGCGCCGGCCTCGTGCCCGAACAACTCTGCTTCCACCAGGTCCTTGGGCAGTGCTGCACACGAGACAGCAACGAACGGACCCGACGCACGGAATGACGTCTCGTGGATGGCGCGGGCTGCCAGTTCCTTGCCCGTGCCGCTTTCGCCCTGGATGAGAACGGTCGTGTCCGTCCCCGCCACGGCGTGGATGCGCGCCAGTACTTGGCGCATCGCCTCCGACTGGCCGACGATGCGCGTCTCCGCACCCCATGAAAGCTGCTGCCTCAGCGTCTCATTCTCGCGCAGCATCTGCTCGTAGTGCAGCAGCTTGTCCAGTTTGAGTAGAAGCTCTTCGGTCGAGAACGGCTTCTGGAGGTAGTCGAACGCGCCGAGCCGCATCGCCTCCACGGCGGTCTCCACGGTACCGTAGGCCGTCATGACCATGACGGCTTGCTCGGGATGCCTGGCCTTCAGCTCGCGCAGGAAGGACAGCCCGTCCTGCCCGGGCATGCGCAGGTCGGTCAGCACCACGTCGAAATACGCTCCTGCCAGCACGGGTTCGGCTTCCAGCGGACTTGCTGCCGTGGTGATCACGTAGCCGGCCGCCCGTAGCTCGTCCTCCAACACCGAGCGCTTGATCGGCTCGTCCTCAACGATGAGTATCCGAGCGCGTCCCTCAGGCATTTTCGCACTCCGTACGCGATGCCTTGCGCAGGCGGATCGTGAACCGGGATCCTCCGAGCGACCCGGCCTCCGGCGCCAGCGTTATGTCGCCGCCTGCCGCCCGCATCAGTTGACGCGAGACCGATAGCCCCAACCCCGTTCCTTTCCCCGCCGGCTTCGTCGTGAAGAAAGGCACAAACACCTGCTCGCGAAGCCGCTCGGGAACGCCGGGCCCGCTGTCTTCGGTGACCAGATAGGCCCACTGTGCGTCACACTTCCCTTCGATCCGCACCTGAGGGCGCGCGCTCTCCTTGGCAGCCTCTGCGGCGTTCAGAATGAGGTTAAGGGCCGCCTGCTCCAGCCCGACACGGTCGCACAAACAGACGCATTCGCCCGGATCCTGCCACGTCAGACGCACATGCCGATCAGATAGATGGACCTCTGTCAGCAGCCTCAATGAGTCAAAGACATCTCTCAGCAAGCAGGGCTCAAGCGATACCTTCTGTCCGGAATGCGCGAAGGTGAGTATGCCCCGCATGACAGCCGCGATCCGCCCCAGACCTGACTGCAACATGGGATAATACTTAGCTGCACGCTCGCCCTTGTTGGGGTCTGCGTCCAGATAGCGCATGCACTCTTGCATGCCATCAAGCGGGTTATGGACCTCATGGGCAAGCCCTGCGGCCAATTCCCCCAGAGCAGCAAGCCGCTCGGCATGCACCATCTGCTCCTGTGTCGCTGCGCGCTCGCGCTCCAACGCTCCCAGTCGTTTGGTCATGTCCGCCAGGCCTCTAGCCAACGATTCCACCTCCCGAGTGCCCAGAACGTCCTCACAGCAGTCAGCGCTCTGCTCTTCGGGATAGCGGGATATACGTTCCTCCAAACGCCGCAGGGGCAGGCTGACCCTGGCGGCAAGAAGCTGAGCGCCGGCGAAGACTATGGTGAGCCCTCCCAGAAGCGCCGCACCCATGACCCACATCGTGCTCTGCGCACTTCGGAGCAGCGCGGCACGCGACAAGCCTATGTGGACAGTCCCCAACTGACCGTCCAGGATGGCCGTGGGAACGTCCACAAGAGGTCCCTGAGCGGTTCGGAACTTCGCCGGCTGCCCGCCGCTCTCCCTCCAAAGGTCTGCAAGCCCGACAGGATACCCCGAGGCAAACGTGTGCCCGACGACTTCTCCCCTTGTCCCTTCGACACAGATGTACCGGATCTCGCTGTCGGCAAGGGTCGCCTTCCGCAGAGCGTCGTCCAGGGCGAGGTGGTCCTCCAGAAGCAAGGCATCAACGACCTGCCCGGCAAGGGCTGTTCCCAGGCTCTGCCCACGCTCGATCAGCGCCCGCTCAGCCGACAGCGACACACTCAGAGCAAACCACAAAGTGGTGGGCACAAACAACACGGTGAGTGCAGCCGATCCGATCCACGCCACAAGCTTGTCCAGGGACCAGCGCGTCAGGGCCATCTTGCATCATCCTGAGCCCGGAAACGTTCATACAACTCCACCGCAGTCACATAGTCGTCCTGCCGGGCCGGCACAAACCGCACGATCCCGATCTCCGAAAGCAGCTGGCGCCCTTCCTCACTCTCGTGCAACGATACGAACGCTGCCCTCAGGGCGTCCTGCACTGATTCGTCCAGATCCCTCGGTACCACCACGGGCGGCGGACCGAAGGCCTCGCTCGCCCAGATCACCCTCACGCGCTCCGTCAGCAAGGGATCCCGGCCCTTGACGGACTCCCACACCAGCGAATCCACCGCAGCCGCATCCACGATCGCACGCGCAACGGCTTGGATCGAACGGTCGTGGGAACCCGTGAAGACGATGCGCCCGAAGAACGATGCTGATCTCCAGCCTCGCTTGGCCAGCATCTGCGACGGCACCAGGAAGCCGGTGTTCGATTCGGGATCCGTGAAGGCCATCACCTTCCCGCGCAGGTCATCCGGCTTCTGCGCTGTGCTGCCGGCGGGGACGATGATCAAGCAACGATAGTCCAAGCCCTGTTCGAACTCAGGTTCCACCAGAAGACGGATTCGCCCCTCCCTGTACGCGTACGCATACGTGCCGGTGCAGACCAATGCCACGTCCAATCGCCCCTGCTCCAGGGCCCGCCGAACGTCCGCGTACGAAGGGCAGAGCACGAACACCTCTTTGCGGCCCACGCGGCGGGCGATCGTGCGCACGAGGCGTTGGTAGGCTGAGAAGGTCGCCTCCGCGCCAACCATCGTGGCCACGGCGAAGTGCAGTTCCTCACCACGCCGCGCAGAACTGGAGAACCTCTGTGCGGTTTCCCTGCCCGAGGACAGGTCCACGGAGGGCAACCGCAGTTCGTGGACCTTGGTCACGCCGCTCACGACGCCAAGACTGACGGCTGTGATGGCCACGCACGACAGCACACTCTTGGCCGTTCTCCTCCAGATACCTGAGACAAAGACGCGTGGCTCATCCATGGCTGTGTTCCAGCACGACTCGGTTGGCGCATGCGTCGGCAACCGTCCCCGGGCAGGACGATTGGGGACAATGACCAGCAAGGGCAGGCCGACTGCCCCAGTCAAGGGAACGGCGACGCAGGCACGCCAGTGGACGGCCCATCAGAGCACCATCTGACCTTGGATACGAACCGGGAGGCGAAGAAGCCCTACCTCAAATAGAGCCTATCCCGCTGCCTTGAGCCTGTCAAGCAGCCATAGCCGGTCGCTAAGAAAGTCGCCTTCGCTGTAGAGCATCAGAGGGCTGTACTGGAGGTGAAAGCCACCGTCCACCAGCGGCAGGAGGTCGCCCACGGCCGGCTCTTCGACCATGGCGGACGGGACGTTGCCACAGTTGCCGCAGCGCCCGGCCCGGGAGGGTGCCGAAGCCGCACCACGTGACCGTCGAGTAGGAATGGTTGTCGCCCAGGGGCAGCGACGGGGGTACCGATGTGGCTTCGCCATGCCAGTCATGCAAGCGTCGGCCGTCCGGTTGACTGGACTACGCCAGCCAGCACAGACGCGCCGGGGCAGGTGGCACGTAAGCTGATAGCAAAAAAAAGGGGGGAGGGCTGACCTCCTCCCCCTGGACTGCTCAATCGGGGCCTTCATCCTGCCTCCGGCCGCAGCCTTCCTGGGGCGGACTGCCACTCGATGGCATACCGTCGTCGTGCCCATTGGCGTCCCAGTCGAGAAGCCCTTCCTTGTCGAGAGCGCGGAGCACTTCCTCGGGCGGCGTCTCCTCACGTGCATGCAGGCGATGGATGAGGTAGGCCGCAAGGAGCGGCCCGGCAACCCCGAGGGCGAGCGCGATCAGGACTAGGCTCTGTCTGAAAAACCCTTGTAATGCACCTTCCGAATTCCGTACGAGGGCTGGCGGTATCCACAGCTCTCGTTCGGAGGAAGGTGCATGCGGCGACACGAACTGACGGACGAGCAATGG
>Ga0315291_10007206_pt1 | contig 13785 bp, 18 predicted proteins | sample YL17G12_20_MG_FD_203070 | JGI IMG/M metagenome (GOLD analysis project Ga0315291, IMG submission 203070) | Sediment microbial communities from Yellowstone Lake, YNP, Wyoming, USA - YL17G12_20 | ecosystem: Environmental > Aquatic > Freshwater > Lake > Sediment | place: USA: Wyoming | collected...
GCGGGCATCACCGCGGTCCTTTGGCTCTGCCCACACGACATCGCGTCTGCGGCTCTGATCGGCATGGCGCTTGTTGATCCGCTTGCGGGCGAGTTGCGGCTGGCGGGTGTGCACGATAGAGTGACGATTGCTTCGACGCTGTTCGTCTATTTCGGACTCTGCATATCGAGTCTGCTGGCGTGGGATATGCGATCAGCCCTGGAGTCTCTCCTGCTCTCCGTGGTCGCGGCATTCTTGGCAGTCGCCTCGGAACGAATCAAGACTCCATACATCGACGACGACTTCCTAATGTCCGTTGTCCCCGCTGCCGCGATGACAGGGCTTGCGCTCTTGTGGTGAAGGAATCCTCGCAAAAGCCGAAGCGCACAGAATCAGAGCACTTCGAGCTTGCCGTATTTCCCGGCGCTGACCTGCAACTTCTCTTTGTAGGCGGAGGCCCAGCCGTCTGTTATGCGGATCTTCGAGCCGACCTCGACCTTCTCTATGTCGTCGTTCCAAATAGTCAGGGCTACCGAGTCGCCGTTTTCGTCCTGCCCCACAGCATCGCATACCCTGCCTGATGAACCGCTCCACTTGGATTGGAACTCCCTAGGTTCCTTCTTCTCGGTTATTGTGAGGACTAATTCGTCGACCTTCGTTTTGTCCTTCAAGTCCTTCGCCATCATTGCTACACGCCCTGTTTTTCGCGATAGAGCGTTTCCGTACTTAAAGCTCTCCCCTTTCGGAAAAGGTCCGTTTCGATTGGAGTCACGCCGTTGAAAACCACAAAAATCCGAACTAGCCAGTAGGTCAAAAATGCGCATTGATGATTCCAATTAGGCTTATATGCCCCCAAAAGGATAGGGTCAATCCATGACTAGGATCAAGGTCATCACCGAACCGGCTGAACTGGTTCCGATGTTCCGGGCGGTCGATACCAAGGTCAAGAGAGAGGTTTTGAAGTTAGTGACCCTCGAGTGGCATACTGTCCGGGATATCGAGAAGCAGTTCGGGCCCGCCGGCAAGGAGGCCCTTCTGTTCTTCGAGAAGATGAAGCTCGTCGAGACTCGGTGGCAGACCTCCCCCGAGCAGCAGCCGGAGAAGGCGTACCACACCTACTACACATCCTTCCATATCAACGCCTCATGGCCAGTGTACGAGATCAGCGATGTGCTGGCAGCTGCCGTCATGGAGGAGAAGGAGTTCCAGAAGATCGAGAAGCAGATCTACGATATGGTTGGTGCGCAGGGCAAGTTCGCGGGCGATGTCGCGGAGGTGCTCGGAGTCACTTTCACCATGCTCAAGAGCCTCGTCAAGAGGAGCACGAAGCTCGACTACAGGGGCCACAGAATCGAGCGGGTGAAGGAGTAGCCAGCTCTCCCCAGAGGATCCAGATGCTAGTGGTTCTAAGGCTCGGCCATCGCCCTTCGAGGGATCAGCGAGTCACGACGCATGTCGCACTGACAGCCCGCGCCCTTGGCGCGGACGCAGTATGGGTATCGACAGACGACGAATCGCTCGAGAAGACCATCAGCGGGGTCGTCGAGCGCTTCGGCGGGAAATTCAAGATCAAAACAGGAGTGAACTGGCGCAACGCGATCAAGGCATGGAATGGCGAGGTCGTTCACCTCACTATGTACGGCGAGAGCCTGTCAAAGGCGTTGCCGACAATCAAGTCTAAGGATCTCATGATCGTCGTGGGTGCGGAGAAGGTCCCGAGAGAGGTCTACGACCTAGCGGGCAGGAACATATCCGTTGGAAACCAGCCGCATTCGGAAGTCGCCGCGCTCGCCATTTTCCTCGATAGGTATATGCGCGGCAAGTCCTTGGAGAAGAACATCAAGGGACGGTTGACCATCGTTCCGAACCCAAGGGGGAAGACTGTAGTTGACAGGAGCAAAGGGAACGCTCGCTGATCTGCCGAGCAGGGGTGAGTGCCTCCGGATTCTCAGGGAGCATGGGTGCGATGACGAGGTTGTCGGTCACTGCGAGGCCGTCTCCGCCCTGGCGGTCAAGATCGCGAAGAAGTGCAGAGCGCACGTTCATCTGGTCGAAATCGGCGCCTTGCTCCATGACCTCGGGAGATGCAAGAGCCACACGATTTCTCACGCCGTCGAGGGGGCGAAGCTGGCCACTGCGCTCAAGCTTCCTGAGGACATCGTCAAGATAATCGAAAGGCACATCGGAGCCGGCATCACATCCAAGGGGGCCGAGAGACTAGGGCTGCCGAGGAAGGACTACACTCCTAAGACCCTCGAGGAGAAGATTGTCGCACACGCCGACAACTTGATGTCTGGCTCCATACGGACCGGCATTGAGGAGGCCGTCGCAAACATCGCCAGGAAGGGAGAGCACGAGGCGGCGCTGAAGGTCTTGCGGCTTCATGAGGAACTGTCAAAAGCCTGCGGGACCAACATTGACAATATCGTGTAGATGTCACCACTTGCCGTAGTGCACGATCTCCTTGAGATCCTTCCTGTTCGCAGAACCGACCATCTTCTTGAGCAATCTGTTCCCGATGGTCTCCTTTTCAGCTGGATAGCCTATCGGGATGAGCGCAACCACCTTGATGTTGCTCGGGATGCCAAGCGCCTTTCTGACCCTCTCCTCCTTGAAACCGCCCACCCACACGGTCCCTAGGCCCTGTTCCATGGCTTCCAGGACTATGTGCTCAACTGCGATGGCAACGTCCACCATGTAGTACGGCTTTCCGTCGATGCTGCCACTCTTGTCGGGATCACCGCATGCGACTATCATGGCAGGTGCGTTCTTGATGTTCACCGGCGTTATCCCGAGATCGTCGACTGCTTGTCTTCCGTTCACCACGACGAACTGCCAGCACTGCTTGTTCGCCCAGGATGGCGCCAACCTTGCCGCCTCCAGACACCGTGTCAACTTCTGCTCTTCGACGGGCCTGTTCTCGAATGTTCTGACGCTCCTTCTAGATGCTATCGTGTCCCAAACGGTACTGCCGCGCTCTTCGGTCACGATGATGAGGAATGCGAAGTAGTTATTCAACTCTTTCCCGATGATGAGGTCACTTTCTGTACCTGACAAATTCCCCACGCTTGTGAGCGTCACGAAGTTTGTGGTACTCCTCCGCGTTCTTCTTCGCAGCAACCATTAGCGATGGGTCGCCTTGTCTCACAGCCTTGGCGGGGACTCCCACAACCAGACTTCCCTCCGGGACCTTCATGCCCTCCTTGACGAGCGCATTGGCACCGACTATCGAGCCGGTACCGATCTCCGCGCCATCGAGGATGGTAGAGTTCATACCCACGATGACATAGTCGCCAATTTTGGCAGCGTGGATGATCGCGCCATGACCCACAGAGCCATTCTTGCCGATGATTATTGGCCTTCCCGGATTGCCATGTATCTGACAGTGCTCTTGGATGCTGGAGCCCTCTCCAATCCTCACCTCGGAGAAGTCAGCTCTTATCACTGCATATGGCCAGATGCTGCATCCCTTCTCAATCACCACATCGCCGATGATGATCGCCTCTGGGGCAACGTAGCAAGAAGGATCGACTTTGGGTCCGGACACGAACGCGACAGCGCCGGGGAACGATAAATGTTTTATTCCTCAGCTGGCGGCCTCTCGGCCTTCTGCTTCGAACCTCTCTTCAAGGCCACTCTCTTCGGGAAGTACTTCAATATCACGATGTCCCCGATGGACGAGATCCACCTGTACGGCACATTCACCGCCTTGGAACCCTCGACCAACAACGGGTTCGTGTTGTTCACGAACAATCCTTGGACCTTGTTCTCGTCAACCTCGACCACGAGGTTGCCGACGGTCCCGAGGAACATTCCTTGGCTGGTATAAACCTGCAATCCGATGAGTTCTGAAGCTTCTTCGAGCATCCCTAATCCCGGCGACTGTATCGCTCTCCACTCCTTAAAAAGTTTGTCTAGTCCAGCAAGTCTTTGCTCAAGACCATGTCTTGAGGGGCGGAGACATGCGGATTCGCCCTAATGTTTAACTACCCCGATTCTGTACGATATTGCAGGAATAGCGCACATGCGTGCACAAACGGTGAACAAGATGCCATCTGAAGTCGAGGAGATGATGAATGGAGCGGGAGCTGGCGGGAACGGATGGCCGGAAGCGCCAGTCGTTGTGACAGACTCCAGCTTCCAGGAATTCGTCAGCAAGTATCCGAAGGTTGTCGTCGACTGCTGGGCGCCATGGTGCGGACCGTGCAGGATGCTTTCGCCGACAATCGACGCTCTCGCGAAAGACCTCAAAGGGAAGGTGGCGTTCGCAAAGCTGAACACGGACGACAACTTCAACGTGGCGGGCAAGTTCAAGATCATGAGCATCCCCACTCTCTTGTTCTTCAAGAACGGTCAACTGGTTGACAAGATGATCGGCGCTGCTCCGAGGGCCATCGTGGAGCAAAACATGAACAAAGCTCTGGCCTGAGACTCACACTAACCGCAGTAACTCACCCATCCCCCCTTTTTCTTTTTCTGTTCATCTGGACAGCGACAGCTACGTGTGTGCGCTAGCTACAAAGTATAAATCGAGATAGTGCACTGGCCTTCGCGAAGAGAGATGAACTTCGAAACGACTGTAGTCTGGAACAAGAAGTTCCCTGGGAGACTCCACTGCCAGAACGGGCAGGTCATCGACTACTCGGCGCCTGCTGAGCTCGAGGGCATGCGCGGTCCACTCACGCCAGAGGACGCCTTTGTGGGTGCGGCCAACATGTGTTTTCAGATAGTCTTCGAATATGTTTCCAGGGATCTCGGGATGAAGCTTGTCGAGTACAGATGTAGGGCGGTTGGCGATCTCGAGGTCGTGGAGGGCCTCAAGAAGTTCGTGAAGATCGTGCTATACCCAGAGATACGCTTCGAACCAGGTTCTAAGGTCTCCAACCTCGACAAGGCCATCTCCGTTACCAAGCGCAAGTGCCTTGTCACGAATTCAATGGATTTGGAGGTCGAGGTCGTCCCGAAGGTGCTCTGATGTGCCGGATGGTTGGCGTCGTTTTCAGAGACAGATTCCCCCTTTGGACATTGACGGACTTAAGGCATGTCTCGGAGAAGGGGAAGATCCCGGGGGAGAAGGAGCCAGGCCACAAAGACGGATGGGGCATCGTGTCCTTCAGGAACGGCTCGCCAAGATACGTTGGCAGGAGCACTCGCCCTGCATTCATTGACCCTTCCTTTGATTCGGCCTTGGAAGACATCCCAGAGCTCGATTCGCCGAACATATTGATCGCCCACGCCAGGGCTGCCTCTGCCGGTGGGGCGACTCTCCCCAACACCCATCCGTTCGTGGTCGGTGGTATCGTCCTCGCCCACAACGGTACGATCAAGAGCTTCGATCCGATCACGAAGCTCAAGCCCAAGGGAGGGACCGACAGCGAGAGGCTGCTGCTGGTCTTGACCGACAGATTGGAGGAAACGGGGGATGTCAGATCTGCGCTGAAATCGCTGATACGGGACGATATCCTTCGGCACAAGTTCTCCGCGGCGATACTGCTCGTGTCCGATGGAAAGAACCTCTACGGCTACCGAGACTACTCGGACTCTCGGAAAGCCTCGTACTACGACCTCAGGATTGCGAAGTGCGAGGACTACGTTTCACTCTTCCAGGAGACCTGTCTGGGTTACGATGCCAGGACGACTCGTGTGAAGAAAGGTGAACTCGTCTCCGTTGGTCTGGATCTGAAGATTAGAAGGGAAATGCTCCGCTAGGCCCTCGATTTCCTCGCTGCCAGCTTGATCGCCTCTGTCACACTGTCCTTCGGAACGATCGTTGCGATCGGAATGTCCAGTATCTTCTCGATCGTGGGGCTCACGATCGGCGCGCATACCACTGCAACAGCGCCGTCTCTCTCGGCGCGAATGGCCGAGACGATGGCATCCTCCACTGTCGCCGCGGGGTATTCGCGTATCTTGACCGACTCGTCGCCTATCTGGACGGATCTCTCGACAACTTCGTCAAGAACTCGCCTGGTGACTATCAATGCGATGAAGCTCCCCGCGGTGAGCCCTTCGGCCTGCCTGACCGCTTTGAGGATCTTCCTGAGGACATCCATCGAAGGCGACCGGTCCTCGTTGATGATCTTATACAGCGTGCTCGGAGAGACCCCCGCCTTCTTGGACAGCTCTTGGACAGTCCATCCGAGCCCTTCCAGCACTTCGTGAAGTGTCTCCCTGAACTTGGTATCGGATTCGGCTGCGGCAGAGAGTAGGTGTCTAGCTTTGTCCATGTTCTATCCTGTAGGTGTTAATTGCACCCCGCATATTTATACAATTGTATCTTCAATATCGTACATATGTGGAAAAGGCTTAATATGCCAAGCTCAATTGTGAGAACAGGAGGCATGCCAACGGACAAGAAGGTCATCTATGCCATTGCCATCGTCGCGATTGTTGTCACCGCCAGCGCTGCGGTGCTCTACGTACTCGCCAATCAGAACAGGGAGCCGGAGCAGAAGTACCCAGTTTATTTCACCACTCTGTCGGTCTCGACCATGAAGGGGTCTCTCGCAGCTGGTGGGATTGACGGGTTCATCGCGTGGGAGCCTTTCGGTTCTGAGGCGATCGACGAGGATGTCGGAGTCGCTCTTGAGTGGTCGAGCGAGATAATGCCGAATCATCCATGCTGTGTCGTCGCGGCCTCGACAGACTACCTCTCCAAGGATCTCGGCGGCGGGCTCAAGGGCTCGGACATCACGCTGCGGTTCGTCAAGGCACATGTGGAGACCACAAAGTGGATGGTCGATGCTCTCGCTCACAAGGACGGCGCGAACTACACGCTGTTGGTGAATCTCGGCATGCAGTTCACGAGCAAGAGCCAGGCCATCGTCACCTCCGCTCTGAGTCACCTCAAGTACGGCTACCAGATGGACGATGCCTTCATGGATGGCATCACCAATTTCACCGAGATGTTCATCAACGGTGGAGTCATCTCGACGGAGAAGCTCGCGCTTGGCGGGTACAGCAGTGTAACTGATTTCGTGAACAAGTACGCGAACCAGACATTCCTCAACGCGCAGAGCACTGTGCAGCCCAGCGATTCGATGCTGAACCCTTCTGATCCAGTACGAATCGGCTTCCTCAAGGCGGACATCCACGAACTTGCCCAGTGGGTCGCCCAGAACAAGACTGCCGGAGGCGGTGCGAAGAGCTTCTTCGAGAAGTACGGAGTCAACGTCGCGAACGCAAGCTCGACCGGCGGGTATTCCAGCGGGCCGGAGGAGATGGACAAGTTTGCCGCAGGCGAGGTCGATATCGGCTACCTTGGATGCGCTCCGGCGATTCAGAAGCATCTCAATGCGCAGGTGCACACGGTCATGGTCGCACAGGCGAACAGCGAGGGCAGCGCGATCATTGTGAAGGCGGGCGCCGGCATCACATCGATTGACGATCTCCAGAACAAGACGATCGCCGTCCCCTCGACAGGCTCGATACAGTATGTCCTGCTCAAGGCCGCCGTGGAGGATGCGGGTCTTCAGCTGAAGCTCAAGACCTGAACAACATCCCTTCCCCAACCTCTTTGGCCTCATCAGTCAATCGGGAGCGGACATCAGCATGGCTAGCGTGATTGGGAAAAGGCTTCGTAAGAGCATCGGCGAGAACTGGAAGCAGTATGTGCTGACAGTGGTCTCCGTCGCTGCTTTTGTTGCAGCTTGGCAGATCTACTCGGCGTATCTTCATGATAATAATGTAGGATACAAGGGCTACATACCCTATCCGTTGGATGTAGCGAAGGCCTTCTACACATCGTTCACGACACATGATCCGAATACTGGGCTGACCATGACGGATCACGTCGCAGCTAGCCTTGAGCGGATGGTCTACGGATTCGCACTTTCTTTGGCCGTTGCTGTTCCTCTTGGCCTGCTGATGGGGACATTCAGGACTGCGAATGCGGCAGGAAGGCCCGTCGTAGAAATCATCCGTCCGATTCCTCCGCTTGCCTGGATTCCAATATTCATAGTTGTACTAGGGTCGTTCTGGGGACCTATCGGAATAGTCTTTCTCGGCATATTCTTCCCTGTGCTTCTCAACGTGATATTCGGCGTCAGGAGCGTAGACCCGATCCTGATAGATGCAGCTCGCACTTTGGGTGCGGGCAGGGGAAGGCTCTTCATGAAGGTCGTGCTTCCTTTCACGCTCCCCTATCTTATGACGGGCATCAAAGTTGGCCTAGGGATTGGCTGGATGTGCATAGTGGCAGCTGAGATGGTAGGCAACTATGGCGGGGGAGTCGGCTGGTTCATCAAAGACATGGCTGAGAGGGGCGACTTCAATTTCATGTACGCCGGCATGGTAATGATCGGATTGCTGGGCATACTAACCACCGGCGTGGCGAGCCTATTCGAAGGGAGGTTGTCCAAATGGATGGGAATGAAGTGAACCCTTGCATCCGAATAGAAGACCTCTCCAAGGTGTTCGTTAAGGGACGTGCTGAAATCAAAGCTCTCGAACACTTCGATCTCGAAGTTGCGGACAGCGAATTCGTCTGCCTCCTTGGTCCATCCGGATGCGGAAAGACCACCGTGCTCAGGATACTGGCAGGCCTGGAGACGAAATCAGGTGGGACAGTGGAGCTCCGAGGCAGGGCGATCTCCAATGCTGGCTCCGATAGAGGGATGGTCTTCCAGGAATTCGCGCTCTTCCCGTGGCGAACCGTTCGGAAGAACATCGAGTTCGGTCTAGAGGTCAAGGGTGTTCCCGAGGTCGAGAGAAGCAAGATCTCGTCGCTCTTGATCGAGCTAGTCGGCCTGAAAGGGTTCGAGGGTTCTCACCCCAGGGAATTGTCGGGAGGCATGAAACAGCGCGTAGGTATCGCCAGAGCTTTGGCAAACGAGCCAGCAGTGCTGCTGATGGATGAACCGTTCGGATCCCTCGATGCTCAGACCAGGAACCTTATGCAGAAGGAGCTTTTGAGAATCTGGTCCGCCACTCGCAAGACCATACTCTTCGTGACCCACTCCGTCGATGAGGCCGTGTTCCTTGCGGATAGGATCGTCGTCATGACTGCTAGGCCAGGCAAAGTCAGAGAGGACATTCGTGTGGGATTGCCGAGGCCGAGGGACAGGACAAGCAGGGAGTTCATCGAAGTCAGAGGAAAGGTCCTTGCTGAGCTCGACGAGGAGTTCGAGAAGGCCCGCGCGAAGGAGCTTTCTCCGGACTGATTTAACGACAACACTTAACTATTCTAGGCCCGATTCGTACCTGCATGAGCTTCGACCTAAATGTCGTGAGCAACACTCCCTTGACACCGCTCAACGATATTGACGAGGTGGCCATCCTTTTCCTGAATCAGGTCGGCTATTTCCCGAAGGGCTATGACCCCAAGACAGATGTGACCGACATTCGTGACAGCGTTCCATACAAACTGATGGTAAACAACTTCCTCGAGCGGATGGACAAAGTCTGGATCGTGGAGGACCTCGCCACATCGCTCGGGTGCACGAAGGCCACGGTGTACAGGCACATCAACAAACTCAAGGGGTTCGACATCCTCGAGGAGATGAACGTCGAGGACACTGACGGCCATCCTAGGAAGGGCTACAGGATCCGTTACGGGAGTCTGAGCAAGGCCTGGAACTTCACCGAAGCCCACGTCCAGGTGGCTATGGAGAACTACCGCAAGACCGTCGATCATCTTCAGGAACTAGCAACGAAGAAAGGTGAGAAACATGCCAAAAAGAGATGATGCGTTCATACTGACGCCCGGGTCGCTCTACAAGATCAAGAGCCTCGAGGCCCGCGACAAGCCGATGGAGACAGTTGGGATATTCAAGGGATACGCTGCGGTGGCGCACGACACGGCCATCGTCATGGAACTCGACAAGTCCAACGGTGAGGAGAAGGGTCGGCTTCGGCTCATCCCGTCGCACATGATCATATCGATCGACGTCATGAAGGCCGAGAAGGAAAAGGACGAGAAGGAAAGCGAGAGCAACGCCGTGTACTTCGGCTGAGCGATCGCATGAATGTCCAGGTTGATTCTCTCCAGGCGAGGATAATCGCCATCCTCAAGGACTGGTATCCGATAACGGTCGAGGAGCTGAAGGACGAGCTGGCCCTTCCCAGCAGAGTCCTCGAACGCTCATTGAAGGGCCTCATGGTCAAGGGCCTCATAGCGCTCGAGCCTCTGAGCGACAAGACATTCATCCGCCTCCTGGTGCCTGAGATCGTGATCGATGTAGACCGCAAGGGCAAGAAGAAGCGCGGGAAGGGTCGGGCCGTTCCTCCTCTGCCAGTCGAGGGTTCGGACGATTCGATTATGTACAGGTGAATCGCGCTCGCGCGCGTACGATAACTAGATATCGAGACTCAATTCTAGGTGGCATTCGTGGACTATTTCGACGAGCTCGTGCAAGCCCTGGTTCTAGGTAAAGTCTCCAGCCGGGACGAACTCCTGAGACTCAAGTCCAAGCTGTGTAAGAAACACAAGCTCGCGAGGGTGCCAGCGAACCACGAGGTCCTTGAGCGCGTGCCCGACGAGTACCGTGATGTCGTCGAGCCGTTTCTGAAGAACAAACCTGTCAGGACTATGAGCGGGGTCGCCCCCGTGGCGGTCATGACGAGTCCATGCGATTGCCCGCATGGAAGATGCTCCTACTGCCCTGGTGGCGTGACCAACAACACCCCTCAATCGTACACCGGCCACGAACCCGCAGCGCTCAGGGGCTCGATGTACGAGTACGATCCGTACCTTCAGACCAAGAGCAGGCTGCAGCAGCTGAGAGCGATAGGCCACAGGACCGACAAGGTCGACCTCATCGTGATGGGGGGCACATTCACGGCGAGGCCTCAAGAGTACCAGGATTGGTTCGTCAAGCGCTGCTTCGAAGCGATGAACGGCTGCGAATCCACAGACCTTGAATCGGCTCAGGTCTCCAATGAATCGGCGAAGGCCAGATGTGTCGGGCTCACGGTCGAGACAAGGCCTGATTGGTACACGAAACTTCAGGTCGATCACTCACTGGTTCTCGGGGCGACCAAGGTGGAACTCGGCGTGCAGATCCTAGACGACAAGATCTTGGACGGCGTCAAACGGGGGCATCACGTCAAGGAGACTGCCGCCGCAACGAAGCGCGCGAAGGACGCGGGCCTCAAAGTGGCATATCATATGATGCCCGGACTGCCTGGCAGTAGCCGAGAGAATGACCTCAAGTCCTTCAAAATGATGATCAATGACGAACGGTTCAAACCGGACATGCTCAAGATTTATCCGACTTTGGTGGTGAAGGGGACGGAACTCTATGATCAGTGGATGTCTGGCAAGTACGCTCCCCCGTCTCTCGAGGACACGGTCGATCTACTCTCGGAGGTCAAGGGTCTGATTCCTCCCTGGATTCGGATTTTACGGATCCAGAGGGATATCCCGGTCAAACTGATAGAGGCTGGCGTCAGGAAGAGCCATCTGAGGGAGCTCGTCGTCAAAGAGATGAAGGAACGAGGGACCTCATGCCGGTGCATAAGGTGTCGGGAGATAGGACATCTCCCGCCAACCAAGGAGATGCCTGGAGAGTCAGATGTCGAATTCAAGGAGATCTCCTACGATGCTTCGGGAGGGCACGAGATGTTCCTGTCCTACGAGGTTCCATCTGTCGATTCGTTGATAGGATATGCGAGGCTGAGGGTGCCCGGAAGTTCAATGGGCAGCGCCGCCTTGTTGCGGGAACTCCATGTGTACGGCCAGCTCGTGCCGATCAGTGAGGAGGCAGGCAAGAGATGGCAGCACCGAGGTTTTGGCGAGAAGCTTGTATCTGCTTGTGAGGAGATCGCGAAGGAACGCGGTCTGGCGGAACTCTGCGTCACGAGCGGCGTGGGCGCCAGGAACTACTACAGACGGCTGGGATATGAGCGCAAGGGTTCTTACATGGCGAAAGGCCTTTGAGCAATCGATGCGCAGAATCGTTACCATTATATCAGTTCATCAATATCGGAGAGTACTGGGAGGTCGACCTTGCCCTGTTTAAAATGCGGAGGGAAATCAGAGGATGACGCACTTCTCTGCGATGCCTGCGCCGACTCTTCCTTCAAAGAACCAAAGTTCTTCCTCAATCCGGTTTTGATTGGTCCCAGCGTATACTCGAGGCTGAGGGACTACGGATCGGCCACTGTTCTTCTCGGCCCAAACGCAGGTTCGGATATCGTGCCAGTCGAATCCTCCAATCTGCTCAAAGCTGTGAAGGACGTGAACGTTCGGGTGATGCCACACGAGGAGCTCAAGGGGCTCTATGAGAGGTGCAATGCCATCCTCGCGCATCTCGGCGTCCCTATCAGACTCGATTCTCCTCAGATGCTCCTCACGGAAGATGCTGCGGAGACCATAACCGCCATTGTCCAGAAGATCAACTTGACAGAGACGATGTACCCCAAGGAGGCAGTGAGCGACCTTTACATACGTGTCGGGGTCGTGTACTGGAGCGCGTCCAACAGCATTTTGATGCGCACCGCCGGAAAGAAGTGGCGTGAAGGGAAACGCACATATCTCGTGGGGAAGGCGAAGGAGTTCCTCTCGAAGGTTGACCCCGGAGACGATCTTCACTCGATTGCTGCCAGGACGATGGGCCTAATGTGTCTTGATGCGGAGGAATGGACAGAGGCGGAGGAACATCTCGCGGTCGCTGTACGTAGCTTCCCGAACGACCTCACGATCGGCGAGGGCCTATCGAGAGCGCACCTCATGTTGGGCAATCCGATGGAAGCCCTCTCGCGTATCGACGAGGTCATCAATCAGTCGGAGAGACCCGAATTCTGGGTACTCAAGGGCAAGATACTCAGGGATCTGGACAGAGCCAATGAGGCATTGGAGTGTTTCAGCCGCGCCATCTCACTCGATTCCAGATACCTCCCAGGCCATGACATTATGATCGAGACGCTCAGAGACCTCGGAAGGATCGAGGAATCCGCCATGGCCGAGAGCCAGCGCGCCCTCTCAAGGAGGCCAGATCTCGAGCGGAAGCTCGGCGAACTGATCTCGGAGTTCAAGAAAGTCAGCGGGGCGGAGAAGGCCCCTGCTTCCGCCACACCATCGGGAGCAAGACCAGAAGCCGCAAAGCCTGCCCCTGAGCCTCCGCCGAAGAAGGATCCAATCGACATGGCAAAGGATGCCCTTGATTCTAAGGACTACGATCTTGCGATCCAGAGAGCCAATCACATTCTGAAAGAGAAGCCCGACATGCGGGCCGCGACTCTGATACTCATTGAGGCCTTGGTCTCGAAGGGGGAGCTCGACGAGGCATCCGCAAAGGTCCACCTGTTCTACGACCGGAATCGCGAGGACGCGTTTGCCTGGTACTGGCGCGGGATCATCGCCCACAAGGAGGGCAAGTGGGGTGCTTCGGTCCAGTATCTCAGCAAGTGCGTCTCTCTCAATCAGAAGATGATTGACGGATGGAATGCGATGGGAGAGATCCTGCTCAGCCACGGCAAGCAGACCGGTGCGGATGAGAGCTTTTCGAAGGTGCTTGAGTTTGATCCTGAGAACCCTCGCGCCTGGCTCGGCAAGGCGAAGACGATGGTGGGGATGGGCAGGTGGGGCGCAGCGATCCAGTCGATGGACAAGTACAACTCGTTGGTGCCCTCTGACAAGGAGATTTGGAGGCTCAAGGCCGACCTGCTCTTCGAGAAGGAGAAGTACAAACGGGCGATCGAGGCCTACGATAAGTTCCTCGAGCTCGCCCAGGACGATTCACATGTTCTTGGAAGGAAGGGGATAGCGCTCAATGCGATAGGCATGGTGAGCGAGGCGAAGAGATGCCTAGAGGAGAGCGTTCGGCTTGATCCCGACAACAAGGAGGCCTCGAAATGGCTCAAGGC
>Ga0315291_10007207_pt1 | contig 13785 bp, 14 predicted proteins | sample YL17G12_20_MG_FD_203070 | JGI IMG/M metagenome (GOLD analysis project Ga0315291, IMG submission 203070) | Sediment microbial communities from Yellowstone Lake, YNP, Wyoming, USA - YL17G12_20 | ecosystem: Environmental > Aquatic > Freshwater > Lake > Sediment | place: USA: Wyoming | collected...
AGGGAAATTGTTTCCAAATCCCGCATTTCACCGACCAGTATTACATCAGGGTCCTCCCGTAAAGAACTCCGAAGCGCCGCGGCAAAACTCTTTGAATGCGTTCCAATCTCCCGCTGATTAATTAAACAATTAACACCGGTATGAACGTATTCAATGGGGTCCTCTATCGTTATAATATGACACTTCCTTTCTTTATTAATCAAATAAATCATTGCCGCAAGGGTTGTAGACTTCCCCGAACCAGTGGGACCGGTTACCAAAATAAGCCCTTTTCCTAACCGGGTAAGGTTAAAAACAGCTTCTGGAGCGCCAATCTCTTCCAATGTCCGAATTTTATTCGGGATAATCCGGAAGGTTGCCGCGGATCCATTCATCGTCCGGAAAATATTTGACCGAAACCTGCTGATATTCGGCAGTTCATAGGCAAAATCTATTTCCAGCTTTTCTTCAAATTGTGCTTTTTGCGCTGGCGTTAAAATTTCATAGAGCATTTCCGTAATATGTGCTCCGGTAAGCACCGGCGCATCTAATTTTCGCAGCTCGCCATCTATGCGCACTAACGGGGGATAACCAACCGAAATGTGAAGATCTGAAGCATCTTTCTCAACCGCATCATGAAGTAATTTCATCAGTTTCATAGTATTATTCTCATACTTATTTTCATCATTCATACAGACAGTTTCGTTTCACTTTATTATTAATTATCTGACAAAAACTAAAAATCATTAACAAATTGTTTTATATTTTTGCAGGGGCACGTTGCAACGTGCCTCTATCGTATAATATCGCCTCCATTTTCAGTTTCTACAACTGTTTTAATGATTTCAGGGCACATAAAAATAATAAGCTCACTGCGGCTTAATTCTATATTATTATGCCGGAACAAATTACCAAGCAATGGCAAAGCCCCCAGAAATTTAACACTGTTTACTGTCTTAATTTTATCTTCTTTGATAATACCACCGATGACTAAAACGTCACCGCTCTTTACACGGACCTGAGTAATTGCAGTTCGTGAAGATACAATCGGCAAATCTCCGTTTTTTCCGGTATAACCGGCAGGCTCCTGAATAATCGGGGTAACCCAGAGAGTTACATACTTGTCTTCGTTAACCTGCGGTATAACAGAGAGGAGCACGGCAATATTCTGATTCTGAATAGTAGTAATTGATCCTATTCCTGTCTGCCCTCCAGCTCCGCCAGCGGCTCCTCCGCCCCCTGCTGCAGCCCCGCCTCCTGCACCACCCATACCCATACCAACCTGAGTTACTTCTATCGGTATTGAGGTAACCACTGCTATAGATGCCTGCTGATTATGCATCGTAGTAATACTCGGCTGATTAATCAACCGGGAATCTTCCCGTCGTCTCAACCAATCAAACGCAATTTTAAATTGTGCTAATGACAAAGTACCCCCGCGAAAACTGCCAATATTGAGCGGTAATCCGAGTTGCTGCCCTACAGCGCCGCCGGCAGCTCCAGCACCTGCAGCACCCGTCGCTGCTCCACCGGCTGCTCCTCCGCCGGTTCCAATCGCTTCCATAATCGGCTGCCAGTTTACTCCCCATTTTTCAGTATCACCGAGCCGCGTTTCAACAACATTTACCATAATATGCACTTGCGGCGGGGCGGTATCAAGCTGTTTAATAATATTCCGCATTTTTTCAATGATTACAGGATAATCATATACTAAAATCTGATCCGAACGAACTTGCTCAGCAGTCTGTTGAGTAATATCCTCGACACCTGCCAAAGGATTTCCACCACCGCCGCCAGTTGCTCCCCCTGCTCCCCCGGCCGCTCCACCGGTAGACTGGGGCATTTTAATCGCAGTAGTACCAATCGGTTTACGGGTAACAACCTGAACAACCCCCTTATCTTTCGTACCGATTGATTTTAAATTCTCCACTATATCATTTGCATTGATATAATTCAGCTTAAAAATTTCCACTTTCAATTCACCTTCAATAGAAACCGATTTCCCTAAAATAATATAAATACTATCTCGCTTAAAAAACTTATAATCGTTGGCATCCAAGATTGTCTCCAGGAGTCTTTCTCGGTCGCATTCGGTTGGAATATACAATGTTATTTTCTCATCAGTTTTAACGGTTTTTGAAATAATAACATTCATTCCATAATCACGCTGGAAAATCTCTATGACAATTCCCAACGGAGCTTCTTTTAAATTAAGAACCGGAAATTTTTCTCCTTTCATTTCAGCTTTTTCCTCCGGTTTTGCTATTGGTAGCGTGACAACTGCCTGCGGTTTTGACATAACAGCATAATTGCTAAAGGTTACTTGAAGTTTTCCATCAGTTATATCAAACCGTTTTGCTGCCGGGGACTGCAAGTCGGCAACAATCCGAACTACGGGGGGATTCTCAAAATATTGACTGGCGCGTATATTCGCAATAGGACCTACTTTTTGTTGAAACAATAGTTTATCAATTGAATATCGTGCCCCGCTAATATCAATTACCAATTTTTCTTTTATACCCGGTGTTGTACTATTCAGTGTATACTGCAAATAACTCGGTGTATCTGCCGAAGCTATAGTCATAACGGTAACTTGATTCTTTTCTTCAATAGTAATCCCCGTTATTTGATTAAGCTGGGCGTGAGTATTAAAGGCTGTTAATCCTATTAAAACAAACGAGCCAATAATACGTTTGAATATATTATTCATATAATCCTCCTATCTTCAACGTGTATCGGGAGCCTGCAGGGCTCCGTAAAATTATATAATCTCCCCCAATTTCTATGATTTTTAAATTATTGACTTCTTCACCAAGTTTATAGATCTGATTGTTAATTATTGCATATTTTCCTAATACTTTTCCGAACCCGGTACCGGTCAATTTTAATTGAGCAACAGGGCTGTCTAACGGTAGTGCTTCTGCAACAGCTTTTTGTTTAATAGGCCGTGCGAAGGGATCTGCTCCAATGGAATACTCAAACCGCTTTTGCGGCGGACGTGGTTGAATATTTGACTGCTGGATACTCCCTGAGAGCGGGGAAACCTGCTGGGAAACAACCGCCTGCGGCTGGGTGTTTTGCAATTGCGGAGAAGCGGCTATATCTCCTCCGGGCATTTGACTATTACCCCGTTTTAATACAAACGTATATATTGCATATCCTAATGCGAGAACGAGGACGATTAATAATAGTTTTTGTCGGGGCGGCATATTTTATAGCTCTTTAAAAAACTTGTTATCATATAATTATTTGCTTACAAATATATATACTTTTAAGCGAATTATAAGCTGAGGATAAATATCATCACCGGTATCAACCGTAATCTCCCATGCACGAATTAAAAATGGAAAACTGGAAAAACTGTCTAAAAAACCCATTAAATTGTAAAACGTTCCCTTTAAAATCAGCTCAATATCAATTGGGGTGATGCCGGTGCTTAACTCCAATGTATCTTTTGGTACTTCCCCGAATAACTTTTCTGTATTCGGATTAATCGTATCGGTGATTTCAAGACTATTTGCTTTTATTTTTTCCCGAAGTATCCGTATCACATACTCCATACTGTCCTTGGGAACTGCAAGCGAAATTTCTTTTTTGTTCTTTTCCTCCAATTTCGCAATTTCTTGTTTCAAGGAATCGAGCAGCTCCGGCTTGATATTTTCAGCGTTGATTGAAGCAGACATCTCAGTAATCTTATTCCGAATAGACTGTATCTCACTTTTCTTTTTACTGTAAAATAAAAAGTACCATCCGATAACCAGCGCCGCCAGCACTGCAGCAGCAGTAATAATCTTTTCACGCGGACCAAATTTCATCGTTACTTGTAACTCACTGTTGGGAATAATTTACATTCAACAATAAATCTATAAATGCTCTCATTTTGCTCCTCATCTGAACCGCTTTTCTTTTCTTCATTCTGTTTATACGGCAATACCTTCTGAAACATACCTGAATTCTCTAAACTCCGCAAATAAGACGAGAGATAAAATGCAACTCCAGATTTATCAACATAACTAACACTTACATTGACAAATCCCCGGATAACCAATTTATTCTCTTTATGAGCATCAATCTCAAGTGATTCAATAGAAATATAGTCTCGTTTTAATGCGCTTAACAAAGCAATATAATCCCGAATCTGGATAGTGCCTGCAAATTTTTCAAAATTTATCTGACTGACAGAATACTGTGTTTTTAATGCAGTAACTTTATTCAGATAGGTATTATATGTTGTTTTCATAACATCTTTCGGTCCTTTTTCACTTTGCAACCCGACTTCTTTAGATTTGACTGAATTCAATTCAGAATTCACCATAACTGAAAGCATCATAATAATAGCGACAATAATCACTGCCGCAACTGCAAAAATCCGCTGTTGAAAAGCGAACTGAAATGTTTCTTTTATCTCTTTCGGTACGAGATTAATACCTTTATCATCCGAAAGAACACTTCCGACTGCAACAGCAAGGCAAGGTGCAACAGCAGAAACATTTTTATCTTCCTCAAGCTGAGGGTCAATAATAAATCCCTTGAGCGGATTGAATATCTCAACTTCCTTATTCAGACCAAGAGCAAAAAACGATGCAATATTTTTTAAGAGTGCTGTTCCTCCTGAGATATACACTTTTTTTGGCTCTTCAAACGGAAACTTTGTGTGGTAGTAATCGAATGACCGTTGAATCTGTACTAACAGGCGTTCCAGCGTCGGCCGCATTACCGATGCTATCTGATTGAGTGTAATTCCACTTTCAAGCTGTTGCAATGCATTTTCGGGAGGAATACCATACACAAATTTAAGCCGCTCAGCTTCGTCCCGGTCTATCTTCACTGCTCCGAGGGAACCGGAAATAGTACCCATTATACCCTCTGTTATATCATCTCCGCCCGTGGAAATCTCTCGCGCAAACTGAAGATTCCCATTTTGTATGAAAATGATCTGGGTGATTTTTGCCCCGATATCAATCACGACACCATTCGCATTCTCCGGAGCATCAAAATATCTCAGAAAAACAGAATATATTGAAAGCGGAACTGCAAGAATCTTCCGCGGGGTAATTGAAACCGAGCGTAAAAATTGGATATGTTCTGTAATTAATACATTGTCAACAATGGCAACAAGAACATCTATTTTTTCAACCCCTTGTTCCTCATAACTTCCAAGAATTTTATATTCAAATGCGGCATTGTCTCCAGAGAACGGCAGCTCTTTTTTTGCATTCCAGATAATTGCTTCACCCAATTCTTTCGCCGAAAGTTTTGGCAGGTTAACCTTCTTTATACTGACATTAGGACCAAACACAGTGGTTGCAACCGCACTGTTCTTTTTCAGCGAATCAGGAATAAGCTCATTTAAAGCCCGGCGGATATTTTCCAATTTTTTCTGGGGATCACCGGTATAATGCTCTTCAATTTTTCGTATCCCCATATCTTTCAGGATAAATTCATTTTTCCCTTTAATGAAAAAAATATATTTGATTGAATCAGAACCAATATCTATTCCGATTAAACGTTTACTCGGTTTTGCAAGGGAGATTATTTTTGAACGAAATGATTCTACTAAAGATGGACGAGTACGTGCAAGAGATGAATCCGGCTTTACTGTCTCTCCTGCTGGGGCGGGTTTTCCCTGCTTGGAGCGTTCTGCTTCGGATAAACCCGACAGAGCAGGCTCTTTTATTGCAGTCGCATCTTCGACCGAATCGCCCCGAAGTACCTCTAACAAGCGATTCGTCGCCAATTCTTTTTTATCGTCCACAAAATCAGGCATACCAGTTAACCTCTTGGCGAATGATATCTAATACGAGCTTTTCATCCACAACCTTTTTATTCTGGCGGAGCATTTCAATCAAAGCATTATGACAGAACATAGCGATCCGGCGCGGATATCCCTGCGTATGTGTATGAATGAGTCTAATCGCTTTATCAGTAAAAAAGATATTGTTTGAATTCAATCCAGCCTTTTGAAGCCTGAAATTAATCAATCCTTTGGTATCAATCTCGTTGAGGGGATTAATGACATACCCTAACGATATACGGTCCAAAAAATTCGGCTGACGGCGCATTTTATGCAGAAATTCAGGTTGTGCAAAGATAACCAATTGAAGCAATTTATACTCATTTGTTTCATAATTTAACAATGTTCTCAGCACTTCAATATATGTCGGTGTCAACTTCTGTCCCTCGTCAATAATCAAAACAACGACCTTTTTTTCGCTGACACCTTTTTGCAGAAGAAAATTTTCAAGCTCATTTTTATGTTCAAATGTAGAACGGGGTGCCGTATCAATCCCGAACGAGGCACAGAGATTGCGCATAAACTCAAACTCTGACCGGAACGTCGGGTCAAGAATGATTCTCACGATAAAACTTTTTTTCTCACGGGCAAATCGCTGAATAAGCATACGGCTGACTGTTGTCTTGCCGGTTCCGACTTCACCCATAATAACACTTAATCCCCGCCGAAGACGAATCGTAATCTCAAGACGATTCAAGCATTCTTTATGCTCATGCGACTCATAAAAAAACACTGGATCGGGAGAGGTTGAAAACGGCTCCCGTTCTAAATCAAGGAGTTTATAGTACTCCATCACAATTTCTCCGGAGAATTTCTTTGATAGAGATTTTTTGCAAACGCAGTTGCTTTATTTTTTCCAGCCGCTCTAATGTTGAATCATCAAAATAGCGATAATTATTTCGTTCGCTTCTGCCGATTTCGTCAATGAGCCCGATACGTAGATAATAATTAAGCGTATCAATAGAGAGCTGGGAATGCCGTGCCACGTCACCGATCATATAAATTTTTACCATCGCTAATCCCCGTTTACTCAATAGTTATAATTATTACTCAATAGTTATGGAGTATTCTTTACGTACACATTGTACAAAACAATTTTTAAATTGTCAAGAAAAAATTTACATTTTTTCAATTTTTTTCAAAATTTTTATTTCAGAGAGATGCCGCAACCTAAAATAAATAGCAAACAGCGCATAGTCGCGCGTATCTTTGTATGATACGCTTGTTCGTATTCCCCCCGTTTTATCAAAATTTATTCTTCAGCTCTTTATTGTTACTCCCGCTGTTACTCACTTCCTTCTTTTGTATCTATACCCCTCCCCGGAGTTGATCGCTATTTATATTCTTTTTTCGAGTTATCCGTCATTGTAAATTCTAAATCAAGACGTTTTCCACTTAGAGACAAACCGAACTCAAACCGCACCGGGATATTTGATGACTGGGGATTAATTACCGTATTAGTTATATCAATCGTGCTGTTTGCATTCGCCCACCCTTCAAAGACCTTTACATTATTAATATATATCTTTCGAAGTCTTTGATACCCCCGGGAATCAGACCAATCCACTTTCATCTTATTAATGGATATTGGGGATTGACCGCTATTTCCTAATTTAATATCATCATCTGAAAAACCATCAATAATCAGATTGCCGTTGAAGGTCAAATAATATGCCATATCTCTGGATGGCGCCGGCTGACTGCTCGTATCCGGCGGCGCCTGATATCCAGGGAAAAGAGTATCGAACCGAAAGTTTTTCTTAACAACCTTGTTTGATGGAATAACAACATAGTCCTTTACGGACATCTCCAGCAAATCATTATAACAGGTAATGATATACGGCTTCACTGGAATATTATCCATATGATAATATCCGTACCTGTCCGGATGAATGAATACCTTGACTTTCAGGAAATCTTGAACATATTCATTCGGCAAAATAAAGTAGAGCCAGAAATTGACAAAATGAGGGTCAAACCGTCTCGAGTTGCCATGTTCATCCTGTTCATAATCATCATCATCCGCATCATTATCATTGGGATTCCGCTTCCATACCCAGCCGCTGCGCCACCAATCACGTCCAACGTCTTGTGCATCACAAAACTTCCACAAAGAGTTCCACACCGGATGATAAAGATGATACACACGCTCCATATGGAATATTCGTCTATCCCGATCTAAATTGTACGTAATCTGAGGCCAGTTTTGATTATCGTTAATCGGTTCCATAAAAACTAAAATATGTCTCCGGTGCCCTTTTTTTGGTGGATTGTTATACTTATCAACAATATATCCCTCAATACTGCCGTAAAGAATCTGGTTAACTTCTTCAAATGGTTCCGGTATTACGATAGGAACGTTACCGGCTGATTTCGGATCAACCCCAATTTGGCCAGTTTGATTGTCATACAATAGTGCATTTCCCCATGCATCTACAAATGGATTGGAAGTTTCTTCTGTAAAGTTCTTCGGAAGATATGGACCTTTCCAATTCGGACTATTGGTCGTATTCGTTATGAGCTCCTGGAATGATTGGGGTACTCTCCCCATATCACCGACAAATCCGAAATCTGATTGATTTTTCAGCCGAACATCACCGGATATCGCTCGTTGAACCTCTTGAACGGTAGTGAGCGTCTCAATCCGCCGTGCTTCTGCCGACCCCTGCTGCAGCATTTTTATCGCCACCGTTGCCGCAATACTGACAGCAACAATGACAATAAGAACTTGAACAAGGGTAAATCCGTGTTGATTTTTCATTATACTATTCATTGTACCCCCTATGGGTCTATTAATGTTATGGTAACACAGTAAATATCATCTCTACAGGAATCGTTGATGCCGGATTCACTGAAATGGGCTTTATTAATGTTTCACCCGGAATCAATGCATGAGTAACCGTCAGAATATGATTACCAACGGGAATATTAGTCAGCGTACAAATACCACCAGTACCAACGGTCCCCGTTACTGTCGTTCCGCATTGCAATGCTAATGAAACAGAAATGTTAACCAAATCATTCGGCCGCGGTGAAAATCCATTCCGATCCCGAATTACAACCTGTACCGTATTATTTAATAACTCTGTAGATAGTCCGTTGGAAGTGATTGTTTCAGTAATTCCTGCCCCGGCACTATATATCGTCAATGCAACAGGATTATAAACATATCCCTGATTCCATGCATCATACAGATAATCGTTTGGATTATCCTGGAAATTGACTTCAACATAAGGTCTTTTCCAGTTGCCTCCGCCCGGATTAACAACCAAATTCGTCAACGTTACCGGGAGCGCTCCCATATCTCCAACATATCCAAAATCAACCCGAATCCCATCAACAATCCTGTTCGGGTCACCAACCATTGCCTTCTTTAGACTCTCCATTTCTATTCTCGTTTCTTCAAACCGCCGCGTCGTAATCATAGAATTAAAACTTTTCATTGTAACAGCCGCCAAAATCCCTATTATGACAATCGTTACTACAATCTCAATCAAAGTAAATCCATTTTTATAATATAAAAATTTCCAATATAATTCTTTGATTTTTTGCATAGTATTCATTATCCATTATAAATCAGTATCTTATAACAATATCGTCACTCGTGCCCACTATTCTATCGGGTCCCAAACTGGTAATGGTTGAGTCGGCTAAAATATAGGCTCTCTCCCAGGCATCATATTTATAGCTCTGAGAGCCGTCATCGGATAGATACGGTCCATTCCAACCCATCCGGGTAAATTGGTTATAGGCTGGATCCCCCGCCGGTTTGACAACTAAATCCTCTAATTTCGCAGGGCGGTATCCAAGGTCTCCTTTATACCCCTGACTGATAATTCTCCCTCCCACATTAATATCCTCGCCGACTATAGCCTGCTTCAAAATTGACAATTCATTCTTTGTCGCAGCGATTCTTGAGGTCGTTATCATATTGCCAATTCTGGGCACCGCAACAGCCGAAATTATTCCTAATATCACAATAACCATTATAATTTCAATTAATGTAAATCCCCGGCAATAGTTATTGGTACTATCCATATGATTGCTCCCACTGCACCTTTTACATTAACCATAACAAAAAAATAAATGTTCCATATTCTTGTGATTTCTGTGATACCGTTCACAGTCTTGACAATATTATGAGCCGATTGCAAAAATACTTATTAGTATCAAAAATTATGTAAGTAACACCCACAAACCCGCCCCGCCGGCGGGAAGGCGGGTGGGTGCCACCACCGCTTTGCTTACTATCAACAAAAAAAAATGAATTATGCAACAGGCTCATTAATTATAAAACTCCCTTTTAATTTCTACTTTTTTATCCTCACTGTATCCTGATATGATTGCTGTAATTCTTTTAAAATTGCCTTCAGTTCCGTACGGAGCTCGGGATTTTTTGTCTGCTCTATCTGCCCCTGAATAAATTCAATGGCAATCCCTCGCCTGCTCAAATCTTTCAAGACAGCAACGCCAGATCTTTTAATCATATCAGGACAGTCTGGAAATTCAGCCGCTCGAATAAAATGTTTTGCCGCATCTAATTTGTTACCTTTATAAAAGTAATAATTGAAACCTAATAAATAATGAAACTGCCATTTGTCAGAAAAATACGGCATCCCTTTCTGCAGTAATGCAATACTTTTATCGGAATTTCCGTATTTCATTGACAACATTAATCCTCCAAAAAAATATGGATAAAGAAAATACGGATCAAGCTCAACCACCATATTAATCATATCTGCCAGATAGGTATAACGTACCTTTGCATCTGCTTCCCATTTTTGATATTCTTCAGTGTACTGTTCTCCAAGCAGTTGTTTTGTAATCATCGGAAAATCAGTATTATTTGTCCGTTTGCCGAAATATAAGACCGTTTTTATCCAATAAATGTCAGCCGCTACCGCCGTGAAGCCCGAAGTCAGTAGTTTCACATAGCGCGGCTCAGGTACAAAATACAAGTCATATTGAGCCGCACGCGTAAGATTATAGCTGTTCCGCTGAGAATATTGAATACTCATTATAACACATAACAACGAAATGCTGTAAATTACTTTTTTACCAGTAAACATCGGTTTCCATACGTTATTTTAAATCACGCCGCTTAAAAATTATGTTTATTATCATCAACAGGAGCGCAGAATACACGACGGTGTATAGAATCCCAATCATTATACTCATTATACTTATCTTTAAATCGTGAACGACCTGCGTCTGAATATTCAATAACGAAAAATTAGGAAAAATATAATACATTGCCTGCAGCAGATGGACGAACAGCGTATTTTTTACTCCCGAACCAATCGAGTAAATATCCGCAGAAATATTACCAGCAAGAAAAGTAAATAATGATAGCACAGTACTAACCAGAGGCGATGTGAACGCTGAATAAAACAAAACAATCGCAACCATTACGGACATCTGAAGAAAAATCATTCCAATCGCCGGTATCAGCTTCAAATGAACAACTCCAGTAAATAACCAGTACAATATAACAAAACCAGCACCCATTAATAAAAAATTAACAAACAGCGTTAATAATAATCCACAATATTTCCCAATGATAAATTCAGCACGTGATATTGGTTTTGATAACACATTATAAATCGTTCGTTTATCAATCTCCTTATATACTAATCCGACACCACTGAAAATTGCAATAATAAGACCAAAAGCAGTTATTGTCGTAAATCCAAAATCCTGAAGGATTTTTGCTTCCTGATTCAAGGACCATTGGCTTACAATGCCGCTGATTACCGAAAATCCCAAAGCAAATAATAATATGATTAATAATATTCTGTCCCGAATCGTTTCACGAAACGTATTTACTGCTATTGTGCTAATTACGGGTATCATCATCGCTCAGCGTCTTTAGATACAGTTCTTCTAATGTCAGTGATTTTTGAATTACTGAAACAATTGCAATTTCAGCGGAAATTAAAGTACCCAGTAATGGATTTATATCTTTTTCATTTGTTATAATGCGATATTTATGCTCCGGCAAGGGAATCACTTCAATCGCATTGAAATTTTGAATTATCTGCCGGTCAAAATTCTTACTTGATGATAGAGTAACCTCAATTTTTGAGCTGGAGCTTTCCTGAACAAGCACATCCCGCACCTTCCCGGAGAGGATAATCCTTCCGTGATTGATAATACTAATAGAATCACAAAGCAGTTCGGCATCAGCAAGGAGATGTGAGCTGAACAGAATCGTTATGCCGGACTTTTTTAATTCTAACAGTATATTGAGTATATCTCTCCGCCCTTCCGGGTCTAATCCGGACAAAGGCTCATCTAAAATTAAAAGCTCAGGTGAATTAATCAGTGCTTGTGCAATCCCAATCCGCTGGAGCATTCCCCGGGAATATTCACTGAGCCGTTTTTCTCTTGCATCAGTTAGACTAACCCGCTCTAAAAAGTATACGATACGTTCCTGCCGCTTCGGATGGGGAATACCGCACAAACGTCCGCAATAATCCAAAAACTCCATCCCGGTGAGATAGTGGTAATAGTATGGCTCTTCCGGTAAAAATCCGACAGATACTCGCGCTTCAGGTCTGGCAACGTCAATCCCGTTTATCAGAGCTTTTCCGCTGTCAGGGGAAATAAAATTCATTATGATTTTTAAGGTCGTTGTTTTACCGGCACCATTTGGACCTAAATATCCGCAGACCTCTCCCCGGTTCACCGTAAGAGATATTCCCTTTAACACGTGAATTGGTTTCGGAATAAATCCTCTTTTATATGATTTTGTTATTGAATCAAGCTCAAGCATAAACATAAAAAGCCTTATCGGTTATGCTACAAGCGGTAAGGCTTTCCTATCAGAATTCTGCTATTACTCACATTCGGGTTATTTTTAGACTATACCCAATTAATCATAATGAATATTTGGAATGGATTGGCAACTATCCTCTCCGTAAAATTTCCAAACCTGAGAACCAGAATATTTCTTACTATTTAACTATGCCAGATTTATTATAATAACTAATAAGTGTATCCTTAGGTAAATATGTATAGGATGCTGATAACGTTGTAATAAGAGCGCCTTCTGATGTAGCTGCCGCGGTCGATTTCTTCCAGTCTTTTTCAATGGGCTGTCCGATAACATATTGGAATAATAAAGTCGTTGCAGCATCGGGCTGGTCATCAAGGTCAATTGGATAACCCATAGATGTCTTTTTTGCCGGCAGCAGGGCTGTCGAATCAATCTGGGCTTGCATCGCAAAGTTCACTACTCCAATCTTAATCCCACCAATAACACCTGCAACAGCCGCGTTCTGAGCCTGCCCCTTGAAATTATAAAACTTCGGCATTGCAACCGCCGCAAGGATACCAAGAATGGCAATCACCATTACAAGCTCAATTAAGGTAAAACCTTTTGAAGAACGTAAAAGCTTCATATATCTAATCCTCCTCGATAAAGTTTTCTATTTTATTACATATATTAATAGTGCAATATATATGCCAATTTAATTCCCAATTGTATTTTTCGAGAATATGGTACGTATTTGAGCTTTAAACGAATCCTATCGCAATATGAAAACAATAATAATGATACATCTTTATGTATCATATTGTTACATTGTATTATATTGATACAATTGTTTAAAATATTCCTTCAATATTCTCTAACTAATGAGAATATAATAAGAAATATAGCTTTTTTAAAGAAAAATATCAAGTAAAAATTAAAATTTATAATAAAATTGATTAAAATAGCCAATAGTGTCAGTGAGATGCGGTTTGTGCGTAGTCGTGTGTTGGTGTTGTTACTAATATCAAATTAATGGTGATATGTCACAAATATATTCTTTTCAAAGAGAACATAGCATTAAATGTATTGTATTGCGGGTAAATGACCCGCCAACAATTAAGAATAAACGGGCGTGATGAATAATGCCCTTACGGGTGAAAATAAAAAGGGCGGGGAAACCCCGCCCCTACGGGTAAACAATATTTTTCGTTGTTGCGAGGTCCCCTCGCCCAAGAATAAACGGGGTATGGGGAAA
>Ga0315291_10007210_pt1 | contig 13780 bp, 10 predicted proteins | sample YL17G12_20_MG_FD_203070 | JGI IMG/M metagenome (GOLD analysis project Ga0315291, IMG submission 203070) | Sediment microbial communities from Yellowstone Lake, YNP, Wyoming, USA - YL17G12_20 | ecosystem: Environmental > Aquatic > Freshwater > Lake > Sediment | place: USA: Wyoming | collected...
AGAGAGAGAGAGAGAGGGAGAGAGAGGGAGAGGAAGCAGAGAGAGAGCCGAAGAAACAGAGAGAGAGAGGGAGAGAGAGGGAGAGAGAGAGAGAGAGAGAGAGAGAGAAAGGCAAAAACTTTCAAAGCGAGAGAAAAAATGACGTTCGAGCGAGCTCTCGACCTCTCAAGCTCACTCAACATCTTGAAAAACCCTCGACCGAACCCCCTTGTTGTTTTGTTTTGCGTTACGTCCTCTGCCTGCTTTACCATGACGATTCGCTCCCATTCGGACGCCGGGACCATCGCGGAGATCCCGCACTATGGCATCAGGTGAGGAGGGAGAGCTGGGGTTTGGAAGCGCAGGGCGACAGAGAGGAGCATTGAGTCTCCATTGTCGGGGAGGAGACCGACGCCTCCCCGACCTCCCGGGCGATGATTGCAAAAAAAACGCCAAAGTGATAACGCGCCTCTCGAAGCCCCCCCTGTGCTCTGTTCGAAGCCACAGAGCTCGAGGCTAGGAAGCATCTGGGCGCACTAGGCGGGGAAAGAGGGGAATCGTGCAGTTTTGCACGTCAATTGGACGAGCACGCTTTCGTTTTTTCCGTCCGACGCCGGGCCGCGCGCTATCCTTTGAGGCTAGAGAGAGACCAAATTCAATGCGACCGCACCTCCAAATCCAAAAACCACCGCCACCACAACCACCACAGCGGCCTCCACCTCTTCGAGCGCTCCGGCGAGCTCCAGAAGTACAACCACACCAGGACGACGCGCGCGCTGACCGGGGCCTCGCGCGCGACGAGGAAAAAAATCGCCGAGGCGGCCATCCGCGACGCCAACGCCGCCGCCTCTGCCGCGGCCGCAGCAGCGTCCGCCGCCCGGCGCCGCGCCGCGCGCCTCGCGCGCGAGGCCGAGGCCGCCGCGCGCCGCCAGAGCGCCCCCGCGCTGGCCAGCCTGCTGCTGGAGGCCCGCACGCGCAGCCTCCTCGCCGACCAGCGCGCCGCGGACGCGAGGTCGAGGGCCGCGCTCGCGGCGGCGGCGGCGCGGCGGGCCGCGGCCGCGGCGGCCGCCAGGGAGGCGTGGCACGAGTCCCTGCGGCGCGTGGCCGCGCAGCAGGCCCTCGACGCGGCCGCCAGGGCCCGGCTGGCCTCCAGGAACGGCGCCAAGGCCGCCAGGGCAGAGGCCGTGGCGGTCGCGAGGGCCGAGGTCCTGGCCTCGCTGCGGGCGGCGGCCGGCGCGTGCTCGCGGTCGCAGGAGGCCCTGAGGCTGCGCCTCTCCGCCGAGGAGCTGGCGCTGCGGAGGAGCCCCGAGAGGATGCGGCAGGCCGCCGCGGAGCTTGTCGCAGAGAGGAGGAGGATTCTGTGTCTGCCCGACGGCAGCTCCGAGAGCAGCCCGAGGGAGGAGGTCGGGGTGGAAGCGGAGGTCGCTCCCTCGGTCGGCTGCCTCCCGCTGGTGCGAACAGCAGCGGAGACGGCGGCGACGCCGCAGCAGCCCGCTGCCGCTCCCGCCGCCGCTCCCGCCGCTGCCTCTCCGCTCCCGGCCCCGCCGGCACAGTTTCGGGAGATTTCCTCTGGGGGCGCGAGGAAGAGCAGGGGGAGGAAGATTTCGTGCTTCGGGCGCTCTCCGGCCACCGAGGGCGAGGAAGTGGAGCAAGGAGCGGAGGCCACGGGCTCTCCGTCGCCTCCCGCCGCCGCTGTTGCCGCAGCAGCGCCGGCGCCGGTGCTCACCGCCGCCTCGACGTCGAAAAAGGCCTCCGCCGCTTCCGCTGCCCCGAGGAGGGTCGACCTCACCGCCACGGCGACCACGGCGACCGGCGCTTCCTCCCCGGCCCGCGACTTTTTCATGTTCGCGTGCGCCTCCCCTCCCAAGACCGGCGGAAGAGAGGCGAGGAACGGCGGCGCCTTCGCGAGCGCGTGGGCCGCGACGGCCGAGGCGTGAAAGAAGAAGAAGAAAAGACTTCGGTTCAAGAACGAAAATCATCTCTCTTTCACTCTATCTTTCACTCTTTCTTCTTCCCCCTTCTTCCTTTTATCTCTCTCCCTCCCAATCCGTGTGCTCGCGCTCTAGAGGCTTTCCGGAAATACCTTTCGCTAGAATCGAAAGTGTGCGCGCGCAAATCTCTTTCCATCAATATTTCTTCATTCGCGTTTTTTTGTGCTGGGGTGCCTGTTGGCGCTTTTCCGTCGCGCGTCGGGGCGGGCTCGAGAACAAAACAAGAGCCCGTCATCACCACCACCAACAACAACAACACATCCGATCCTGAGCAAACGAATGTATGCTTCCCAGTGAACGCTCTTTCTCCCGAGGGCTTTCCTCGAATGTCCTCTGTAAAACGCAGTAGCCGCTGTCCCTTTGTATTTTGGGTTTTAGGCCCAAGCAAGAAAAAGTTTGTCTGTGTCTGTTTCTCTCTCTGGCTTTCTCTTTCTCTCTCTTTTCAAACAACATAAAAGGTGTGACTGCTCGAGAGAGAGGATCTGATAGAGCTCGGAGAGGAGGTGACGATTTTTTTCTTCTTCTTTTTTTCTTTTCCTCCTCCAACAAACTCAGAACTTCAAAACCTCCAATCTCTTCCGGTCCCGCCGCCCTCCCTCTTCCCGCTTCCCCGTACCCCCCTTTTCCCCGCACTCCGTCACAATGTTCAAGGTCATCACCCTGCTGGTCCTCGTGATCGCTCTGATCGCCGGCGCCATGGCCCAGGAGGAGCGCGCGCCCGTTGCTGCCGCCCCTGCCTCGGCCCCCCGCCGCGCTGGCCCTCCTTCTCCGTCGGCCGCCCCCGCTGCCAAGGTGGGTAGTCGTTTTCTCTTTCGTACTTATTTTCCGAATTGGCTGTCGTTTCTGCTGCGAGATCTATTACCTGCTGGGGGGTTCGAAGCGTGCCCCGACTAGCTGCGATGGGGCGGTGATCCAAAAAAAAACTCGACGCACACTTAGGGCGTTGCCTTCAGAAAAGAAAAACCGCCTTCATCTCCGTCATTCCTCCCTCGGCCGCAGCTTCCGGGCCTCGAATTTCGATCTGAATTGTTCTTTGAGAACATTGGCACTCGCGATTCGGAGGCGCTGCCTTGAATGGAGCTGCGCGACGCGTTCGCACGGGGGACGGAATAGATCATCAATCTTATGCCTACAACCTTATGCTTTCTCCAAGGAGAGAGAAAGCATCCAGAAGAAGAAAAAAAACTCGGAAAGCACGGGCGGCCCTCTAAGCTACTACTATGGTTTTTTTTGGCTGCTGGCTCTGCTGCTGCTGCTGGTGGAGCTCTCTCTCTCGTGGCTGGTTGAAAGAGAAGTTCGCGGGGCGAGTTCTTCTTCCTCTTCCTTTTTTCCCCTCTCACCCCGACTCCCTCCCTCCTCGACCTCCTCAAAAAAAAAAAAAAACCTCCCTCCTCTCAACAGAGCAAGGGCTGCTCCAACGCCACCGAGCCCGAGATCGCCGCCCTCTTCACCAAGTGGAACGACAAGCTCAAGACGCAGGACCCGGACCAGATCGTCCCGCTCTACGCCGAGAAGAGCGTGCTGCTGCCGACGCTGTCCAACACGCCCAGGCTGACCCCCGAGACGAAGCACGACTACTTCGTCGAGTTCATGACCAAGAAGCCCGCCGGCACCATCCTGACGCGCACGATCTTCGTCAGCTGCGAGACCGCGATGGACACGGGCACCTACGAGTTCACCCTCACGGACAAGAAGACGGGCGAGAAGTCCAAGGTCCCGGCCCGCTACACCTACACCTACGACATCTCCGCCGAGGACAAGAACGACTGGAAGATCACCTCGCACCACTCCTCGGCCATGCCCGAGCAGCCCGCGCCGGCGTCGGCCTAAGGAAAAAAGAGCGTCGGTTTTCCCTCTTTTTTCCGCCGCACTCTTTTTTGACAGAGAGCGATTGTTTCCTACTTTTTCGCTGAAAAGAAGTAACCTCCTTAATTCCGCGATTTCGTCCAATAATTCCCCTCGATTGGCTTTTTTGTTACTCTTCGTCTTCTCCTTCTTCTTCTCCTTTCTCTATCGTGTTTGTAAATGGGTGTTGACGATCGAGAGAGAGAGAGAGACAGAGAGTTGGCACACCTAAATTTTCGGGTTGAAAGAGCGTTTTTTCCACTTCTCATTTTTTCGTTTTTTTCTCGCCAACAAAGAAAAACGCGACATGCCTGGTCCCTCTCGCGTCTTCCAGTCGATTGAGATAGGGGATCCCGATGAGTACTCCGAGGCTCTGGAGGAGTATAACCGCGCCGAGGCCTTCCTTGAAGCGAACGGCGCAATGGTAAAAAGAAAGAGGTTTGATCGAATGAAAACAAGGGGGGGGGCAAGGCAAAGATCGGAGCGAGCAAAAGAAAAACTCTCGACCCCGGCCTCATTTCCTCCTCCTCCCTCTCTAAATAAAACAGCTCGGCCTCTCCCCTCCGCTCTCCGCGCTCGACAAAGAGTCGGCCTCCTTGCTCCTCGAGAGCTACAGCGCCGATCCGAGCTGGTCTGCGGCCAAGGGCCCCGCCCGAACCGAAAAGCCCGCGCCCCTCGTCGCCGGGCGGCTCGTCATCGAGCTCTTTGACGCTGCCGCCCCCAGGGCCTGCGAGAACTTCCGCGCGCTCTGCACCGGCGAGAAGGGGATCAGCAAGGCGAGCAAGAGAGCCCTCAGCTACAAGGGAACCGCCTTCCATCGCATCGTCGCGGGGTTCGTCTGCCAGGGAGGGGACCTCGTCCGCGGCGACGGCTCCGGCGCGGAGTCCGTCTTTGGCGGCAAGTTCAAGGACGAAGCCGCGGGCCTCAAGCTGAGGCACGCCGCCGCCGGCGTCGTGGGCATGGCCAATAGCGGCAAGAACGGCAACGGGTGCCAGTTTTATTTTACCCTTGCCGAAGCCCCGCGGTGCGACGGCAAACATGTCGTCGTCGGGAGGGTCGTCGAGGGGCTGGAGGTTCTGCAGAGGATAGAGAGCGAGGCCGCGAGCGAGAGCGGGGTGCCGCGGGTTCGGGTCGCGGTGGCGGACTGCGGCGTGTGCGAGTGATCGATGTGGTTTGAAAGGGGGAAGAGAAGGGGCAAAAGGCGCTCTTTTTTGTAATTTTACAGCAGCTGTGGCGGCGACGGCGGCGGCGGCAGCAGCAAGAGCAGCAGAAGCAGCAGCAGTAGCAACAGAAGCAGCAGCAGCAGCAGCAGCAGCAGCGACGAAGACGAGGTCGAAGAAGAAGACGCCGAGGAACAAAAGAAAGGGGAAAGTTTTTTTTGTTTTTTCCATCTTCAACCTTGGCTCGCAGCGACGCCGGCGGCGATCGCCGCCACGGCCAGCCCTCCGAACGCGGCGTTCGACCGGAACCTTTCCGCGCAGTTCCTCGGGTCCCGAGGGTCGAGCGTGCCCACCTGCCAGGCCATGTGCACCCCCGGGCCCAAGATCACCGAGCCGTAGAAGGCGGCACCCCCTATCCCGGCGCTGGCGCCGGCCGCCGCCAGCAGCGCGACGGCCGCGACGCCAAAGGCGGCGACTCCGGCGCGCTCGAGGCCGAGGGACCGGAGCGCCAGCGCCGACGACCTCACGCCGGCCTCGACGTCGTCGCTCGAGTCCTGGTAGGCGTAGATCGTGTCGTAGGCGAGGGTCCAGCAGACGCCCGCGGAGTAGAGGAGCCAGGGGGCCGGCGAGGAGGCGAGCGAGGAGAGTGCGGGCGCCGCCGCCGCCGAGGAGAGCGCAGCGAGGGCGGGCTCGAGCGCAAAGGAGGAGGAGCTGCTCCCCGCCTCTCGAGCTGCTGCTCCGGCGCTCCTCGCCAGTATCTCCAGCGCGCTCTCGCTACCTCCCTTGACGGCTGTCCACCCAAGCAGCGCGCCCCAGTTGAACGTCAGTCCCAGGACTGCCTGGTGTTTCAATAGAGGGAGAAGAGAGAAAAAAAAGTGAGTTTTTTCGTCGTCGTTCAATCTTGCTCTCTTGCTCTCTTGCTCTTCGAAGACTCTCTCTCCCTCTCTTTGTCTCCTCTTTCCCCTTCTACTTCTCACCTGAGGCCAGTCCGTGACCCTCTTCGCCAGCGGGTACAGCGCCACGAGCGGCAGGGCGGCGACTCCAACCACGACGGAGGCAGGGTTGAGCTGCGAGAGCACCGCGGCGCCGGCGGCGAGCTGGGCCGCGAGGAAGGCCGCGGCCTCTGCCGGGCTCACCGCCCCGCGCGCCAGCGGGCGGCTCGCGGTCCTCGTGACCTTTTTGTCGATTTCCCGGTCCCAGAGGTCGTTGACCGTGCAGCCAGCCCCGCGCAGCAGCAGCGCTCCGACGCCGAAGAGCGCGAGGAGGTGGGCGGTGGAGGCGAGGTCGGGGGAGACGAGGAGGGCGTCGACAACGGCGGGAGACGACTGCGACGCCGAAGCCAGCGCCGCTGGACAAGGGGAGGAGGAAGGAGACGCGGTCGCCAGCACAATAGACCAGGCGCACGGCCACGCCAGCAGCCAGGTCCCGGCCGGCTTGTCGAGCCTGGCCAGCTCTGCGTAGGGCCACAGGCGCCGGGGGAGGACGCGGGAGAGCCAGTGGGAGGAGAGCGGGGAAGAGGAAGAGCAAGAGGAAGGAGGAGGCGACGACGACGACAACGACGACGACGATGACGACGACGACGACGACGACGACGACGGCGGCGACGACGGTGCTTCTTCTGCTAATACTGCTCCCGCCGGACAACTCCCCTCTTCCCTCTCCTTTGGCCTTCGATCTGTCTTCTTCGGCTCTTCGTCTCTCGCTGAGGCCACAAATCCCCTGTGGTGCGAGGAGGAGGCAAAAGAGCTGCTGCTGCTGCTGCTGCTGCTCTTTCGCTGGTAGTGCCCGAAGGCGCCTTTGAGGAAGAGGAGGTCTAAGGCGCCACCGCCGCGGCCGCTGGTCGAGCTAGTCGATGGTTGATTGCCGCCGATGCCCTCGCTCCCTGGCCGCCATCCGGATACAAACGCAGCGCCGGCGTGACCTTCATGAAGTATTCGCCGCAACGCTCCGCCCGCGCCGCGCCTTGAAGCGAGCTCCAGGGCGCGACGGCGTGGAGCCATCGAAGGAAAGAAAAGCGACAAAACTTTCAATCGGAGATTTTAGTGCAGGCAATCACTGTTCCGTCTTTGTTCTTTCTCTCTCCCTCTCTCGATCGACTCTCTCCCTCTCTCTCTCTCCTTCTCTCGATCGACTCTCTCCCTCTCTCTCTCTCTCTCTCTCTCTCTCTCTCTCTCTCTCTCTCTCTCTATATATCTCTCTAACTATCTCTATAATAGGGGATGAGAGAGAGAAAACAGGAGTTATCGCGGCTCCTCGCGCCTCGACACTCTCTCCGCACGCACATTGCAAATATGGACGGCGGCGCGGAGGGCGGCAGCGGGAAGCGCCGGCGCAGCAGGCGGCCGGTGAGATCTCGTCGAGGGAGCATTCGTTTCGTCTTCGCCGCTTTGTCATCTCTCTCTCTTTCCTTTCCCTCTCTCTCACCTCCTCTCTTCGTCTTTAAAAAAAAAAAAAAAAAAAAAAAAAAAAGCCCCCCAACCACCTCCCCAACCACCGCCGCATGGTCGAGGAGCTCCTCGAGGAGGATGGCCTCTGCGTCATGGCCTCCGGCATGGGCCTGCCCGCCGTCGCCGGCGCCCTACTGCGCCTGCAGGTGCTCCGGCGCCGGACGCCCGGCCAGCGCGGCGCGGCCTTCGTCATCGGCGCGGCCGAGTGGCAGCGGGACCTGCTGATGGAGGAGCTGGCCGAGCTGGACGAGGACGAGGAGGGGGACGAGGGCGACGGAGACGGCGAGGGCGGAGGCGGAGACGGGAGCGCCGGCGCCGCCGCCGACGCGTTTGCCGCGCTCCGCCGTGGCCGCGGCGGCCGCCAAAACAGGAACAGGATCCACGGCCCCGCCGCAGCCGTCGTCACCGCGGAGACTCCGGCAGCCAGCCGCGCCTCGCTCTATGCCACCGCTGGCGTCGTCTTCATCTCGACGCGGATCCTCGTCGTCGACTTCCTGACCGGCCGCGTCGGCGGCGCCGGCGGCACGACGGTGAATAATCAGACGACGACGACGACAACTCAACCCCCGCCCCAGCCCGCCGAGCTCGCGGGGCTCCTGGTCCTGAACGCGCACCGCTCCACGCCCAACTCCGCGGACGCCTTCGCCGCTGCGCTGGTTAGGGCCGCGGCCCCGGGAGCGTGGCTCCGCGCGCTCTCCGACGCGCCGCCCGCGTTCCTCGGCGGCTTCGCCCGTGCGGAGCGAGTCTTGGGCGCGCTCAGGCTGCGCAGGCTGCGGCTTTGGCCGAGGTTCGAGGCCACGGTCAAGGAGGCGCTGCGGGTCAGCGAAGGAGGTGGAGAAGAAGAGGTCGGAGGCGGCGACGAGCGCGGCGAGGCCAGCGACGGCGAAAGGTCGTTCCAGGCGGCATCTCCGCCGCGGCCCGTGCAGGTCGTCGAGCTCGCCGTCACGCCGACCCCGGAGATGGCGTCGGCCTACGAGGCCATCGCCGACCTGATGGACGCGTGCCTTCGCGAGCTGCGTCGCTGCCCGGCCCTGGCCTCGGCGGCCAACTGCGGCGAGCTGCTGACGCTCGAGGGCGCCGGCGTGCTGCCGTCATCGGACGCGGCGATCGCGGGCGCGCTCGAGGCCGCCGGCGCGAGGGGCGGCGGGCCTGGCGGCGCGGGCGGGGGCGCTTCGGGCGCCAGGGCGCGAGGGGCCGCTGCGGACCTGAGGACGCTGCGGGCGCTGGCGGATGCGCTGCTGCGGCTGGACGCCGTGAGCTTCCTGCGGAGGCTGGAGACGCTGAGGGTGAGAAGAGTTGGTTCGTTTTTTTTTACTTTTTCGGGAAAAAGGTCGAGGCCCGACCGGAAAAAAATCAACAAAACTCAACAAAACTCAAAAAACTCAATAACAACAAAAAACGGGGCAGGCTGTTGACACCAGCTCCGGAAGCCTCTCGGGGGGCATCGGCGGCGGCGGCGGGTGGCTCCTGCACGACGCGGCGCACGCGCTGTTCTCTGCGGCCAAGAGGCGCGTGTTCGTGCTGGTCCGCGGGAGAGGAGGGGGAGGGGGCGAGGAAGGCGAGGGGCTGGCAACGGCCGCGGCGGCGGCAGCGGCGGCGGCGAGGGGCGGAGGGAAGAGACTGCGAGCAGGAGGCGGAGATCGAGGGAGCAGTGCTGCCGCTGCCGCTGCCGCTTCCTCTGCTCCCTCGAGCTCCAGCAGCGCCGCTTCTGTCGTCCCGGTCCTCGAGCCCTTACCCAAGTGGAGCCTGGTGCTCGACATCTTGGCCGAGATCCAAGCCGAGAGGGAGCGCCTCCTCTCGAGCAGCGGCCGCGGCGGCGGAAGCAGCGGCAACGGCGACGAGGAAACCCTCGCCCGCGTCGCCGCCGCCGAGGCCCTAGTCCTCGTCGTCTCCCGCGACGCGCGCACGGCAGCACAGCTCAGGGCGTGCGTGGCTGCGGGGGGCACGGAGCCCGTCATGCGGGCGCTGTACGCGGAGTACCTTGCCTCGAGGCTGCGAGCAGCCGCAGCGGGCAGGGGCAGGAGCCATGGCGGCGGCAGCGGCGGGCGAGGCCGAGGGCGAGGGCGAGGCCGAGGAGGTCGGGGACGGGATCGCGGCCAGGCTTCCTCCTCGGCGGCTTCTCACCCCGCCGAGCGCCTCGGTGCCGTCCGTGCCGCGCGCCTCCGCGGGAGCGGCGCCGAGGAGGCCGCCCTGCTCCAGGAGGCGAAGAAGAAGAAGAGCGGTGGAGAAGGGGACGCCGAGGGAGAGGGAGCTCCCGCTGCCCCCGCCCCCGCTGCCCCCGCCCCCGCCGCGACCGCGCCCGCCGCACCCGCTGCTCCCGCCCTCATCTTCGACGACGGAGACGGCGACGGCGACGGCGACGAAGAGGGCCTCGGCGCCGCCCTCGCGAGCAGCCACCCGCTGCTCCAGGGCGTCGCGTTCGCCTGCCTCGATGACCACTCCGCCGTCGGCGCGCTGCTGCGCTCCTGCCGCCCGAGCTTCCTCGTCATCTGCGATCCCGACGTCTCTTTCGTGAGGACCGTGGAGCTGTACGCGGCCTCGCTGGAGCACGAGGCGTTCGGCGGTGGCGGCGGGGGCGGCGGCGGAGGTCGCAGCGAGGGTGGGGCGGCGGCGCCGGCCCCGGCGGCGGCACCTCGGGGGGAACCAGCGCGCCCTCGCCGCCCGCTCCGGGTCTACCACCTCCGCTACGAGCACTCCCTCGAGTCCGACGCCTACGCCGCCAGGCTGACGCGCGAGCGCAGGGCCTTTGAGCAACTGATCGCCGCGAAAGCGCACATGAGCCTGCCCGACCACGCCGCCGAGGCCGAGGCGCTCGGCGCCGCGGCGGCGGCGCTGCGCGACCCGCACTCCGGCGCCGGCCTGCTCTCTCTCTCCCCGCCACTCGGGACCCGCGAGCCTTCGTCTCTGGCCTCCAACCCCGCCGCCGCCGCCGCCGCCGCGCTCGGCGCCGTCGCCAGGCCCTCGGACGCGGCCAACGAGCTCACGCGCCTCGGCGGCGGCGGTGTCGCCCGCAGCCGCGCGCGAGCCGCCGCCGCGGCGCGCCTCCGCGTCGTCGTCGACGTCCGGGAGTTCATGTCCTCGGCCGCCCTTCCCGCCGCGCTCCACGCCCGGGGGCTCACCCTGGCCCCCTGCACGCTCGAGGTCGGCGACTACGTGCTCAGCCCCGCGCTCTGCGTCGAGAGGAAGGCGATCCCGGACCTACGGCAGAGCCTGAGCTCCGGCAGGCTGTTCGTCCAGGCGCGGGCGATGGTCAAGCACTACGCCGTCGCGGCGCTGCTGATAGAGTTCGACGGGGACAGGCCGTTCACGCTGGGCGGGGGGGCTGCGACGGAGGGGGGGGGAGCGGGAGGGGGAGGAGGAGGAGGAGCGGGAAACGCTGCTGCTTCTTCCGCCGCCGTCGCGACGACGCCGTTCGACTCGGGGGCGCACTCGCTCCCGGCCAGGCTGGCCATCCTCGCCCTGCAGTTCCCGCGCCTGCGCTTCCTGTGGGCGCGGTCGCCGCACGCCGCGGCCGACCTGTTCGTGGCGCTGAAGGCCGGCGCGGCGAGGGAGCCCGAGGCCGACGTCGCGGCCGCCGTAGGCAACGACGAGGCCTCGCTCGCGCTCGAGGGCGGCGGCGGGGCTGCCGGTGGCGCTCGCTCCGTCTCCGTCGCCGAGTCCCGGAGCGAGAACGCCCCCGCCGTGGACCTGCTGAGGAAGATGCCCGGAGTGACGGACAGCAACTGGAGGCGGCTGGCCGACGCTGCGGGTTCGCTGGCCGGGCTGGCGAAGCTAAGTGAAGAGGAGCTCGCGAGGATCATGAGCGGCGGCGACCAAGGCGAAAGCGGAGTCGTCGCGAGGAACGCCGCGAGGAGGCTGCGTTCCTTTTTGCAGACTCCCTGTCCGTCTCTTTGAAAGCTTTGAAATGTAAACAAGCATGAATGTATCAGAACTGATTTGAAGAGAATCAGGGAAGGGCAGCAGCGGCTTTTGAGGGCGACGGATGAAAGAAGAAGAGAAACTTGAAGGAGACAAGTTTGAATAACCCTTGGAATCGCTTATTATTAGGTTTATGTTTTACATTTTCATTTGCAAGTGCCCTTCGTTTTTATTTTGCTTCTCGTTTCGTCGACACCTGGAAACCGCGATAAAGCGTCCTCGAGCGACACTAGCGCATACATCTCGAAGCCAAACAAGCATCAGAGATGAATACGCGCAGGTTCCAGGGCTCTCCTGCCGCGTCGAGCGGCCGATTGGGTTCGCCATCGTCGTCGTCGCGGTCGACGATGCCGGCCGTCCCTTCGCGCGGGGCCACTCTGCCTCTCTCCTCTCTGCGCCCCCTCCTCCACCGCCGCCGCCTGCGCCTCCCTCCCGTCTGCTCCCAGGACCGCCAGCGGAGCGCCCCGACCGATGGAAACCTCTCCGCAGGCAGGCCCGCCCGGAACAAGCCCGTCGAGCCCCCGACCAAGCTCGCCCGAGGCAACAATGGGAGTGGCGGCGCCTCGAGCGGCTCGAGGCTTCCCCCTCACGTCTCGCATTCCAAGAAGAATAAGACGCACCCCGAAGAGGCCGAGCAGGCCGCGGCGCTGGCGTCGAGCGCGGCCAGTACCGACTTGCAGTTCCTGACGGCGCTGGTGAGGGAGCTCGAGGCCGGCGCGGCGCGGCGCGCCGACGAGGTCGCCGCCGCGGCCGAGGGCGACTTTGAGACCGCCTTCTACCGCCGGAAGATGGCCCTCCTCGACGCCGAGAACGACAACGGACACGGAAGCAGCCACGTCCGTCACGACCCCAAGCACCTCAGGAAGACCCTGAACGACGCCGCCGAGCTCCGCCGGGGGCAGCTCCGCGCGCTGCGCCACGCCGTGCGAGACGACGTGCAGGCCCTTGTCCGCGAGGGCAAGGCATCGAGGGACGAGGCCGCGAGGGCGGACGTCGCGGTGGAGGGCGCTTTCAGGAGGGCGGGGGCGGCGCTGGAGGAGGCCGCGGCCGCCGCCTTGGAGCGCGCTGCGAAGCTCGCGGGGTAGACAGAGAGAGAGAGAGAGAGAGAGAGAGAGAGAGAAATAATAAGAAAACGTTTTTCATCATTTTTTTGTTTTTGCAGAAATTTAGAACGGATTTAAAAATAAAACGGATTTTTTTCCGAGCCGAAGTCAAGGGAGTTTTTTGGAAATGTTTTCGTGTAGTTTTTGAATGCGCAAGCTCACCAAAATAAAGGGAGCGGGTTCAGGTGTGGAGCGAAGGGAAGAGGGGGGGGGGCGGGGGAACGAAAAACAAAAACAGGAAGAAGAAGAAAAGAGCAGCTAGTGAAAAAGAAAAGAGTTCAAGGAAAACCAAATCAAAACCCAAACCCTCCTCCCATCCCGCCCATGAAAGTGGACGCATACGCCATCGGCCTCACGGGAGGGTGCGGCGAGGCGGCGAAGGTGGTGAACTGCGGCGTCATCGCCTTCTCCTTCTCTTTCTCGGGCTTCTTCTCCTCTTTGTCGTCCTCGGCGCCCTCGACTCCGCCCGCCCCCTCTCCCTCTCCTTCCTCCTCGGTCTCGCTCTCGCAGTGCCCGCCCTCGAACCGGATGAACGCGCCCAGGTTCCCCATCTGGTCCACGTAGTTCGGGGCGGAGAAGACGGTGATGCAGTACCCGTCGTGCTCGACGGCGAACCCTTCCTCTTTGACCTCGTGGGACCGCACCAGCAGCTCGAGGCCGTTGTTCTGCAGGAAGCTCTTGGTGACGTCGGGCCCGAAGGCGACGCCGACGCCGCGTTTGGAGGGCTGGCGTCCCGGTTCCGGGCCCGGGTCGGACCAGAGGAGCTCGCACATAAGCTGTCGTTGTTGATGTTTTTGAAAATTTGAAGGTTTTTTCGAGTTAGTTTTTTTTATGTCTCCTCTCCCTTCTCTCCCCCTCCTCTCCTTCCCTCCTCTCCCCCTCCGGCCCCTCCAGCGAAACAAAAGCCCTCACCCCCTCGTCCGGCGGCTCCCTGAACCTGTCGATCCTCCTCAGGTCGTCCAGCGTCACGCCGTCCCTCGAGAAGAGCCCACCGTGGACGACGAGCGCCTTGCCCCCGACGACGTGGCCGAGCGGCAGCGCGCAGAAGGCGTCGCGGAAGAGGTCGGCGAGGAGGCCGCCGTACTTGGCGCGCACCTCGCCGTCGAAGCCGTAGATGCGGTTCATCCCCGCCGTCTCGTGGTTGCCGCGGGCCAGGTGCAGGCTCGTCGGGCAGAGGCACTTGTAGGCGAACAGCGTCAGGATGACCTCGGCCGAGAACGAGCCGCGGTCGACAAAGTCGCCGTTGAAGAGGTAGGGGTTGGCGTCGGAGGGCGGGCCCCCCGCCAGGGAGAAGATGTGGAGGAGGTCGTAGAACTGGCCGTGCACGTCGCCGCAGA
>Ga0315291_10007211_pt1 | contig 13780 bp, 14 predicted proteins | sample YL17G12_20_MG_FD_203070 | JGI IMG/M metagenome (GOLD analysis project Ga0315291, IMG submission 203070) | Sediment microbial communities from Yellowstone Lake, YNP, Wyoming, USA - YL17G12_20 | ecosystem: Environmental > Aquatic > Freshwater > Lake > Sediment | place: USA: Wyoming | collected...
TTTTTTGCTGAATCATCCACTTTGGTGGAAGTCTTGGTTGTAGTTTTATCAATAAGCATTAATATTGGAAGATTCTGAATATTAGGAATTAAGATGAATTTTATCGTAGAGGGATAATTAGTTATGGTTTGTGGAATTACAGGTGCCCTTTCCATATCTTGCCATGGGTGTCCATAAAGTTTAGCTCTTTTTGCATCCACTGCCCAGGTAGAGGTGATAAAAAACAAAAGAAGCAACCCCATCAAAAGCCCTAAAATAACTTTCTTTTTCATTGTTTTCTCCTTTCAGGCAAGTAATTAAACAAATCTAAGGTTATTACAGCATTAAAATAAGATATAAAAAGGATTTGTCAAGGGAAAAATGTAAGATTATTAAAAAATCAAATTATGGAAAGAAAATCAGTAATTTAGAGATGCCCTAATAGGTTGGCCGAAAGTAGTAATAACAATCAAAGGGGTCAATCAAGGTAGAGCTTGTCTTATCTTTTCCCCCTTAATCCACTAAGAACAGAACCCTAAGCTTTCCGAGTTCTTATCCTCTAATTTCAGGAAAGAATAGGTATCCCCCTTAAAAACTGCCAGACAGTTATCGCAGATATATTTCCCCTTTTCTTTTCTTAGATGCTTTCCGCACAAGGGACAAGATTTTTTCCTTTTATTTTTTAATCCCATATGCCCTCTATCCTTTTAGTGATCTATTTAGCAATAGCTATGCCAGTTTATTAGTTTCTTGCCGTATAGACATAAGAGATTATCCAGCAAGGGAATATGATTCTTGATTTATAGATGTTTTTTAAAGTTACTTAAACCGGTAGTTTAAAAGTATAGATTTTTTCCCATAGAAAAATATTGAGAGGATTTTTGTTGACAAATAAACTATCATAAAATTATTTTATCTTAAAATCTTAATAAGATTTATCCCGATCAAAAGGCAAACAAAGAAGGGGAGGATATTAAGGAAAGAATACGGGATAATAAAGGAGGTTAAACCAGATAAAATTAAGGAAGGGATCAAAATATAAAAGACCAGATTAAGCGCGGCTTTGAAAATCTTCACCAGGAGCATAAGGAAGAAATATAAAAGAAGCAGATCAAAGGTGATCTGGGCAAAAAGCCCGAAATTCTCCCGGACGTAAAGATTAAAGCTCCACAGCCACCCCAGCCACTCTTTTAAATATTGAATTATTTCAGGAAAGATATGGAATATTTTTAAAAGCATCTACTTTTTAAATGAATTAAGTCATTACCTCCTCCACTGGTTCAATAGTCAGGCTGGACTCTCCTACTTTCTTTAGCCCCACGATCCTTCTGGTCAAGAAGTTCTGGTCTTTAAGCCACTCCTTGGAGATAGAAAGGACCTCCTCCTCCGGAAGGTCTGAGACCCAGGCAAGGGTTATGCGATTTATATGCTTTTCATTTCCTTTAACTTCGTTTCCGGATACTAAAAGATTGGACATATTCAGTGTGAATTTGACTTTCATATATTTGGTCCTTTTTGGTTTAAATCCGCTATAGGCGGACAAAACTCTTTCTGTGGAAAAAGCAAGGATAATGCCGAGAAATAGCTAAAAATAAGGTTCTATCTAACTATCGTTATTCTTAGAGGTTAAAGCTTAAAATTTAAATGAACCTTTTTTATACACCCTTTTTTGAATAGAAAATTGTGGGGAAAACCCTATAATTTATGGCTTCTACACCTTTTAATAGAGAAATAAAAAGGAGAAGACAGAATGAATGATTTAAATAAGCCAGATTTTAGTTCAAAAGGATTGAACAAACTTTTCCATCTCCGAGAGCTTAATACCAATTTCAGGACTGAGCTTTTGGGTGGGATCACGACATTTCTCACTATGTCTTATATTATATTTGTAAATCCTTTATTTTTAAGCTTCTTCGGTGACCCAAATCTCAAAAATTTAGCTCTCCCTTTCTCTGCCTCGATGACTGCAACTTGTCTTGCATCTGCCTTGATGTGTGTCTTTATGGGTTTGTGGACTAATTACCCTTTTGCCTTAGCTCCCGGAATGGGATTGAATGCAGTAGTCTCTTATCAGATGGTCTTGAGTCTGGGCTTATCCTGGCCCCAGGCAATGGGAGTTATTGTACTGGAAGGTATAGCCATAACTATCCTGGTTATCACTGGATTCAGGGAGGCGGTGATGAATTCCATCCCTATGTCCCTAAAGCAAGCCATCTCTATCGGAATTGGTCTTTTCTTAGCTTTTATCGGATTACAGAATGCTGGCTTTATAAAAGCTCATCCAGTCACCTTTGTCACCTTGGGAGATTTCACTAAATGGCCCATTTTAGTTTCAGTATTCGGAATACTGCTTACCTCGATACTGATGAAAAGAAAGGTCAAAGGCGCTCTGCTTTTAGGAATCATACTCTCCACTTTTCTGGCAATCATCCTTAATTACTTTTCCGGACTTTCTGCTTTCCCTGAAGAAGGAAAAGCTATCATCCCGCAATCGATCTTCTCTGCTCCAGATTTATCTACCTTTGGGAAATTCGATTTTACTGCCATTATTAAATTAGGAATTCTTCCGGCATTGATGCTTATCTTCTCGGTAATGCTCTCTGATTTCTTCGATACTTTGGGTTCAGTTATAGGATTGGGAACTGAAGCTAAATTTTTAGATGAAAAAGGAAACCTGCCCCGGATAAACCGGGTCCTGTTAGTTGATTCCTTATCTGCGGTTATAGGAGGGGTTGCTTCATCCAGTTCGGTTACGACTTATATCGAAAGTGCCGCCGGTATTTCAGCTGGTGGAAGAAGTGGACTTACTAATGTGATAGTAGGGATTCTTTTTATCTTAGCCATTTTCTTTTCCCCCTTAGCCGGAATTGTTCCCAAAGAAGCAACTGCACCTGCTTTAATTATAGTAGGATTTTTAATGCTAACTATTATAAAAGAAATACCCTTTGAGAAATTCGAAGAGGCTTTCCCGGCTTTTCTGATAATGATCGTTATGCCCTTGACCTATTCCATCTCCAATGGAATAGGGTTTGGCTTTATCGCTTATACTTTGATAATGCTTTTATCCGGAAAAGGTAAGAATGTGCATCCTTTGATGTACTTAGTCTCTTTTGCCTTTACCCTCGATTTCCTGCTCCCGGTTTTGAAGATAGTTTTTAAGTTTTAGATAGTAGGGAAAGATCATTGATCTATCCCTAACATTTTTCTAATCTTAACATTTAATGAGGTTAAAAATGAACAATTCGATCTGTCATATTGAGATTTCTGCTACAGATCTTAAAAGAGCTGAAAAATTTTATTCGGAGCTTCTCAGCTGGAAAATTCAAAAGGCAGAGAAATTTCCGGATTATCTGGTTTTTGATACCGGTAAAGAACCAGGGGGCGGAATTCAAAAGGTTAAAAAGGTTAATCCCGGAGATGGAGTTTTGATCTATATAGAAGTTAAGGATATAGAGAAGACCCTGAATAAAGCCAAAAGCTTGGGCGGTAAAATAATCAAGGAGAAAACTGATATCCCGCCTATTGGCTGGTTTGGTCTTTTAGCTGATTTAGACGGGAATATAATCGGGCTATTTAAGAGTAAATAACTAGTTCAATTTTCAGAAAGAAATATTTATTTTAAAAATAGAATAAAAGCTGGGCAATTCGTGAATTGCCCCTGCTATTCAATGAACTATCCCTTCTTCTTGAAAATATTTATAGATAGCCTCAGCGATAAGCTGGTGCCCTTTCGCATTGTAGTGTATATAATCCTCTCTCCCGCTATCATACAGGTCACCCCGATCCTCAAACAGCAAAGCCACGTCTACCAGGGGTACTTTCATCTCCTCAGAAAGCTCTCTTAAGGCTGCATTATAATGCTTATTAGCGATATGCGGTTTTGAAGTCTTACCTGTACCCAAAAATATCCGGGCTGAGGAGACGGGTGTGCTTAGAAATATAACCTTAATACCTGAGTCCTGAGCAATTTTTACCATTTCTTTTAAATTGATAATATAATCTTGCAATGATACTCGATATCCGAGTTTCTTTTCCTCTGGTGCCTTTTTACTGAATTTAAACAAATTCATAACCTCAAATTTAAATAAAGAATAAAACTTTGAAAAAGAAAGGTAATCGTCTATGTTCAAGATCCATTGAGGCGGAAATTTCTGATATTTATCTTTTATGGTGGAAGGGCACAAATCGTTCCAGCCATAAGAGAAGACGATGATATCTGGACGGAACCTTAAAATCTCTCTTTTTAGAAACCTTAGACCCTGATAGGTACTGTATCCGGTCATCCCGGCATTAATCACCTCAAACTCTGGTTTGGGTAAGTTCTGGTTCATAAGGGCTTCTAATTTCTTAGCATAGGTCTGCTCTGAATCAACCTTCCAGCCAAAGGTACAGGAGTTACCCATACAGATTATCCTTTTCATATTCGGATTTTTATTTTCGGAGAATTCGCGCTCCCGGTAGCCTTTTGAATTTATCTTATAAACCCCATCCACAAAGAATTTTCCTTTGATGGTCTGGTTAGGTCTGATTCTCCAGAAAAGCTCAGAATCCTTTTTGTAATATTTAGGATAGCTAAGCTCTGGATTTAAAAGAAAAGCTCTATCTGGATATATCTGTATATCTATCAGCCTGAAAAACAGCTCCCCCAACAATAAAAATAAAATGATGCTTGAGAAAGAGAAAAGCAGGGTTTTGTAGAATTTTAATTTATACATCAGAATTTAGAAAAGAGAATAGATGAAAGGGGCAATGACTGAGCTTTCCGCAAAGATTATTAACAATGACAGGATGAGCAGAACGAAGATTATCGGTCCCAGCCAGTATTTCTTTCTGAACCGAATAAACTGCCAGAATTCTTTGAAGATTGAAAAACGAGAAAAGAAACTCATATTATCTCCTTTTTTGTTTTTTGGAGTGCATTGACCATGTCAATGCAGCATTCATTGGATGCACTCCACATCTTGTCATTTAATCCTGAGCAAATAATCTCTCATAGGAGAACTCCTCTGTAAGAGGAGTCATCTCCTTTTTATCTATTACGAAATTACCCATAATAAGATAGTCCATTCCGGAGCGCATAAATGATAGATATGCTTCCTCCGGGGTGCAGACTATCGGCTCTCCTCTTAAATTAAAAGAGGTATTCAAAAGAGCAGGACAACCGGTCAGATTATAAAATTCAGAAAGTAACTCGAAGAAAAGTGGATTATCTTCCCTTCTTACAGTCTGCAGCCTGGCAGAACCATCTATATGAGTAACTGCCGGGATTTCCTTACTTTTCACCTGAAAAGTCAGTAGCATAAAGGGGGAAGGTCTATCTATCTCAAAAAAATCCTTTGCCTTCTCCCAGATAATACTGGGGGCAAATGGCCTGAACCCTTCACGGTATTTTACTTTCTGGTTCACTCTATTTTTATTCTCTGCCTTTCGAGGGTCAGCCAAAATACTACGATTACCTAAGGCTCTAGGTCCAAACTCCATTCGACCTTGATGCCAGCCAAGGATATTCTGTTCTGAAAGCAGTTTAGCGGTAATTTTAAGTAATTCAGCTCGATTATATTCCCTATAAGGTATCCCTTTACTAATTAGAAAATCTTCTATCTGATTTTGAGAATATTCCGGACCTAAATAAGCATCTTTCCACACAAAATCCCTCGGATTATCTAAAAGAGAATAATAGATATAAGCCGCCACCCCCACTGCACCACCGGCATCGCTTGAGCCCGGCTGGATAAAAAGCTCCTTCACTGGAGTCTCTTTTAAAATCCTTGAATTAGCCAGGCAGTTTAAGGCAACACCTCCGGCTAAACATAAATTTTTCAAACCGGTTTCTTTATATAAATTGTTCGCCATCTTTAAAACAACCTCTTCGGTTACTTTTTGTAGACTCGCAGCTATATTCTTATGCAGTTTTTTAATTTCAGTTTCAGGTGGACGAGGAGGTGAGCCAAATAATTTATCGAACCGGCCACTGGTCATCTTCAAACCATAATCATAGGAGAAGTATCTCATATTCAGCTTGAAACTCCCATCCTCTTCTAAATCAACCAGCTCTTTCATTATGAGATCATAATAGACTGGCTCACCATAAGGAGCCAAACCCATCACTTTATATTCTGCGCTGTTCACCTTAAAACCTAAATAATAAGTGAAAGCACTGTATAAAAGCCCCAAAGAATGCGGGAACCTCATCTCATATAAAAGCTCAATCTGATTATCTTTACCTGTCCCGTATGCACCGGTCGACCACTCACCCACTCCATCAATGGTAAGTATACCTGCCTCTTTAAATGGGGAGACCAAAAAACTTGATCCCGCATGGGAAAGATGATGCTCAATCATCAATACTTCTCCCTTATAATCAAGCTCCTTACGAATTAGAGATGGTATCCAGAGCTTCTCTTTTAACCACATAGGAGTTGCCATTAAGAAAGAGATAAAAGATTTTGGAAAGGTGGCTAAATGGGAATAGAGAATCCTCTCAAATTTGATAAAAGGTTTCTCATAGAAACCTATGTAATCAAGCTCCCTGGCAGAAATGTTTTCAGTGGAAAGGCAATAATTTATTGCCCGTAGGGGAAAATTAGAATCATGTTTGATCCGGCTGAATCTTTCCTCTTGAGCAGCTGCTACAATTACGCCATCTTTGAGTAATGCGGCCGCTGAATCGTGATAAAAAGCTGATATCCCTAATATATACATCTCTACGAGGAGCAAAGCCCGGCGTAGCCGTCGTATCCACCACTGGCGGATTATCGACTAAAATTGCCTGCGGGCGTTTTCTAAGTTAATTTCTATCTTCTCTTTTTTTATCCAGTACGAATGTACCTTGAGAAAAGATTTTTTCTTATCATTCCATTTCTTATTCAAAAGGTCTTTTCCTAAAAGTTTGATGAAGATGGAGAAAAGCCCTATTATCATAAAATAGAAAAGGGTCAGGATTATTATGGACTGAACATAAGCAACTTTCTTGGAAAAGGCTTTAATCCCGGACCAGAGTTTATTCAGTAAACTTCTCATAAAATTACCTCGAAAGGTAATATTAAAGCCTAAAGTATAATTGTCAAGACTTCCTTAACAGAAGATAGATTAATTTGAGAATAAATGGAGTAGGGGTTCAATCCGCCTCTGGCGGATGAACCCCTATAAAAAAGAAAATGGAGGTCTAAAGACCTCCGTTACAGGTATGGAGCATCGTCAGTAACGATGTTGCATTCTACGGATACACTCCATAATACTTATTGTAATCTGTACTCAATAGTTTTATAAATCTCCTCTGCAATAATCCTGTGCCCTTCTTGGGTAGGGTGGCAGTGGTCGATAAACAGGATTTCATTTCCTATTTTACTGAAAGCAGAGACTGCATCCACTAAGGGAACCTCATATTTTAAAGAAAGATTTTTGAGTTTTTCCCGATATGCATTTTTAATCCTCAAAGACTGGAAATCCAGCTCCTTCGCCCTTTCTAATTCCTTTTGTGCTTCTACTAATTCCCCTGCATTTTTCAGGGCAATACCTAAGTTGTAATGCAAGAGCGCATAAGAAGAATCCTGGGCAATCGCCTTTCTGAAAAGATTTTCTGCCACTTTATAATTCCCTTCTCTCCAGTATAAAACACCCAGGTTATTCAGATATGTAAAATTATCCGGCTGGAAAATTAAACCCTTTTCATAAAAAGCTTTGCTGGAATCTATGTTCCCCTGATCCTCATAGGCAGATTTAAAAACCGTGATCGAATACCAGTCTATTTTATCATAGACTTTGGCAAAATGTACCCAGTCAATACAGTAGGAGACCTTCCTTTTTAAAAGGGATTGGGTCTCATCTGCCATCACCAGTTCACCTTTCTCGGTTTTCAAGTTAGCAAAGATTTTAAATTGCAGACCAGAAGGCCACTCCAATGGAACCGGAACATTTATCAAAACTATTTTCATATTGTTGTCTTTTGCAAATTTTATCATCCCCTCGATATTCTGATAATAATCTTCAGGTGAAACCCTGACTACAACCTCTTTTTTTTCTTTTTGTTTTTTCTCAAGAGAAGCCTTAATCGGAAGAATAAGCTCTTTCAAAAATCTATATGTTGCAAGATGATTTAAAGTCCCCAGAAAACCAACTAATTGAGGATTTCTATTCATCAGCTCTTTATCAGAAATGTAGCCATTTTGAGAGGCATCATTATTTCCGAAATAGACTATTATCAGGTCAGGGGAATATTTTAATCCGTAATTTTTAAGATAAGTCAATCCCTGCAAGGAGGTATATCCGGAAACAGCAGCATTTACCAGCTCAAATTTCTTATCCGGATGTTTTTGATTCAAGATTTTGACTAATTGCTCCCCAAAAGCATCTTCTCTTTTGTGCAAGCCCAATCCAACTGGAGCAGAATCGCCTAACAAGAGGATTCTATAAGTATTGGCTGGCTTTGGAATTGAAATATCCGAACCTAAAAGCCCATCTGAATTAGTCTGAAAGATACTTTTGTGAACATTGGGTCTGAATCTCCAGAGAAGAAGAGGGTTTCTCTCCTGAACCCCCAAGAAGCGGGAGAAAAGCTCCTGCTGCCAGAGCTTATTCTCCTTGATTAATTTCTCCTGGTCTGTGCTTTTAGCTATGAGATGGAACCCTGAGTCCAGAACCCTTAAGACTATCTCTATAAGTAGAAAAAATAGGATTATCAGGATTATTGAGAAGAAAAGATATTTTAGTAATTTTGACATAGATTTTTATTTAATAATAGATTTATCCAGAGAACTAAAAATCATACGGAAAATAAAGGATGGCTGACTAACTGTCAAGGATGGTTTAGATATCTTGATCTTTTCTTAAAAGGATAAGAATAACCTCATCCTGACCCTCTTCTATAGGGAGAGGGTAAAAAATAACTCGGGGCTGTTCAAGAAATTTCAATTAGCTTATAATCTTTTGGGGATACCGGTAATAAATGCTGCTAACCAGACCGCCCAGGCATAGACTGAAAACCGGCTGAAAAGCTCCTGTGCTTTACCCCGCCTCTTCAGCGCCAGTATTGCCCAGAGAAGATGCAGAAACATAATGACCAGGGCAGAAAAACCACAAATAGTGTGGATATTCAGATTGGTTTTAGTAGCTTTAATCGACATGATTGAAGTGCCAGTTAAATCGCATAAAAATCCGGTAAAAAATACCACTACTATCCAGAGCTTTAGCTTTTTTATAAACTTTTCAGACCAGATGGCTGAGCTGTAGAAAATCAAAGCCGCTATTATGAACAGTATTGAAAGAAGCACTTTTTTTATGTTTGCCTTATTTAAATACTTGTACTTACCCTGCTTTAACCATAATAAATATAAGGTTTTTTGAGGAATAGTCAATTAAATAAGCTCCCAAAGAAATTGAAACTTGATAGGTTCAGGTTGCCATCAACCTGGGTTAATCCTTACTAAAAGTAAAGGGACAGAATCCTCCTGTGGCGGATTCTGCCTCTACACAACAAATCAAAATAGCGGTCATCCCGCACAAAGTGCGGGACGACCGGAGTTCATTCGTCTTGGCGAAGGTTATGAACCCATTAAGAGCGTTTCCCTAACCCCTTGAAAAATCAATCAGTACAAAGGCAGGCAAAAACTTTCTTACTTTTACGCCCTCAATAATAACCCGTCATAATCCAAGATAATCCAAGTCGAAATGAGGCAGAGTCATAGCACGAAAACAACCTTTCCCTGTTTACCCAACGTCAAAATATTTTCAGGTGGGGAAAACATCAGCTACAATAGAGTAGCGAACTTTGAATTAAGCGAAAAAAGTGAAAACTCCTCCGGTTGAGCTCGAGCCTGTAACTTAGCGGGTAATCCGCTTCAGGTGAACTCACTCTACCATTGAGTTACCGGAAAAGATACGTTTCTTTAGCTATTGACAGCAGAGACATATCGCGATATGTCTCTACGATCTTGTGAAGCGAGTGAGAACAAAGAAGGCGTCCCTCGTACAGGACGCCTTTTGCGATTTCCTCGTTTGAGCTACCGAACGAACCGTTCAAACAGGGGATGCGTAAGAATTCAGTCCATCGTCACTTCCTGGTTGTGAACGACCAGGTTGTGGACCATTTGCTCGTACCGTTCGCGTTAGTCGCGTTCACGCGCCAGTAATGTCGAGTCTTGCCGGCAAGCCCGGTGACAACCGTCGAGGTCGAGGTGATGCCGGATCGATCATACACGTTCGTATTAAACGACGGGTCCCAACAAACTTGGACGCGATAAGACGCCGCACCAGAAGACGCATTCCAGGTAAGCGTCGGGGATCTCGGCACGTTGCTTGCTCCATCGGCCGGCGACTTCAGTATGGGCGCTGCGGGACCCGTGCCTGTGCCTGTCGTGAAGCTCCAGACCGTGGACCAGTTGCTCGTGCCGGCCGCGTTGGTCGCGTTCACGCGCCAGTAATAGAGTGTAGTAGGAGCCAGCCCGGAAACACTCACCGAGGTCGAGCTTATGCCAGCCTGATCGTACACGGTTGTAGTGAATGCCGAGTTGGTGGAGACCTGGACTCGATAGGAGGTCGCGCCAAAGGACGCATTCCACGCGAGAGTCGTGGGCAGGGTCACGCCGGCTGCGCTGTTCGCGGGAGAGATCAGCACAGGAGGCGTGGGTACTACCGGGGGCGTTGTGCTGACAATCGAGTAGAGAAGCCTGTTGGCAGTTCCAATGGGAACACCGCTAATCGTGCCAGTTGTGGCATTGCCGATAATGGCCTCGTGAACCGCGGCAGGCGTCGCAGTTGGGTTCTCTTCAAGGTAAAGGGCGGCTGCGCCCGCCACGTGCGGAGCAGACATTGACGTGCCTGACATGCTCGTCGTTGCATTGTCTGAGGTGTAATAGTCCGAGGTGACGCTGACCCCGGGAGCCAGAACGTCAACCACGCTTCCGTAGTTCGAGAACAAAGCGAACGCATCGGAGCTGTTGGTCGCGCCCACAGTGAGCGCCTCAACAACGGCAGCAGGTGACTGAGTTGAGGCATCGACTGACAAGTTTCCCGCGGACACGGCATAAGTCACCCCATCGGCAATCGAATTCCTCACGGCCTGGTCGAGTGCAGTATCCCGGGGCCCACCGAGGGACATGTTGGCAACCGCAGGGGTAGTGATGTGATCCCCTGTTACCCAATCGACTCCGGCAATCACCTGGGCGTACGTGCCGTAGCCAGTGTCGTCCAGCACACGAACGGCGATCAGGCGCACATCCTTGGCAACGCCGTAGGTCGCTCCGCCAATCGTGCCCGCGGTATGCGTACCGTGACCATGGCCATCTGCCGCTGTACCGCCAGGTGTGATGGCGTCGTAGCCGGTAACCGCACGGCCGCCGAAATCGACGTGCGTCAAGCGGATACCGGTATCCAGACAATACACATCAACTCCGGCGCCTGTCTGGTTGTAGGTATAAGAGTTGTCCAGAGGAAGCGCCTGCTGATCGATCCGATCTAGTCCCCAGGTAGGATTAGTCTGGGTAGCATCCATATGCGCTATCTGATCCTGCTCTATGTAGGCGATTCGCGGATCGTTCCGCAATGCCTCGACCACGACAGGGGATAGCTTCCCTGCAAACCCTTTGAGAGCATGCTTGTAGCGAAAATCCGCTTTGAGAGTATACTGCTGACCGATCTCATCCACGTCTTTATCTACATCTGCAATTGATTCCTTCAACACCACGATATAGGAACCATGAATATATTTTGCCCCCGGAGTTTGGTTGAACAAAGGAGCCAGTTGTGCCTGGGGTCCAGTGATCTTTTGGGATTTCTTGGTACAACCGCCCATCAGCATTGCCAGCACTACCCCTGACAACAGTAACCAGAGAAACAGCTTTTTCATATCAAACCTCCAAAAAAAAATTAAACTATTCTGGGAGAATCTGTTCACTGAAAAAGAAGACTGAAATACTTCAAGCGATTCTCTAAAAAAACCACCTCCTTCATGAAAAAGCTAATAAGCCCAGTTCCCCTCTGCGAGAAATGGTCTATCTCCTCTTCCTCACCTCCTTTAATCGGTTTAGAAGGCTAACTCTCTAAAGCTTCAAAAAAGAAGAACAAGTGAGCGTGAATGAAAATCGAAGCATATTCTGAAGTAAAAATAAAACCGGTTTCCATTTTGTCAAGTAAAATTCACGAGTCTGTCCCGATTTTACTAGCTCACGGGTTCTATCCTTTTTCTAGAAATGAAGCCAATGAAATAATAACCTAAGAGCAGAAAAAGTCAAGCTAAATAAGTGGAATATACCCCTTTTAAAAAAGTCTTATCCTGGTTGAGGTGGTGAGGTCTGGAAAAAATTCTGAATTTTATTTGGTCGCTTTAAGTGAAAACATTAGCGGAATGGTCCTCGCCTTGCCTTTTAATCTCCACCATCCATCCTCACCCTTTTCCATAAAGGGGAAAGTGCTTACCACACTATAAGGAAATTCATGTATAAATTCAATTTTCAAACCACAAGAGATAATTGCATTAATGATATCACTCATAGTGTGAGTCCATTCATAGGAAGGGTGAGTAACTTTTGCTTTTCTATCAGCATAAGAACCATCAGGTTCCCATTTCTTTGGCTGAGGAGAATGAAAATATGAACAACGCACTTTTAAACTCGTGGCATCCCTATCATCATCAAATATATATCCGAAAGGATGTAACTCCACTATATAAAAGATTCCCTTGGGCTTTAAGAAATGGGCAATAACACTCCCCCAATCCTTTAAGTTGGGAAGCCAACACAAAACTCCATAAGAGGTGAAAATGAAGTCAAACTGACCTTTCAATATTTTGGGAAGTTCGTAGGTGTCGGTACAGATAAAGTTCGCATCTATTTTTAATTCTTGGCTCAATGATTTGGCTAAGGCGATGGCTTTATCTGAAAAGTCCACTCCAGTTACTGCTGCGCCCATTCTTGCCCAACACAATGTGTCTAAACCAAAATGACATTGCAGATGAAGTATTGATTTCCCTTTCACGTCACCCATTTCTTCAAGCTCAATAGATTTAAGAGTTGATTTTCCTGATTTGAACCCTTTCAAATCATATGATGCTGAATGCTTATGGATTGCAGTTAGCTCGTTCCAGAGTTTTAAGTTTTGTTTCATATATTTATTCATTTAACAGCGCTCCTTTATAAGTATAATCCTAATTTTGAAGTAATCATCTCCTTCTCAAATTTAAAAGTGGACAAAGTCTATGAATAGCTATTTATAGACAGTAAGAAATTAGTTTATCACCCCCAAAAGTCAAGCTAAATAAGGAGTATTGAGAATAAACCCTTTTAAAAAGTCTTATCCTGGTTGACCTGGTAAACCCAGGAATGATTCCAAGACCCATGCAGTGTTAAAAATTTTCAGGTTAACTAGACCAAGGCTTGTTTTTTGTAATTTATTAAACCAAAGAAACATGGGCTGAGGTAAGCTCAGATATATTACAGAGCTGTGGAAGTGTTAAACTTTGAGGTAGAAACGAGGCAAAAAGTGCCGAATTAATTTTCGGCTCTTGTAAGTCCTTGAATACAAATAGGGGGTGGATTTGAACGGCGATCGTCCCCCGCCAAAGGCGGGGGACGGACTACCAGCCTGCAAAAGATTCTTAGAGATTTAAAGGAGAGAAATAAAAAATAGCGGAGGCCCCGCAAAATGCGGGACGACCAGAGTTTACTCGCCTTGGCGAAGGTTATGAGCCCTTTTGAATCGGTTTCTTAAGTTGTTGTAAAATGGGCTATTACAAAGTCAGACAAAATCTTCTCAACTTAGTGATAGTCCATTATAACCCATAAAAACCTAAGAAAATATAAGCATACTT
>Ga0315291_10007214_pt1 | contig 13775 bp, 10 predicted proteins | sample YL17G12_20_MG_FD_203070 | JGI IMG/M metagenome (GOLD analysis project Ga0315291, IMG submission 203070) | Sediment microbial communities from Yellowstone Lake, YNP, Wyoming, USA - YL17G12_20 | ecosystem: Environmental > Aquatic > Freshwater > Lake > Sediment | place: USA: Wyoming | collected...
CGGTGATCGACGCACTGACCGCCGGTGGGATCGACGAGAAGGACATCGCCACCACGTCGGTCAGTCTGCAGCCCCAGTACGGCGAGAACTCGGTGATCACCGGCTACCGGGCGGGCAATTCGATCAATGTGACGATCCGCAGGCTCGATGCGGCCTCCGGCGCCCTGGCCACAATCGTCAACGCCGGCGGCAACGCCGCCCGGATCAATTCGGTGAGCTACTCGATCGGCGATGACTCGAAACTGGTCAACGATGCGCGGGCGAGGGCCTTCGAGGACGCCCAGAGCCGGGCCCGGCAGTACGCGGAATTGTCCGGCCTGTCGCTGGGCAAGATCATCTCCATCTCAGAAGCGCCCGGCTCCACTGGGCCGCCCCCGGTGATGCCGGCGCCGCGCGCGATGACCGCCGACGTGCCACTGCAGCCCGGTCAGCAGACCGTCGGCTTCTCGGTGACCGCAGTCTGGGAGCTCACCTGACTAGTGCTCGTACACCTTGGGTTCGAGCGTGCCGATGTAGGGCAGGTCGCGGTAGCGCTCGGCGTAGTCCAAGCCGTATCCGACGACGAACTCGTTGGGGATGTCGAAGCCGACGTAGGTGATCTCCACGTCCGTGCGCACCGCATCGGGCTTTCGAAGCAGGGTGCACACCCGCAGCGACTTGGGGCCCCGGGTCGCCAGGTTGCGCAACAGCCAGGAGAGCGTCAGTCCGGAGTCGACGATGTCCTCCACGATCAGCACGTCGCGGCCGGCGATGTCGCGGTCGAGGTCCTTGAGGATGCGGACCACCCCTGAGGACGAGGTCGCCGATCCGTAGGAGCTCACCGCCATGAACTCGAGCTGAGTGGGCAACGGGATGGAACGGGCCAGATCGGTGACGAACATGACCGCCCCTTTGAGAACGGTGACAAGCAGCAGGTCCTCAGCGGTGTCGGCGTAGTCGCGGCCCACGTGCTGGCCCAATTCGATGGTCCGGGCCCGAATCTGTTCTTCGGACACCAGAACCGACTTGATGTCCCCGGAATACAGCTCATGCGCCGACACGACCACAGCGTGCCATGCCACCATCCTCAGGACAATCGCACCGGCTCCGAGCGCAGAACGAGCGTCATGCCGCGACGCTCGGCGAACAGCCGGGTGTGGGGAACCTCGCAGCCCACCGCCACCCCGCCCTGGCCCCGCCAGGCGGTTACCAGATGGTCCACCCCGCGGATCTGTCCGTCGGACAACCCGGTCGCCCCCCCGGTCAGCAGCCAGGCCCGGATCACCCTGCGGCGCAACGCCTCCGGGAGATCCTGGATCGCGGTGACGTCCACCCCGGCGCCCGAGGTTGCCCCGGCCAAGTCGGCCGCGGCCAGCGAATCCAGCGTGTCGGTGTCCTCCCGCAGCGCCGATGCGGTCCGGGCCAGCGCCTCGGCCACACCGCCGCCCAGTACCTCCTCCAGCAGGGGCAGGACCTCGGTGCGCAGCCGAACGCGGGTGAAGCGAGGGTCGCGGTTATGCGGGTCGTCCCATGCGGTGAGGCCCAGCTCGGCGCACGCGGCCCGGGTGCTGCGGCGCCGCACACCAAGCAGTGGGCGGTACCAGGGCGGATCGCAGGACCGCATCCCGGCGATCGAGCGGGGACCCGAGCCGCGACCCAGCCCCAACAACACCGTCTCGGCCTGATCGTCGAGAGTGTGCGCCAGCAGCACCGGCGCGCCGGCCCGCGCGGCCTCGAGCGCCGCGTAGCGGGCGCTGCGGGCGGCGGCCTCTGGACCGCCTTGGGACCCCACCTGCACACGCAGCACCGTGGCCGCCACGCAGCCGAGGCCCATCGCCTGCCTGCGCGCTGTCTCGGCGACCGCCTCGGATCCTGATTGAAGCCCGTGGTCCACGATGAGAGCGGTGGTGGGCAGCGCCACCGCCGCGGCGGCGGTCAACGCCAGCGAGTCCGGGCCGCCCGAGAGCGCCACGCACCACGACCGCGTGCCGGCGAGACGGATGCCGGCGAAGTCCGCCACCGCCGTGCGCAGCGCGGCTAGAGCACCCGGTCGATCCACCGTTGGGGATTCTCGATCTCGTCGGGCAGCGGCAGGGCGTCCGGTCCCGACCACACCGCGTTGAACCGCGCCGTCCCGACCCGATCCACCACGTGGTCGACGAAAGCCCTGCCGCGGGTGTACTGGCTGAGCTTGGCGTCGACACCGAGCAGCGCGCGCAACAGGCGCTGCAACGGGGGCTGCTTGCGTTGCCGGCGGCCGTCGAATCGGCGCCGGATCAGACTCACCGACGGCACCACGGTCGGCCCGACGGCGTCCATCACGTGATCGGCGTGCCCCTCCAGCAACGTTCCGAGCACCAGCAGTTGGTCGAGGGCCTCGCGCTGGGGCTCGGACTGGACCGCTCGCATCAATCCCAGCACGCCGGCGTTCTGCGGTTCGGCGGCGCCGACAACCTGTCGCCGGTCCTTGACGTACTCCGCGAGCCGGCCGATCACCTGGCCGACATCGTCGCCGCGCTCGGCGGTCAGCACCCCGAGTGCGCGCGACATATGTTGTGCGAGCCAAGGATTGGCGGTGAACTGCACGCGGTGGGTGACCTCGTGCAGGCACACCCACAGCCGGAAATCCTTCGGCTCGAGCCGGAGTTGACGCTCGACGGTGATGACGTTCGGGTAGACCAGCAGCAGGGCCCCCTCCTGACCGGCGGGGCCGACGGCGAAGGGATCGTATTGGCCGAGGATGCCCGAGGAGATGAACGCCAGTACCGCTCCGGTCTGTGCGCCGGTGATCCGCCCGGTGATGACGTTGCCCGGGCTGTCCGTGCCGCCGGTCATCACACGCATGGAGTCGGACGCGGCACGGATCCACTCTTTGCGGTCGACGATGCGTGCGGCCGGCGCCGGAGCGCCACCGGACAGCTGGGTGACCTCGCGGACCGGGATCTCGGCGGCCAGCGCGGCCTCAGCCAGATCGTCGGTGGCCTGCCGGCGGGTGTATTCGCTGACGGGCGCGGCCTGCCTGGCCAGACGGGCGCCGACCGTCCCGGCGAACGTCCAGTCGACCGCGTGGCCGACCGTCAACTCCGAGGGTCGGTTCACGCGCGCGGGAGCCTGCCGGACCGGCTCATGATGCACAGCCGCAGGTCCGCAGAATCCCGGCGAGTTCATCGATCGCGGTGCGCCCTGATATCCCGGCGTTGTTGGAGATGAAGGCGAAGGTCAGCACCCGGCCGCTGGCATCGGTCACGATGCCGGCCAGGGAGTTGGTTTTGGTCAACGACCCGGTCTTGGCCCGCAGCCAGCCGGCCGATGACTTCGTGGTGTCCGCACCGAGGAATCGGTCTGACAGGGTGCCACTGCCACCGGCCACCGGGAGCATGTCGACCATCGGCCGCAGGGCCGGCTGGTCGGGACCGGCGGCGGCGTTGACCACCCCATCGAGCGTCGTCGCGGTGAGGAGGTTGGCCACCGACAGCCCGCTGGAGTCCACCAGCGAGGCGCCGGTCATGTCGATCTCGGCGCCGGCCAGCTTGTTGATCACGGCGTCGACCGAGCCGGCGAAACTAGATGGCCGCCCGGTGGCCCTGGCCACTTCGCGGCCGATGGTCTCAGCCATCACGTTGTCCGATGCGGACATCATCTGCCGCAGCCGCTCCATCAGCGGGGCCGACTGCACCGAGGCCAGCTGTCGGCCACCGGCGGGACCGGGAGCGTAGGTGACCCTGGCCGGATCCACGCCGAGGGCAACCGCCAGCGCGCGGCCGGCGTCGAGCGCCGGAGTGGGCGAGCGGCGGGACTCCAAGGTGGTCGGCTGGGTCCGTCCGGCGTCGAGCATCACCGACTGGATCGGCGCGATGTCGCCGCCGGCGATGTCGTCCGGATCCCAGCCCGGAGCCATGTCCGGTCCGGAGAACAGTGAGTTGTCGACCTGCACCGCTGTCGCCTTGACCCCGCTCTTGCGAACCTGGTCGGCGAGGTCGGAGATTCGTGCGGCCCCCCGGTACCAGGTGTTCTCACTCGGTGGCGCGGCCGAGAGCGTCGGATCACCGCCGCCGACCAGGACGATCACGCCCGGCATCCGGGTCTGGTCTGCGGCCTGCACCGTCGTTGTCACACGGGCGTTGCGATCCAGCGTCAGCATTGCCGCGGCGGTGGTGAGGACCTTGTTGGTCGACGCCGGCTGCATAGGAACCCCCGCGCGCTGCTCCCAGATCTGGTTGCCGGTCCTGGCATCGGTGATGCGACCGCTGAGGTCGCCCAGATTGGGATTGGCGACGGCGGCGGCCAGAGCCCCCGTCATCCCGGCGGTGGTCGGCACGGCCGCGGAGTCGGCCAGCGGAACCAGGGCGGGCTTCGAGGCCGCGGGCGGGCGCGGCGGCGGCCCCAATGCGTTGCTCTTGCCGCCGGAGGTCAGGAGAGCAGCAGCAGCCACGACGGCGGCCACCAATGCGATCACCGCACCGGCGAGCACCAGGTGACTGCGGTGCCGAGGTGTCCGAAGCATGACTCTCCTACTGTTGTGCAACTCATTGTGCCGAACGGGGCCTTGCTGAGGCGAATCCCTCGTTAGGGTTAGGCGCGTCGCCAGTGGGCGATCGGACACGGAGAAGGAGTCGCCCGGTGCAGTTCGACGTCACGATCGAAATCCCGAAAGGCCAGCGCAACAAGTACGAAATCGACCACAAGACCGGCCGGCTGCGCCTTGACAGGCACCTGTACACCCCGATGGGCTATCCCGCCGATTACGGCTTCATTGAGGACACGCTGGGCGAGGACGGCGACCCGTTGGACGCGCTGGTGCTGCTGCCGGAGTCGGTGCACCCGGGCGTCATCGTGGAGGCCCGGGCGGTCGGCATGTTCAAGATGGTGGACGACGCCGGCGGCGACGACAAAGTGATCTGCGTGCCGGCCGGCGACCACCGCTGGGACCACATCAAGGACCTCGCCGACGTGCCCAAGCATGAACTGGAGTCGGTCAAGCACTTCTTCATGCACTACAAGGACCTCGAGCCGGGCAAGTTCGTCGAGGCCGCCGACTTCGTCGGGCGCACCGAGGCGGAGGCCGAAGTCGAGCGATCCCGGGAGCGCTTCGCGGCTGAAGGTCACTGACCTGCAGTATCGGCCTTCCGGCCGAGAGTTTTCCTTGCCGTAACGCGCGGTAACGCGGCCGTGCTTTCGGGTGCCCATGATCACTGGTGTGTTGATGCACCAGGGACTCGGCCTCGAGGCCTTCAACCAGTTACCCACCCGCAAGGCCGTGCACGCGCTGTACGAATGCTGCAACAGCGTCACAATGGCCGGTGACCTCGCCAAGGGTCGGCCCTATCGCGCCCACAGCGCGTTGTTCCGCAAAGCCGACGCGATGCTGTTCTCGCTGTCCGAGGCGTCGATCGACGAAATCCTGCAGGCCTACCCGGCCGTCGGCAGCCGGCCCCGCAGCGTTCGTTCGCATGCCGAGCAGTGCGCGCTGTGGGACGGGCGTCCGGGCGTGATGCAACTGCTGGACAGTTCGGCCCGCGGCTACGCCGAGAAGTTCGGTTTTCAGTTCGTCATGCACGTGTCTCCCGACGCCGGCCGGGCCTGCGGAGTTTCCTCGGTGATCGCCGCGATCGGCGACCGGATGCACAACGACACCGAGACCGAGCGCAAGGTCCTGCGCAACGAGATGGCCAAAGTCAACCGGAGCCGGCTTGAGCGCATGCTCGGACCAGAGGGCGGCTACGACAACTGGGCCTGACGCTCAGCGGGAATCGCTGATCCGGGTCTTGAACAGGCTGGCCACCATGGTCACCAGCAACGTCAGCAGGATCACTGCCAGGCTCAGCAGGGTGGGAATCTCCGGCACGTCCAGCCCCTCGCCACCGTTGATGAACGGCAGTTCGTTCTCGTGCAACGCGTGCAACAGCAGCTTGACGCCGATGAAGAACAGGATGAACGCCAGGCCCTGCGACAGGTACACCAGCCTCTTGAGCAGGTCGCCGAGCAGGAAGTACAGCTGACGAAGACCCATCAGCGCGAACACGTTGGCGGTGAACACCAGGTAGGGCTCGCTGGTAAGTCCGTAGATCGCCGGGATGGAGTCCACGGCGAACAGCAGGTCGGTGGTGGCCAGCGCGACGATCACCAGGAACATCGGCGTCATCAGGCGCTTGCCGCCACGTTTGACGTAGAGCCTCAGACCGTGCCACGTCTCGGTGGTGTTCAGGTAGGTCCTGGCGAAGCGGACAACGGCGTTGTCGCCGTCGTCGCTGTGGTCGGTGTCCCGGGCCAGGCGAACGGCGGTGTACACCAGGAAGGCCCCGAAGAGGTAGAAGATCCACGAGAACTGTTGGATCGCAACGGCTCCCAGTGCGATGAAGATGCCGCGAAGTACCAGCGCAAGCACAATGCCGACCAGAAGTGCCTGCTGCTGATGGACCTTGGGCACCTTGAAGCTGGCCATGATGATGATGAAGATGAACAGGTTGTCTATCGACAGGCTGTACTCGGTGAGCCACCCGGCGTAGAACTCCAGACCGAACTGGTCGCCGTGAAACCGCCACACCCACAGCCCGAAGATGATCGCCAGCCCCACGTAGAGGCTGAGGGCGATCACGCACTCCCGCGGGCTCGGCTCGTGCGGACGCCGGGCGAACACCAGGATGTCGATCAGCAGGACGGCGAGGGTGATTCCGAGGGTGATCCCCCATTCGAGGGCCGAAACATTCACGAGTCGGACCTCCGGCCGTCGTAGATCACGCCCGAGGTCTCTTCCGCCGGCGATGCGGCCCGCGGAACCGGAAGGCCGATGGACGGCCGACGTGGTGACGACACCGCGGCGAAGGAATACTCCCCTCTGCGCTGTCAGTGTCTCAGGTTCACGACATCGGCGCGGCACCGGGCAGCCCACGGAAGCGTGCAACTGACCCTAGGATTCGGGGCGATGCCCACAATCCCCGCCCAGTACCTGCTCTCAGGGCAGGCGGCGCCACCGCGCACTCTGATCGACATTCTGTACGACACCGCGGCCCGCTTCCCGGACGCCGCGGCGATCGACGACGGCGAGGTCCAGCTGACCTACAGCGAGGTGATCGCCGACATCGAGGAAGGAATGCGTTGGCTGGGTGCCCGCGGGATCGGCCGGGGTGACCGCATCGGCATCCGGATGCCCTCCGGCAGCTGCTCGCTGTATCTGGCGATCCTGACGACGCTCGCCGCCGGTGCGGCGTACGTGCCGGTGGACGCCGACGACCCCGAGGAGCGGGCCCACCTGGTGTTCTCCGAGGCCGGGGTGGCCGGCGTCATCACCGGGTCGGGGCTGCGCCGCGGGCCCGGGTCCTCGCGCGGCTGGAGCGCCGCCGCTCCGCAGGTCGGCGACGACGCCTGGATCATCTTCACCTCGGGCTCGACCGGAACCCCCAAAGGTGTGGCGGTCACCCACCACAACGCCGCGGCTTTTGTCGACGCCGAGGCGCGGATGTTTCTGCAGCACAACCCGATCGGCCCGGACGACCGGGTGCTGGCCGGCCTGTCGGTCGGCTTCGACGCTTCCTGTGAAGAGATGTGGCTGGCCTGGCGGCACGGCGCCTGCCTGGTACCGGCTCCCCGGGCACTGGTGCGCAGCGGAATGGATCTGGGCCCCTGGTTGGTCGCCCGCGACATCACCGTGGTCTCGACGGTGCCGACCCTGGCGGCGCTGTGGCCGGCCGAGGCTCTGGAGGCGGTGCGGCTGCTGATCTTCGGTGGGGAAGCATGTCCGCCTGATCTGGCCGAGCGGCTCGCGGTGGAAGGCCGCGAGGTGTGGAACACCTACGGGCCGACCGAGGCCACCGTGGTGTCGTGCGGCGCCCGGCTCGCCGGGGACGCCCTGGTCAGTATCGGGCTGCCGCTGCCGGGCTGGGATCTGGCGGTCGTGGACCCGTCCGGGGCCCCGGTCGCAATGGGCGAGGCGGGTGAGTTGGTGATCGGGGGTGTCGGGCTGGCCCGCTACCTCGACCCGGCCAAGGACGCCGAAAAGTACGCGTCGATGCCGACGCTGGGCTGGCAGCGCGCCTACCGCAGCGGCGACCTGGTGCGACTGGAGCCCGACGGCCTGTATTTCCAGGGCCGTGCCGACGACCAGGTGAAGGTTGGCGGGCGCCGCATCGAACTCGGCGAGGTGGACTCGGCACTGGTTCATCTTCCCGGTGTCAGCGGCGGCGCCGCCGCGGTGCGCAAGACGGCCAGCGGCACACCGGTTCTGGTGGGCTACATCGCCTCCGCCGACCCGGCCTTCGACCTGGCCGCGGCCCGGGCTCACCTCGCCGAGTCGCTGCCGGCCGCGCTGGTGCCGCGTCTGGTGCTGGTCGACGAACTGCCCACCCGGACGTCGGGGAAGGTCGACCGCGACGCTCTGCCGTGGCCGCCCCCGGGAGACGTCCCGGACGTCGGCGCCCAACTCGGCGGCACCATGGGCTGGCTTGCCGGCCAGTGGCAGGACGTGCTCGGCACCGTCGTGGACGGACCCGAGGCCGACTTCTTCGCACTCGGCGGCGGCTCGCTGTCGGCCGCCCAACTGGTGGTGGCACTGCGCGGCCGCTTTCCCGGCATGACCGTCGCCCTCCTCTACGACCATCCCCGGCTGGGGTCACTGGCGGGGTTCCTCGACGAGGTCGCCGCCGACCAGCCCCCACCGGTCGCCGCCGACCCGCGGTTGGTGACTCCGACGCCGGCCGGTGCCCAGGCCGCGCAGGTGGCGCTCACGCTGCCCCTGGCCACACTCACCGGCCTGCAGTGGCTGACCTGGTTGGCGCTTATCAACAACGTCGCGGCGGCGTTGCACCCGCTGCCGTGGCTGGTGACGGTCAACTGGTGGGTGGTCATGGTCGCCTTCGTCGCGTTCATCACCCCGCTGGGCCGGATGGGGATCGCCGTGCTCGGTGCCCGGGTACTGCTGGCCCGCCTGAAGCCGGGCACCTACCGCCGCGGCGGTTCGGTGCACCTGCGGGTTTGGCTGGCCGAGCGGCTCGCAGAGGCAAGTGGGGCGGAGAACCTCGCCGGAGCCCCTTGGCTGGTGTATTACGCACGGGCACTTGGCAATTCGGTGGGCAAGGGCGTGGATCTGCACTCCGCACCGCCGGTCACCGGAATGCTCACCCTCGGTCACCGCAGTTCGATCGAACCGGAGGTCGACCTGTCCGGGCACTGGATCGACGGGGATCTCTTCCACCTCGGCCCGATCACCGTGGGCAACGACGCAACAATCGGGTCGCGGACCACGCTGCTGCCCGGCGCGGTGATCGGCAAGGACGCCGATGTCGCGGCCGGTTCCGCAGTGGTCGGCAAGGTCAAGAACGGCCAGTACTGGAAAGGCTCCCCGGCGGTGAAGTCCGGCAAGGCGCGCCACCCCTGGCCCGACCACCGACCGCCCCGCGCCCGGCAATGGGTAACGGTCTACGGCCTGTCGTCCATGCTGCTGGGGGCGCTCCCGCTGGTGTCTCTGGGCGCCGGGTTTGCGGTGCTGGCGTGGGTGGTGCGTGACACCGCGAACCTGGGCGAGGCACTGCCAGCGGCCGCGCCCTGGATTCCGGTCGCCACCCTGGTCGCCGCGGCGGTCTACGCGGTGCTGACGGTGGTCGGGGTGCGGATGCTGTCGATCGGGTTACGTGAGGGCTACCACCCGGTCCGCAGCCGCGTCGGCTGGCAACTGTGGTGCACCGAACGACTGATGGACGCCGCTCGCAACTACCTGTTCCCCCTTTACGCCGGCCTGCTGACCCCGCCGTGGCTGCGGATGCTGGGTGCCAAGGTCGGCCGCAACACCGAGATCTCAACCGCGCTGCTGACTCCGAAGTTCACCGTGGTGGAGGACGGCGCCTTCCTGGCCGATGACACCATGGTGGCGTCCTACGAACTCGGCGGCGGTTGGATCCACATCGCGACGGCCACCGTCGGCAAGCGAGCCTTCCTGGGCAACTCCGGTATCACCCAGCCGGGGCGGCGGGTTCCCGACGACGGCCTGGTGGCGGTGCTGTCGGCCACCCCGCCCAAGGCCAAGACCGGCTCGTCGTGGTTGGGCAGTCCGCCGATCCGGCTGCGCCGGCACGCCGATACCGCCGACATCGCGCTGACCTACGACCCCCCGCTGAGGTTGAAGCTCGCACGAAGCGCCGTCGAGACCTGTCGGGTGGTGCCGATGATCGTGACGTTCGCGATCGGGGTGGCGACACTGGCGGCTCTGCAGGCGGTGATCCTGCGGGGCGGTTACGGCTGGGCGGCACTTGCCTGCGGGGTGGTGCTGCTGATCGCCGGAGCGGTAGCCGGCGCAATCGCCGTCGCCGCCAAATGGCTTGTGGTGGGGCGTATCCCGGCCTGCGAGAAGCCGTTGTGGTCGTCGTTCGTGTGGCGCAATGAGGTGTCGGACGCTTTCGTCGAGACGGTGGCGGCGCCGTGGTTCGCGCGGGCTGCGTCCGGCACCCCGGTGATGAACCTGTGGTTGCGGGCGCTGGGCGCCAGGATCGGTCGCGGAGTGTGGTGCGAAACCTATTGGCTGCCGGAGGCCGACCTGGTGACCCTGGGCGACGGCAGCACGGTCAACCGCGGGTGCGTGGTGCAGACACATCTGTTCCACGACCGGATCATGCGGATGGACAGCGTGGTCATTGAAGACGGCGCAACCCTGGGCCCGCACAGCGTGGCGCTTCCCGCCTCCCGGATCGGCGCGGGCGCAACGGTCGGGCCCGCTTCCCTGGTGATGCGCGGCGACGAGGTGCCACCCTCCACGCGCTGGCAGGGCAATCCCATTGCGCCGTGGCCGGTTTCCCGTAGGCGGGCCAGATCCCAGGCGGGGGCGGCGGAGGGCGGCGCAGCGTGAAGAGCACCCCCAAGAAGCACAGCGCGCCGCCGGTGATCGACCCGTACCTTCCGCACAACGGGAACTTCGGCTTCCGGGTGTCGCGTTACGAACTCGACCTGGAGTACAAGGTCGCGAGCAATCGGCTCAGCGGCACCGCCACGATCACCTCCGCCACCCTGGCGTCGTTGCAGAACTTCACCCTTGACCTCGCCGAGCCGATGTCCGTCACCAAGGTCACGGTGAACGGGCGCAGGCCCGCACACTTCGCCACGTCGACGGGAAAGCTGCGGGTCCGACTGGCCGCTGCGCTGCCGGCCGGCTCCGCGATGTCGGTCGTAGTCCGGTACGGCGGCTCACCGCGGCCCATCCGAAGTCTCTGGGGCGAAGTCGGTTTCGAGGAGTTGACGAACGGCGTCCTGGTCGCCGGACAGCCCAACGGTTCGCCATCCTGGTTTCCCTGCGACGACCACCCGAGTTCCAAGGCCAGCTACCGGATCCAGATCAGCACCGACAGTCCCTACTACGCCCTCGCGCCGGGGGAACTGGTGTCGCGCCGGGTCCGCGCCGGTCAGACGGTGTGGACCTACGAGCAGCCCGAACCCACCACGACCTACCTGGCCACCCTGCAGATTGGCATGTACAGCCTGCATCGGGTGCCGAAGGCGGTGGTACCCATGCAGGCGATCGTCCCGGACCGGCTGCGCGCCAACTTCGACCATGACTTCGCCCGCCAGCCGGCGATGATGAAACTCTTCATCAAGCTCTTCGGCCGCTATCCGCTTTCAGCGGGATACACCGTCGTGGTGACCGACGACCCTCTGGAGATTCCGCTTGAGGCCCAGGGCATTTCGGTCTTCGGATCCAACCACTGCGACGGCACCCGGGGCACGGAGCGGCTGATTGCCCACGAGCTGGCCCACCAGTGGTTCGGCAACAGCGTGACCGCGCGCCGATGGCGCGACATCTGGCTGCACGAGGGATTCGCCTGCTACGCCGAATGGCTGTGGTCGGAGCACGCCGGCGGTCGCAGTACCGCCGAACTCGCGCGCCATCACTATGACCGGCTACTCGCCGCGCCCCAGGATCTGCTGCTGTCCGATCCGGGTCCCCGGGACATGTTCGACGACCGGGTCTACAAGCGCGGTGCGTTGACCCTGCACGCGCTGCGCGGTGCGATCGGTGACGACAGGTTCTTCGCGCTGCTGCGGGACTGGACCACCCGGCACCGTCACGGCACGGTCGTCACCGACGACCTCACCGGCCTGGCGGCCAACTACGCCGACGCCTCGTTGCGGCCGCTATGGGAGGCGTGGCTGTATTCGACCCGCGTTCCGCCGCTGTGACCGACGGCGGCGCCGCCTTCGGTCACGCGGTGAGCGCCACCGCCGGCCCGGTGGCAAGGGGCAGCGTCGCGCGGGTCGGGTTCGCCACCGCGATCACCGCTGCCTGCGGCTATGCGGTGCTGTATCTGGCGGCACGCCGGCTCGAGCCCGCCGGCTTCTCGGTGTTCGGGGTGTTCTGGGGCGCATTCGGGTTGGTGACCGGCGCAGCCAACGGCCTGCTTCAGGAAGCCACCCGGGAAGTGCGCTCGACCGGGGCGGTCCGCGCCGTGGCCGCCGGGCCGCACACCCGGCCGATGCGGGTCGCCGCCGGCGTCGCCGTAGCGGCGGCTGCCACGGTCGCCGGTACCTCGCCGCTGTGGGCGCCGCACGTCTTCGCCGAGGAGCGGTCGCTCTCGGTCGGGCTGCTGTCGGTCGGTATCGCCGGATTCTGCCTGCACGCGACGCTGCTCGGGATGCTCGCCGGCAGCGGACGCTGGTCGCACTACGGCGCTCTGATGGTGACCGATGCCGTGATCCGGGTGGCGGTGGCCGCGATGGCATTCGTGTTCGGCTGGGGCCTGGCGGGGTTTCTCTGGGCGACCGTCGGAGGCGCGCTGGCATGGCTTCTTATGCTGACGTTTTCCGCGACGGCACGGTCGGCGGCCGAATTACCCACCGCAGGAGACGTTCTCACCTTCCTGCGCGGCGCTGCGCACTCCATCGCGGCGGCCGGTGCGAGCGCGATCCTGGTGATGGGGTTCCCTGTTCTGCTCAAGGCGACCTCCGGGCAACTCGGCGCCGCCGGCGGTGTGGTGATCCTTGCCGTCACGCTGACCCGCGCGCCGCTGCTGGTGCCGATGACCGCGATGCAGGGCAATCTCATCGCGTACTTCGTCGACCACCGGAGTGCCCGGTTGCGCGCTCTGATGACGCCGGCGGCGGTGGTCGCGGCGGTCGGCGCCGTGGGCGTGGTGGCCGCCTATCTGGAAGGCCCCTGGTTGCTGCGAACCGCCTTCGGCCCCGAGTACCAAACCAGCGGCACGCTGCTCGCGTGGCTGACCGCCGCGGCGGTGTCGATCGCGCTGCTGACCCTCACCGGGGCCGCGACGGTGGCCGCCGCGCTGCACCGGGCCTATTCGATCGGATGGGTGGCCGCGACGGTGGCCGCGACGTTGTTGCTGACCCTGCCGCTCGCCCTGGAGACGCGGACCGTGATCGCACTGCTGTGCGGGCCGCTCGCCGGTATCGCGGTGCACCTCTCCGCCCTGGCGCGGGCGGGCTGAGCTGGACCCCGAAAGGTCTCCGAACAGCGTGTACGTTGTGGACATCGACACTTCCGGCGTCTGGATCATCGTTCCAGCATTCAACGAAGCGCAGGTCATCGGCGATGTCGTCGCGGACCTGCGGTCGGTGTTCGCCCACGTGGTGTGTGTGGACGACGGCAGTGGTGACGGCACTGCGGGGGTCGCCCTGCGGGCGGGCGCCCATGTGGTGTCCCACCCGGTGAATCTGGGCCAGGGTGCGGCCATCCAGACCGGTGTGGAGTACGCGCGCCGCCGGCCCGGCTCCGAGGTTTTCGCCACGTTCGACGCCGACGGCCAGCACCGGGTCAAGGACGTGATGACCATGGTCGAGCGGCTCCGCGGCGGCGATGTCGACAT
>Ga0315291_10007216_pt1 | contig 13774 bp, 11 predicted proteins | sample YL17G12_20_MG_FD_203070 | JGI IMG/M metagenome (GOLD analysis project Ga0315291, IMG submission 203070) | Sediment microbial communities from Yellowstone Lake, YNP, Wyoming, USA - YL17G12_20 | ecosystem: Environmental > Aquatic > Freshwater > Lake > Sediment | place: USA: Wyoming | collected...
GGGTTCGCATAAGACAGGCAACACTTGGCGGTTCCTTCGGCGGCAAGGACGAAGCAATGAGCGCGCTGGCGTGTCGTGCGGCTCTGCTTGCTCTGGCTACCGGCAGGCCCGTCAAGATGGTGAATACGCGTGAGAACTCGATGAGGGAAAGCTACAAGCGCCATCCTTACCGGATGAGATACAAAGTGGGTGCGAGCAAGGAAGGTGTCTTGCAGGCGATGCAGATAGAGATATTCGCGGATGCGGGCGCTTACGCCGCCATGTCTCCTTTTGTTACCTGGCGTTCGGTTGTCCAGGCCACGGGCCCGTACGTTGTTCCCAACGTGAAGACGGACGTGTACGCTGCGTACACGAACAACTGCTACACAAGTGCAATGCGTGGCTTCGGTTCACCGCAGATATGTTTTGGTGCTGAATCCCTGATGGATGAACTGGCTCTCGAACTCGGCATGGATCCTCTGGAGCTGCGTCTGAAGAATGTCCTCACCGACGGAAGCGAGACCGCCACCGGGCAGAAGCTCAATCACAAAGTCAGTGTAGCTCAGGTGCTCTTGAACGTGGCACAAGAAGGAAACTTTAGAGAGAAGTGGAAGGCTTATTTGGGGGAGAACGGGGGGAGCACGGGGAAGAAAGAAAATGCGTGCGGGGCGAGCGCCGAAAACACAGACAGCAGGACCGACGCTGAGAATCCGCAGATCAAGAGAGGCATTGGCCTGTCGTGCAGCTACCGCGGTGTGTCTCTCGGCGCTGAAGGAGTGGATGCAGCCGGGGTTGTTGTCTCGCTTCAAACCGACGGGACGGTGATCGTGTCGTCAGGTCTTGTCGACATGGGTCAAGGAGCCGCAACGACAATCTCGCTGTTTGCGGCAGAAGAGCTCGGCGTCACGATTGACAAGGTCGTTTTTCTCAACGCAGATACGTCACGACTTCCAGACTCCGGTCCCACCGTCGCATCCAGAACAACTTTTATGGCGGGAAACGCTGCCAGAAGAGGGTGTCAGAAACTCCTCGAAAGATTGAGACCCGTGGCCGCTGAGGCCCTGGGATGCTCCGAGGACTCTCTTGTGTTCAAGGAAAACTCTGTGAGCGTTTGCCGTGGAAGATCAAATGCTCCCGGGACTGAAGCTGAAAAGGAGCAGGGCTGGAATCCGCAGACGCGTGGCAAAGGTATGCCGCTGGCGGCGCTGGCGGCCCTTTGTTTTGACAAAGGGATCTCTCTTTACGCACACGGTTGGTTTCAGGCACCTTCCACAACGTGGAATAAAGAGACGGGGCAGGGAGACGCATATTTTACTTTTGTGTACGGTGCCAACCTGGCAGAGGTAGAAGTGGATACAGTGACGGGACAGGTCAAAGTGACCAGGTTCATAAGTTCACACGACGTGGGGCGAGTCATAAATCTACACGGCGCAAGAGGACAGGTGTGCGGAGGAGTGGCCATGGGTCTCGGTTATGCCTTGCTCGAAGAATACGGCGAGGAAGCCGGCCTGCCGGCGGTTGAGAATCTTGACGAATATTTGCTTCCAACCGTAGCCGATGTGCCGGAGGTGAGTGTCATCTTTGTAGAAAATCCCGACGGACTGGGTCCTTACGGGGCAAAATCGCTGGGAGAACCCGCCTGTGAGATAGCGGCACCTGCGATTGCCAACGCAGTCGCAAATGCAACCGGGAGGAGAATACGGGAGTTGCCACTGACGCTGGAGAGAGTTCTTCTGGGGAGAAAGCTTTCCAGAAAGGAAGAGCGCGGTTCGGTGAAAGCGCGAGAGGCAGAAAGAGGATTGCCGTCCACGCCGCCGAAGTGATCAAAATGATGAAAGCGGTCAACGTGATTGAATAGTGGAGTCGCAACGCCACAACGCAGGCACAACGCAATGACGGAAGCGAATCGACGCGGGACACGCAAAGCTGATGAGGACAGTCTCATACTCGATAGGGACGAGCAGAGATGATTAACGTACTCTCATACCAACGCCCTGAATCTCTGGAAGAGGCTCTCGACCTGATGGCGAGGAGAGACCTTACACCCATTGCCGGTGGTACGGATATTATTCCGCAGATGCGCGACGGTGAGCCACGAGCCTTGATTGACACGCATCGCCTTGGTCTTGACTACGTGAAAGCCGATGAATTGACCATAGAAATCGGCTCCACCGTCACACATTCAGGATTGTGTCACAGTGCCGACATCAATAGACTTTTGCCCCTGCTTTCGACTGCCGCCGGTGCGATTGGTTCGGTCCAGATAAGGAACCGGGGAACCATAGGGGGCAACATAGTGAACGCTTCTCCTTCGGCAGACACCTTGCCCGCCCTCTTGAATTACGATGCTGAAGTGGGGTTGGTGTCAAAGACCGGGAAGAGAAGCATAAAACTTGCGGATTTTGTACGGGGGCCATACGCTACGGATAGGAAGCCCGGCGAGCTCGTGAGCTCAGTCGTATGTAAGGCGTTAGGTGCGACGCCCGGGGCAAGGACGAGCGTGTGTTTTTTGAAGTTGGGTCGGCGAAATGCGATGAGTATTTCGAGGGTGAGCCTCGCACTGTCGGCTACCACCGAGGCGGGCGGCAAGATCAAATCTGCTCGGGTGTCTGTAGGTTCGATCTTTCCGGTTGCCAAACGGATGCTGGAAGTGGAGCGTTTGCTCGGCGGCCAGGTGATGTCGAAGAAGCTCTTCGAGGAAGCAGGTGTCCTTGCCACAGAGTTGCTCGTAATGGAAACGGGCATACGCTGGTCGTCGCCTTACAAGATGCCGGTCCTGAAGGGTCTGATCGAAAGAGCCCTGAGCCAGGTGGCAAAGGACTGTGGGGTGATATTGAAGTGAAAGCGGCTTATTGTGTTTGCGGCGACAGCGAGCTGACGCTGTGACAAGTGCAGCTCTCGGTGTCGATTACTAGAGTGAGGTAACGTCCGAATGAATGGAGCTCTCAGTGTTCATCACGATAGTGGAGTAAGACATACATGAGCGCGGCCTTCGATATTGCCGGCGATGGTGTCGCAACCGTCAGCTTCCGACTGAACGGTATCGCGTTCCAGAGGGCAGTACCTCTTGGATGGACGTTGCTCCGCTACCTGCGCGACGGCCTCGGCTACTACGGCACGAAGTGCGGGTGCGAGATCGGGGAGTGCGGGGCCTGCACGGTGCTCTACGACGGGGAGGCCGTGAACGCCTGCCTCATACTTGCGTCCCAGATCGAAGGCGCTGACATCTGGACAATTGAAGGCGTGGCTGCCGGCCGCCGGCCGCAGTTGCACCCGGTGCAGCAAGCCTTTCTTGATTGTGGTGCCATTCAGTGCGGTTTTTGTTCTCCTGGGATTGTGATGTCTGTTATCGGACTGCTTCTAAAGAATCAGAATCCTTCTGATGACGCCATTAGAAACGCTCTGGCCGGTAACCTATGCCGCTGCACAGGCTATGTTCAGGTAATCGAAGCCGCGAAGAAAGCGGCAGCGACCGTTACGGAGGAGGACCTGGAGAAGTTCATTTCCCGCACCCAGCAGGAGCGATGAAGTGAGAAGCTTCTTCAGATCAGACAGCTTGGGCACAAACTACAAGGCTGAAATACTGGGCAGGTTAACAATGTTCTTCGCGATGTCCTATATCGCAATCGTAGACCCCGTCATCCCGTCCTGACATTTCTTGGACATTTGGGGTTCGGTCTTTCCCAGCCGTTTGTCGACACAACGATTTGTGCCGGGAAAGTCCTGATGAAGAACAAAAAACTCAAAATTGATTTGGACGAGGAAGAAATTGGGGCAAAATCTCCGAAACTATCGACAACGCTTTGGGAAAGGTTTTGATTCTTTCTCATCTTGACGGTGTAATTACCAAGACAACTGCGGAAGCGATAAACGTGGGCAGACGCATGGCTTCTGAGGGGCGCAGAGCCGGCGTTCGAGAGGGAGAGCATGTCACGGTTTATTTTGCCCGTCACGATCCTTTTCGTCGCAATAATCTCTTCTCTGACCTCCCCATGCCGTAGCGAAGAGCCAATAAGAAGCTTTGAGATGACGTTTGGAAACGCTCTGGTGTACAGAACTATGATTCTGTGCACTGACAAGTCTGGGAAGACGACCGATAGCTGCCTAACAGTACCCTTTGAGATAAAAGATTGTGATGCGGACACAAAAAACGAGGAAGCGTTCTTGATTCTGGGAAAACCTGGATCACCCAGGGGGGAGAGGTTGGCCGTATTCTCACTGACGAGTGGAACAATAGATAATCTCTTGATAGACGAGAATCACGGACTTAATCCATGGAAGATAAGGGCAAAGGATATTGATGGAGATGCGTGCTTGGAGGTCTGCGTCGGTGTTTGGAAGAAAACAAGGTTCTGTTCTGTCGCGGGAACCAGTCTTTTTGTATATAGTTGGGATGGAAAACAGCTCTTTCCTAAGTGGCTGGGCTCTAGTCTCTCATCTCCGTTCATAGATTTTGAAGTCCTCGACATGGACGGAGACGGCTCCGAAGAGCTAGTTGCACTCGAGACACAGAAAAACGGTCACAAACGAATAATGTGCTATAGATGGAGTGATTTCGGGTTTGAGGGAGTCAGGGTCGTGCTAGAGAACTTGGAAGGAGAAAGTCTAAGAGATCTCAACTTAGGACAGGTAGGAGGCGGGCAATGAAGAGAGCGCTGTGTGCACTGATAGTATTGTGTGCGTTTACTAGTCCTTGTCTGGCGGAGCAACAAACATCTGCCCCCGACACACTCAGACTGAAGAGACTCGAAGAGCTCTACCTGATGCGCAACGAAATATCTGCAAGGCATGGAAAGCCCTTCAAGGAAAGCGACCTGGACATCTATTTTAGGTCACAGCATTGGTACAAGCTTGACCTAAACTACAATGATTCTAGATTGTCCGAGGCAGAGAAGTCCAACGCGAGGGTCATTGAAGAACGAGAGCGTGAATTGCTTAGGCAAAACTACCTGGAGGCGAGTGGGAAAAGAAAGATCAATTTCGACAATGTCATAAACAGATGGCAGTTTGGCGCATTCTCTAAAGAAGATGTCGACAAGCTCGTTGCTAACGGCTTTCTGATTGTGCCAGCAAAGCACACACAGTTCTTTCATCTTTATGATGAGAATCGCTACAGGGAAGTGCCGAGTTTTGTTACCACGGATGCAGTCCTACAGCTTTACCACGTGGTCTTCGATTTCACACTTCGTGATCTTGAAACAGAAAAGCTGTTCCCTGTTCTCAACACGCTCTCCGAGGAAATGCTCAGAGTTTCGAGAGAAGCGCGTCGCGATACAGCCGGGAGGGGAATGGGTCAGGCAACACTCCGAAATCTTGCCTATTTCACGCTGCCCCACATGGTTCTCACGGGGGATTCTCTGACCGTGGATGCAACTGTGTCTGACTTAGTGATGAGAGAGTACGGTAAGTGTGAGCGGGCCCAAGGAAGGGAGAATTCGCTTATTTTCAACCCAGACGAGGATCCCGACATCGATCACGACCTTGATTACACACAATTTATCCCAAGAGGACACTATACACGGACAGACAAACTGGGGCGATATTTCAAGGCGATGATGTGGTTTGGCTTGAACTATTTTCTCTTGGACAAAGAGACTGATCTCGTGCAGTCGTTGGAAATCACGCGGCAGCTTTACGACAACAAAGTTGGTGACTACGTATTGATTGACCTGTGGAATCAGATATTTGAACCGACTTCCCTATACGTTGGGTCGTCAGACGACCTGACACCCGCCGATTACAAGCAGCTCATGGACCAAATCTTCGGACCCGATCCGGCGTCCGAAGACCTGACCGACGAGTCAAAACTGGCTGCCTTTAGACAGTCTGCGACAGACCTCTGGAATAAGAAGTGCAAGATAAGACCTCAATTGGTGGGTATTCCGGCCGGGGCCCAGTTCAGATTCATGGGGCAAAGGTACATTCCTGATTCTGAAATGCTGCAGCGACTTTCGAAATGGCCCGAAAGATCGTTTCCAAAGGGGCTCGACGTGATGGCGGTACTGGGTTCTCAAAGGGCCAAAGAAATTCTATTGGAAGATTACAGGGAAGGCGAGAATTGGACGGAGTATCCTGGGAGACTCGACAGGCTCGTCAGAGAATTCGGCGAACTGACCCCGACGGATTGGAGAAAGAATTTGTACTACGGCTGGATCTGGTGCCTGCAGGCTCTGATCGCGCCCAATAAATCATTCACCTACCCGTTCTTTATGCAGAACGAAGCCTGGGAGTTGAAGAATCTCAATACTTCTCTGGCGAGTTGGGCAGAACTGCGTCATGACACTATTCTCTATGGCAAACAGTCCGGGGCGGAGGGAGATGGTGTGGAGTGGGTTCCGGATCCTCCTAGGGGCTATGTCGAACCAAATGTTCTTTTCTACATGAGGTTGAAGGAATTGCTGTCACGTACCCACGATAGTCTAGAGCGGAGGAGTCTTCTGACCCAAAGAATGGACGAGCAGTTTGTGAGATTCATTGAGCTAGTTTCATTCCTGCAGAAAGTGTCGGTGAAGGAGCTGATCAACGACCCCCTGACGAATCAAGAACACGAGCAAATAAAGGAGATAGGGTCATTGCTGGAATCTCTCACGATATCCTACATGACCCCGGACACGTCTCAGGGCTGGTACGAGATCATAAGCGAAGCTGATAGAAACATGGCCGTGGTTGCCGACGTGCATACGTCCGGGGGTTGGGTACTCGAGGAGGGTGTCGGGCGCGCATTTGAAATCTATACGATAGTCGAAATCGATGGCTATTTGCGACTGACGAGGGGTGCTGTGTTCTCCTATTATGAGTTCATCCATCCTGCAAGTGATAGACTTACCGACGAAAAGTGGCAACTCATGTTGGAGAGAAACGAACAACCGCCTTTGCCTGACTGGACCGGGAACTATCTCTCGAACCAATCTTCACACGTGATTCAGCAGCCGTGAGGCATGCTTCTCCAGAACACTTGGCGTTGCCAATGAGGTAGGAAACGAGGGTAGACAACGAGGACTGCAAACACGAGTCCGGTATAGATGCGGGAAGGTTTCGTAGGGAATTGAGATTCGCACTGGATCCTAGTCTTATTCATAGAGTATCCATGCTGATCCTCTCAAAAGCTCGCTTTGTCTGTCATGCTGCCATCGTGGTCCTCTTGGCTCTCCTCGCGGTCGCTTTGCCCTTCGACGAACTTGCAGCACGAGAGATAGTGACTTTTTGTGCGGTAGGGGACGTAATGCTTGACAGGGGCATCAGGGCGAAGATAGAGCAGAATGGCGTGAACTACCCCTTTGAAGAGACAGCCGAGTTCATAAAAACTTGTGACCTGGCTTTTTGTAACCTGGAGTGCGCGATATCACCGCGAGGCAATCGTCTCTGGAAGAAGTATGTATTTAGGGGCGATACTTCGTTTGTCGAGGGTCTACGGAGATCAGGATTCAACACGTTCTGTCTCGCCAATAACCATACACTTGATTATGGAAGGGATGCGTTCCTGGATACAAAGGAAGCGCTTGAACGAAATGGCCTCTACGTTGTTGGGGCGGGGCGGAATCAGACGGAAGCTCTTAGCGCAAAGGTAGTGAGGATAAAGGGAATGACCTTCGCTTTCCTGGCGTCGCTGGATATGCCTCTCGATGGAATTGCCTACTCTGAGAATCTACCAGGACCTGCCCAGACTGATTTGCGCAGAATAACAGAAGAAATACACAGGGTCAGAAAACGTGTCGATTTCGTCATCGTGTCCTTTCACTGGGGAGCGGAGCTTTATCCTTTTCCGTCTGAAAGACAGCGAGAGTGCGCCCACCGAGTCATTGACGAAGGAGCAGATCTGGTCATAGGGCACCATACACACGCGATTCAAAGCATAGAAAACTATAGAGGCAAGTTCATTTTTTACAGCCTCGGTAACTTTGTGTTTGACTCGCGAAGTCCCGAAGTAAAGGAGAGCCTTATATTCACGACCGAGTTTACTGATAGGGGTGTCGAGTATCCTTCCGTAATCCCAGTTGTTTTGAAAGGCTGCCGGCCCATTCTTGCCGAGGGCCAAGATTCGGTGCGAGTGCTGAACCGGATAAGAACCCTGTCCGAGCGTCGTGGAGTCACATTTCGTGAACGGCGGGGGATACTTTTTCTAGAAGCCTCAGTCGACACAACACGGGCGATGAAGAGACCATCTCCGGCCGGCCGGAAAACGACTCAGGCAACACAGAAACAATCTCGATCGCTCGAATAGTGGATGGAGGCGTCAGTCTTTTTGTGTCAAATCGTTCTTCTTGGGGCTAAGGCGCTTCTTCCATTTGCTGTTTTGTCTTTATCTTTTTGAAGACCAATTTGATAATATCTAAAGGGAGTATTCCATAAGAAGGCAGTGTGTTCGGAAGGACAGCAGTGTTTTTAAGTAGGGAACGATCTGAGATGCTGCGTCGGTGTGACGCACGCGTTGACAAACAAAATGCTCCTCTTACTCGCCGACATTTAGCGACGAAACCGGTAGGTTATACAAAGGAGAAAGCCGATGTGTGAATTCTGTACGCAACACGGTGAGGGCAAGAAGTGGTACTTGACCATGCGCAACTACTCGCGCGAGCTCCTCGCCCAGGATGGTCGAGCGGAGTACATGCAAAACTTCCTCAACAACTTCGGGGAGCACACGGTCAAGGCAATCGCGAAGCTTGATGCCGCGCGGAAGAATCGAATGGTTTACGGTTTTGTTCGTCGTATGGCAACACGTAAACAGAAGGCGGAGCATTGGGGTCAGGTCGTGCCGATTGAAGACGTAGAGCAAATCGTAGACTTGCAGGATTGGATTGTGCGACTGCCCTGCATCTGTCGCAGCGTAACTACTGGCCGCGAAGCTCGCTATTGCTTCGGAATCGGGGCCGGTTTCACCGGCATGGAAGATCACCCCCTCGACAGTTCGCTGAGTTTCGAGGTGATGACCAGGCAAGAAGCGAAGAGCATGCTTCGTGGTTTCGATAAAGAAGGCATGGTGCACTCCGTGTGGACCTTCAAGACACCTTACATTGGTGGTATATGCAACTGCGATCAGGACTGTCTGGCCTATCGTATGGGAGTCAAGGCGGACCTTTTACAGATGATGTTTCGAGCCGAGTATGTGGGATTCGTGGATTGGGAGCTCTGCAACGGCTGCAGGAAATGCGCTCAGCAGTGTCAGTTTGGAGCGATCCGGTACTCCAACACCATGAAGAGATCGACAATCGAAATGAGACAGTGCTACGGATGCGGTGTCTGTCGCGCCGTTTGCAATCAGGGCGCGATCACACTAAAACCGAGAGCCAATTTTGCTGAGCTATCCTGGTAGAAGTTGCCACAGCAGAGGAGACGGGAAGATGAAGATATTAATCGACACTCAGGCTTGCGGCAATGCGTTGGAGTGCCGTCTATGCCTGGATCGCTGTCCGGAGAAGGTATTCGGAACGTATGCCCGTCGGCCGAAGCTGTCAGGTACGCCCGCGGGAGACTGGATCATTACGCCTCTCTTCATTTCACAGTGCACGGGTTGTCTCGAGTGCGTGACCTTCTGTCCTAGAAAAGCCATCACCGTGTGTTGATATTCGATCAGGGTGAAAGAACAGCAGCGGCTTTGGCACAGGTCGACGAAGCTCTCCTTAGAACACGCAAGGCAAGTTTAGAATGAACGGTGTAGGAACGGTGATGCGAAGGGAGCTCGTGCTGAGTTCCATCCTTTTCATGTCTACTGTTCTGTTCTCATCTGGGGAAACCGCCGTCCGGATGAAAGCTAACCCAGTATTTCCCGAAGACAACTATGTTCTGGGTTGGGTGAAATCGGAGCGAACGCTAAGCTTCGAGAAGAGCAACCTGTTCGACTACATAGATGGTGGCGCCGAGCTTTTTCTGGAGCTTGGATTCGATGAGCTACTTGTGCAACGCTACAAGAAGCACAGCGTGGAAGGGGATGAGGAAATTGCTCTGGAAATATACCGAATGGAGAGTTCCGAATCCGCGCTGGGAATCTACCTGACCAAGTGCGGCAAGGAGACACCCGTCAAGGGCATCAAGGCAAGAAACTCGGGCGACCGCTATCAGTTTAGCATTGTTAAGGGAGACTGTCTTGTCCAGGTAAACAACTTCTCTGGCGATGAGAAGCTGACGCAGGTCATGGTGACACTGGCCCAGCGAACACTCGCCAGCATTTCAAAGGGTCACTCGGTGAAGCTGCTGGATCGGCTGCCGAAGGCGAACTTCGTCGCCGGCTCCGGCCTCATTATTCGAGGTCCTTACTCTCTGCAGTCGATTTTTACCTTCGGCAGAGGAGATGTTCTCCAGCTCGGAGGGAAGGTGTTTGGCGTGACGGGGGATTACGTCGGGGCCAACGGCGACATCTATACAATGATCCTCATTTTTTATCCGGGAGCGAAAGCTTCATCGTCGGCATACGACAATCTTGTGAACAACCTGGATCCCTACTCGAAAGTTGTAAACAGATGGGAGAATGGATTTACGTTCAAAGACTACAGAGACAGGTTCGGGATCGTGGAACTCAAAGACGGTACTATGAAGATCAGGATAAATCTGGCGGAGCAACCGGACGCGAAATGATAATGATAAGGTGGCGTAGGGGGAGCGCGTGAGTTTCGTCAACGTTGAGATCAAAGCCCGTTGTAGTTCTCCCGAACTCATTCGGAGGGTTCTCGGGGAACGGAACGCGATCTTCAGGGGAATTGACCGTCAAATTGACACGTATTTCAATGTTTCTCAAGGCAGGCTGAAACTCCGCGAAGGCGACATCGAGCATAGTCTCGTTCACTACGATCGCGAGGACGAGGCCGGTCCAAGAAAGTCAATCGTGACTTTGTATCGCACGGTTGCGAATTCGGCGTTGAAGGAAGTCTTGACGAATTCGCTGGGCGTCCTTGTGGTTGTCGAAAAGAGGAGAGAAATCTACTTCATCGACAACATCAAGTTCCATATAGATACTGTGGAGCAACTTGGCACTTTTGTGGAGATCGAGGCGATAGACTCAGACGGAACGATCGGACAGGAAGCCCTCAAGAGGCAATGTGAAGAGTTCATGAAGCTCTTTGGGATTCGTTCCGAAGAGCTAATCCGCAACTCATACAGCGACATGATTCTTCGTGCAGCCACATGAGGGTTTCTGCGGTGACATGACTGTTCGTGCGGCCACACGTGCCAAGAATCCTGGGGTCCACACGCGGCCTTCAGGTTCTGGTGCCCCCTGGGCTCGACGGCTCGACACGCGGCCCTCGGGCCATGGTGAGTCACTCCCGGCTCGGAGCCCGCAAAACGCTCGCAGCCGTAACTTATTTGAAATAAGTCAGTTACAGGCGTGATTCGCAAATCCTGTTTGACATCAATATGTTTCGAGACTATCCTTCTTTGAGGGGCTGCTCTTCGCAGGCTGGCTCAAGGAGGATGCTCATGAAGATTTACAGATGTCGCGTGTGTGGCGAGGCCTATGTAGGAAAGGGGAAACCGCTAAACTGCCCGTTCTGCGGGGCCGCGGAAAAGTACATCGTCCTGGCGAAGAACTGGAAAGAAGACATGATCTCAACGCTTACTGATGTGTCGGAGAGAAACATCAAGAAAGGTTTAGAGTTAGAGATAGAGGCTTCGGGTTTCTATCGTTGTGCCGCACGGGTAGCTGCGGAAGAAGATGTGAAGGCCATGTTCGCTGCCCTGGCTAAGATTGAGGCGGAACATGCTTCCACCATGCGCAGGATGCTGGGCTTACCTAGATCCTACACTTCAGAGCACGAAGGCCGCTGCTATCCGACGGATGCTCAGAATCTGGCAGAGGCACGCCGCAAAGAAGAAGTTTGTGTGGGCTTTTACGAAGAGTTTGCCAAGCAAGCCGGCGAGAAACGAGTAAGGGAAGTTCTTGTCGCTCTTACGGAAATAGAGAGAGACCATCTGGCTGCAAGTACGAAGAAGATCTAACCTTTCCTCAGCAGACCGCAGACGGGCATAGACCCGCTACGACGCATTCACAGCATCTAGGCTTTCTTGCTATACAGACTGCTCTTCCATGCAAGATCAGGGCGTCGGAAAAGGACCTCCAGAGGCCCTCAGGCAGCAGTTTCATAAGATCCTGTTCAACCAGGTCGGGGTTCGCGCTTTTCGTGAGCCCCAACCTGGCCGACAGGCGCTTCACGTGCCTGTCCACAACAACTGCGGGTTTGCCGAAGAAATTCCCCAGGACCACGTTAGCAGTTTTCCTCCCGACTCCTCGCAGTGAAGTGAGTTCCTCCATCGTGTCAGGCACTCGGCCACCATACTTATCCACGATGTCTCTGCAGCACTCGATTATGCTCTTTGCCTTCTGTCTAAAGAAGCCAGTTGATCTGATTTCTTGCTCCAGCTCACTCTGGTTGGCGTTCGCGAAGTCGGCCGCAATTTTGTACCTGCGGAAAAGTTGCCTTGTCACGATGTTTACGCGCACGTCGGTGCACTGAGCCGACAGAATCGTTGCCACGAGAAGCTGAAGGGCGGACTTGTGTCTTAAGGCCGTTTTCGCCTCCGGGTATTCTTCAAGCAGCAGGGCTGCGATTTTACGCGCCCTGCCCGCGAGCCGTGCTCCAGATTCGCGAGTCCGTTTGGGATCATAACTGTCTTTGGCTCTGACACTTTCTTTCATTTCGATACTCGCCTTGGTTCCGGCGCCTTCTTTGGCAGTCGCGCTTGCTTTTGAAGAACGACGAGGTTTTGGTTGGGCCATCGTCCTGCTACCCCCTTTTATCCGAGTTCGCAATGTGCCTTCGAGGCGTGGAACCACGCTGGAGTACTTGTCTGGTCCTGTTGAGACATTCTCCTATCCTGCATGGATTCCTGTATCCCGCACAGATTCCTGTCTAGTGACGTGCCCCCGCTCCGCTTGTTGCCCGCATGTGTTTCTTTCTCACTATCAAATCAACGAAAGCTTCGAGCCTCGTGCTTATTCCGCCTTCGTCGGAGTGTTCGTCTATGGGAAGAGGGAGGACGGGTATACCGTAGTCTTCAGAGACTCTGTGTATGACACTCTGCGCGAGAACCTCCGGCATGCACGTAAAGGGCATGATGAGAATAACGCCGTCAAAATTCCTGTGAACGGCCTGAATGGTTTCACCTATGCTCTGACATCCGGTGCACAGGTCAGGATAGCGCATATACGGAGACGCTTCGCGAATGGACGCTTCGTGCTCGCGTCTGCCTTTTCTATCTAACCGTAGCGCCATGAGTGTGCGCTTCCCAAGCCAGTATGATCTCTCGACCTCTACCCCCATTTCGCCCAGCTTATCCTGCAGGTGAAAGTTGACGTTGGGTTCTGCCATCATGTAAGCCTCTCCTACGATGCGGATTCTCGCAAGCGGCTCTTTTCCACCAGCTCTAGTCGCGATGAAGGACGCTCTTGCCGCCTCCATCTCTCGTTTCAGGCCCTTGTTGTCAAACACTGAGTCGAGTTTCGCATGCCACTTTCTGAAGAGCCTTGTGGTGCGACCGGGTATCGCTTCCCTGGGTCTCGTTTCCATCGAGAGGACCTCCAGTTTCTCCAGGGCCAGGAGCTTTCTAATTCCAAAAACGAAGGCCGACAAAACGTCTCTCCACCCGGATCTATCGCCGAATCGACGGAAATCGCCCATGAATTCAAGAGGCCTGTCGTAATTGATGGGTATCATCTCGAATCGAAACCCAAGGTCTTTTAAGATTATCTCCTGGGCAGGCCAATAGAAACCGAGTCGGCAATTGCCGTGGCTAGTGGCCATCGCGACAGTATCCGCTCCCATCTCGAGGCCTTCTATCATGTTTCCTAGCGTGACCTTGAAGGGGA
>Ga0315291_10007218_pt1 | contig 13770 bp, 9 predicted proteins | sample YL17G12_20_MG_FD_203070 | JGI IMG/M metagenome (GOLD analysis project Ga0315291, IMG submission 203070) | Sediment microbial communities from Yellowstone Lake, YNP, Wyoming, USA - YL17G12_20 | ecosystem: Environmental > Aquatic > Freshwater > Lake > Sediment | place: USA: Wyoming | collected...
CCTGAACGTGTGGGACGCGCAGCGCTGCCTGGATTACTTGCAGTCGCGGCCGGAGGTTGACGGCAAGCGCCTGGGCTGCGTGGGGCTGTCTTACGGCGGCACCGTGACGTTGTTCACGGCTGCGCTCGACGAGCGGGTGCGGGCCGCGGTCATAAGCGGCTACCTGAACGCCTATGGCAGCTACGGGCTGACGCTGGGCAACTTCTGCGGCTCACAGACGGTGCCGGGGCTGCTGAAGTACGGAGAGATGGCCGACGTCGCCGCCCTCATCGCTCCGCGGCCGCTGCTGGTCGAGATGGGGCGCCGTGATGACGGCTTCCCCATCGAGGACTCGCGCCGCGCCTACCGCCGGGTCGAACGCGCGTACCGCGTGCTCGGGGCGCAAGAGCGCATCGCGTGCGACGAGTTCGACGGTGGCCACGCCTTCAGCGGGCGCGTGGCGTTCGAGTGGATGGCGCGGTGGCTGGAGGTGGCTGCATGATGAGCTGGCGCACCCCGTGGGCGCTGCCGGGCCAGTGGTGGCGCGGGGCCCTGCATCTGCACACCACGGAATCGGACGGCGCCCGCGAGCCGGCCGCGGCGCTGGCCTGGTACCGCGAGCAGGGCTACCATTTCGTCGCCATCACCGACCACAACAAGCTCACCCATGCCGCGGGCGCCAGCGATGACTCGTTCCTGGCGCTGCCGGGCATCGAGCTGAACGTAGGGCGCACCGAGATCGGCGGGCACTATCACATCGTCGGGCTGGGGGTCAGCGCCGAGCCGGTTGTGGACGAAGGCGCCGGGCCGCAGGCGGCGATCGACGCCATCCGCGCGGCGGGCGGCGAGGCCATCCTGGCTCATCCGTATTGGAGCGGTGCGACCGCGCACGACCTGCAGGGCCTGCAGGGAGCGCTTGGCGTCGAGGTGTACAACTCGACGTGTGAGGAGAGCATCGCCAAGGGGCTGTCGGCGGTGCACTGGGACGAGCTGCTGGCGCGCGGTCACCGGCTGTGGGGGCTGGCGGTGGATGACGCGCACTGGCGACGCCCGGATCACGGGCAGGGGTGGGTGGTGCTCAAGGCGCGGCGGCTGGAGCGGGAGGCGATCATGCGGGCGCTGCGCCTGGGGCACTTCTACTCCACGCGCGGCCCCCGCATCACGGGCATCGAGGTGTTCGAAGGCGCAGTGCGCGTGATGTGCTCGTCGGTGGCGACCATCAGCTTCGTATGCGATAATTGGCGGGGCAAGCGTTTTCGCGCGGAAGGGGCAGCGGGCATCGGGCGCGCGGAGTTCACGCCGCCCCCGGACGTGAGCTACGTGCGCGTGGAGTGCGCGGATCAGCAGGGGCGGGTGGCGTGGAGCAATCCCATATTCTGGTCGCAATAGCAGTACTCTTGCGTTTTTCAGAAAACGGATATGGAGCCGCGGATGAACGCCGATGGACGCGGATTGGAGTGTAGGGGACGGGCAGAGCTGGCCCTCAACGGGGGGAAACGCGATACGTGCTGCGGCTATGCCACTGGCAAGGGAGCACGCCACCCCTTGGGCGCGATCCGGACACAGGCGAGGGCGCCTGTGCTCCATTCTCTTGCACATCGGCGGTAGTCCGTGGTAATCCGCGGCAAGATGCAAGACTATTGCCAGGTTGCGGAAGGCTAAGTCATGAAGTTCGCGATCTGCAACGAGATGTTCGAGGAATGGCCGTGGGAGCGCGTGTGCGAGTTTGCCGGCGGCCTGGGATATGACGGGATCGAGGTTGCACCATTCACCCTCGCCTCGGCGGTGACCGACCTCCTGCCCGAGCGGCGCGCCGAGCTGCGCGACCAGGCGGGGCAGGCGGGGTTGGAGGTGGTGGGGCTGCACTGGCTGCTGGTATCGCCGCAGGGGCTGTACGTGAACGCCCCCGATGCGGCGGTGCGGGCGCGCACCGCCCAGTACCTGGTGGACCTGGTTGACTTCTGCGGCGACCTCGGCGGCAAGATCATGGTTCTGGGCTCGCCCAAGCAGCGCAATGTCGCGCAGGGGCTTACCTACCAGGAGGCGTGGGAGCTGGCGAAAGAGGCCCTGCGGCCGGCCCTGGAGCGCGCGGCTGCGCGCGGGGTGACGATCTGCCCCGAGGCCCTGTCTCCCCAGGAGACGAACTTCATCAACACCGCGGCCGAGGCGCGGCGCTTCGTCGAAGAGATGCACCACCCCAGCCTGCGCATGATGCTCGACGTCAAGGCCATGAGCTCCGAGCGGCGGCCGCTGGCCGACATCATCCGCGACAACGGCGACCTGCTCGCTCACGTCCACGCCAATGACGCCAACATGCGCGGCCCCGGTTTCGGCGACACGGACTTCGGACCCATCGCCGAGGCGCTGCGCGACGTCGGCTACGACGGCTACGTATCGGTGGAGGTATTCGATTTCAGCCCGGACCCCCAGACCATCGCGTCACAGAGTTTGGCCCACTTGAAGGATAAGTTTGCGGCCTAGAGGAAAACCGCTGGGGGGCGGCCGCCCGCGGCCGTCGACCAGCCGGCGGTCATTTCCACCAAACACCACACGGGAGGAAGGACGCAGTGAAGGACACGAAGCTCGTGGTCCGCGCAGGTCCCCATCACCGCCACCAGTGCCCGATGGTGGCGCGCATCCCATGGTCGGGCGATGCTCCGCCCCCGGTGTTCGGCATCACCGACCTGACCGCGAATCACACGACCCGGGCGCAGCTTCTGCCGTGGCTGGCGGGCGAGGGGGAGATCTGCTTCGCCTGGGTGCTGGAGGATCTGGCGCCGCACCACGCGCGGGAGTTTATGCTGACCGCGCAGGCGCCGCGGGCGGGAGCGGGAGTGGAGCTCGCCGACGCCGGCGCCGGGCGCATCAACGTCAACCTGGACGGCGACCTCTTCACGGCCTACAACTTCGGCGAGGAGCTGGTGCGGCCCAACCTCTACCCCGTGCTGGGCCCCGGCGGGCGCCGCATGACGCGCGATTTCCCCATGGCCGAGGGGCCGCAGGGCGAGACCCGCGACCACGAGCACCACCGCTCCGTGTGGGTCGCCTACGGCGATGTCAACGGCGCCGATAACTGGAGCGAAGGCAAGCACCACGGCGGCACCGCGCATCGCAGCTTCTCGCGCCGCGAAGCGGGGCCGGTGATGGGCGTGCTCGAGGCCCGATCGGAGTGGGTGACGCCGGGCGGCGAGGCGCTGCTGGAGGAGCGCCGGGCAATGACGTTCTACAACCTGCCCGCCGAGTGGCGGTGTCTCGACCTCGACGTCGATCTGCGGCCGACGGCGGGCGAGGTGCGCTTCGGCGACACCAAGGAGGGGGGCCTGTGCTCGGTGCGGGTGGCGACCTCCATGGACGCGAAAGCGGATGGACGGATCGAGAACTCCTACGGCGGCATCCAGGAGGCCGAGACCTGGGGCAAACGCGCACACTGGTGTGACTACTCGGGGCCGGTGCGGGGGGAGATCGTCGGCATCGCCGTCTTCGACCACCCCGACAGCTTCCGTCACCCGACCTACTGGCACGTGCGCGATTACGGCCTCATGACCGCCAATCCCTTCGGGCTGTCGCATTACTACAACGACCCGGCGCGCGACGGCAGCTATGTGCTTACGCCGGGGGAAACCATGTCCTTCCGCTACCGGCTCTACATTCACCTGGGCGACGCTTCCATCGGCGCGGTGGCCGAGAAGTATCACGACTACATCAACCCGCCGCGCGTGGAGCCGGTGTAGCGTACATGCCACGGAACGCCGAAAAGCGGCCGCGCGCCCGTGAAGCGGGGGCGCTGAGAGAAGGCGAGCATGAGCCGCCTGCGGCATCGGCGCCCGCGCAGCCCGGAGTCTATTTCTACGCGGCGCTGTTCCTGGTGACCATGGCGACGCTGATGCTGGAGATCCTGCTGACCAGGATCTTCAGCGTTATTCTGTGGTACCACTTCGCGTTCGTGGCGATATCGGTAGCCCTGTTCGGTATGACCCTGGGGGCGGTCATTGTCCACCTGGCGCCGCGGTATTTCTCGGGGCCCGCGCTGGCCACTCGGCTGGCCGCCGCTTCATGGCTCTTCGGGCTTACCACGGCCGGGGCGCTGGTGGGGTTGCTCACCATCCGGTTCACGCCGCCCGAGCTGCGCAGCGACCTGGGCGGCGGCCTGCTGCCGCTGTACCTGCTGACCGCGGTGCCCTTCACCTTCAGCGGGATCGTGGTCAGCGTCGCGCTCACGCGATTTCCGGGACGCGTCAACCGGCTTTATGCCGCCGACTTACTGGGGGCCGCGGTGGGGTGCGCCGCGGTCATCTTTGCGCTCAACTTTCTCGATGCCCCCAGTGCGGTCATTGCGGTGGGGGCTGCGGCGGCGGCAGGCGCGCTGCTATTCGCGCTCGAGGCTCGGGGGGGCCCGCTCCGCGTCGCCGCGGCCACATTGGTGGCAGCCTTGATCGGGCTTGCCGTGTTTAACGCCCACAGTCAAGTTCTCCGCGTGCGCTGGGTCAAGGGGAAACCCGCGCCCCCGTCGGTGTACGAGCGCTGGAACGCGTTCTCCCGTATCACGATTGATGAGAGCTCTGACGTGCCCTTCGTCTGGGGCGGATCCGGGTACCCGCGCTCGTTTCGCATCGAGCAACTGGGGCTCCATATCGACGCCTCGGCGATGACCGTGCTGACGAGGTTCGACGGCGACCTCGCGAAGCTCGGCTATCTGCCCTACGACATCTCGGCCGCGGCGCACTGGATGCGGCCGCACTCGAAAGTGCTGGTGATAGGCGTCGGCGGCGGGCGCGACGTGCTCACCGCGTTGACCATGAAACAAGACTCGGTGGTGGGCATCGAGCTCAACGACGCCATCATCGAGGCGGTCAACCATCGCTTCGGCGACTTCACCGGGCACCTCGACCGCCTGCCCAACGTGCGTTTCGTCAACGACGAGGCGCGAAGCTGGATCGACCGCAGCGCGGAGAAGTTCGATATCATACAATGCTCGCTCATCGACACCTGGGCGGCGACCGCGGCCGGCGCCTTCGTGCTCTCCGAGAACAGCCTCTACACCCAGGAGGCTTGGTTGTCGATGCTGGAGCACCTCACCGACAGCGGGATATTCTCCATCACCCGCTGGTACTTCTATCGCACGCCGGGCGAGATACTTCGCTTGCTGGGCCTGGCGCGCGCGAGCCTGGAGTCGCTGGGGGTGCGCGATGTGCGGCGCCACCTGGCGGTGGTGCGCGCCGTGCGCGCCCCTACCGGACCCATGGGTCCCAACGGGGTCGGCACCGTCCTGGTGTCGCGCGCGCCGTTCAATGACGAAGACTTGCGCCGTCTCGACGAATACGTGCGCACGACCGGGCTGGAGCTGGTGCTGTCGCCGCAGGTGTGCAAGGTGGAGCTGTTCGACCAACTGCTGTCGGCGCCGAAGCTCCGGGATTTCACCGATTCGTTTGCTCTCAATGTCTCGCCGCCGACCGACGACCGGCCCTTCTTCTTCCACATGCTGCGCCTGCGGGATTGGGCGCTGCCGCGCGGCCTGCACGACCAGGGCATGATGGCCATGAACCTGCAGGCGGTATCCGTGCTTGGGCGGCTGCTCGCGGCCACCATCGTCCTCGCGGCGTTGTTCATCGCGGTGCCCTTGGGTCTCACCTACTGGCGCGACCGCTACTCGCTGCGCGCCCTGCTGCCGGGCATGCTCTTTTTCGCAGCCATCGGGCTCGGCTTCATGTTGGTGGAGATCTCGCAGATGCAGCGCCTGATCATCTACCTCGGGCACCCGGTTTACGGCCTGTCGGTAGTGCTGTTCGGGCTCCTGGGCGCGAGCGGGCTGGGGGCGCTGGTGGCGGGCGGCATGCGCGTCCGCATCGGCGCGGTTCGAGGCCCGGCTGCGCTGATGGCGGGCCTGGTGGTACTGTTGGCCCTGTTCGGCCTCATAACCCCGATGGTGATCGAGGCGGCGCGTGGATGGCCTACGACCCAGCGCGTCTTACTGGGCGCCGCGCTGCTGGTGCCGATCGGGTTTCTGATGGGCGCGCCCTTCCCCCTGGGGATGAAGCTCGCGAGCCAGATCGAGGGCTCGCCGACCGCATGGTACTGGGGCATAAACGGGGCGATGTCGGTAGTGGCCTCGGTGGCCGCGACCGCGCTCGCGCTGACGGTGGGCATCAATGCGGCGTTCTTCATCGGCGTCGGATGTTACGTCGCCGCCGCCGCGTGCTTGCTAATGCTGGGCCGCTCGGGTTAGCAATCGGGTAGCCGCTACTGGGAGGTAGGCATGGATCTTTCACGACTGGTGCAGGTCTGCAATAAGATTCGCGGCGATTTCGACGCCAAGGATGCGGCGCGGGAGAAGGCGCTTGCTCTCTCGCGCGAGGTAATTCGCAACAGCGCCAATGCGATCCGCAGCGTTCATCGCGGCGAGTTCGACGAGGCGCGCAAGCTTCTCGCCGCCACCGGGCGCATGGTGGCGCAGGCGCGCAAGGCGCTCAAGCCCCACCCCGAGATCTACAGCGCCGGGTTCGCCCAGGACGCGCAAAAAGAGTACGCGGAGGCGCGCATCACCCTGGCCCTGGTGCACCGCGAGCCCGTGCCCGACCCCGACGAGCTCAAGGTGGATTACAGCGCCTACCTGGGCGGCCTCGCGGACGCGGTGGGGGAGTTGCGCCGCCACGTGCTGGACGAGATGCGCCGGGCTGAGCCGAGCTGGGGGGAAGAGCTGCTGACGGCGATGGACGACATCTACTACCTGCTGGTGTCGTTCGACTACCCCAGCGCGATCACCGGCAACCTCAAGCGCTCCACCGACGTCACCCGCTCCATCATCGAGAAGACCCGCGGCGACCTGACCAACGCCCAGCGCCAGGAGCGCCTGGAGCGCGCCATGCGCCGGATGGAGAAGCACATCGGCGCCGAGCGGGAGTGACGAGCTGCGGTCGCGCGCGGCCGGCGGATCACCCCACCTGCCCGAGGTGGTCCCGGCGTCGCAGGTCGAGGTAGCGCTGCTGACGCATGGCGTCAACTCGCGCCTGGGCGGCCGCGGCGTCCTTGCCCAGGTGCAACAGAGTGTGGCGTATGATCTCCAGGCTGGCCTCGAACTCCGCCTGTACCACCTCGTCGGCGCCCTCGCGGTACATGGGGTCAATCTCCTCGGTGGGGTGTACGCGGGCGATGACGGCGAGGCCGGGATTGACCCGCTTGAGGGCGCGCATGGCCAGGTGCGTGGTCATGGCATCGGGCAGCGCCAGCACCGCCAAGCAGCACCGCTCGGCGCCTGCGGCCTCCAGCACCCGCCAGCCCGCCGCATCGCCGTAAATGGCGGGAATGCCGCGTGCGCGCAGCTCAGCGACGATGCCCTGGTCGAAATCCACCACCGCGAAGTGCTCGTGCTCTTCCAGCAGGGTTTCCCCCACGTGGCGGCCGACGCGGCCGTAGCCGCACACCAGCACGAACGCCTCCCCCTCGTCGCAGGCGCGCGGCAACTGGCGGAGTTCCTCGCGGCTGAGCAGTTCGTCCGCGGCCGTCAGCGTGCGCAGGCGATTGTAGAGAACGCCGCCGATGCTGAGCAGCGCCGGACTAAGCAAGAGGCTGATGCCGGCGACGGCCTGGATCAGCGACAGGTGCTGGCGGGTGATGAGATCGCCCTGGAAAGCCAGGGTCGCGACCACGAAAGAGAACTCGCCAATCTGCGCCAGGCCCAGGCCGGCGACCGCGGCGGAACGGATGTGGAACCGCGCCAGCAGGGCGGCTGCCAGCACAATCAAGGCCTTGCCCACCACCACCGCGGCGAGGATAGCCAGCGCCCACGCGGGGCGCTCCAGCAACGAGCGGGGATCGAATAGCAGCCCCAGGGAGACGAAGAACACCATGCCGAACAGGTCGCGCAGGGGGGTGACGTCCGCCAGCACCTCGTGGCTGTACTCGGACTCGCTCAACATCAGGCCCGCCACAAACGCCCCCAACGCCAGGGAAAACCCCAGCAGGTGGCTGCCGAAGGCGCCCCCGAAACAGAGCACAGCCGCCAGCGCGACGAAGACCTCCTTGCTGTAGGTGCGCGCGACGACGCGCAGCAGGGCCGGCACCACCCACTGCGCGAGCACGAAAACGCCGATCAGGAAGACGACCCCCTTGACCAGTAAGCCACCTAGCGCCGCCACCCCTGTTGAGCTTGCGCCCGCCAGGAACGGCAGCACTCCCACAATCAGCACCGCAGCCAGGTCCTGCGCGAGCAGGATGACGATCATCAGACGCCCGTGATTGGTGTGCAGCTCCCCGCGGTCGCCCAGCAGGCGCAGCACCACCGTGGTGCTGCTGAGGGCGAGGACGAAGCCCAGGATGAGCGCGGGGGTGGACCCCCAACCCAACAGCCCCCCGACGCCATAGCCGAGACCCACGCTGAGCGCTAACTGCGTCGGCGCCGCCACCAGGGCCGCCCACTTCCCCCGCATCAGGGAGCGCAGGGAGAGCTCGACACCAAGGGCGAACAGCAGCAGCGCTACTCCCAGCTCGGCCATGCTCATCACCGTGTCGAGGTCGCGCACCACGTTGAGCCCGGCGGGGCCGGCGGCGACGCCCGCCACCAGGTAGCCCACCATCACGGGCAGGCGCAGCCGCCGCGCAATCAGCGCGGCAACCAGCCCCGCCCCTAGGGCTATCGTAAGATCCCGTACTACGTCAGCACCGGTCATGTTTGCACCGGGAATGTGGACTCGCTGCCGCGCCAGCGCAGGCAGCGGAGTGTGCATCATTGTACTCGTATTTGCCGGCCCGCGCTATTCTTGTGGCCAACTGGCTGACGAGCCCCAGCTTGTGCGCGGCGCGGCGTAAGCGCCGCGGCTGCCCGCCCGCCGCTGCGTGCGCGTGGGTAACAGGAGAAACACCGGCCTGGGCGAAACCTATCGCACCGGCGCATCACGCCGGCGCCCCCCAGCAGCTCAACTGCCTGGAGCAGATAGCCCGCGGGGAATAGCGCGCCAGACATCCGAGCGGGACCCGTGTCGCGCACAAGGCCCTCCTTGTCGGCACTGGCAGGCGCCGCGGCGAGTGGACTTGTGAGGGGGCAGGTGCTGCCCATGGTCGGGGGGAAAGTGAGCTTAGCGCTGCCGGCGCCGCGGTGGTGGGCGGTGGAGTTCTCGCGATAGATTGCCGGTCGCCCCTCGACCTTGCTCGGGGCGACCCTGAGCCTGTCGAATGGGTCGGAGGGTGTCATGGGCGCTCCCATAGACGTGCGGTCATTGCCGGGTGCGAGGCAGGTTACGCTGGTGCGGGAGGCGGGGTATTTCCCGGTGCTCGCGCTGGTGGGCGAGCGCGAGGTGGTGGCGGTTATGCGCGGCGGCGCCGGGCACTTGGGCATCGAGGGACGCCTGGAGCTGGTGCGGTCGCGCGACGGCGGCGCCACGTGGCTGCCGCCGTCGGTCATCGTTTCAAGCGAATGGGATGACCGCAACCCCGCCGTCGGAGTTGCGGCCGATGGCACGCTCGTGGTCGCCTACCACCACCAGGGCTCTTACGATGACCAGGGCCGCTATGACCGCCGCCTCAACCGCGCGGACACGTTCGTCGTCCGCTCCCACGACGGCGGCCACAGTTGGAAGCAGCCGCGCCCGCTCAGCTTCGAACCCTTGCGCGGGCGGTCGCCCTATGGGCCGATGCTCAGCTTCCCCGACGGCGCGCTCGGCATGTGCATCTACGGCATGCCGATAGGCGAGGCCAGCCCGGCCGACGTCCCGCGGTACAGCACTTACCTGCTGCGCTCAGCCGATCGCGGCGCCACCTGGGGCGATCCGTCGCCGCTAGCCCCGGGGTTCAACGAGACGGCCTTCCTGCGCTTCCCCGATCCTACTCTGCGAAGTAGCGGAGCTTCTTCGCTACGAAGCACGAGCGGCGAGCTGCTCGCCGCGCTGCGCTCGCCCGACCGGGCGCCGAACATCTTCGTCAGCAGGTCCACCGACGACGGACGCACCTGGTCAAGCCCCGTGCGCACGACCGCGCCGGGAGAGCACCCCGCGGATCTGACGCTGCTGAGCAACGGCTGGGTGCTGATGGCCTACGGCCATCGCCGTGAGCCCTTTGGCGTGCAGGGCATGATCAGCCGCGACCGCGGGCGGACGTGGGAGCGGGATCGGAAGCTCATCTACAACGATGACCGGCCAGGCGGCGATTGCGGGTATCCCAGCACCGTGCGCTTGGCCGACGGAACCTTGCTGACGGTGTACTACTCGGCCGGCGACCACATGGATAGCTATCGCCTGGACGGCGCTTTCGCGGCGGGGGTACTTTACGCCGAACGCGAGCTGCTGGACGCTCTCGGGCAGTAACGGCCAGCGGCAGGACTGGCGCCGCGCCGCGGCGAAAGGGCGCGCAATTCCGCTGTTCCTCGAGGTGAGAGATGTACGGAGTCGGCGTGATCGGCTGCGGCGGCATGGGGCGCGGGCACGCGGGGCGCTTCGCCTCGCTGCCGGACGTCCAGGTTGTCGCCTGCGCGGATGTGAGAGAGGAGGCGGCGCGGCAGGCCGCCGCCGAGCACGCGGCGCAGGCCTACACGGACGGCCGGCAACTGCTGGACGACCCGCGGGTCAACATCGCCGTCATTTGCACCTCCACGCCGTCCCACGCCGAGTTCATCGAAGAGGCGGCCCGCCGCGGCAAACACATCTTTTGCGAGAAGCCGCTGGCGCGCACGCTGGCCGACGCGCGGCGCGCCATCGACGCGGCCAAGCAGGCCGGGGTGTGCCTGATGGTGGGGCACGTGCTGCGTTTCTTCCCCGAGTACGCGCTGGCCAAGCGCCTGCTCGACGACGGAGCCATCGGTCGGCCGGCGCTGGCGCGCACGACGCGCGCCAGCGCGCACCCGCGCACGGTGGGCGACTGGTTTGCCGACCCCGAGGTGAGCGGAGGCGTGCTGGTGGACATGGCGATCCACGACATTGACTTCCTGCTGTGGTGCTTCGGCCCCGCGCAGCGCGTTTACTGCAAGGCGCTCACTTATCGCGGGCCGGAGATGACGGATTACGCCCTGGCGACCGTGCGCTTCAAGAGCCGGGTCATCGCCCACATCGAGGGTAGCTGGGCGCACACGCCGGGGACCTTCTTCACCAAGCTGGAGATCGCGGGCGACCAGGGGCTGCTGGAGTATGACAGCGCGGCCGCCTCGCCGCTGCAGGTGTGGCGCAAGGCGAAGGGCGAGAGCGCGCCGGGGGTGATGGTGCCGGAGAGCCCGCTCGCGGAGAGCCCCTACCTGGTTGAGATTCGCGAGTTCATGGACTGCGTGCGCACGGGGCGCCAGCCGTCGGTCACGCCGCAAGACGCTTACGACGCCCTGGAGCTGGCGCTGGCTGCGGTGGAGAGTTCGCGCCGCGGCGAGGTGGTGACGCTGCCGCTGGTGGGGCAGGATTGTATCCTGCCATCTGGTTCGCAGATTGAAAATCTGCGCCACCGGCCGTAGGCCAGAGCCTGCCCTGCCTGCCCTGAGCGTTTACCCCGAGCACAGTCGAGGGGCAGTCGAAGGGAGCTTGTCGTCCCTCGACCATGCTCGGGACGACCGTGAAGGGTCGAAGGGCATGGAGGGCGGCCACCCTGGCCGCCGGGAGCTATGCCGGCTCAATGGAGCCGGCCTCCCAACCGGGCCGCCGGGACTTGTCCGCCTTTGGAGGACGGCCGGCCTACCATAGCGGGAGCACGGAGGAGCGAATGGTCCGCATCGGGATACTGAGCTTCGCGCACATGCACGCTGGCAGCTACGCGCGCTGCGTCAAGGGGCTGCCCAACGCGGAGTTGGTGGGCATCGCCGACAGCGCCAAGGCGCGCGGGGAGCGCATGGCGCAGCGGTTCGAGACGCGCTACATGGGCCGCGACGAGCTGATCGAGCGGGTTGACGCGGTGGTCGTGACCGCCGAGAACGCCCGCCACGCACGCTGGGCGATCCCGGCGGCGAAGGCGGGGCGCCACGTGCTGTGCGAGAAACCGATCGCCGCCGACGTCACCGATGCCAAGCGGATGATCAAGGCGTGCGAGAAGTCGGGCGTGCAGTTGGGGATCGCTTTCCCCTGCCGCTACATGCCGCCGATGCGGCGGCTGAAAGCCCTGTGCGACGGCGGCGAGCTGGGTCGGTTCCTCGCCGCCAAGGGCACCAACCGCGGGCGCATGCCGGGCGGGTGGTTCACCAAGCCCAAGCTGTCGGGCGGGGGCGCGGTGCTCGATCACACGGTGCACGTGCTGGACCTCATGCGGTGGATGCTGAAGGCGGAGGTGGTGGAGGTCTATGCGGAAGTGGACCGCCTGATGCACGACATCGAGAGCGACGACTGCGGCACTGTGACCATGACCTTCGACAACGGCGTGTTCGCCACCCTCGACCCGAGCTGGTCGCGCCCGCAGTCCTATCCAACGTGGGGCGACGTCACGCTGCAGATCGTGGGTACCGACGGCGTCGCCGCGTCCGACGGCGTAGGCCAGAAGCTCGACCTCTACGACGACCGGCGCGGCCGCGGAGACTGGCGTTATTGGGGCTTCAATCCCGACGAAGGGTTGGTGGCCGATTTCGTGGATGCGGTGGAAAGCGGTCGCCCCTTCGACATCACCGGCACGGACGGGCTGCGCGCGCTGGAGGTGGCGGTCGCCGCCTACCGCTCCGCGGAACAAGGGCGCCCCGTGAAGATCGCGGAGGTGAGCTGACCGGATATCGATATGGCGTAACGGTTTCTCATGGCACCCGACATCGAGCCCGTAGGCAGGAGCTGGTCTCCTGCCCCATGACCCGAAAGGGCAGAAGGCAAGTAGGGTAGGGGCGCAGCATGTGGCTAAGTCGCTCTGCGACCGCCACCCCGGCCCGCAGGGTGGCTAGGTGGCTCCGCCACCGCCACGGCGGCCTTTAGGCCTAGCCGCTTAGGGGCTCCGCCCCTCTCCTGACGATTCACGGACCGCCGCCCTAGAAGGCGCCGTACTTGCGCACGAGCTCCATGACGCGTTGGTACTGCTCGAAGCTGACGTTGCTGGGCACCGAGTGGTCGGAGTGGTAGATGTAGCCGCCGCCGCGCTTGGCAAAGGGGATCTTGGCGCTGATCTCGCGCTCGATAACGCTCGGGTCGGGGTCGGCCATGGCCCGCACGTCGATGCCGCCCATGAAAGCGAGAACGTCGCCGTAGTCGCGCTTGAGTTCGATCAGGTCCATCCCCGACTTGACCTCCAGCGGCTGCAGGCAATCGAGCCCCGCCTCGATGAGCTGCGGGATGAGGGCTTTCACGCGGCCGCAACTGTGCAGGATCGTCTTCAGTCCCTTGCCGTGGAAGAAACCATAGGCGCGCTTCTGGGACGGAAACTCCAACTCGCGAAAGGCCGCCGGCGAGAAGAGCGTCGCATTGCGATACCCCAGGTCGTCGAACATGAACGCGCCGTCGAACTCGAAGCCGCGCGCCATCATCTCCTCACACCCGGTGATGACGAGGTCGACGGTGGTGTCGAACATGTCCTTGACCCAGGCGGGATCCTCGGCGATGGCGAGCAGCAGGCGGTCGGAGCGCACGAACCCCTGGGTGCGATCGTAGCCGATGGCGGCGCTGTAGCACACGAAGGCGCCGCGCTCGCGCGCCGCCCGGTTGGCCTGAAGCGCCTTGTCCCAGTCCGCGCGCGTGTCGTTCCAGGCCAGGCGCGGCCTATGCTGCTCCCACGAGCGGCGATCCTTGATGGTGAAATCGATCAGCTCCGGGGTTGACTCGTGGTCCTTGAAGCTGCGGCGGGTGGCGCCGTTGGCGTCGCGGCGGATGGTGTAGGTGTCGGTCTCCTCCAGCGTCTCGTGCGGAAACTGGAATGAGATGTCGA
>Ga0315291_10007220_pt1 | contig 13767 bp, 15 predicted proteins | sample YL17G12_20_MG_FD_203070 | JGI IMG/M metagenome (GOLD analysis project Ga0315291, IMG submission 203070) | Sediment microbial communities from Yellowstone Lake, YNP, Wyoming, USA - YL17G12_20 | ecosystem: Environmental > Aquatic > Freshwater > Lake > Sediment | place: USA: Wyoming | collected...
CTCTAAGATTTTCAATATATCTTTGGTTTTTCCGACTAAATTTATTGAGAAGTTGAGGTCTACGTGAAGGAAGTGAAATGGCCCAAAAAACAATAAGCCCATCGATGCCCAAGCAAAGAAAAAGCGTCCTCCCAATACCAGAAAAGATTTATAGGACACTGGTTGAAAATACTCTTGACGGCGTCTATATCATTGCTCCCCAAGAAAGGTTTGAATATGTGAATCCGGCATTCGAGCGAATGGCCGGGTATAAAGCGAAAGAGATCTGCGATAAGAATTTCAACTTTTATAGCCTTATTCATCCGGAAGACAGAATACTGATCAAACGAAGAAAAGTCGCGAGAAAAACGGGAAAGCCCGTCCCTCCCCAATTTACGATCAGGCTGTTAACTAAAGAGGGTAAGACGAAGCATGTTGAGGTGAATACCGTCGTTCTGTCCGGGGATAAAACAAGGGTGCTGGGCACGGTGAGAGATATCTCTGATCGCATCCGTTCCGAGGAAACGTTAAAGTTCGAGCGTCAGCAACTGCTTTCGATCTTCGAAAGTATCGACGAACCCATTTATGTGAGCGACCCCGATACCTTTGAGGTCTTATTCGCCAATCAGGCGCTGAGAAATATCGTCGGCAGCGCCAAAAGAAAGATATGCTTTAAGGCTTTCCAAGGAAGAAGCTCCCCTTGTCCCTTCTGCACCAATAAGCACATCTTTGGCGAGAATTTGGGAAAGCCCTATATCTGGGAATTCCAAAACGATATCAATAAGCGTTTTTACAAATGCATAGACAGGGCCATCCGCTGGCCCTCGGGGAAGATGGTTCGCTGCGAAGTGGCTGTTGATATGACCGAGCAGAAGACGGCTGAGAAAGTGTTCAGAAACTCAGAAGAACGCTATCGGGATTTGGTCGAAAAAGCCGGAATTGCCATTTTGATCGATGACCAAGAAGGGAATTTCAAGTATGCCAACAAGCGGTATGCCGAGATGTTCGGATATAGGCCTGAAGAAATGAGGAATCAGTCTATTCAATCCGTTGTCCATCCCGATGATGTTGAACGAGTCATGAAATACCATAAAGGTCGGCTGGAAGGCAAAAATGTTCCCTCCCGCTATGAATTCAAAGGAATAAAAAAAGATGGCTCTCCCATCTATCTTGAAGTGGATGTTGTTGCGCTCAAAAATGGAGGGCCGAGCATCGGCACACGCTCTTACCTGTGGGATATCACAGACCGCAAAAAAGCTGAAAACGAAGCCAACGACACAATGAGGAAACTCCGGAAAGCCCTGGATGGCACAATCAATGCCATCGCCTTAACAGTGGAAGCCAGAGACCCCTCTACATCCGGCCATCAGCGGCGAGTGGCTGATCTAGCCCGGACAATAGCAACAGAAATGGGAATTTCGAAGGATCGGATTGAGGGCCTTCGTTCAGCCGGAGTCATCCACGATTTAGGCAAGATTTGCGTTCCGGCTGATATTCTGAGTAAACCGAGCAAATTAAGCGAATCGGAATTCAGTTTGATAAAGATTCATCCTCAAGTCGGCTACGATATTCTGAAGGACATCGAATTTCCCTGGCCCGTTGCAACAATAATCCATCAACATCACGAAAGGATGAACGGTTCCGGCTATCCGCAGGGCCTTTCCGGTGACGATATTCTCCTTGAAGCCAGAATCTTGGCTGCAGCTGATGTTGTTGAAGCCATGTCTTCTCACCGGCCTTATCGGCCAAGTCTGGGACTGGAAAATGCCTTAGGTGAAATATCTAAAAACAAGGGAATCCTTTACGATCCAGCGGTGGTAGAAACCTGCTTGAGACTTTTCAGCGAAAAAAAGTACGCAGTCAAATGAAGCCGATATCTCTCCCGTTTCTCGTTTTCCACAATTAGCGCATTCTATCCATCATTCTATACTGGATCGCTTCCGAGATATTTGGCGTACCGATGTCCGCATCGCCGGCCAGGTCGGCGATCGTTCGAGCGACCTTGAGGACGCGATCGTAGGCCCGGGCGCTGAATCCAAGCTTGGTCACCGCCATCTCCAAAAGCTTTTCCCCGTCGGCGCCGATGGAGCAATGGCGCTTGACGTCCTTCGGGCCCATCTGGGCGTTGGCGTAGATCCTCCGGCCTTCGAACCTCCGGAGCTGGATCTCACGGGCGGCGCTCACCCTTTTCCGGATCTCCTCCGAGCTTTCGGCTTCGACCTTGGAGACGATGTCCCTGAACTTGACCTCCGGCACCTCGATCTGGATATCGATGCGATCGAGAAGCGGACCGGAGATTTTAGAGTAATAGCGGCTCTTTTGGGTCTCGGTGCATTCGGACTTGGAGGCGCCCATCCCCCGGAAGACGTCTTCACACGGGTTCATGGCGGCGACCAGCATGAACGACGCCGGGAAGGTGGCGCTCGAAAAGCACCGGGAGACCGTGATGCGGCCGTCCTCCAAGGGCTGGCGAAGGTCCTCGAGCACCTTCCGGCGGAACTCCGGAAACTCATCCAGGAAGAGGACGCCGTGATGGGCCAGGCTCACTTCGCCCGGCCTTGGCACCAGTCCTCCGCCGGCGAGCCCGGCGTCGGTGATCGTGTGATGCGGCGACCGGAACGGACGTTGGCTCACGGCCCCGGTCCCCTGGAGGAGCCCGGCTGAGCTGTAGACCCGGGTGACGTCGATCATCTCGTCGAAGGTCATGACGGGGAGTATCGTCGGGAGTCTCCGGGCCAGCATCGTCTTGCCGGCGCCCGGCGGACCGATGAGGAGGACGTTATGCCCCCCCGCCGCGGCCACTTCAAGGGCCCTCTTGACGTGCTGTTGGCCTTTCACCTCCTGGAAATCGACGTTGTAGATCGGGGCCATAAAGAGGTCCTCCGGCGGGACCGAGCACGGCCGGATGGCTGATGATCCGTTCAGGAATTCGACGACCTGGACAAGATTGTCCAGGGCGAAGACATCGAGGTCCGGCACGAGGACGGCCTCCCGCTCGTTGGCCTTGGGCACGACGATGCCGCGGAAGCCCTTTTTCTTGACGAGGAGGGCGATCGGCAGGACCCCGGGAACGGGCTTGAGCCTCCCGTCCAGGGCCAGCTCGCCGACGAACAGGTAATCGCTCAGCCTCTCGGGGGGAAAGATCCCGAGGTCGGCCAGGAAGCCCAGCGAGATGGGCAGGTCGAAAGCGGATCCCTCCTTCCTCCGGTCCGCTGGCGCCAGGTTGATGGTGATCTTCCTGGACATGACATCGTAGCCGCAGTTTTTGAGGGCGGCCCTGACACGTTCCTTGCTCTCGCGGACGGCTGCGTCCGGCAGGCCGACGGTGATGAATTGGGGAAAACCCAGGCGGATGTCCACCTCCACTTCGACGGTGTAGGCCTCGATCCCTCTGAGCGACGCGCTGAAAATCTTGAAAAGCATCCGTCTTCACTATAAAGACGGGCGCAGGGACGTTATTGTGTCACTTCTCCTTCGTCCCGAATTCCTTGGAGAGCTTATCCAGTTCCTCCTCGATCTCTTTCTGCGACTTCATCTTGATCTTCGTCAGCTGGAATGGCGCGGCCTGGCCGGGGGGGATGAACTCGATATCGTCCCTCGGCTTTTCCGCCTTCTCCGGCCCCGGGAGGAAATCTTCTTTGAACTCGCCCCTGGGGGCCGCCTTCCTCTTTTCTCCAAAGAGCCTCTCGCGGACCACGGGAACGGTCAGCTTGGCGATCTCCCGCAGGGCCTCGAAGACGCCGACGCCGTTGATGGCGGCCGATTCAACGAAGGGCAGCTTCCGCGGGTTCAGGAGGTTGTTGAAGGTCTCGACGGGAATGAGGTAGTTCAGGTCCCGCTTGTTGTATTGAAAAACGAGCGGGATCTGGTTGAGGTCGATGTTGTGTTCCAGGCAGTTGCGGCGCAAGCCGTCGAAGTTCTCCAGGTTGGCGTCGAGGAGCGGGATCTGGGAGTCGGCCACGAAGATGATGCCGTCGGCCCCTTTCAGGACGCTCTTCCGGGAGGCCTCGTAGAAGGCCTGGCCGGGAACGGTCATCAGCTGGAAGTGGACCCTGAATTCGCCGATGAGGCCGGCCTTGATGGGGAGGAGGTCGAAGAAGAAGGTCCGTTCGGTCTCGGTCTCCAGGCAGATGAAGTCGCCCCGGAAAGCGGAATCCAGCTTGAAGTAGATGTAGCGGAGGTTGGTCGTCTTGCCGCTCAGGCCAGGGCCGTAGTAGACGATCTTAATGGCCAGGTTCTTCGTCGCGAAATTGACAAAAGCCATAAAGACGCTACCCTTCTTTTAAGTCCATCCCTAACACATAAGTTGATCCAAGTCAATTCGCCTCGGAGTCCGCGCGGGATCCCGGGCCGAGCATGTGTTCGAAGAGCTTTTCATATTTTTGAATGATCAGGGGCCAAGTGTAATTCCGGGACACATAATCGAACCCGTTGCTCCCCAGGGCGCGTCGCAGCCGCTCGTCCCTCAAAAGGAGGTCCAACCCCCCCTCGAACTCCGGATAATTCGAGTAGAACAGACCGCACCGCCCCTTGAGGCAGTGCTGTTTGAGCGGATCAGCCCCTTCCTGGACCAGGATGGGCGTCCGGACGGCCAGGGACTCAAGGGCCGCCATGCACAGGCTCTCAAAGTGGGAAGGATGGACGGTCGCCAGCGCCGAAGCCATGGCATCGTTCTTGTCCTCGGGGGACACGAAGCCCAGATAGCGCACCTTGGGATGGTCCGGAAGGTCCATGAGGAGGTTTCCGATGAACACGAGCTCGAGTTCGGGGTCCTTGCGGCTGTATCTCAGAAAGTTGTCGAGAAGTTCCCGGCAGCCCTTGCCGGGTTCGATCCGCCCGGCATAGAGGATATAAGATGAAAGGAGGCCGTATTTCCATCGGAAACCGGGGTCCCCTGGTCTCTCCGGGAGGTCGATGCCGACGCCGACCACGTCGCCATACTTGCCCTCGAAGGAAAAATGGCGGCCCAGCATCTCCCTTTCGGAATCCGTGTTGAAAACGAAGGCCCGGGGAAGGGCAAAGACCTCCTTCATGAGGTCGAGTCTCAGGGCAGGCTCGTCGTGGCCGGTGGGGACGAGCACCCGGTTCTCCCCCTTGACCGCCCGGAGGCCCCAGTAGGTGTTGTAATAGAGATATGTGAAGAAAATGAACAGGTCCTGGCCGGTCTCCTCCTTGGAGAGGGCCTCAATGAGGCGGGGCGAATAAGGTCCCTGCCGTTCCATCCACTTCTTCTCGTCGTCCGGGCCGTGCGGATGATGAAAGATCCAGTCCGAAAATTCGTTGAAAGCGGCGATGTCCCGTTCTTTTTTTACCCGGAAGCGCTTGATGACGACACCGTTGAGGATGGTCGTGCCCTCCGGGTACTCGTTTTTCCAGGTCACGTAGTCCTTGGCGGTCGTCGTGTAGACCGTGACCGCATAACCGGCCCCGGCCAGGCGTTCGGCGATGAGGCGGCAAAGGAGCTCGGAACCGCCGATGATCTTCTTTCCATACCGCTGGACGACGAACGCAATCTTACGGATCATGGCGCGAGCTCCTTGATCTTCTCCAGGAGGGTGCCCCGAAGGTCCAATTTCCGGAACCTCTCGAGCCTGGCCTGCTGACCTTGGATGATCCGCTTCCTGAGCTCCCCGTCGTGGGCCACCCGGTTGACGAGCTCTCCCACCATGTCGGGGCCTTTGGAACTGATGAGGACCCCGGCCCCCTCCATGGTGAAGGGAACGGCCGTGCCGTCGTAGGCGATGATCGGAAGGTCGAAGACCATGCTCTCGATGAGCGGCAGGCAGAAACCCTCATGTTCGCTCATGGACAGGAAGACGTCGGACGCCCGGTACAAGGCGAACATCTCTTCGTCAGGGACGTGACCGGTAAAGACGATCTCCTCGGGATTGAGGAAGAACTCATCGGCCATGAGGACGAGGCTCTCGTAGTACTTGGGGAGGGAGGAGGTCTTCCCGACGACGATGAGCCGGACGAGGGGCGAGATGTACTTCTTGAAGTAGAACGTCGTCCGGATGAGGTCCTCGATCCTCTTGTTCGGGACGACGCGGCCGACGAAGAGGATGTTGGTCCGGTCGTCACGGTAAAGGCCGTGGACGAAGGAGCTCATGGGCCTGGCGTACTTTTTGAAATCGATGACAAGGGGAAGGACTCCCGTCTTCCTGTAACCCAGCTCCGGAAGCTCCCGGCGGTTGTATTCCGAATCCGCCAGGGCGAGGTCAACGACCGAGGCCAGGGAGGCCAGCTCCTCGCGTCCCAGCCGGCAGATCCGGGCCATTTCCTGGTCGAACGGGGCGAAGAAGCCCTCGGGCGTGATGTTGTGGTAGACGAGGACCTTCCGGCTCTTGAGCCGGGCGAATCCTTGGGTCAGGGGGGAGGGCAGGGCAAAATGGAGGATCGTCACATCGCCCGGTCCGGGCGCCGGGAATTCCGTGAACGTCCCGGCCTCGGCCTCAAGACCCTCATCACGGTCCAGGCAATAAATCCCGGAAGCGAGCCCCTGCGACCGGAAGAAATCCCTCATTTGGGAGGCGCTGTCACCGATGGCGTCTCCGCGGTGAAAGGTCGGGACGAGCTGGTCGACCCTCATTGTGCCGACATCCTTTCGACGTGGTCCAGGAGGATCCTCGAAACGTTCTCCGCCGCGTATTTTTCGAGGGCCCGGAGCTGGCCGTCCACGACCCGCAACCGGAGCGAGGGGTCCCTATCCAGGCGGTCGATGAGGGCCGCCGTCGCCGGGAAGTCCTTCTCTCTGAGCAGGAGGCCGCCTCCGTTCATGGTCTCCTCGACCGCCCCGGCCGCGAACCCGATGACCGGGACATGCATGTGGAACGCTTCGAGGAGGGGGACGCCGAACCCCTCGTGCTCGCTCATGCTCAGATAACAGCTTGCCGCACGGTAGCACGACACAAGGTCCGGGAAATCCACGTGGCCGGTGAAGTGGACGTCCGTGAGGGCCAGCCGGCCGACGAGCTCCTGAAGGCCGGCATGATAACGCTCCATGCCCCGGTAGTCCCCGGCCAGGATGAGCTGGGAGTTCGGGTTGAAATATCTCTTGTAGAAATAAAAGGTCTTGATGACGTCCTCGAACTTCTTGTGGGGCGCGACCCGCCCCACGAAGAGAAGCGTCGTCTTGCCGTTGGCATAGATATCGCGAAAGATGGGGTCGCCCGGGATCTCGAACTTGGCGAGGTCCATGAGGATGGGCATGACCCCCGTCGGGGCATACCCGGAGCGCTCGAGTTCCCGCCGGTTGAACTCGGAGTCCCCGAGGGCCAGGTCGACCTTGCCCGCGAAGAGGCGGATCTCCAGACGGCCCTTGTAACATTCCCGGGTCAGGACCTTGTGGGTGTCCAGGAAGAACTCGTAGGGCGTGATGTTGTGGTAGATCATGATCTTCCGGTCCGGGATGCGCAGGAACATCTTGGAGACGGGCGATCCGATCGAAAAGTGGAAGATGACGACGTTCCCGGGGGAACTGAACTTCCTGTATTCCCGGTAATCGTGGACGAGCCCGGCGAGGCGGGGGTCGTAGAGCCAGATGAAGATTTCCGACCCGTACCCCCTGGCCCGGAGGGCTTTCCGGATCTCGAGCATCTCGTCGGAGATGGCGTCCCCGTGGGTCAGCGACGTGGCGAACTGATGGACGTCCACGGACTCACGTCCCTTCCAACCGGCGGATGAGGGCCAGGTACTTGTTCTCGATGTTTTCCCAGGTGTAGTGGGCATCATAATACTTCCGGCCGTTCCCGCCCACGGCCCGGCACAGCGTTTCCGAGCCCAGAAGGAGCTCCAGGCATTCCCTGAACTCGTCGTAGTTATCGTAGAGCAGCCCGCCGTTCGACCGCAGGCACTGGCCCTTGAGGACCTCGCAGCGGGCGTTCGCCAGGACGGGTTTCCTCATCGCCCAGGCCTCGAGGGTGACCATGGACAGGCTCTCATGAAAAGACGGCATGACAAGAAGGCGCGTCCCCTCCAGGGCGTCGAACTTGTCTTCCTCGGGCAGAAAGCCGAGGGGAACGAGGTCGGGGTGGGAAGGGATCTTAAGGACGGTCGTCCCGATGAGGACGAGCTTGACCGGGGAACCGGTTTCCGTCTTGAATCTCAGAAAGTGTTCGAAAAGCTGGTGACAACCCTTATTCTCATCGATCCTTCCGATGTAAAGGATGTAGTCCCCATCGATCCCATGCCTGCCGCGGAATCGTTCTCCGGAAGAAAAGGGGGGGACCTCGGTCCCGACGCCGACGACGTCCCCCGGGATGTGGCCGTTCCGGGAGAGGCCCTCGATCATCCGTCTCTCCTCGACCGAGTTGTAGACGAACGCCCGGGGCATGTTGAACAGGTCCTTGAAGATCTTGAGATGGATGACCGCGTCGCGCTCGGCGGTGGGGACCAGGATGCTCTTTTCCGGAACGGTCCGGACCCCGAAAAAGGAGTGATAATACCGGTAGCTGAAAAAGATGAAATGGTCGTAGTCGGCCGCGTGCCTCCGGACGTACCGGACAAGCGACGGGGCGCAAGGCCCCTCCTCCTCGATCCATCGGAGTTCGTCCTCCACCCGGTGTTCGTTCTCCAGGATGAACCGTTGGAGGCGTCCGAACCGCTCGGGACGGCGCGTCCTGGTGACGGAAAAGCGCCGCACGGGGACACCGTTGACGATCCCTTTTCTGCGAGGATAGTGGTTCTTCCAGGTGATGTAATCGAGGGCCCGCGTCGTCAGGACCTCAACATCGGAATATTTTCTCATATGCTCCGCGATCCAGCGGCAGTGGAGCTCGGCGCCGCCGTTGATCTCGGTGCCGTAGCGCTGGACGACGAAGGCCAACTTCATTCGACCACCCTCTTTTCGAGGGCCCTTTCCCTCTTTCCCAGCATCTCGAAGTCCTTCTCCATGATCCGCATCTTGCTCTTGAGGGCCTCATGCTCGATCCTGAGCTTGGTCAGCTCGATAACGAGGTTGTGCACCAGGACGTGGAGCAACTTCGTGTTCTCCTGGATCCGCATGTACACCTCCGGGTTAACCCGGACGATGAAACGGTGGAGCTGGTGCCTGACGAAAGGCAAAAAAGGGCGGGCCAGCCGGCGGATGACCCTCTTCGCCAGCCCCTTCCCTCCTCCGGTCGCGGCGAGGACGGCACCGGACGATCCCTCCCCGGTTGCGGCCGGGGCCCCGGCGGGAGCCTGAGGCCTCAGGGCGATTCGCCGTTTGATCTGGTCCATGATGTCGGCCACGTCGACGTTGTCGTGATCGATCCGGATCGGGGCTTCCTTCTGAGCGTCCGTCGCTATGTCATCCATGGCATTCTCCTTCATCGCCTCTGGCGGAACAAATGGTCCTCATAGACGCGCTGGACGTCCTGGGTGTCCGACAGGGGCTTGAGCCTCATCTGCTTGATCTCGCGAACTTCCTTGTCCGTGAAAAGGCCGTCTTTCTTTTTTGCGGCGAGCGCGTCCTCGATCGACCGGACGAGCGCGTCCCGTTCATCAGGCGTCAAACATCCAATCTCCAGGAACGTGTTCATTTCCGTCACCTCACGCGCGAAATCATTTCACCGGATATACCCCAGGGCCCTCAGCTGCTCCTCCACTATGGTGCTCTTCGCTTCGAGGAGATCGATGAAGCGGAGGAGGCGAAAATCCGTCCCCAGGGCTTTCCGGCAGGCGGACAAGGCCAGGGCGGCAGCGACGATGAAATAAACAACTGTTTTATCAGGCATTCAAGGGCCTTGAGAGGGACATTGTAATCGATTTACCGCTGCCGTTCAACTGCCGGGCGGCGCAAGGAGGTCCGGAATTCTTTTTGCCGCGCAATTATGATAAGCTGGGCGGCGGCGGCCGATCGACCGCCGTCAGGAGAACACATGACGCATATCCCGGAAGGGAGAAGGATCGGCGTCGTCGGCGGCGCCCGGGCGGACATCGCGTCCCTCGAGGCGGCCGGCCGGGTCGGCCGGCTCATCGCCGAGGCCGGGGCCGTCCTGGTCTGCGGCGGACTGGGCGGGGTCATGGAAGCCGCCGCCCGGGGCGCCAAGGCCGCCGGGGGATTGACGGTGGGGATCCTTCCCGGGTCTTCCCCTTCCGACGCGAACCCCTTCATCGACATACCGATCGCAACAGGGCTCGGATTCACGCGCAATTCGCTCGTGGCCATGAACGCCGACGCTCTCATCGCCATCGACGGGGAGTACGGGACCTTGAGCGAGATCGCCTACGGGATCATCCTCGGGAAGAAGGTCATCGGCCTCGGCACCTGGGACATCCGGGGCGTCCTTCCGGCCAAGTCGCCTGAGGAGGCCGTGAGCCTGGCGCTCCGATCGGCATCTCCTTCGGGGGGCGCGAAAGATGGAAAGAACAGCCGGTAACCAAACGCCCTCAACGGCAAAAGCCTCCCTCGCCAACTACAGGGTGACGCTCTGCTATGACGGCACGGACTTTAAAGGCTGGCAGCGACAGCCCCGTGAGCGGACCGTCCAGGGCACGATCGAGGACACGCTCTTCAAGATCACGAAGCAGCCCATCGTCGTCCACGGGGCGGGCAGGACGGACGCCGGCGTCCACGCCGAGGGACAGGTCGCGAACTTCAGGGCCGTGATCCGCCTCGGGATGGATGACCTGTTCCGCGCCCTGAACGCCCTCCTCCCGGACGATCTGAAGGTCCTCTCCCTCCGGAAGGTCCCCGCCGATTTCCATGCCCGGAAGTCAGCCCGGTCCAAGACCTACCGGTACAGGATCCTCCAGGCGCCGCGGGTCAGTCCTTTCCTCGTCCGCTACGTTCTTCACTGGCCCCATCGCCTTGATGTCCGGGCCATGAAAAAAGCCGCCGCCCTCTTTGTGAGGGAGGCGGATTTCTCGGCCTTTTCGTCGAACCGGGAACTCCATCCGGTGCGGAAAGTCGTCCTCTCCGACCTCCGGAAGAAGGGGGACGAGATCGTTTTCACGATCCGGGCCGGCGGGTTCCTCCGCTACATGGTGAGGGCGATCGTCGGGACCTTGCTCGAGGTCGGCCGCGGGAAGGTTCCGCCGGAAACGATCGAGGAGCTCTTCCGGGAAAAGTCTCGTTCGCTCCGCAGCCCGACGGCCCCCGCCAGAGGGCTCTGCCTGGTCAAGATCGACTACCCCCCAAGGGCCAAGCCCATGACGCAAGCGTCTTCGACCGGATTGCTGTAATAGCCCTTCCTCGTGCCGAGGACCTTGAAACCGAGCTTCCGATAGAGGGAAACGGCCGGCGTGTTCGACGGCCGCACCTCCATTGTGACGAACGTCGCGCCCTTCCCGCGGACCTCTTTCAGGATGACCGTCAGGACGGCCTCGCCGATCCCCAGCCCACGGAAATCCGGGTGGAGGGCGATGTTGTTGATCTGGACCTCGTCCCGGATGTGCCAATAAATGATGTAACCGGCCACCCTCTGGTCGGGCTCATGGACGATCACCACGGGAAAGGAAATGCCCTTGTTCTGGACCTCCCCGCGGAAGGTCGCGTCGCTCCATGGATTGTTGAAGGACAGCCCCTCGATGACATGGACGGCGGGGATGTCCGTCTCCTTCATCCGCCTCAGATGGAAGGCGGCTTTTTCGGGATTCTCCGGCCTAATGTTTCTCCTCCGCCTGGGACCTCCGGAAATAAATGGGCTCGAGCCTGCCCGCGGGCACCCCCCTCTCCTGCTTCAATTCCTCAAGTCCAAGGACCCCGACCTCGTGGGCGATGAACGCGGTCCTCGATGGGAACCTTCCCCTATCCATGATGTAAGGCATGAGGCGGTCCCGCCAGACGGAAAGGCCGCTCCCGATGAAGTGGATGACCCGGCGGGAAGGAAGGCGGGCGAAGAGATCGTCGGGGGCATAAGCGCCTTGGGGGATGATCTCCACAAGCCTTCCTCTTAAAGATTCGAAGAGGGCGGAATAGACCTCCCCTTTTTTCGCGTCCAGGATGGGACAGATGAGCCGGACCTGGGGGTGGACGAGTTTCAAGGCCAGCGCCCTGAGCGTCGAAACGGCGGCGACAGGCTTTCCCGAAGCGAAGGCTAGGGACTTGACCGTGCTCAGGCCGATCCGGATGCCCGTGAACGAGCCCGGACCGGCCGCGACGGCGAAGCCCCCGACAGATTTGATGTCGAGGTCCGCGGCCCGGAGAAGATGATCGATGGCCCGGAGGAGTCTCGCGGAATGGGTTGCGGGGGACTCGCAGGTGACCTCCCCCATGAGCCGGGCGTCCTCGAGAAGGGCCGCCGAGCCGCAGGGAGTGGTGGTATCGACCGCGAGGATCCGCATGGGACGCGACCGGCTCCCCGTCAGAGCTTCGCGGCCACCGCCCGGCCGATGTCCAGCGTCGTCGACGAACCCTTCATGTCGTAGGTCCTGACCTTCCCCTCCTTGATGACCCCGGCCACGGCCTCTTCCAGGACCCGGGCCTTGCCCTTCTCCCCGAGCCAGTCGAGCATCATCTTGGCCGCGAGGATTGTGGCCGTGGGGTTGACCTTGTATTTTCCCGCATACTTGGGGGCGGATCCGTGCGTGGGCTCGAAGACGGCGTGCTTGGTGCCGATGTTTCCGCTGCAGGCGAAGCCCAACCCCCCGACGAGCTGGGCCGCCAGGTCGGAAATGATATCACCGAACAGGTTCTCGGCGACGAGGACGTCGTAATCCTGGGGGTTCTTCACCAGCCACATGCAGATGGCGTCCACATTGGTCTCATAGAACGGGATCTCCGGGTACTCCTTCGCGATCTCCCTGGCGATCCCCAGCATGAGACCTCCCGTTTCACGGAGGACATTGGGTTTCTCGACGATGGTCACAGACCGGCGCTTGTTCGCCCTGGCGTATTCAAAAGCCGCCCGGACGATGCGCGAACAGCCCTTCCGGGTCATGATCCGGGTGGAAACGGCGATGTCGTCCGCGGGAGTGTCCTTGAACGGCTTCATCTTGGGGTGGGTCAGGAGGGCGTCACGGACGATGGACGGCAGAGGATGGAATTCCACTCCGGCGTACATGCCCTCCGTGTTCTCCCGGAAGATGACCAAGTCGATGTCGTCCTTGTAGTTGAGAGGGTTCCCGGCATAAGCCTTGCAAGGGCGGAGGTTGGTGTAAAGGTCGAACTCCTGGCGCAGACGGACGATGGGGCTGAAATAGGACAAGCCCTTGCCCTGAAGGGCCGGGGCCAGCTCTTGGGCGGCGTCTCCTTTGGGCTTTGATGTGATGGCGCCGAACAGACAGGCGTCCGTCTCCTTGAGCAGCTTGACCGTGCGGTCGGGGAGGGCGTTTCCCTCGGCGCACCAGAACTCCCAGCCGATATCGCCGTAGATATATTCCGCGTTGAGGGCCATCCTGTCGAGGACGACCATCGTCGCTTCGATGACGTCCTTCCCGACGCCGTCTCCCGGCAGGACCGCGATCCTGTATTTAGGCATTCTCTCCTCCCGATATCGAAATCATCCTCCATTAATATACATGCCCCGTAAAAATTATCAACCCGGACCCGCTAAAAATTGCGTCCTATCGGCAATTTCGGAGACCCGTAAAAAAAGGTTCTTCTCCGAAATTCGGGGGCCGACGCAAAGCGTGGCGATGAAGGTCGCCCTGAAGCCCCCCGTTCGATGAAAGCTATCACTACGTCGACGCGGCCAAGACTCTGTTCATATTTCTTGCCACCCCCTATCCCCTCCGATAATTGTACAGACCGGGGAGATGGGTAACAGGTGTTCGGAGACATAGGTAACATCTTTATTCGTTGGTTACAAGGTCCTTAAGTCGATCTCTTTGATTACTCGGCTGCAAAAAATGATCTTGAGCTGG
>Ga0315291_10007221_pt1 | contig 13767 bp, 12 predicted proteins | sample YL17G12_20_MG_FD_203070 | JGI IMG/M metagenome (GOLD analysis project Ga0315291, IMG submission 203070) | Sediment microbial communities from Yellowstone Lake, YNP, Wyoming, USA - YL17G12_20 | ecosystem: Environmental > Aquatic > Freshwater > Lake > Sediment | place: USA: Wyoming | collected...
GCCGGAACCAAGGACTGACTCGCCCAAAAAACCGTGTTCTCTGGCCTGCTTTAGAGCGATCTTCACATGTTTTACGGCAAGGGGATATTCCGTCCGGACATAGATAAAGCCTGCCGAAGCACCAATGGCATAGGCTCCAATGATCATCCCTTCTATGACGCTGTGAGGATTACCTTCCAGCACACTTCGGTCCATGAATGCACCCGGATCTCCTTCGTCTGCGTTGCAAATCACATACTTCGTGTTGGAAATAGTGCTGCGACAGCTCTCCCATTTTTTCCCTGTGGGGAAGCCCGCTCCTCCCCTTCCTCTTAAGCCAGATGCTTTGATTTCAGCGATGACCTCCTCGGATGTCATATCACGCAGTACCTTCACCAGGGCTTGATAACCATTGAGGGCTATGTAGTCCTTGATATCGGTCGGGTCTATCAATCCGTTGTTCCCCAGAACGATACGCTTTTGTTGATTATAAAAGGGAATATCTTTTTCACGAACGATTCTTTTCTTTGTCTTGAGATCACGATAGAGAAGCGTTTCAACGATATTCTTATTTACTATTGTTTCTGAAACTATTATCGCAACATCCTTGATTTTGGTCTTTTCATAGAAAATGCCTTCAGGGTGGATGACAACGATTGGTCCTCTCTCACAGAAACCATGACATCCTGTGATCCGGATGTCAACCGATTCCTCTATGCCCTGCTTTCTGACCTCTTCTCTGAAGACCCCGACAAGCACATCGGCTCCCTGCGTATGACAACCGGTTCCACCGCAGACCGTTATACAAGGTTTATTTGCACTTCTGGCCTGCAAAACCTCGGCTCTAATCTCTTCTAAGTGTTTAGCATTGATTTGATTTTTCATGTGACAGCATCGCTCTCTCTTTCATTCTCCGATCTATATTTTTGAATGAGTTCCTCAACTTTCTTTATTCTCATCTGCCCGTGGTAATCTGCGTCAAATACAACAATAGGACCTAGGGCGCAGGCTCCAAGGCAATTCACCGTTTCCAATGTAAATAGTTTGTCGTCAGTAGTCTCGCCCGGTTCTATGTGAAGCCATCTCCTGAATTCATCCAGGATGTTCTGCGAACCTCTTACATGGCAGGCGGTTCCCATACAAACCTTGATCGTGCATTTTCCCGGTTCGACAAACTTGAACTGGGAATAGAATGAAGCTACCCCGAAGATCTGATTCTCGGATATCCTCAAAAACCGGGACATCTGTTTGATAGCTTCCTCAGGAATAAATCCGAACTTTTCTTGAACCCTCTGGAGAAGCGGAATCAAATCTCCCTCTTCACCCTGGAATTCAGTTAATATCTCTATATACTCTTTATCCAACACAGAACTTCCTCTATCTCAGATTCAAACTGGTTAATTTTCATCATCCCTTTTCCTCTTTTTGTGCCAGGAAGACACAATCGGTAAGATTCACCTCTCCTCTCACGTAATCCTCGGCAAAAGCCATACAGGTAGGTGCTCCGCAGTAGCCGCAATCTATCTGGCGCAGTTTCTTATATACCCTTTCCTTCTCTTTCATTCTCTTAATAGATGTTTCCAGATCAGTGTCGAAGTATTTAGTGGGACGAGGCAAAATCGGGTTTTCGATAAAATAATATCCCTTTTTCAAATTCTCTTCGATCTCCTCATCATTGGTCTCTATGCGATGCTCATACTTTGCCCTTTGTTTGATACTGTTTGTCCGAGCAACATACGGGCTCTCCACGTTAAATTTCCCACCAATACAACCCAACATACAGGCCAGAGCTTCCACGAAATCGATATTCCGTAGCTTTGAATTCTCAATATCATCCAATATCTTCATCACGTTATCCAGGCCGGAGACAGCCAGCCAATTCTCCATCTCCACTGCCCGGGTTATACCTCCAAGTGTAGCCCAACCTGCATTAAACGAGAAATCCTTTGACACATCTTTTTCAGCAAATTCCTCCTTAATAGCCACAATCTGAGGGAGTAGCACAGAATATACATCTTTTATAGAGTACACCCCGTCAAACCAGGACCTGGCTTTTTCCGCCGGCTGTTTGATTGAAACGATCTTCGCCGGACAGGGAGCTATGTAAATTATGCCAATATCCTCTGCTTTCAGCCCTAACTTGTCCGGGAAACTCAGCCTGATTTCCTTGGCGGTTACCTCCCTGGGAACATCCAGCGGCACCACCAGTTCCACCAGATCTGGATATTTGACCTGGATTAATCTAAGCATAGAAGGACAGTGAGAGGATATCAGGGGAAGCCGACCACGATATTTCTTCATATATTTAACTAATGTCCTGGCTAAAGCTGCAGAAGAGGCACCGGCATCTACGACCTCGTCGAAACCAAGCCTTTTAAGAGCCTGATGAACGATATAAGGATGAATGTTCGATTCGAATTGAGAATAGAGCACCGGGGAAGGCACTACAACTTTATATTTGAAATGAGAGAGTTCAGCCACCGGATCAGTGATCGGAACAATAGCTCCGGACGGGCATACAGATATGCAGGTACCGCAATCGACACAGAGCTCTTCGGAAAGAATAGCTTTGCCACCTCTTATCCTGATGGCCTGAGTGGGACAGTGACGCATACAGGTCATATGTCCTCGACACTTATCCAGATCTACTTTATGAGCATGATAATATTGCGTCAACTTGTTTCCACTCTCCGCTTAAAAAGAGCTTTTAGATGAAAAACTTGATTTGCAGTATAGTTCCTTTTCCAACCTCGCTTTTGATCAGCAGCTCATCCGAGTTTTTCTTTATATTTGAAAGTCCCATTCCGGAGCCAAAACCCATAGCTCTCATCTCTTCAGTGGCAGTAGTATACCCTTCCTGCATAGCCAATTCAACATCCTGGATACCCTTGCCCTCATCTTCAATCATAACCTCAATTTGCCGGGGAGTAACTGATAGATTAACTTTTGCTTTTCTTGCATGCATAACCACATTCATCTCCCCTTCGTAGGTAGAGATAGCAACTCTTCGAACCAGTTTGGGATCTAATCCTATTTTTTTCAGGATAGATTTGACCTCAGTGGAGACCAATCCTGCATTCGCAAAATCGTTTCCCTGAATGAAAAATTCATGGCTCAGCAGCATCTCTTCAGTCTTTTGTCCAATTGAGCTTATTTTTAACCCCAGGCGTTTTCCTTTCCTGACTGAATCTATCCTTATACAAGCATCGTACATATCCAACTCTGTGGAGAGTAAAATCAGATGGTTATCTCTGGCAAACTTTTCCGCTCCATCCTTAGGTTTCTTACCCCGGATGAAAACGACCCCTTTAAATTCTGCCATGTGTGCCGAGATCACCGCCTGCTGGGTTGCCAGTCCGGTAAGGAGAATAGAATTAGATTTGCCAAAAGCTAAAACGTCACTCATCAGATCAGAAGCATATATGTACTCAACTCTGGTATCGAGTCTATCCTCTCCTTCGATTACAGAAGCCTCTAACGCCTCTTTTATCATCTTTATCTCCACAGTAGTTGCCTTATTTCTTTTACTTATGCAAATTGCTCAGCGACTTTAACCATTCAAGATCAAAGTGTGAATTAATCTAAGCTAACTATTTGGCACCCAGGCCCATACCGTAAAGCTTTCCCACCAGTTCAAAGGTAGGGAGTTCAGTGGACAGGATGGCGACATTATATCTGCTGGCAAGATCGATCGTCTCCTGTGGAACTGCTTTTCCGCTGGTGATTACGATTGCAGACACATCCACCAGATTGGCTGCGGGCACGATACTCTTATGAGTCTGAACTGTCAGCCAGAGATTACTGGATTTAGCATTAGCCATTACATCGCTTAACATATCTGAGACGAAAACACCCTCTACCTTCCGGTGTTCGAACTTACTTAAGGGCTTGAGTCCGATCTTTTCTATTAAGTCTTCAGTGGTCATTAAAACTCTCCTGCTTTTTGGAATGAATTTATAGTATAATCAAAATAGAGGTTTTCTATCCTCGGGTGGTTCAAGCGAAAGCATACCCACGTCGTGAATGAAATCGCCTTTACAGCGTGAAAGGTCCTCGATCAGGTTAAATGGAACGATTTTAATTCTCGAGCGGATTATATCCCTCCCCTGGTTGAAATAGTCGGTGAGTATATCCAGCTTATATTCTGGAATCGGTTTTTCCTTTGCCTTTGGAAGAAAACCGAATGCCACCATAACCCAGGTTTTTTCTGCTTCAAATTTCTTCCTCATAATTTCCACTTCACAATCCGGTAAACATCCGGTGCAGTGCAAAAGTCCCATAAGGTCATTGAATTTTTCCAGGTGCCTGCACCTGGTGCACTCCAGGTCAAATCTGAATGACTGCGCATTTTCCACCCTGCTCCAGTAACAGTCACCTTCGCGATATTTGTCCCCCAGAATGGGAATATCTTCCACAGAGAAATAAGTTCTTAGTCCACTGCAATGAAAACATTTCTCGAAAACTACAAAGCCAAACTGGATATTTGTCATTTTCCACTGGTGCTGGCATTCAGACATTTTCATCTGCTCCCTGTTCTAAGGTTTTATGCGAAAGACACCTTTACTATATGGCAGCTTATTTTCCGCCTGCATCTTTTACTATTGTCTGATTTTTGTTTTCATTAGCATCTACTTTTCGAAGATAAATAATAATGCTCCCGCTTTAAAAAGTCAAGTCTAGATGACTTAAAAAGAAGAAATTTATACAAAATTCCTTAATTTACCATAGGCTGGAGCATAGACCAAAAAGCATATTATAAGCTTTTAAAAATCAGTTAAGACTGATATGCGATAAGTTTTTTAATGATAAGCCCTTAGCCCAGGATGGGTCTTTTATAGGATTGGTTGATTTTAAATATTAATGCTCGACAGGAGCGTTGATCGATAAAAGCTTTACTACTTGTAGAGACGTTACGTTTTTCGAAGTACCTGACCTTTGTGTCGGGCGGAGTTGTTAGGATAAGGACAGTTTATATTTATGGACTTTAGATAATCGGGAAACCAATAATTTTAAAATAATGTTGCCTTCCTAAATAGAATTACTATAATATAATTAGAATTTAATGAATAACTGATATTTCTAACAAACACAAATTTCAAATGGATTTAGTAGAGAGATGTCCGAGTTGGTCTAAGGAGGACGCCTGGAGAGCGTGTAGTCCATAAAATGGACTCCCGGGTTCGAATCCCAGACTCTCCGTTTTAAATCATTGCACCCCAATGGTACTGCGAGTGCAATCCAACCGCATCAAGTATCCCAGCTAGAAAAGATTATTAACACTCTCTCGATTCCAGAAAGAGTGGCTGAGGAACACGGATTCAGAATCTATTTAACAGATCAAAGGTTCTTAAAACACGCGCACTGTGCTTAGATTATTTCCTCTTTTTGTAATTCCTAACTTACTTATTGTAAGCTCAACACACTGGCGGAGGACCTCCTTTGAATAAGTAATTTATCAAATAGACTACATCAGAAACTGTTACCTTCCCATCTCCATTAGCATCTCCACAGGTGAGATAGGGGGCAGGCGGGCATAGAGGAGCAGGACCACCCTTGAACAGATAATTGATAAGATAAACCACATCCGAAACCGTGACCTTAACATCAGCGTTCGCATCGCCACAGAGGTAAGGCGGTGTGCAGGAATAGACATAGGCTCGCCCAGCAGCAGTGCCTCCCGCATCATGAAAGGGTGCTCCCACGATCAGTTCAGCGTATCCATCATTGTTTACATCACCTGCTCCGGAAACCGAAGCTCCGAACGCGTTGCCTGCTGCCTCTCCGGTGAAAGTGTAGAGAAGAGCTGCGGTGAGACCGGAATAGACATAGGCTCGACCAGCTTCAGTGCCTCCGGCACCGTTATAGGGTGCTCCCACGATCAGGTCAGCATATCCATCATTGTTTACATCACCTGCTCCGGAAACCGAAGTTCCGAACAAGTCGCCCGCAGCCTCTCCGGTGAAAGTGTAGAGAAGGGCTCCGGTCTGACCGGAATAGACATAGGCTCGACCGGCTTCAGCACCTCCCGCATCATTATACCATGCTCCCACGATCAGGTCAGCATACCCATCATTGTTTACATCAACCGCTCCGGAAACCGAACCTCCGAAGTCGTCGTACGCAGCCTCTCCGGTGAAAGTGTAGAGAAGAGCTCCGGTCTGACCGGAATAGACATAGGCTCGCCCAGCATCAGTGCCTCCCGCATCATTACCGGGTGCTCCCACGATCAAGTCAGCGTATCCATCATTGTTCACATCACCTGCTCCTGAAACAGAATATCCGAACTGGTTGCCTGCAGCCTCTCCGGTGAAAGTGTAAAGAAGAGCTCTGGTATGACCTGAATAGACATAGGCTCGTCCGGCAGAGGTGCCTCCGGCACCGTTATAGGGTGCTCCCACGATCAGGTCAGCATATCCATCATTGTTTACATCACCTGCTCCGGAAACAGAATACCCGAACAAGTCGCCTTCAGCCTCTCCGGTGAAAGCGTGGAACTCCTCATAAGAACAGAGCTCCTGAGAAGAGAAGACATAGGCTCGCCCGACAAAAGGGCCTCCCGCATTATTAAGGGGTGCTCCCACGATCAGGTCAGCATATCCATCATTGTTCACATCACCTGCTCCGGAAACCGAAATTCCGAAGTTGTCGTCCGCAGCCTCTCCGGTGAAAGTGTAGAGAAGGGCTCCGGTCTGACCGGAATAAACATAGGCTCGCCCGGCAGCAAAACCTCCCGCATTATTATACAATGCTCCCACGATCAGGTCAGCATATCCATCATTGTTTACATCACCTGCTCCGGAAACCGAAATTCCGAAGTTGTCGTACGCAGCCGCTCCGGTGAAAGTGTAGAGAAGGGCTCCGGTCTGACCGGAATAGACATAGGCTCGCCCAGCATAAGTGCCTCCCGCATCATTATATATTGCTCCCACGATCAGGTCAGCATATCCATCATTGTTTACATCACCTGCCCCGGAAACCGAAAATCCGAAGTAGTCGTACGTAGCCGCTCCGGTGAAAGTGTAAAGAAGACCTCCAGTCTGACCGGAATAGACATAGGCTCGCCCGGCATCAGTGCCTCCCGCATCATTATAGTCTGCTCCCACGATCAGGTCATCATATCCATCGTTGTTCACATCACCTGCTCCGGAAACCGAACGTCCGAACCGGTCACCCGCAGCCGTTCCGGTGAAACGGTAGAGAAGGGTTCCGGTCTGACCGGAATAGACATCGGCTCGCCCAGCATTGGTGCCTCCCGCATCATTATAGTATGCTCCCACGATCAGGTCAGCATAGCCATCGTTGTTTACATCACCTGCCCCGGAAACCGAAGCTCCGAACCGGTCGTCCACAGCCGCTCCGGTGAAAGTGTAGAGAAGAGCTCCGGTCTGACCGGAATAGACATAGGCTCGACCAGCAGCATCGCCTCCGGCACCATTAAAGGGTGCTCCCACGATCAGGTCAGCATATCCATCATTGTTCACATCACCTGCTCCGGAAACCGAATAGCCGAACTCGTCGTACGCAGCCTCTCCGGTGAAAGTGTAGAGAAGTCCTCCGGTCTGACCGGAATAGACATAGGCTCGACCAGCATCTATACCTCCCGCATTATTATAGTGTGCTCCCACGATCAGGTCAGCATATCCATCATTGTTTACATCACCTGCTCCAGAAACCGACCATCCGAGCTCGTCCCACGCAGCCGCTCCGGTGAAAGTGTAAAGCTCCCCGTGGGTGATTTCAGCCCACACCGGTGAAGCTGTGCCAAGCCACAAGGCAAAAACCGCTATTGCCAGCACCCAGACAGGCTTCAGACAAACAGCGCCAAAAGAACTCTCATCTTTTGGGATCTTCATAATACCTCCTTGGTTTTGAATATTTTTGATTAAAAGATAAAATTTGAATATTTATCAGGGTTAGCAATATAGTACTTCCTCCGCGCAGCAAGGTTGCTGAAAAACTCCCGCCAGATGGAAGCATCCCCCTCCTTAATTGATGGAACGCAACGAGGCTTCCTCGTTAATTTAGTGATAATTTCTTCTTATGTCAAGGAAATTTTAACCTGAGAAAGTTAATCTTTAAAGTCCTCATGCAACAATGTTAGAACCTGTTTATTAAGCCAAATGGCTAAAATATACCCCCTCTTTCTCAAGTGGGATGCAGCAGAAAAGTTCTAAAGTTGTCCCAGACTCCCCGTCATTACCAAATAGGAACAGCAATATCGTAAACATACTACAAAACAGTAACCCCGCCTTGCCCACAAGGTGAGGTATTTTTTTAGTAGAGACGCATCGCTATGCGTCTCTACTAAAACATGGAAACCTGAAGATTTCCGCTACAAAATATTTTCGTCGGGCTTAAAACCCGACGCTACTTTTTCTTTCTTAAACTTTTGAACTCTTTATCCCTTTAACTTTTGTCCGCCTCTGGCGGATTGAACCTCTCTTTTATCCTTCTACTTTTTCGATAACCCCTCCCCCAATAACCTCCTCCCCTTCATAGAAAACTGCTGACTGACCTGGAGTGATTGCCCTTTCAGGCTTTTCAAATTCGACTTTGACTCTTTCCGGAGTGCAAGAGCTTGCTCTTGCATTTCTTTCATAAGCATCATCAAGCTGATGCACTCCTGTATCTTGCCATCTCTTCACATCTTCGGGAAATAGAGAAATAGTAGCTTTTGCAGGAGAATGCAGGTATCTGATTTTAACTGAACAGTTCAATTTTTCTTTGAACTCAGGGATGGAAATCCAATTCAATTGAGACACAATAAAAGTAGTCTTAAAAAGATCTTTGTTTTCTCCTACATAAATCGCATTTTCATCCGGGTCGATTTTAACAACATACAAAGGCTTTCCAAAAGCAATGTTCAAACCTCTTCTCTGCCCGATGGTATAAAAAGGAATCCCTTTATGCTCGCCAATTTTTTTCTTCTTTAGATCATAAATAGGTCCAGGCTTTATTTGATCAGAATATTTTTGTGAAGTTACATCGTTCCATTCTTTTAAAAAACGTTGGTAATCATCATCCGGCACAAAGCAGATCTCCTGGCTTTCTTCTTTGAAAGCAGTTTTCAGATTATATTTCTTCGCTTGTTCCCTGACTTCTTTTTTAGTCAGCTCCCCTAAGGGGAAAATCGTTTTAGATAGATTCTTCTGAGATAACCCCCACAAGGCATAAGACTGGTCCTTATGAGGATCGACACCTTTTAGAAGTAAAAACCTTTTCTCATCTCCTGAGTATTTTATCCGGGCATAATGACCAGTAGCCAGAAACTCTGCTCCAAGTTCCTTAGCTTTACCCCACAGCAGTTTCCATTTTATCTCAGTATTACAAACTATACAGGGATTTGGAGTTCTCCCTTTTTTATATTCATCTACGAAATTCGAGATAACTTTCTCTTTGAATTTATCTTTGAAATCTAAGATATAATGAGGGATTCCAAGTTTCTGACAGACATTCCGGGCATCATTCACCGCCTCAAGTGAACAGCACCTGCCATCTCTATATAAATCTCCTCCGACATCCGAGTAATCCCAGAGCTTAAGGGTAATCCCGATTACTTCAAATCCTTTTTCTTTTCCTAAGGATCCAGATTCGGATAAAAGAAAAGCCGCCAGTGATGAGTCGACCCCGCCAGACATCGCCACCACCACTGACGGCTTTGAAACTTTACTCATTTTTATTCCCTACGGGTCGTATCCGCTTTAGGCGGATTATCGACACTACGAGTCGGAATGTTTTATTGACTTTCTGTTTTTATAATCTTCTATAGCTTTATGTAAAGCATCAGCCGCTAAATTAGAACAGTGCATCTTGTTAACCGGAAGCCCATCCAGCGCCTCTGCTACTGTCTGCTTGGAGATTTTCTCTGCCTCCTCCAAGGTTTTATTCTTAACCAGCTCCGTGATCATACTTGACGTAGCAATAGCAGCCCCGCATCCAAAGGTTTTAAACTTGGCATCCACAACCCGATTATCTTTTACCTTAATATAAAGTTTCATAATATCGCCACATACCGGGTTACCAATTTCTCCTACTCCATCCGGATTTTCAATTTCGCCCACGTTTCTTGGGTTTTGAAAATGCTCCATAACTTTTGCACTATATGGCATATTTAACCTCTTTATATTTAATTAGTAACATCATTATTCTAAAGTAATATGTTAAGCTTTTTCTTTCTGATAAATGGGTGACATGGCTCTCAATCTTGAAATAATCTCTGGTAGGATTTCAACCACATAATCTACGTCATCAATAGTATTACTCCTTCCAAAACTAAAACGAAGAGAGCTCTGAGCTAAATCCGGAGCAACTCCCATAGCAGAGAGAACATGAGATGGTTCCAGGGAACCTGAAGTGCAGGCTGAACCTGAGGCAACCGCTATCCCCTTTAAATCCAGACTCAAAATGATCGACTCCCCTTCTACTCCCTTAAAGGAAAGGTTTAAAGTATTCGGGATTCTAAGCTCAGGATGACCATTAAGATAAACATCCGAAATTTGCTCTTTTATCTTCTCAAAAAATCTCTCGGAAAGATTTTTCAATCTTTTATCTTCTTTCTCCATATCTCTATTTGCAATCTCAAGTGCCTTAGTCAGGCCCACGATTCCAGCTATATTCTCAGTTCCAGCTCTTCTGGCTTTTTCGTGATGACCTCCGTGTGCCAGAGGAGTTAACCTTACTCCTCTTCGGATATAGAGAGCTCCCACTCCCTTAGGACCGTAAAATTTATGAGCGGAAAGTGAAAGTAAATCTACACCCAATCTATTTACATCGATCTTTATTTTACCTGTAGATTGAACTGCATCCGTATGAAAATAAACTCCATTTTCTTTAGCAATTTTAGAGAGCTCTTCGATCGGCTCAATTGTTCCCACCTCATTATTAGCGTGCATTATGCTAATCAATATCGTTTCCTTTTTAATATTCTTTTTTAGCTCATCTGGATCAACTAAACCATATCTATCTGCAGGCAGATACGTTATCTCGAACCCCTCTCTTTCTAAAAACTTACAACTCTCTAAAACCGCATGATGCTCAATCTGAGAGGTTATGATATGATTCCCTTTCTTCCGGTTAGCCCAGGCAACCCCTTTGACAGCTAAATTATCCGATTCAGTCCCTCCACTGGTAAAATATACCTCTAAAGGGTCTACGTTTAACAACTTTGCTACCTTCTCTCTGGATTCTTCTAAAGCTACTTTAGCCTCTCTGCCAAAACTATGGATGCTGGAGGAATTCCCAAAAACTTCTTTATAAAAAGGAAGCATCGCCTCAAGCACTTCCGGATGAACCGGGGTGGTAGCATTATGGTCTAAATAGATTTTTCTATCCATCTTTTTCGACTCCTTTTGAAATTAATATTTATCTTTTCTTTTTTCAGGTCTTTTAAAGTTATGCTGGAAAGCATCTCATCGATTTTGTCTTCAAGCCCTTTCCATAAAACTCTGGTTATGCAGGTGGAAGGACCGGTGCAGCTTTTCTCCCTCAAGCTCGGGTTATCACAGTAGGAAATAGAAAAAGGTCCATCTAAGGCATTAATAACCTGGCTTACTGTGATCTTATCTTCATCTAAGGCTAAAATATACCCGCCCTTAGCTCCCCGTACACTTTCCACTATGCCTGCCTTCTTTAGCTTATTGAAGATCTGCTCCAGATAGTCAATAGACATCTTCTGCCTTTTGGAGAGACTCCTCAAATTTACCGGACCCTCTCTCGTAAGGGTGGAGAGATCCAGAAGCGCCCTTAAACCGTATCTCCCGCGGGTTGATATATTCATAAGCTTCCTCTTAACCTATCATCTTTTTATAATATACGTAATTCCTACTAATATTGTCAAGATTAATTTTAATTATTTTTACCACTCCTTCTTAAGGAGATGATTAGCGAGAGGTAGAGTATGTTGTCGCGACGTAGGGGCACGTTGTCCCGCCAACGGCGGGATGCCCCTACCTTAATTTTTATGTGGTCGTCGGGTCCCCTGACCCGACGTAAAGACTTGCCAGGTCAGGAGACCTGGCAAGCACTAAAAATAAAACCATCCTTTTCGTCAAGCCTAAAGCCCAATGCAATAGTTATTTCAATCTCCTTAAAAGCTCTTTTGTAGCTTTTTTCACATCTTCAGCCATAAATATTGCAGAGATAACAGCTATCCTTTTTGTGCCTGTGGAACTTACCTGGTTAAGATTACACAGATTGATCCCCCCCTATCGGAAAAACTCGTGTATGTAAGATTGTATTTACCCTATTATACCTTACTCTTCTATGACGATAAATAACATTGAGCTTAGAATTGCAAGATAGATTAAGATGAATCTAATAAAACAAGGAGGGGCAAAATGCCTAATAAGAAGAAACCCAAAGGCGAACCAATACTGATATTAACTGTTCCCTTGCAACTCGTGCTACCGTTAGATGGGTTAGGAAAAATAACAACTCTAGCTCGTCTGAGCAAAAAAAGAGTAACCGCAAAGGTGCGAGAAACCTTGCGCCAAATATTCAATAAAAAAAATGTTTCAGTTTCATGTGAGGCTTGGTGTAAGAAAGGAACATGGATAGGGTTTTGGTGGTTTGTGACAAATTCCAAAAGATGAATTTCTGGATTGTTTTAACTTCCTCATATTAGCGCGCCATCTCTTTTTTGTCGCATAGCTCAACCTGTATGGCTCTACTGGTAGGTTATAAAGGTTTACCGAAAATCACTTTTTCCCCCATTCCACTCCCGCATATTGCTTACTTATCGGAACCTTTTCATAGAGCTTATCATTGACATAGACTTCAGATACCAGATTGGGAAAATTGAGAGCTACAATATCGTTTTTGTAACCTACACTTGAAACTAAATAGGCTGTTTTCGAATAGCCAGGTCTTAAAGGTGCGTCTCCATACCCAATTACATAAGCAGAAGCATCTCCAAAAATTTGATTGGTCAATGTGTCAATAATGGTTGCTTTCACGACTAATTCATTAATGGCTCTATCAGATACGTTCTTAAATGTAATGTTTAGGTGTGGACAAAGGAGTTCACCTGTCCAATCCCAGTAGGAATTGATTGAAACAATTTGAAGCAGTTTTTTTGTATCGATTTCTTTTTCGATCCCGGTGATCGTCGTAGATGAGGGCACTGAGACTCCTGGGTTCAAATATTTTATTTCGTTAGGATGTTTGATATAATTGGAGATTGCATACAAAACTACTATTATTAAAACTCCTGTCAATATATGAATTCCTTTTATTCTTGTTTTAAACCCAAATTTGTCTGCTAAGTCTTCAGTGGATTTCTGAGTGGATTCAACTGGACTAGAGTTGGAGCTTTTATAGACAGGTCTCTCATCTGTTTCAATAGCGGATTTTGGAATTACATTCTTGGCACCGCAACTTTTGCACTCGGCAATTTCCCCGATTTTTAGATGTTCACAAACAATAAATTGCCCACAACTACTGCATTTGAATTTTAAGCTCATAGTATAACCCCCTTTTTATACAAAAATCTATATCATTATTTATGTCGACGTTTCATGCTCAAACTATAGAAATGGATCTGCCAATTTCTCTCTTTTAATTTGCGTCGGTTTGTGTAACAACTTTTATCACTGAAAGGCGACAAAATGTAGCCTTTTTTAGAGGCGCTCAAAGATATGCACATGGGAGGATTTCTTCTGATATGAAGCCCAATAGATTCTATCTATTTCTCTAATCTTTTCAAAAGCTCTTGCGTGGTTTTCCTCACATCTTCAGCCATAAATATTGCAGAGATAACAGCTATCCTTTTTGTGCCTGTGGATATAATTT
>Ga0315291_10007222_pt1 | contig 13766 bp, 8 predicted proteins | sample YL17G12_20_MG_FD_203070 | JGI IMG/M metagenome (GOLD analysis project Ga0315291, IMG submission 203070) | Sediment microbial communities from Yellowstone Lake, YNP, Wyoming, USA - YL17G12_20 | ecosystem: Environmental > Aquatic > Freshwater > Lake > Sediment | place: USA: Wyoming | collected...
ATCGTTCCTGCTAATATCAGCATTTGCCCACTACAACGCATAGGAGACATCACATCTCACCTGTTAATTTTATTAACCCTCCAAATACCATATCTCTAACACCACATCATAAACAACCTTATCATAGATTATAATCCTATGTGATCTAACAGCATCATCATCGGGGGTTAACTTCTGTGCTGAGAGCGGGTACCAAACCAAAGGATGAGTTTCGTTTTCACTCATATTTCTATACAAAAAAACATTATATGCTACTGTAGCAGTCTTAAAACTATCATCAGTATCATTTTTAAAAGCCCTTTTCGATATATTCGCTTGATCCTGGTCAGTTGATAATCCTTTAATTATATATTCGGCTAATAAACTAGGATAATCCTCACCAGGGGTGCATTGTTTAGCATCTAAACTAGCAAGAATACCATCACTCAACTTCTTCAGTTGACTGGTAGACTGACTTGAGGGGGTAGGATACACGTGAAGCCCTTGGATAAAAAAAAGAGCAACAGCTAATAAAATAACAACAGCAACAACTTCAAGTATGTAGACCTGGGCAGAGTCTTTCATAATTTAACCATTAGCTATTTTTATTTTCATACCACCTCGTTCAATCGTCAACATGCACACATTCCAATAATAACTATCACCTGAATCTGAATCAGAGAATGTAATGGCAAGACTTTTGGTAGTAGGTGTTACCAAGAGCCAAAATTTTTCATGGGAACCTGCCTCAACCATCAGACTATTAAGTTTACCGATATTTGATACACCATCAGACACAGTCACTTTAACATTTTCGATAATCTTATTAGAACCAACTACAGTATCATCTGGAGTATCATCAAAATAACCAACCATCGAAAAAATTATCATATACTGTTTACCTGGATTCACACCTTCTATATTAAACGTAACTTCTTGGTTTGTTGGTTTATCGTAACAGTATACAAAATCAGTTCCAATATTTGTCACCATAGTATTTGTGTTTCTACTACTTTTAACCTTCGAAATATCATCCCAAGAGTAATTTTTAGAACTTGATGCACCGACATATGCAATAGGTATTAAGGACATTCCACCTACCCCTGAGGAATTAACACTATAAGGATGAACAAAAATCCAATCGCAATATGAAACAGCATCAGAAAAAGTATTGCAAAGCCCGAAAAAACCATTTATAGAAGAACCTTCATCGTAAACAATGAACGCATCACCAACTGTGCTGCTATCAAGTGTAAAGTATGTGTAATCATATCTACAAATAAAAGATGTTGTATCGTTGGCAGTGTAAGTAAGTCGATTCCAACTGTTTTCACCCATAGGTACATTCTTGGAGTCTTTCACGTCGCCGTCTTTTAGTATAGCAAACTTCTTGTCAAAGATTCCGTTACCAGATGAAAGCATATATCCATTATTATAAGGGGGGTCAGTACCGTCATTTCCAACGAACATACTTGCCTCTCTATCAAGTTCTCCAATTGCTCTCACCTTGGCTTCAACAACATAGGGTGATGAAGAATAAAGCTGTAATGTTTTTGATCTCACTGCAGAAACTCCTGTTAAATTTAAACATCCATCAGCAACTGATATCCCAACACCGTTTGTTGGATAAGTAGTCCAGCTACTTGAATCCAAATCAGAACCTGTAAAATTATCAAAAAAAGTAAATGTATACTCACCGTTGTTACACCAATCAGGGAGAGATTCGGAATCATCACTCCCATAGTACATATAAAAATCAAAACCATTTTTAATATCAGTAGGGATTCCCAAATAATCAAATTTAACCCATACTCTTGATGCAGAGGTCTCCCGAGGATTCCATGTTTCTATCCAGTAAGGTAAAATTTTATTATGACTCCAATTAACAAATAGTAAATCTGATCCATCAGATTTAGCTAGATTGTAATCAAAGTTTGTTGGGTTCAACTGGACAAGCACTGGATAATCAGATAATATATTGCTAGTTGGGTTTGTCACTGATATTTTGGTTCTATATTTATAATTCGGTAAATCAACTATTTCTGTGCCTGTGTCTATGCTTGATGATAGCCAACTTGGATTAGTATTTGAACATTCATTAGAAACCTTATTGTAACCTGGTTCAGTGGGTACAAAATCCATACCAAAATCAAACTTATACAGGAAATCGTTTTTCAAACATTCAAATTTCAATTTGCCTGACCCACTATAGGCCGTACCTGAGATTCCTGAGCATAATTCCTCTATATTGTAGCTTGTACTGTTTTCTATGATTTGGCCATCAGTGGAATTAACATAAACTCTGGTACCACTTGCTTCAATGTAATATGGACGACCTAAACCATTGAGAGACGAGCTAGCAAGCTGGTAGGGGATATCTATAGTAGTTGAATAATTCGCATCTGGAAATTCTTGTTTCAATAAAACAGTTGATAGTAAACCATCAGCGACTTGATTCGCAATAATCTGAGCTTGAAGACCTGCTGCGACTTTCGCTCTAGAGTCAACAACAGCGTTAGTTGTTAAAATTGTAGAAACAACGACAACAGAAGTAATTGCGAAGGTTAACACATATGATATAACTTCTGAAACCGCTTTGTCACTTCTATGATTTTTAACCATCTCTGTTTTTCACCTCAAGGGGTTAATTCAGCTTTAATGATGGACGATGTTAGAGTTAAAGTAAGGGAAGGATTTGTGGGGACATAATTTAAGGTATTACTGAGCGTAGGATGCTTAACAAAACTCGTTTTTTCATCAAAATAATTTATCCATGTATCAGCGTTTTCACTATTCATATTATTTTCATTATTATAAATCTGAAGTTTAAGGTTGTACACTTGTTCCTCTGTTTCTCTAACCAAGCTTGAATCATGTTTGAGTTTTAGATCATATGAAAAGGATCCGCCACCGGCACTGCTACCACCGGTTTGTGGTCGTATTAAACGTATCCTAAACGAAAGAAGACCATTGGCTGCATCTTCATACATATATGGCTCCTCTGAAAAATAAGTACCACCGGGGCTTACTGATAAAATACCACCGTTTTCAATGATGTTTTCATATGTTCCAAAACTTGATAGTAAAGTACTTTTAATTGAACCCATGTCAAATAACCAGATTTTACCAACTATCTCTTCCTCAGATAGAGCATTAATTTTTATTAGATGAATGCATATTGCTCCCTCCAAATTAATAGTATTACTATCTACAGTATAGGTGGGGCCAGGAAGGGAGCTAGTATCATAATCGATAAATTCTTCCCACTCAGGTGCACCTTCACCAGGATTTACAAATACGTCTACTGAATCAATAGCAACTTGAGCGATAGGAGTGGAAGAATCAGTAACAGTGAGGATTGCCGTATAAGGTGGTAATATTCGTGGGGTAGTATATGTATGCTCTGGAGGATTTGGTTGAGTACTATCTACCGGTATACCATCACTATCATCAAAATCCCACGAATAAGTATAAGGAGCAGTACCACCACCAGGAAGACTTGAGAACTGCACAGGATCATCAACATTAACAGTACTCCCATCATCAGGGGAAGTAATAGTGGCAGTGAGAGCAGATGGGGTTATAACAACCAGTAAAGGAATAGCAATAGCAATCTTTGGACTAGCAGAACTATCTGTAACTGTTAAAGTAACCAGATAATTACCCTTATTAGCATATGTATGATACGCAATGAACGGAGAAGTCTTACCAGAGTAAGTTACTGGAGAACCATCCCCAAAATTCCATGTAAACGCATATGGGGGAGTACTGTCAGCAACAACAGTAACAGTACCAGTAAAAGTCACAGGCTTACCAGCATTCTGTGTACTAGGAGAAGCATGGTCAGTAACAGTGAAAAACTGGGTTATAACAACCGATAAAGGAGTAGCAATAGCAATCTTTGGACTAGCAGAACTATCTGTAACTGTTAAAGTAACCGAATAAGTACCATCACTAGTATATGTATGAGACGTACTGACTGGAGAATTCTGATTCTCGTAAGTTACTGGAGAAGAGCCATCTCCAAAATTCCATGTAAACGCATACGGGGGAGTACTATCAGCAGGAGCAGTAACAGTACCAATAAAATTCACAGGCTGACCAGAAGCCTGTGGATTAGGAGACGCACTGTCAGTAACAGTAAAAGGAATAGTATATGTTACATCTAATCTTGGTTTAGGTGTTGAAGAAGCATATTCTTTAGAATAGATCTGACCACCATTTCCCCCTATAATACCTATTGCAAACCAATTGCTACTAAGTTGACTTTCAAGATCAGTATCAGCATCGGTTCCAAGATCTCGAAATTTATTGGTACCAGCGACTATACTAAAAAGTGCAAATATGGTACCATCTGCGCAATCAGCATAAAGTGTTGCATCGCTAGAAGTTGAAGGTCGATTTTCCATAGAATATATATTATTATTGGTGCCAGGGGTTTTCCCATGATAATAAAAAACTGTGTCTGTAACATCAGCATTATCTTGAATACTTGATACATCCCACTCTACATAAGCTTTGGTTGTTGGAGACATCATCGAGCTTGCAATAACTAAGTATGTGTCAGTCTTATCCCGGACATAAAATTCTAAATCATCGTTATAACTTATATCACCATCCTCAGCTGGAGTACTAAATGAAAAAGAATCATCAATAACAACAGGGTAAATTGTAGTAGGATCAATAAGCCAACTGTATGGTGTTTTCACTGTTAAATAAATCTGATTTTGTTCTTTTTTTAACACATAAGATGTATGAATTTGGTTACCCTGAGCATCCCACGAAAGCGGCGATGGTAAAGAAAACAACAACTCATTTGTAGTACGATCCCTGAGCTCAATCTGGTTTTGTGTCCGGATTTCACTGTTTTCATCCCATGGTTTACCATCGACAAAGATGCATAGATTATCCCTTGGTTGAAGAATCATACTAAGATCAACAGTTAACTTGCTGCTATCACCAATATTTTCACTTGGTTCAGGGAGTAAATCTCGTTGTTCAATAAAGAGTTTTTTCCATGTGATGCTAGGCAGATACTCATAAACAAGGTTGATGCCAGAGCCATAAATACCTGGGTACGCAAACTCGTTTTCCTTTGAATACCCATTTACTGGTAAAACTTTACTTATAAGTTGTGTTTCCCCGTTTGCAGTGCAATAAGTTAATTCCTTTGGTTGAAGCAGGATCTGCCCATCTATTTTTTTATCAAGGTATAATGTTGATTGATTATGGTAAAATTTAACTGTACCAGGTTTGGTTGGATCCACTTTGAAATAAGCTTTATACACCCCGTTTTCAACACCATAATCATAATCCGGTTCTGAAGCGGGTTTATTAATAATATTAGTATTTATTTCTTCAAGGTCATCGTTTTCATTATAGAAAGCCCCTGGGCTAACTGATATCGACTGGGTATAGGATCCATCGGGGTTCTTTTTTTCTTTTGCATATGGGGAAACCCAGTAACTTTTTTCTTCATCAATAACATATGATTCTGCAGGTTTTATTGTATTATCTTTAGTATTGGTAACTTTATCATCAACAGATTCAACTGAAGCCTCTTTTTTCATCTCAAGATAATTAATAGCTAACTGTGGCTCAGAAAAATAACATTTATTCGAGCGAATTGGCATTAAATTAAACAAATAGTTAACAGGTTTCTGCGGTGGGTAACAAAGTTTTACAACATCTATTGAACAAAAATCTTTTTTGCTATTATAATCAATCATTACAATATCACGTAGGTTTGAAGAAAACGTGTAACCAGGTTGTCTACAGAAATTAGTATCAATAACTTGATTAGGCAATGGTAAATTCAGCAAACTTACACAACTCAACTGATCATCCCACGATTGATCATCAACATGATAGAACTCTGCACCATAGTCCCATCTAACTAAATAATCCTCAGAATTAACATAAAATTTAAGTGTTGCAGATAAAATATAAAGTTGAAGATCCTCCTCTAGTTCATAAATAGGGGTTAAATCAAATTTGAGAAACGAATGTATCCTCCCTTGTTTATCTAACACGGAGGCCTGTTCACAAACAGGTAAAACAACCACAGGGTCATCTGCAAGCTTGTAAACCCGACATATATCTATGGTCTTTTTAGTACCTTGCGAAAGATCTAAAGAAAACTCATTATCACCATCATCTAAACCTGATGCAACAAAATTATAATCAGAATCCATAGCATACATAGCAATAAATCTATCACCCACCGGATCTATATTAATGGACCCAAGATTTTCTGAAATACCAACACTCACCACCCGCTTAGCGCCAGGACCCTCCTGTATTAGATGGCTAATGGACGCCTCAGCTGCAGTAAACTGATCAAGGACACTCTTCTGTTCATTAACTACTTTTGTCTTCTCAATATAAGGGTTAACCCATAAGAGCACTGAACTAATAGCAGCAACAACAATCATCAAAACTAAGATAGTCCCAAGAACGGCACTAACAGCAAAATTTTTTCTTCTCATACGAAACACAACCTCCTCATTACACAATAAAAAATATTTTTTAAACCATCATCCAAAGGTTTATTCAATATATTGCCCTGATGCTTACATCCAACTGAAAAAAAGAGTATCAATCCCACGCATAGACTATTACTTCGCATCCACATCCCTATCATATCCCTATGGCTAGCTTGAATACAAGCCATGTTATAAGCACCATAATAAAAACATGTTTCACACCTGAAACGATCCTTCCTTCTTCAAACACACCTGCTACCAGCCCCATTCCAATACTTTGAGTCAAGTTTGCATAAAAAAACACTGGAATAATCTGTTCTTTTGTAATGGCTCCTGTCACTCCTGTTGCAGTTGAAAGACTTAAAGATTCTTTGCCAGTCATAGCAGGAATAAGACTGCCGCATAGTATAACAATTATCATTAAAAACACGCCCATGCCAACGTAGATAACTGTCACATAGGCCATCATGTTTGCTCTTCGTTCGGCCTCTAACAATCTAATCTCTCTAGCATCATTCGAAGCAGCATCAAGTACATCAGCTACATTGCCTCCACTACGACTTGCCTCAACAATCAAAGAAATAGTTCTCTTAATAAGCTTAGTGTTAACTCTCTTCGCAAAGGCATTTAAAGCATCATCAATGCTACTGCCCCAAGAAATCTGTTGAGATATTTTTTTAATCTCAGATGTAAGAACGCCATAGTTACCCTTAGATGCATACATAATTGCTTTTGTAAAAGTCAGTCCTGCACGTCTGGCCTCGGCTAAATCACGCACAAAATCAGGAAACCTCTCATCTATCTTACGCACCCTACGCAGACGGATATATTCATATGTACCAAATGTTCCGGTGCCAAGAAAAATTGCAAACACAATAAAATCCAGCGAGGTACCAATACTTGTAGGTCCTATAACAAGAGCCCTCATTATCTTTAACTGAACCAATAGGGCACAAATGATAAAGATTATGGCAGGGATGACTGCAGCTAAATATACGGTAAGCCTAGTAAGTTGTCCAGTAAGAATCAGATTTTTTAACAGTCCAGGTTTTTTCATTTCTATGGCCATTTTTACACCTTCGAAGACATTGATGAGAGGATAAATGCAAATGCTACATGGATTAGAGGTATAATAAGAAAAGAAAAAACATACATAATAACCAACTGATCCGAACCACTTTTAGATATTATCATCATCAATGGTATAATTACAATTACCAAAAGAACACCAGCAACTGCCGTGGTAACATAGCACTCGGCCATGATGCCTAGACTTTCTATGAGTTGTTTCTGTACCAATCTGTTCTCACGCATATATTGATCAGCTTTTGCCATAAAATATGGCTTGAGGGCACCACCAGATTGAACGGTAACAACCGCTCCCTGTAGAAACTCTTTAAACTTAATGGAGGGTGTTCTCTCAATGTTGGCTCTGATGGCTGATATAATATCCTTCCCCAAAATACTCACATCTCGGTATATCCACAGAGACTCCTCTTTAATCTCTCCATAGATATCCTGTTTAGATAAGCTTCTAAAAATCTCTGTGGGGGTAATACCAGCAGAGGACATGGCAGAGATGAAGTTCAATGCGTATGGTAGATGTAAGTCAATTTTTTTACGACGCACTTTAGCCTTCCTGGCAGGCATATTTATATAATAAAAATAAGCAATAATAGCAAACATAACTGGCATTAGGCCAAGTAATAAGATTAACCCAAGATCCATCCTAATAAAAAGAATCAAATTTACATAAATCGCTGTTGAAACCACAGCGGCTAAAATAGTATTAAACCAAACACAAGCCAGATATGCCCCAGCTCGCATCTCAATGTGTGCTTTTTCCAGATTTTCCTTCAACCTATCCGTGGCCGCGTTCTCTGCAACAGCTCCAAATCGCCTATAACACATTTTTTGATAGTTATTTAGAGGCATCTCTATCCCCTCTTATCCCTTGTTTTTTACTTTCTTGTTTAATCTCCTCTCCTTGTTGCCTTATCTTTTTTATGAAATCTTCTGGATTTTCAGTGTATCTAGATATTGCCTTGGCAACTTCCTTGAATGATCTAACATTATTATTGCACATCCACTCCAGTATCTCTGCCCTCCGTCTGACCTCTTCAGAAATTTTCATCTTATCCATGTCCCACCTAGCCTTTATCCCTTCTAAAACATAGCTTTTACCCGTATAAATGTGTTTATCTTCTATAGGATCCCATCGGAAAACCTCATTCGTAAGGATCTCCTTTGTAGTAGGATCTATGTCTATTATCTCAATTATCTGTTTGCATCTCCTTACACGTTTGCCTTTCACACGGGTTGTTATCTGGATGGAAACAATGTCCAACGCCTGTAACATAATTCTGGGTATCTCAATGGGTTTGCCTTCTAGTCTATGAATTAGAGACTTGGCAGAATCGGCATGAACGGTTGAATACGTGGCATGACCTGTAGCCATGGCTTGGAATAGAACATAGGCTTCTTTGCCACGGATTTCGCCGACTATGATATATTCTGGTCTCTGTCTTAAGGCGGCTTTCATTAGATCATACATGTCTATCTCACCGACCAGTCTATCTTGGACAATCTCACCGAACCCTGATCTTGCTACTCCAGGAATCCAGTTTGGATGCGGGAGGTTTATCTCTCTAGTTTCTTCTATGGAAACAATCTTGGCTTCACTCGGAATAAATAAAGATAGAGCATTCAATATCGTAGTCTTTCCAGTTGCGGTACCGCCAGCTATCAATGCATTAACCCTGTTTTCGATAGCAAGCCAAAAGTAAGCCAATATCTCTGCAGACATGGTATTAAGATCTATTAAATCAGGAGGTGTAAAAGGATCGGCGCGGAATTTTCTGATGGTAAATGTGGAACCCTTTGTAGTAACCTCCGTGCCCAACGTCGTCTGGATACGTGAGCCATCGGGCATGGTTGCATCAAGCATGGGCTCAGCTATGGAGATATGTTTGCCGCATTTCTGAGCCAATCTAACAACAAAATAGGAAAGCTCTTCTTCATCTCTAAATTTAATACTACTTCTCACTGAACCATATTTTCTATGATACAAAAATAGTGGTACATTGGCGCCATCACAAGAAATATCCTCGATGTGTGGGTCTCTCATCAAAGGATCTATCTTTCCAAAACCCAGAGATTCCCTCTTTATATAATAAAGAATCTTCTTTTTAGATACATTATCTATCTTGATTTCATATCCATTTATAACTTGTTCTACTTGCTCTATTAGATAACCTTCAATTTTTTTAGATTCTAGTTCATCCAATCTGATATTTAGTGACTTAATCAACGTTTCCCAGATAAAACTCAACGCCTTTTGTTCATCTTCAGACAGTTGCGGCTCCATTACTCTGTAAAACTTTTCCAAGGTATCTTTATTCTTTAATATCTTGGCATATGCATACGGCTCGTTCAAAGGATAAAAATCGAGCTCTGTCATCTCTGATGAAAAAGCAATTGTACCTGTTTTATTGCAGTTGGGGCAAATTATTTTAACTTTTTGACCTGGCTCACCCTCGCAGTTAATTTTTGTATGACAACCGGGACACATGGCAATTTTCGTGGCCATTATTGCTTGGTATCCTCCTCTATCCTTTTCATAACCTCAGCCGGGTTTTCAGCATATCGAGAAACCACATTGGCAACCTCTCTAAATTCTCTTATGTTTTTGGCATTCATCCATTCTATTATTTCTTTTCTATTTCTGAGTTCATTGGTCATTTCTTCTCGAGACATGTCTTTTTCTGTCCTTACGCGCTCTAGAACATAGCTTTTACCTGAATAGATGAAGTTATCTTCTACAGGATCCCATCGGAAAACCTCATTCGTAAGGATCTCCTTTGTAGTAGGATCTATATCTATTATCTCAATTATCTGTTTGCATCTCCTCGCTCTCTTATTTTTGACACGTGTTATTACGTGCAGAGTAACGACATCCAGCGACTGCAGCATAACTCGGGGTATGTTAATGGGTTTACCTTCCAATCTATGAATAAGTGATTGAGCGGAATCGGCATGTACTGTTGAATATGTAGCATGGCCTGTGGCCATGGCTTGGAATAGAACATAGGCTTCTTTGCCACGGATTTCGCCGACTATGATATATTCTGGTCTCTGTCTTAAGGCGGCTTTCATTAGATCATACAAATCTATTTCACCGACCATTTTGTCAGCGACGACTTCACCGAATCCTGATCTTGCCACACCAGGAATCCAGTTTGGATGCGGGAGGTTCATCTCTCTAGTTTCTTCTATAGAAACAATCTTTGATTCCCGAGGGATAAACAAAGACAACGCATTTAGTACTGTAGTTTTTCCAGCTGCCGTACCACCAGCTATCAATGCGTTGATTCCGTTTTCGACAACTATCCACATGTAGGCCACCATCTCGGCAGACATTGTATTAAACTCAATGAGATCCGGTGGTGAAAAAGGATCCTCTCTGAACTTTCTGATTGTGAATGTAGAGCCCCTTGTAGTAATCTCATCACTTAATGTCATCTGGATACGTGAGCCATCGGGCATGGTCGCATCAAGCATGGGCTCAGCTATGGAGATATGTTTGCCGCATTTCTGAGCAAGTTTAAAAACAAAAGAAGAAAGTTCGTCTTCACTTTTGAATTCAACGTTGCTTTTTAATGATCCGTATGTCCTATGATACAAAAATAGTGGTACATTGGCACCATCGCACGATATATCTTCAATGTTTGGGTCTTTCATCAATGGATCTATTTTCTCTAGTCCGATGGCCCTTTTTTCAAGGTGATATATTATTTTGTCAAAAGATTCATTACCTAATTTAATGTCGTATTCTTTGATGACTTGTCCTACCTTTATCATCAGATATTTGTCTTTTCCTTGTGTTTCCAACTCCGCTGCATCTATGCCAAAATTACCTATTGTTTCAATTATAAAGTCTAGTGCCTTCTGTTCATCTGGTGTCAACTCTACTTCTACCAGAAAATAACGTTTATCAAGGCTTTCTTTTTCACGGAGTATTTCAACGTACGAGAAATGTTCTTTGAGAGGATAGAAGTCAAGTTCCTCCCATTCACTTTCTGAAAAACCTAGATCTGCAAGCTTGATAGATTTTAACTGCAGTACTTCCTTTGGTAACTCTATGTCCTCGTTTGTTTTAATTTCTCCTTCTTCAATATCTTCTGATTTAATCTCCTGGCGAGTTGAAAGAGGCAAAGACATATCTTTTTTTTCTTTCTCGGTTACTTTCGGGCTCCATCCTTCAGAGCTGCTCTCCTCATCAAAGAAAATGTGTTCCAGATGTTTTCCTTTTTTTTCATCAGTAATCATCTCTTCTTTAATATGTTCATCTGCCAATTTTAATGCCTTAAGCTCTGCGACATCTTTCTTTTTCTGTGTATCATCAGTTGTTGGGGTTTCCTTTATTTTTTCATCTAATAATTTAGCTTCATCTTCACTTACTGCATCGGATCCTGGTAGATTATCAACACGGAATCCGAATTTATTAATCAAACTCTCGGGTTCGCTTTCATCTTCCTTATCTTTAATCTCTTCAACCTTCGGGTTTTTTTTTCTCCATAAAGAGCGTTCCTTCTTTTCGTATTCGCCTATTTTTATCTCACGACCAATTTTATCACTATCAACTTCATCGTTAGATGGAAGAGTTTCACCAATTTCTTTATCTAGAAAACTAGTATTATCAGTTTCAACGGAATCTATACCGGGCGGGATAAGATGACGTTCATATTTTTTATTAAACTCAAACTCAACCAGATCATCTGGAGAAGATGAAGACAAATCAGTGGTCTCTTCATTTTTTTTCTTTTTTTGTTTAACTCTAGAGGATTTTCTATCCCCAAAATAGAAATGTTTTTCCGTCAATTTCTCTGGCTGTTTGTCTGAGATCTTTTCGATCGGTTTTATCTTCTTTTTACCAAATCTTAATCTTATATGTCTTTTAATTTTGATTTTCTCTGATTTTTCGCATGGTACTTCTGCATTTTCATCTTTTTTAAGAGGCTTTTTTCCGAGATTTTTCCTAGCATCTGCTATTATTTTTTTACTTGTTATTTTGGGTTTCTCGTTGTTATCGGCATTCTCTTTTAATTTTTCTTTTATCGGGGGTACAACTTTTCTTTCTTCAGTTTCTGATAAAATTTTTTTCCTATTGGGATTTTTCAGGTCAATCTCATTTAATTTGTTTTTATCCCCTGATAAAATTTCGTCTATCTCTCTTTCCATCTCAGAAACATCGATATTTTCATTGGATGAAAAAGAACTTTTTTTGTTGCCGACTTTGCTGTCTTTTTTCAAGACAGTTCCCTCCTATCTTGCATCCACATCCCTTCCAAATCTATCCTATTATTATAATCGGCCTGTCAAACCTAACTGTAACTATTTCTAGACTTTCTGTGCATCTCATCCGATTGTTTTTTGATATATTTTACTTGCTATTTATATCTTTCTTTAATTACTACAAGTACATTTTTAGACAAGTTTATAATAGCGCTTGTCAATTGTAAGTTAATAATGGGCCCATGAGGTAGTGGATATCCTTCTGGCCTTCGGAGCCGGATACCGGGGTTCGAATCCCCGTGGGTCCGTTGGATTCTATCTGAGGTTGAAGGTCTTTTCTATAGAAAGTTTAATTTTTTCAAAATGACATTTTTGCACGAAATATTTATATATTAAATCAGACAAAGTATATCTCAAAGAGGAATCTGGAAATATTATTTTTCCTTTCATCTTTACCATCCACACATCCAGATTCCCCTTCCCTCTTTCTAAAAAACTAAAAGATTAAATGACAGCGTAATAGCAAATAAGATTTAGAAAAAAGAAATTAAAAATAAAATATAAAAAATATTTTTAGGCGTATTTTCCTCTAAGTTTTCGCCTGTCTATTTTTACGCCAGATGGAGAAACAATCATCAAGTTGTTTCCAATTCCCGCGATATCGCCGTTTATCTCACCGGCCAACTTCTTGAGATCATTTGTTATCCTTTTTAGTATAACTTCTTCTTCAGCTATTGCTGAAAAATCGAGAATCAACACATTTCCGCCGTATATATAATCAGTGAACTCTTTTAGGTCCTCATATCTCTGAATTTCACCAATTCTGACGTGCATTTTTGCCGGCATTGCACCTTCTGCAGATTCGACATATTTCTCAAGATCTACATATCCATCTTTCATATCACTTGATTTTTTATCACCTAAAATCCTGTTGACTATTCCCATAATGATACTCATCTCCTGATTTTAACTCGTAATCTAAAATATATTTGTGTTTATAAACTTTTG
>Ga0315291_10007224_pt1 | contig 13765 bp, 9 predicted proteins | sample YL17G12_20_MG_FD_203070 | JGI IMG/M metagenome (GOLD analysis project Ga0315291, IMG submission 203070) | Sediment microbial communities from Yellowstone Lake, YNP, Wyoming, USA - YL17G12_20 | ecosystem: Environmental > Aquatic > Freshwater > Lake > Sediment | place: USA: Wyoming | collected...
GGGAATTTTCGTCTTTTCAAACTTACCACAGAACCAGGGATAATATTTTCACCATTATTCCCCAAACTCAATACCTCGCAAATCTCACCTGAAAGAAACGGCACATTCAATCCCGGGTAGAGTTCCCAGGTTTCAGTCAGGTTCACTACTCCACCGGGTTCAAGCCTGACCAGCGATCCCAAACTCTCCAACTCCACGAACCGGTCATTGCAAAATGATTCGGAATTGCAGCCTCCGTCTGGATATGCTGCCCCGGAAGATATGTCAAACGTCTTGCGGAATAGAATACCATTTAGCCAATATGCCATCCAACCGTGGGTGTTGTAATAGCCGATTTTAAAGGGAGATGGGTTCGGGGCAGCGCGGATAAGGATGAAATCGTCCCGTAGAACCAGCCGCGGATCGTTGATATGAGTATAAGGCCAGAGCGCCAGGATGCGATTATTCAATAGACCATTCTGATCAGCATTACCAACCGGTTGCGGTAGGAGGACTGTTCCGCCAAGCCGGAACATAGTCAGTGCCCATGGAGCGAGTTCCACCTGCCACAGGCTGTCATTCCGCAATTTGTGCTTCAACGTAACGGCGGCCTGGTCGACCGAAAGATGAATCTCGATGACCTTGGTAATTCCAGTCCCTATCTCGGTCGACCCATTCAGACGTACGCCATCAGTCAGCTCTTCAATGGAAACGCCATCATTATCGGGGATATAAGTGCGTGGCAATGTCTCGGGGGCATACCAAAGGCGATGTCCACCGCGAAAGAAGAAATTGCCATAAGGCGTACTCACCGTGGTTGGAATATCGGCGAATAGATTTTCTTTCCCGAACGCTGAGAGCCGGACAATGCGTGGCCCCGCATCGGCGAGATATTCCAGGCTGATCAATCCGTTATTCATAATACGGGTAGGGAGACCTTGAAAATCACTCATGTTTCATCATCAAACATATCTATTGATAATTTGACTGGAATGTCATGTCCTTAAAAAACTTGTGAAAATGTGATTACTTCTCTTAGAAGCCAAATCAGCGATTTCGGAAAAAAGAGAAATACAAATCATTCCAGCGCAGTTCTTTCTTGAACTCAGACAAGCGGGTATGCTCATCAATCAGCAGCATTTCAATTCCCGCCATCTCGGCAAAGTCTTGCATGTGTTCTGAGGTGACATCATAACTGAAACTGGTGTGATGCGCGCCCCCGGCGAGGATCCAAGCCGCGGCAGCAGTCTTGAGATTAGGCCTGGGTTGCCACAGAGCGCGTGCCATTGGTAGTTTTGGCAGAGACGCTTCGGTCGGGACAACATCTACTTCGCTGACGATTAGCCGGAAGCGTTGTCCCAAGTCGACCAGGGAGGCGGCAACCGCTGTTCCAATTTGTGAGTCAAAGATTAGGCGTACTGGGTCTGCTTTCCCGCCGATCGTGAGCGGCAGGATTTCAAGTTTGGGCTTGGTGGCAGCAATCGAAGAGCAAATTTCCAGCATGTGCGCGCCCAGTACTTTATCACCCGAAGGGCTGAAGTGATAGATGTAATCTTCCATGAAGCTGGTGCCTTTTTTTAGGCCCATGCTCATGACTTTCATTGCCCGTACCAGAGCCGAGGTTTTCCAGTCGCCTTCCGCGCCAAAGCCGTAGCCGTCCGCCATCAAGCGCTGAACGGCCATGCCGGGCAGTTGCGCCAGCCCGTGCAAATCTTCGAAGGTGGTCGTGAACGCCTTAAAGTTACCGGTTTCCAGGAAATGCCGCAGCCCGAGCTCAATGCGAGCCCCTTCACGCAGGGATTGGTGCTTCTCGCCGTTCGGCAAAAGGTCGGGAACGACATCGTAGAGGTCCAGGTATTCCGTGACCAGTTGGTCAATATCCGTGTCCCTTACCTGGTTGACGGCCTTGACCAGGTCGCCGACGCCATAACCGTAAACGCTGTATCCCAACTGGATTTGGGCTTCGACCTTATCGCCCTCGGTAACGGCCACATCGCGCATGTTATCGCCGAAGCGGGCGACTTTTCCGGTCTGAGAATCCAGCCAGGCGCTGGCGGCGCGCGTCCAAACACCCAGGCTGGCCTGAACATCATTGTCCTGCCAGAAACCGACGACAACTTTGCGATCCAGGCGCATACGGGTTCCAATGAACCCAAACTCCCTGTCGCCATGGGCAGATTGGTTGAGATTCATGAAGTCCATATCGATCTCAGACCAGGGAATCTCACGATTGAACTGGGTATGTAAATGAACAAACGGTTTCTTTAATAAACTCAGACCCGCGATCCACATTTTGGCCGGAGAGAAGGTATGCATCCATGTAATCAACCCGATGCAATTCCTGGCCGAATTGGCTTCCAGGCACAATTCGCGGATGGATTCGGGGGTCGTCAGCACTGGCTTGAAAACCACCTTGACGGGGATATGCGGTGACAGGTTGAATGCTTCCGCCATTTGTTTTGAATGTTCGGCAACCTTTTCCAGTGTCTCTGGGCCATAAAGGTGCTGACTGCCAATTACAAACCAGACTTCGAGTTGCTTAAGATCCAACATGATATTCTCCTTATGATGCAATAATGGGAAACTACTGTCCGTATTTATCAGTGTAGCGTTTGTGCAGGCGAGCTACCATTTCCTCCGGGATGGGGATCAGTTCACCCAACTGCATCGCGTAATAGACTGTGCGAGCCGCATCCTCGACCATCACAGCGGTCTTGACGGCAGCCTTGGCCGACTTGCCAACCGTAAACACGCCATGGTTTTGCATTAAAATGGCGGGACTGGTGCCAATCGAGCGTACGACTTCTATGCCAATGGCTTCGTCGCCAATTGGGGCAAAACGGCCGAGCGGGATCTTGCCGCCAAACTCATCACAGATGGCGGTCAGCACCGGTGGGATGGGCTTGCCTACTGCTGCGAAGGCCGTGGCGAATGGCGAATGGGTGTGGACGATGCCATTAACGTCCGGTCGTTGACGGTAAATATAGAGATGGGTGGCCGTGTCAGACGACGGTTTCAGTTTGCCCTTCATGATCTTTCCGTCCAGATCGAGCACGACCATCTTGTCCGGAGTCAGATCAGGGTACATCACTCCACTCGGCTTGATCACCACCAACCCGCTCTCCGGGTCGCGGCTGCTGATATTGCCACTGGTCCAGGCGACCAGATTGTTGCGTGGCAATTCCTGATGCAGTTCGCAGACTTCCCTGCATAATTTATCAAGTAGCATATTCCACCTCGAGGTTCACCTTGATCCATGCACCATAAAAACGCTTTTATTGTGACTGACGCATTTTGAGCGCCTTGAGCCGCTTCATGACATTATTTTCACCGCGGCCGAAATAATCGTGCAATGTCACATACTCTGCAAACAGCACATCGTAAATGGCTTTGTTCTCTGCGTTGGGTTGGAAGCTCTCTTCACGCAGGCGAGCCATTTTGAGACTGGCGTCCATAATGGAGTCATACCCACCCGCGGCAGCGCCGGCCGCGACTGCTCCATGCATGGCCGAGCCGACGGCACCAATTTGGGTAGCCTCGGGGATGTAAATCGGCAACCCCGTCACATCCGCATAAATTTGCATCAGAAGTTTGTTGCGGTCGGGTAACCCACCCGTGGCCACCAATTCCCGGATGGGCACCTTGTTCTTCTGGAAGGTTTCCACAATCAATCGCGTGCCGTAAGCCGTGGATTCGATCAGGGCACGGTAGATTTCCTCGGGTTTGGTCAGCAGGGTCATCCCCAACATCATACCGGTCAGGTCCACATCCACCAATACCGAACGGTTTCCATTCCACCAATCAAGAGCCAAAAGACCGCTCGCACCTGGCTTTTGGGCAGCTGCTTTCTCTTCCAGCAGTTGATGGATGCTGATACCACGCTGGCGAGCTTCCTTTTCATATATTTCGGGTACGCAGGTTTCGGTGAACCATCGGAAATGGTCACCCACGCAGGATTGTCCGGCTTCAAAGCCGGGTTTATCAGGTAATATGCCGTCCATGACCACGCCGCACATGCCTGGTACGATTTCTTCGCTTTCACCAACCACCATGTGGCAGATGGAGGTGCCCATGATCATGACCATCCGTCCACTTTCTGTGACGGTCGCCGCAGGCACAGCCACATGGGCATCCACATTTGCAACCGCCACAGCGGTGCCCGCTTTCAAACCCGTCCATTGCGCGGCTTGTTCGGTAATGCCGCCTGCCTTGGCTCCCAAAGGCAGGATGTCTCGTTTCATCTTCTCATCCACAATATTCTCCAGACGCGGGTCGAGCGCTTTGAAGAATGCTGCGGGCGGGAAGCCTTCGGTCCTGGACCACATGGCTTTGTATCCCGCCGTGCAGGAGTTGCGCGTCTCCACGCCGGTCAATTGCCAGACGACCCAATCGGCAACTTCGAGCATACGGTCCGCGGCTGAGAAGACTTCGGGAGCTTCATTGAGAATTTGCCAGACCTTGGGGAAGAACCATTCGGAGCTGATCTTGCCGCCATAGCGATCCAGAATCTTACCAAATCCAGCTTCGCGGGCAATGGTGTTGAGTTGATTAGCCTCGGGTTGGGCGGCGTGGTGCTTCCACAGTTTGACCCAGCTATGGGGGTTATCCCGCCATTCTGACAGGAAGCAAAGCGGGGTGCCATCAGCCCGGGTGGGCAGCATGGTGCAGGCGGTGAAATCGATCCCAACACCGATAACATCTGCCGGGTCGATAGCGCTCTCTTTCAGCACCGCGGGGATGGTGTTCTTGAAGACCTCGATGTAGTCGTTGGGGTCTTGCAGAGCCCAATCCGGTTCAAGGCGGATATTGGTACCCGGCAGGTACTCGTCGATCACCCCATTGCGATATTCATGCACGGCAGTGGCTAATTCTTTCCCGTTGGAAACATCCACGATCACGGCACGCCCTGAGAGAGTGCCAAAATCGACGCCAACAGCACATTTCATAACTACCTCCTACATTTCGATAATGACCTTGATACCTTCACGCCGTTGCGCGACCGCAAACGCCTCGACGGCTTTCACCAGCGGAAAACGATGTGTCACCAGTGAACGCACGTCCACCAGACCTGTGGAAACCAGCTCGATCGCCCGCGGATAAGTGTGCTTCATCCGGCGCACGAGTTTAATGGTCAGCCCTTTTCTTCTTGCAGTGGACGCGGAAAATGATGTACTATCATCAACAGGGATCCCTGCGAGAATGACTTTTCCACCAGGGATAACCGCAGCGATCGAAGTGTCGACCGCCTCCTGCTCTCCGGCGACTTCGAAAGCGATGTTTACACCGCGGCCTCCAGTCGCCGCCATAACTTTCTGGATCTCGGCCCCGCCTTCCGCCAAAATGGCTTTCGTCGCTCCCATGCTGCCTGCCGCTTCCAACCGGTGGACGAGTCTGTCTGTTGCAATGATGGTTACCGCACCGGAGAGTCTGGCCAGCTGGACGATCAGCAAGCCGATCGCCCCGCAGCCGAATACTCCGACCGTCATCCCTGCCTTGAGATGAGCCAGGTCCACAGCATGGATGGCTACTCCAAGCGGTTCGAGCATGGCTCCATCGGCATAGGTCAGTAAATCAGGGATGGGGATCATATTTTTTTCATCCCAGGCCATCCGTTCGCGCAGTGCACCGTCCCGGGCTCCGTGCCCGGCAAAGGCCACTCGTTCGCACAGATTGGGATGTCCGTGCTGGCAAAGCTCGCATTGCCTGCACGGGATGGCCGGGTCGACCGCCACGCGCTGGCCGCTTTCTGTGATCCCCGCAAATTCGTGGCCCAGCACCAGGGGGTGTTCGAGCTGTGCATCGCCGATCCCACCTTCTGCAAACCAGTGCAGATCCGATCCGCAGATACCCACGGCCTTCACCTGCAACATTTTCTCGCCTGCGCCGGGAATCGGATCAGACTCATCGTGCAGGCGGAGGTCAGCGCGAGCATGCAGACGAATTACCTTCATGGAATTTGCTCTCCTTGGGCATCATAAGAGACCTCAGTCACAGAGAAACCAGTCGGGCGGATAATGCTCACTGTCAGGATGTAATCCGCGGCAGGTACGGTCAATAGAATCTCGCCCGACCATTGTGATGCAGGTGCCAGGGTCGGTAGGGACATATCCCCTTCGGAGAACTTCGTGCTGCCATCCAGTGTAGTTACTGCCCAGTGCAGGGTATACCCGCGCAAGGTGTAGGCTGGCATATCTACCTCCACCGGGCCGCGGGTGTGTAGGGCAACCGTCGCTGTACGCTGGCCATCAACCGTCGAAGAGAGAGTCAGCGAGTCGATCAGCGCCGGGGCATATTCATCCCGCAGGACTTCCCAGGAGCCGCGCCGATTCCGATCATAATCCACCAAGCCCATAATAAAGTTGCTGCGGGTGCGGTAGTCCTGATAAGTCCAGAATATTGCTCCAGACACAAATGGCTTGCTGCGGAAGACATCCATCTGTTCGTTGATGAGTTGGCGCCGGATGACATCAGCAGCTTCTGAATCGGAAGGAGTGCCATCCGGAATGAAGTAATACTGGTCTGAGTTCAACGTAGATGTAGACGGACCCCAATACAAATTCCAGTGAGGCTCGAAGCCGTATTCAGAAATAATGACAACCTTATCCGGCCATGTCTGGTGAATGAGATCAAGGCCCGGGCCAAGTCCCTGCTTGGGGCCACCCCAGGTGCCGAAGTACTGGTTTATCAACACAAAGTCGGACAGGGCAGTTGCATCAAACTGCGGCTGTGAATAAAGGCGATTCGAAGCGAATCCCACCGGGCGCGTTGGGTCGAGCGACTTCACATGAGCGATCATCTGCTTCACAAATTCAAACCCGGCGGCCGTATTCGAGACGATTTCGTTAGCTACGCTCCATGCCCACACGGATGGATGGTTGAAATCTTCAGTGACCATCTCGCTTAACTGCTGTTTTTCCAGGTCATGCATTTGCTTGCTATTCATCTGTTGTTGCGTCAACTGCCAGGCCGGAACTTCGGGGATGAGCAGGATGCCATGACGGTCGGCATAATCCAGGATAAATTCGTTTTGCGGATAATGTACCGGGCGCGAAAGCACTTCGTTCAGCGACTTCAAATCATTGTAGTCTGCCGCCATGGCGGTCACGGTCTCAGCGGAGCCTTGCCCGGGGTAATCCTCATGCCGGGTGACACCTACCAGCCGCACCCGTTCGCCATTAAGATAGAAAAATCCGCTCTTCAACTCCACGGAGCGAATACCAATCGTGACCTCGTCCGTGTGTAATACCTGGCCATCAGCGGCAATCAGGGAAGCCGACCAGCGATACAGATTGGGATGGTCGAAATGCCATAGTTTTGGCGATGCAAGTGTGGCAGTCAGCTGAACATCTGCGCTCTCGCCTGCAGGGACGCTTACAGAAGACGAAACAGGTGCACCCAAAACAGCCTGGCCACTGGCATCCTCCAGGAGATTGGCAACGAGTGTGCCACTTAGCGTGTCACCCGAGGTGTTATTAACCGTAATTGTAGCGGTCACTGTTGCTGAATCGGCTTCATCGATACCAGTATGATGTGGGGTCGAAACAATTTTCTGGCGGGCTATGTACGCCCGGCTGGTTATCTCCAATGAGACGTCGCGCGAGATACCGCCATAGTTCCACCAATCGAATGACCAATCCGTGCTGAGTACAGCTGGAATGCGGTTGGCAGTGCGCAGATTATCCACCTGGACGGCAAGGACATTGATCTCTCCTGGTCTGGCAACAGCACTTACATCGAACTCGAAAGGAGTATACCCTCCCTCGTGCTGGCCGAGGTATTGACCATTCAACCAGACGTCCGCAAGGTAAAAGACCGCCTCGAATCGCAAACGCAGATGGGCATCTTTGGCTTCAGCAGGGACAGTGAACGTTCTTCGATACCAGGCCAATCCTTCGTACTCAGAGTACTCTGGCATAACGTTCCAGGTATGTGGCACGCTCACGGTTATCCAGGCCGAATCATTATACCCGGGTGCGAACCACTCCTGCTCCTCACCCACCTTGCCTTGGTCAACGGAAAAACGCCATTCACCGGAGAGGGGTAGTGATTCTAATGAAAGTGCGATGAGCGGGTAAGGATATGTTGTTGGGCTCATTGGAATTGTTGGTTCAACAGACGGCGTTGTTCCACAATTGACAGTGCTGACAAGGAACACAAGCGATAATACCAGGGTGGTACAGCGGAAAATGATTTTGCTCATTACATAACCTCCAATATTTCCTAGCGATCAAAAGTTTGGCTGTTGATGCAGGTCGAGATCATCGGCCAACCGTTCTTACTGGTGAGTATTTCATAGCCTTGTGTACTTAATAATAATAGAGTCTTCAGATTTATACCGGTGATGGACTGATTCCAGTCGCTGTCTATGTAACGTACTCGGAAAAAGTGTTATAGGTAGTTTGAGTGATTGTGTTGATCATCGCCCAGAAGTTTTCAAGCGGAGTATCCAGTTGTACGGAATGAGTAGGAGCCAGAACCAACCCGCCGTTATATCCAACGGTTTCCAGCCGCAGCTTTACTTCGTTGGCAACCTCCAGCGGGGAGCCAAACGGTAATGTGTATTGCTCGTCAATGGTTCCCCAAAAACAGAGTTCGTTACCGTATTCTTTCTTGATCTTGGCAGGGTCCATCGATGCGGGCTGGATTGGGTTGAGCACATCTAACCCGATCTCGATCAACTCAGGGATGATGGGGTCGACATTGCCATCCGTGTGGTAAGCCACTTTCAGATTGGGGTTGATTGCCTTCAATTCGGTAATCATGTTTGCCATGCGGGGTTTAAAGTATTTGCGCCACATGCACGGAGAGATCATCATCTGATTTTGGGCACCCATATCATCCCCCAAATAAATCATATCCACTCCCATCTCAACTAGTTTTTTTGCGGCAGTCAAATGGTAGTGGTAGGGGATATCGAACAGGTGATTTGCCAGGTCAGGATTCCTGGCCATATCCATCAATGTCTGTTTCAGTCCGCGCAATGCCCAGGCGGTCTCGAATATGGTAGTCACCGTTGAACCCACGATCCAATACTCCGCCTTGAAATCCCGAATCATCTGCTCGGCTGCCTGGTACAACTCCGTGCGATTAGGGTCCGGTGCATGATAACCACTGATGGCCTTTTCCTCCGCGAGGGGGTGGCTGCAAATTTCGGAATAGATACCGGTACCAAAGGGAGTTTCGTATGGAACAACATTCCAACCAATGCCCCATTCATCTGTGTAAGGTTTGGTATCCATGTAATAGGAATTGGCCCAGCCCACGGATGTGATTAACAGATCTTCCCCAAGGGCCCGCTCGATTTCATAAGTATTGCCACCGCCATGAGGGTTATGGGCTTTTAAACGCTGTATGCCCTTGTCCGCCTGCAAGCGGGCTGCGAATTCCGGAGTAAAACCAGCCTGCAGAGGACAACGATCTGGCTTTTCATGGTTAAGGGCCATCCGAACCCTTTCGCGATGATTCATTGATGTGCTCTCCATACACTTTTCACAAGGTTATTCCTTCCAGTCGATATAAACTGTTCTGCCCATAAGCTAATCCGTCCAGCCCACTACAAGAACCACCAGTGCAATGCTGCGAATCCTACGGGGCTGTCCTTATTGCATATAATTTTCCATCCAGCCCGCCGAAATAGACAACACCGTTTTGAACAATAGGCGAAGAAGCCACGCCGCTCCAGTTACCTTCAGCTTCCAGTGTTCTCTGGACAGGGAAATACCAGTACTCGTGGTTGGGGTCGGAAATTTCTCCGTCCACAAGCTTTAATGCGAACAACCCACCTTTATTTACTTCCTGCTTAAAGCTGGTCCCGCCGATATAAAGTATATCGTCCACAATGGCCGGTGTGCTCCAATGGAATGCTTGTGAAAAGAAGAAGGTGAATGCTTTTCCAGTCTGGCTGTCCAATCCCAAAACATCCTTATTGCCGGAACTACCGATGTAGATAATGCCATCCTTCAGTTGGGGAGACGACTCCACCCACATGTTAGAACCATAATCAAATTCCCACTTCTTTTTTCCTGTTTGTGCGTCCAACGCCACCACGCTGGCTTTACGGCTGGCAGTGTAGACTAAACTGTTAGCCACCAGGGCAGTCGTCTGCACCTCCCCACCAACCAGGGTCTTCCAGAGCATCTGGCCGGTCAGCACATCCAGGGCATACATAGAGTCATCCCAACTGCCGATATACAAGACGCCATCCGCCAGCGTTGGTGTAGCACGCACTTTCTGGCCTGTCTTAAACGTCCAGTTGATCTTGCCGGTGTCAGCGTCCAGGGCATAGAAATTCCCATCCAGGCTGCCTATGTAAATCTGTCCATCCACCACCGGTGATGACTGCAGGTAGTCATATCCGGTGGGGTCGGTTGAAGTGCCGAGTTTTTCGCGCTTGTCGCGCGGCAAAGAATTGCCGATATCCGTGCGCCAGACCTGCGTCCCGGATTGCGCCTCTACCGCATACAGATAACCATCATCGCTGGCAAAGTAAACCAACGCACCAAAGATGGCCGGCCGAGAGCGCACAATTCCTTGCGTTAGAACCTTCCACTTAAGGTTGCCGTTCTGCGCATTGACAGCATACAGATTCCCATCGTCGCTGCCAAAGTAAACCGTACCATCGCTGATGGCCGACGCGCCCCAGATAGCGCCTCCGGTTTGAAAGGCCCACAATGGCTCAGGCGGGGAGCCCTGTGTAGGAACGGGGCTGGCGGTGGGTGAGGCTGTAGGCAAAGCGGTCGGCAATGGCACCGAAGTGGGGTTTTCAGTGACTGCCGCTGTTGGGTGGCAGGCACTGATCAACAAAACATTGAGCGCCAGACCACTTAAGAGATTACAGACTTTCTTTGACATGTTCTTTTTCTTTTCAGAAATCGTTCGAAATAGACCTATTATCTATCTTTGGAAAGCGAGACTGCACTGGATCCGCATTTGAATTTGGTGTCATTTTATCTATGGGCCACACTCACCGCAAAGAATTTTTGTAACCAACCGTTATTGCAAGGAGCGCTTTTTGCTAGGAATTAATCCCCCACTGTGACTGAGATTGCTGCGCAAGAGACGCTCGGAATGATGATGGCTGATCAGTTACACAGATCGAAAACTTAACGGTGTTCATGACCATTTTCCCTTATGCGGCAGTAAGAATCAACACGCCTTGCGGTTCAATTTGAACTTCCCCAAGGAGCGTTTTGCCATCGAGCAGATTGGTGTAACTCATATTCAACTCGATTTTTTGCGGCTGTTCCAAGTGATTAAGCACGAATAATAATCGCTGTTCACCCTGCCAACGCTCTGTAACTTCAACGCCTGTGGGGGTTTCCATCAAGGGTTCAACTCTAGCCATACCAGATATCCAGCGGGCGATCGCATTGTAAAAAGTGCTGTCACCCATAATGCCAAGGTAGATCACCTTACCGTTTTCAAAATGATTGATGGTTGCAGCTGGTTTTTCGGCGTAGAAATCCTGGGTATGCCAGGCGATCACCTCTGCGCCCTTCGGTTCGATCACATCCGCCCATACAGATGTAGGGAATTCATCCTCCAAATCATGCAAGCCAAATTGAACCCGGTTGTCTTCATCAACTGGCATGGAAATGTACTCTTCAATTTCAATACCGCACATTTTGGCGACCAGGCCGGGTAGTTTCATGTTGACAACCGTGTTGGATTCGTCCTTCACCCCTGTACGTGGCGTGAAAACCACAATCCCGCTCGCCGCAGCGAATTTTTCCAGGTTTGCGGCGGTCTCCTCGGTAAGGATATACATGGCAGGAACAATGACTACTTTGTAACCGGTTAAGGAGTCTTTTTCGGAAACGATGTCCGTAGGTATGTTGTTGTTATAAAATCCGCGATAGATATCCTGGATGTGTTTTTCGTATCCAAACCGCGGATTGTTGGGTTGCACCTGGAAGGCGAAACGTGTATCGTAGGATTGCATTATGGCGATCTTTGGTTTGACCTGTGAACCTGCAATCGTCTCGGCGATCCGTTGTAATTCCTTGCCAACCCTGGATACCTCCTCATAACGCCGGCCTGGGATGCCATGATGCTCAAGGATCCCCTGCCAATACTGTTCAGTTCCAACACGGGCAGTGCGCCAACGGAAGTAGACGATCGCATCCGCCCCGTGAGCGATGGATTGATAGGTCCATAATCGCAGTTCGCCGGGTTTAGGCGGGACAGCTACATATTCCCATCCACCCCCGCCAGACTGCTGCTCCATGACCCAGTAATTTTGTTTCTTCAAACCGCGCATGGCATCATGGCTGAGAGCAGCCCTGGCAGGATCTATTTCTGCCTGCATCCCCCATTGCATGCGCATGTAGTTATCCCAGGAAACAAAATCCAGATCCGCGGAGTTGTCGTAATAGTTGAGCTGGTTATAGCCGAAGCCCATCAAGTTATGGGTGATGAAATGGCCGGCGAAGTCCCCGCGATTTTCGGGGAGGCAGTGTCGGCGGATGATATCGATCTGGAATTTCTGGTAATCCCGGTAAGTATCGGACATAAAACGGCGATAGTCCAAACCCAAGCCGGGGTTCTGGGAGCGGATGGTGGTCAGGGGAACGGGAATTTGGGACCAATCGGTATAGATATGACTCCAGAAGATTGTGCCCCATTTCTCATTCAGATTTTCAAGGGTCAGATAACGTTTTTGCAGCCACTTATGGAACTCAGTCCGGCAGATGCTGCAAAAACAACGATCTCCAAACTCATTATCAATTTGCCAACCAATCACGGCCGGGTTATCTTTGTAATGGTCAGCCATTTGACTAACGACGCGTTCGGTATATTGGCGGTAGAGCGGATTATTGGGACAATATTCCCTGCGTAATCCGTAGGTCTGCCGTACGCCGCTCTGCTCAACAAGGAAGAGGTCTTCCTGTTTTGTCATTAACCAGGGAGGTGGGGATGCTGTCGGCGTCCCCAGGACAATCTGGATACCGTGTGTAGAGAGAATCTGAATTGCCCGATCAAGCCAATCGAAATTAAATTTGCCTTCGCTTGGCTCCATCTTCGACCAGGCAAACTCGGCCAGGCGGACGACATTGAAGCCGGCTTTCTTCATCAAACAGGCATCATCCGGCCAGCGTTCTTCGGGCCAGTGTTCGGGGTAGTAGTCAGCGCCAAAAAAGAACTTCATGAGGTCTCCTAATTTGAATGAGTGACGACATTCGCCACGCCATAAGGTTCCAGTTGCAGTTCGCGCGCATCCAGCCCGCTGAGATGTTCGCGGGCCTGCCAGGGCAGGTGCACCCGTTTTTCTGTCCGCTCGTGATTGATGAGGAAGAAAACCTCACCAGATGTGAAAATGATTGCACTAGATCTCCGTAGATTTCTCCGGGAGAAGACACCCACTTGGGCATACGAGCTGGGTTTATACACGCAATTTCCTGCGCAGCACTTGGACCAGCCCCTGGCGCGGGAGGCAGTTCTTGAAGGCAAAGGACTGCATCATGCCATCGATCTCTGTTTCGCTCATGCCGCGGAACTGCTCGGCGAAAGCAGGCAGCAATACCTGGGACAGGAGGCCATCCTGAAGGCCAAACTGCAGTTTCGACAGGATTTCACTCTCAGAGGCGGAGGGGATCATTTCGGCGGCATACTCTGCAATCTGGCGTACCAACGTGTTGATTGGCTGGGCTTGCCGCTCGATCCACGAGTCGCAGCGCAGCCGCGTTTTCGCCTGGCGCACCGGCAGCGTGCGCCGCATCCATTCAGACTCTGGGTGGACTAACACCGCCCCCATCATGCCAATATCTTTATAGGTCCAAATGCTCCA
>Ga0315291_10007225_pt1 | contig 13763 bp, 13 predicted proteins | sample YL17G12_20_MG_FD_203070 | JGI IMG/M metagenome (GOLD analysis project Ga0315291, IMG submission 203070) | Sediment microbial communities from Yellowstone Lake, YNP, Wyoming, USA - YL17G12_20 | ecosystem: Environmental > Aquatic > Freshwater > Lake > Sediment | place: USA: Wyoming | collected...
TCAGTGAGGCAAGTTTCGGTGAACCTAATATTAAATTTTTCAACATCGAGCGATCAATCGTGTATTCTGCCATTTCTTCTACGATTTTTTTATCATCTTTATTACAGATAACATCGACCACATATCTTAGTTTCAGATAGTTTTTACACATATCTTCAAAGTCTTTAGCAATCTGAGGTGTTGGACAAATAAATTCAGCGAGATATTTATAGGAAAGAACGGCGAGCGATAACCCTACACCACGTTTCCCAAGCTTCATGATCATATCAAGAGCGTCTTCGAGGTTATCGAAGGGGACGAACACTGCTTCTTCATCATCAAAAACAGGATATAGTTTTACTGTTGTTTCTGTGATGATATATGATGGACTCAGCGATATGTTCGTAAATCCATGTTCAGTCGTATAGGGGTTTGATATTTCCATATCCCGATGATTTTTAACGTCTCCGTCGTTATCCACGAGTTCGAGATCAATAAAATTATCTGCAAAACAACCATAGGTATTCCCCCAAGTAGTGACAATTCCAGTTGTAGCTAGATTAGCACAGACATGAGCCCCTGCTTCTGCAACATTTGCCCTTAATTTTTGCTTATAGGCTGCTTTTTGCAGTTCAAAGGAAGTTATTCCAGCACCGACGGTTGCGGTGCTACTTTCAGGATGAATTTCAAGCTTGTTGAGTCTTAAGAGATCGATGACAATACCTTGTTCCAAGCTCGTGGCATTTGAGAGTATTGTCGGTGTAGCTACGGATAAAGCTGTTCCACCACTTCGTGGCAGAAAAGGGATGTTATGTTTATTTGCGTATTTTATAATCTTTGATACTTGCTCGGTGTTTTCTGGCATGACGATATAGAAATTTAATTCTACATCTGGAGGAATAATTGATCTCACATAGGAAGAAATAATAATGGGATCATTGGTCGCCCATTTCTCCCCAACAATTTCACGGAGTCCTCGGAGAATATCATCCTCAGGAATACTTTGAAAGTTCTCCTTATCTAAATTATCGACATATTCCTTCAATGCCCGGGCGACTTTCTCTGGTCTCAATTGCGTGGCAAAATTACACTGCTTATCACAGATACCGCAAAGAGTACAGGAATTGGCGATCTCAATTAGTTTATCTGTAGGTTTAATTCGACCTTCGTTCAAATGTTTCACAAGTTCCATACGTCCCTGTGGCCAATATGCTAAAAAACCATGTTTTTTGCCTGAAGGACATAAACCTGTCCCAAGAAAATCGATTCTACACATACCACAATGGGTGCCTTTCTCAGCTATCTTGACTGCATCATCTAAACTTGTTTTTTTCATAGATATAACTTTCTTAGTTGTCATTTTATCCCCCAAGTTACAACTGATAATAAATTTTGATGTGGTGACCCTTATTAAATGTTTTCAATCTCATTCAATCATCTAGATTTATGAAAAAAGAACGAAATAGATTCCATAGGATTACGGTCAATTCCTGAACTGGTAACTCAGTGTTTCAATAGTCCTTTTAAGGTTTTATTTCAATAGATTTTGAAGGAACTGCAATAGATTGTGAAGGAACTGTGCGAGTAACGACATCATCTGCATACTCTTGCTTGTCGGCATGGTAATCAGCAGTGGATCTGACCAAGCGCTCTCAACCCCAGAGATATCTTTGGCTTTCACTTTAATTCTATAAACCCCTTTAGCACTCCAGGATTTCTGAGCGGATGCCTGAGCTCCAGAGGCGAACGGTCCGAGCCATTCACTTTGTGTGCCATCACCCCAGTCCCATAGGTAGTACACCTGATTCCCATCTGGATCAGTTGTATTAGTTGTATAGGTATATTCGACAGTTACGTTACCACTTACTTGACCTGATGGTTTAACTGGTTTATTGGGCGCCTCATTTTCTAACGTTACCGTGACGTGGATGATCGGACTGTACCACCAGGTCTGTCCAAAGATTTTTTCGGTGCCATCACTTCCTTCAAGTTCTTCATAGTAGGAATCGTTTGTCCTTTCCTTGAGAAGTCTCAAGTATGGATTATTTCTATATACATCAGAACGTAGAACATTTGTATATATCTGATCAACTTGGGATTTTGCAACAAAATAGTATTCGCCAGGTGTGGATGAAGTGATATTCTCCATATAAGTAATTCTTTGTGTTTGTCCGTTGTTTGCATTATCCCATCCTGTTCCTCCATAGTAATCCCCTTCGTGTTCATTATAATCGGTTGTAAAATATTCTGGGTTATTGATTGGGTCTGGATTTTTACCCCATTGGATAAAGGTATGATCTACAACGAGACTGCCATTTACCTGCCAAATTAGAGGTATTGCTCTGTCAGGAAGAATATTAGTATCGTTATCAATAGTTCCTTGTTGCCATAAAACAGAAGGTTGAGCTAGATCTGTTTGATGCAAAACGAGACGACGTACCTCTGCACCATATCTATGTATAGTATCATTTCCAAATGTTGATTCAGCGGGGTTTTTTGTACCTGACATTTCAGGGGAAAGCCACAGGATGCCAGCACCCTGGTAATTTCCAACCACCCACGGGTCCTCCACCGGGTTTTTAACAACATCAGCACCATACGCCCATTGACCAATTCCTCCTTTTACTACATATCCTACTGTATCAGGAATAGTACCAATGCTGTTTTTGTCAAGGTTTCCTCCATAATCGCCGATATAGTTACCTAATCTAAGACTTGATGCATCAAAGAAGAAGAAATCAGGAGGAGCATACTCATAAGAATATCCTGTAATTGGACTTATTCCATTTATGCTTCTATGAGTAGAACCCCATGGATATAGTAACATCCTCGCACCACCATGGAAATCACACCCTACTCGTATCGTATGGTTATCAACAAATGCACGAAGTGTTTTTCCATTTACACTTGCCCAAATACCACCTGTTGGCCAGCCAGGGCCGTCCATATCTGCTTCTCTGTTAAGATCCCACCCATTACCGTCTTCTCGCCGGGGTCCATGGTCAAATCCATACGGATTATGTGAAACTTCAAGATAGATTTCCCTATTATCTATGAGCCACCTTAACCAATCCTTTGAGTAGTCCTGGCAAGGTTCATCAGTAAATGCCATACGCATAAGCCAATCAGTAAACCAAAATATTCCAACTGTTCCAACAGTTTCATCACCATGCGGGCCGCCAAGGAAAAGAACTTCTGGTTTGTGTAAACCTCGTGTTTCGTTCGTTATTCTTACGTAATATAGATCATACCCACCAGTTGCCATACCTGTACCATACAATTCGTTTGCTTTGAATACTTCAATATAACCAGGATAGAGAGCTTCAAGAGCTTGGTACCAGCTAATGAGCTGTCCATAGGTTGCTGGTTTGTTATACCAATTCAGGCCGATAATCCCATAATCCTCGGTTTCTTGGTTAGTTTGTGTATTAGCATTTTTATTTTGGAGTTCATTTGAATATGCAGAAACCGGTTGGATGGTGGTAAGCAGTGTTATACAAACAATTCCAATGATTATTACGTTTAATAGGTGTTTCTTCATAGTATCCCCCTTTGTTAATATAAATCCTTCTAATATAAAACTTTCTATTATGAAAAGTCCTAAAAAGTTTTTTAGATAATTTCGGTTTTTTTCATCTTAATACTTTCAGCTTGCCGCTTCGAATATTCCTGAATGAGACGATTCAAAGAAACCTCGCCAATCAGTCGTTCATTTTCATCAACAACCGGGAGTTGTTTGATTTTATGTTGTTTCATCTTCGCTATCACGTCGATTATTTTTTCGTTTAGATCTGCGATGATTGGTCGTTTGGACATAATCTCCTCCGCTGTCGTTGTAAGCCCGTATTGAAATGATTGAAGCGTAGGTTTATCAAAGGATTGCAAAGGTGTGTAGGGGGGTGCAAAAAGCTGGAGTGTATCAGATTCAGTAATAACCCCAAGAACATGTAATGCGATACTATCGTCAACCACCCAGACATGATTTTTTTTACCCAATAGCAAGAAAACTTGTTCAACAGTATCTGTTTTTTCTACATAGGAGATCTTTGCATTGGTAGGCTCTAAAAGGTCTTTTACCTTGAACTCATATAACTCGGTAATCACTGAATGTTTTTCACTCATCATCTTCAGTATTATTAATCACGAGAAGGTTATATAAAATCTCTGAGAATCGATTTTTCCATGATTTTAAATACCAAGAATCGATACCCATCTCCATAGGTTTACTGTTAAGGGATGCATGGGATGTTACTGGAAATTACTCTCGCGATTATTTTTGCAAAAATCTTCAATGTTCTTTTTGAAAAGATGAAACAACCAGGGGTCATCGGAGAAATCATTGCAGGTATTGTTCTTGGTCCAGTACTTATCGGATCTCTTTCAGGCACCTCACTTAGCCTCTTTGGCGCATCGGTTTTCAAGTTCAACCTGCATTTAACTTCCCCTGAGTTCAAAGAAATCGCTTTTATCGGTGTTATCTTCCTCCTCTTCATTGTAGGATTAGAAACCAATACCGGAGACCTTAAAAAAACAAGAAAAGCAGGATTTTTCGTCGGTATCTTTGGTGTGATTGTTCCTTTCTTTGCTGGATGTATATTTGGTTTTATGTTTGGTATGGACGCTATACAAAGTATGGCGGTAGGAGCCATTATGCTTGCTACCTCCGCAACCATCGCGATACGAATACTTGCTGATATGGACCTGTTATCAACGAGGGTTGGGTTAACCCTTCATACCGCGGTGGTCCTCAACGATATTTTCGCTATCATTGTCTTTGCAGTCGTCTTCGGGAAAGAGAACTCGCTAGTTCTTCTTCTCCAAATTCTATTCTTTTTTATACTGACGATTGGCGCAGGATTTCTGCTGGTACGATACACCGCTCATAAAAAAGCCACAAGAAAAGCACCGATCATTATCCTCACCTCAGGTCTTGTCATCTGTTTTCTCTTCGCTGCATTTGCAGAGAACATGGGGCTCACTGCGATTATCGGAGCATTCATCGCTGGCTTGTTTATCAGAAAGACACCGCAAGCAGGTGTACTTTCCGACTATATTAAAACGATAGGGTATGCGTTTTTTATCCCTTTGTTCTTTGTCAGCGTCGGCGCAAGCTTCGATTTCATGTATTTATTGCATTCAAATCAGTTAGAATCACTCCTAATCTTCATTATTATGTTTGTCCTCTTTGGGATCCTTGGGAACTTCTTCGGCGGCTCTCTTGGAGCACGTCTCTCCGGATTAAGTAAACGGGAGTCCATAAGCGTTGGAATAGGAATGATGCCGGTAATGGGAGTTGCACTGATCATCGTCACCACTGGCATAGACCATGGTATCTTTGGAGACCCTGCAGGGATCGTAGCGAATCAAATACGGACCGCGACTCTTCTGCTTATTATCATTAGTGCTCTTCTTGCCCCACCACTCCTGAAAAAAAGTATGGCACCACCGCTTCTTAAAATGATCGGGAAAACAAAAACAAAATTATCATTGTACACCCATCCTCACTGTCCAGAGTGTTTTTCTCCTCTTCGCCTCAACCCTCAGAACAACGAATGGTACTGTGACACCTGCCAAAGAAATGTTAAAATCTACAAGAAACATCTTAAGCCTGCTGCACATGGAAAAGAAAAAACAGACAAGTACATCAAATACGTCATAGGAGCAGGAACCATTCTCTTGTGTGGTTATGTAATACAAACTTCAGTCAGTATGGCGCCGTTCGAAAAAATTTCTGCGATTATTGGGATCTTTCTTGGAACAACACTGGGGTTCCTTGCTGTCAATTACCTTTTTTCAAATCAAAAAACCATCAGCTGATTTGTTAAAAAAACTACTGTTTCTTTACTAATGTTTAAATTCCGAAAATCCATAGACGACAAAACGGAGGTAGATCAATGCTTGATTTCAATTATGCGATTTCAACAAAAATCCTTTTTGGGAAAAATAAAATTGAGCGACTCGGTGAAGAACTCAAACAATATGGGAAAAATATCCTGTTTGTCTACGGTGGAGGAAGTATTAAAAAAACCGGGTTATATGATTCGGTGACGAATATTTTTACGAGAAATTCTATCATCTATCATGAGCTTCCTGGAGTGCAACCAAACCCTCGGATCACCAGTGTACGACAGGGGATAAAACTCTGCAGAGAACAGAACATTGAGAGTATTATCGCAGTAGGTGGCGGTAGTGTTATTGATTGTGCAAAAACGATAGCGACAGGTGTATACCATACGGGAGATCCCTGGGACTTGTTCCTCTTGGGAGACTCAACAATAAAAAAAGCATTGCCCATAGGAACCATCTTGACGTTAGCAGGAACCGGCTCTGAGATGAATGGGAACGCAGTGATATCAAATGAAGAAACAGAGCAAAAACTCGCGGTCCATAGCGACCTCCTCCGACCAAAGTTTTCTATTCTCGATCCAACCTATACGTTCACCGTTCCGAAGAATCAAACCGCAGCAGGAACCGTAGATATTTTCAGTCATATCCTAGAACAATATTTTAGTCCAACCAAAGACGCATTTGTACAAAACAGAGTAGCAGAAAGCTTACTTATTACCTGTATCCATTATGGTCCCATAGCACTCAAAGAACCAACCAATTACGAAGCACGAGCACAGTTGATGTGGACAAGTAGTTTAGCGCTTAACGGACTTTTGGGCTATGGGAGGATAACGGATTGGGCGACCCATGGTATTGAACACGCGGTAAGCGCGGCCTACGACGTTACCCATGGGGCTGGCTTAGCAATTTTAACGCCTTATTGGATGGAGTATGTCCTCAGTGAAGAAACCACAGATAAGTTTGTTGAATACGCACAAAACGTATGGCAGATAAAAGGGAGAAACGATCTCGCAGTCGCAAGAAAAGGAATCGAAAAAACACGGGAGTTTTTTGCCAACCTTGGAATGCCGAAAACATTACGGGACGTCGGTGTGAAAGAAGATAAACTTGAGGACATGGCTGAGAAAACTGTTTCGTATGGAGACGTCGGCAAATTCAAAAAACTAGGTAAAAACGATGTCTTGGCGATTCTCAAAAACGCGTTCTAACTACACTATCTCCTCGTTACGTCATCGCTTGTTTTTTCCGATGTTTCAGTTCAACATAGCGAGCAATCATTAGGCACAGCATCGCTATCGCGCACCCGATCATAAAGAACAACACACCCGGTCCTCCATATCGGTCAAAAATCGCGGCAACCGCAGGCACCCCGACAAACATCCCTGCGCTAATCACAATACTGTACACCGCCATGGTCACCCCGCGTGTTTTCTCCTGTGCCTCATCCGCAAGTGACGACAATGCAGACGGGCCAAACGCAAGAGCCATTAACCCAAAAACCCCGAGAAGCGGCCAGAACCTGATGATGCTGTTTTTCAAATCCTCTCCATTGGTTGTCGGAGCAAGACCATACCCAATTCCAATCACCGTCATTAACCCAACAAACCCGATAGTGCCCACTACCATAATCGGTAGACGCCCATACTTATCAGAAAGTCGCCCATAAAAAATCTGTGTCAGAATCAGTACAACTCCTGCTCCACCAATAATGGCTGAGAGAAGAAGCGGCGAAATCGTAAGAACACCCTGGGACGTCGAAACAGTCAGAAACGTCATCACCGCCCCGATAATCATAAACACAATAAACCACGGAAGTGTCAGCAGAAGAATCGAACGTTGTTTGAGCACACCTATTATCGTGTCAAACCTGATTTTCTTGCAAAGAACATCATGTTTCTTCGGCTCCGTGATATTTAAAAGACAATACACAACCCCAAACAATGCCATAGCGCCAGCAATCATAAATGTCTGCCAGAGAGAACCTTTTAAAAACTCAAGGAATAGTGCCCCCACTGCGTAGCCAACAACCCATCCAAGCATGTTGAATGCATCAAACGCACCCATTTCCCGTCCTCGTCTGTTCTCTGGTGCGTAATCGGTTAAGAGAGCTAATGATGAAACAAGGATAGCACCTGCAGCCATCCCATGAGCCGCATTTATGCAAAAGATCACATATAGGTTTTTTGTAAGGGAAAGAAGAAAAAGAAACAGTGCTGCAGTGAGAAGACCGGATAACAAAACAATTTTTCTTCCATACCGATCCACCACCGCTCCAATAAACAAAACAGTCCCCATCTCAAATAAGGGTGAAGCCGCGGCAACAACACCGTATCCAATAAACCCGGTGGTAATATTCAAATAAATAGGAAGCGTCGCCAGCATAATACCAAAACTTGCACGAATAAAAAACGTGGAGATATATAATGACGAAAGCAGACGAAGATAAAACCGATCATGCATAGTTTTTCACCCAAGTAAAAAAGTGGAGCTTTAAATAGATTCGTCTGGGAAATCCTATAAATTCCAACAGTATACAACAAGCTAATAAAAATTAACGGCCATAAATATTTATACATCGATGCGAATGTATTGTACGTGTGAGGTGAATGCAATGAAAAATATTTTAACGGATCAACCTGCTCGTGCTCCAATGCCAACTGATAAAAAAATGCCATCAGAATCACCGGTGGCTAACGAACCTGGCACTGAACAAACAATCAAATCCTTGAAAATCGACAACATACTCTATTGTCTAGACACCGGGAAAGAAAAATATCTTTTCGCAACAGAAGATGAAGCAATTGACCAACTCAGAAAACTCGATAAAAAGAACATCAACCCGGACAGCTCTCAAATCGCTCAGATCACTACAACAGGAAACACCTGGAAACTGACACAAGTTCCCTGGTCACATATTGCGGTAAAACTTCTCTAAGATAATAAACATCTTGTTCTGATTCTTCTTTTACCTGGTAACCTCTATACTGTCGTAGTGTTAGACTCGTTAGAAAAAGAACACAACACCCATGATGATGAAGATGACTGCTGCGACTCTTGTCAGCACCTTTTTATTGATTCGCTCTGCAATGAATTTCCCAAAATACACAGCCGTAATCGATACCAAGGTGAGAGCAATCATAGTTCCACAGAGCACCATCACTGCGTTATATTTGGTCGCAAACAGCGCAGAAGCAATCTGTGTTTTATCTCCCCACTCAGCTAACAGGATGAGGAGGAACCCTGAGACAAATGGATTGTTGTAGTACTTTTTCTGTTCATCGTCTTTCTCCTTTCGTATCAGCATCGCCAACCCAAAAACGATAAACATGATGCCAGAGATGATTTTCACGATTCGTATTGGAATAATACTGGTTACCCATGAGCCGGCTGCGATCGCGATGCCATCCACGATTACAAACGCGAGGATAACCCCGAGTAGAAGATACACATGTTTCTTTGTTTTTGAAGATAACAAGAGAATCGATAACTGTGTTTTGTCACCAAGCTCGGCGACAGCAACAGCGGCAAGTGGAACGAGTATATCTTCTAAGATACGTTTCCCTCTCTAGTGCTCATTAGGGATACTCGAATGTGTGATAGGAGATAATTACTTTTTGTTTTATCAACTAAGAATATGGTACTTCACTTTTTTGCGGTCAAATTCCTTTTTGATCATCTCAATCTGTTCCTTTCCTAATGTTTGGAAGGTGATAACGATCTTGACATAGCCGACTGGTACTGCGGTAGTACATCGATCATGAGCAATGGCTTGCACATTTGCCCCAAAATCCGCAAGAATCGCAAGAAGGTCTTTCAGTACTTTTGGTTTATCAAGTGCGGTAACAGAAACCTTCACAAGGAGTTTATTTCGTATCATACCTCGTTCGATAATCTGCGTGAGAAGTGAAAGATTTATGTTTCCTCCGCTCAGAACCGCGACAACGTTCTTCTTAGGAAACGAAACTTTTTTACTTAATAATGCCGCAAGCGAGACTGCTCCTGCCGGTTCCACAACCAGTTTAGCCCTCTGCAGTAACAAGTAAAGGGCGTTAGCGATTTCCTCATCGTTCACGGTTACCACTTCGTCAACATATTGTTGTGCCAGTGTGAACGTCAGTTCTTTCGGCGTCTTTACTGCTATTCCATCTGCAATGGTCATAATACTTTTCAGCGGTACGATCTTGTTCTGTTCCAGTGAGAGCTTCATCGACTGTGCACCTTCTGCTTCAACTCCTATGATTTTTATGTTTGGTTTGAGTGTCTTTAGTGCGAGAGCGATTCCACCAATCAGCCCCCCGCCGCCAATAGGGACAAGTACTACATCGACTTGAGGCAACACCTCGAAAATCTCGATCCCTATCGTGCCTTGTCCAGCAATGACAAAATCATCATTAAACGCGTGCACAAACGTCATCTTTTTTTCTTCTGCGTACTTTTTTGCAGCTAATGCCGCATCATCATAGGTGGTTCCTTCGAGAACAACCGTTGCTCCATAGGATTTTGTCGCGATGATCTTCGTCGGCGGCGTATAAATCGGCATAAAAACGGTGCTTTGCACACCCATCAGTGTTGAGGCGTACGCGACCCCTTGTGCGTGATTCCCTGCAGAGGCGCAGACGACGCCAATTTTTCGCTCTTCTTTTGTGAGATGATAGATTTTGTTGTACGCTCCGCGGATCTTAAACGAACCGGTCGTCTGAAGATTCTCCTCTTTTAGGTAGACGTTTGCTTTTATCATATGTGAAAACGTGTTTGATCTCTCCAATGGCGTCCGCCTTACAACCGGCTTGAGAATTTCATATGCCTCTTGTATGTCTTTAAAAGTCGGCATCGATTGCTCCTCACAGAAGGGCATCGAGAAAATCTTTTACGTTCATTCCTTGCTTTAGCCCCGCGAGTTTTGCGTTCTCCGATACTTCAACCACATCCGCATTGAGCATGTCATCGAACGTCTTCACACCAGTGACTTTCCCTGCTATGTCCCCTATTTTATCAGCCGCATTCATGTTGAGATACCCACACATAACGTATCCTTTCTTTGCCTGTATGATGAGCAGAGGGGCTTTCCCAAGATCAATACAATATCCGGTTGCCTCACCTTTTTCAAGCGAAATAGTTTGCGTCTTCATTGTTCCTTCACCTACACGTAGGTTTTACTACGCTACTTTCATCTCCTCCATCAGAAGTTTTTTTATTAATAAACGTATCGTTCCTCTTTGGTAGAATGTCCCATCCCTCTCGTGTGATTTGATATAAATAAGCGGAAAGATTTTTCAATTATTTTTTTGTTTTCCGAATTTTAAATTCTCCTATCCCCAATGGAATGATCTCCAACTCATCCCCGTCATTGATATCATGTGCCTTGGCAAGCTGACTTGGTATTGTTATAACAAGGCTGCTTCCCACCACCCGTGCTTTCCTTGTTAGAGGCATGGATCCCCTCCTGCAATTACATGTAATGTATACCTAGATATATATATGTTTTGATTTTTTCAAATATATCTTTACACATATCTCTATCATCGGGAGATTCCCACTTTTTTTCTCTTAAAAAGAAACCAAAGCATTATCAATAATTATCTCTTATAGGGGTTGGAGTGAGGCACTATGAAGCTCTTTATTGACACCGCAGATTTAAACGAGATCAAAGAACTTGCATCCTGGGGGATCCTTGATGGGGTCACCACGAACCCTACGCTACTTGCGAAAAGCGGACGATCTTTTCAAGAAGTCATCGATGAAATCTTTGACCTTGTTGATGGACCTATCAGCCTTGAAGTGCTCAGTGAAAAAGCAGATGAAATGAGAAAAGAAGCAAAACAGATTATTTCAAAAATCCCGCAGAAATACCGGAAAAACGTCGCCATTAAAATACCGATGACACCTGAAGGGCTCAAAGCAGTCAACACACTCAGCAAAGAAGGAATAAAGACAAACGTGACGCTCATTTTTTCAGCAAGTCAAGCGCTCCTTGCCGCAAAAGCAGGTGCTACCTTCGTCAGCCCGTTCATCGGACGACTCGATGACAATGGACAAGAAGGAATGCAGCTCATCGAAGAAATCATGGATATCTTCTGCAACTACGATATTGAAACCGAAGTCATTGTCGCAAGCATTAGACATCCGATTCATGTGATAGAGGCAGCACGACTCGGCGCAGACATCGCCACCGTCCCACCTGATGTTATCAGAAAAATGACAAAGCACCCTTTAACTGACGCAGGCATCCAAAGCTTCCTGAACGATTGGAAAAAAGTAAAAAAATAAATTAGTTTACTTCTTATGCTCCGATAAATACTGAAGACCCTTCTCTGTCAGTTTTACCTCGTTATCCGAAATATATTGCAGCATCTCAAGCTGGAGCAGTTTTTGGATCATCGTATCAAACTTCTGTCGAGAGATGTGAAGAAGTGTCACTGCCGACTGAACATCTGTATCCCGTCGTCGCATCATCTCCAATAACTCATTTTCTTTTTCGGTAACCTTCAGCATCGTTGTTTTCGGTAAGGATACAAGCTGATGTTTCTTTTCCTCGGTGACCCGTTCTACATATTCTTCAATTATAAGATCGAGGTGTAACGTGTCTAATAATTTTCCTTCCCCGTTGTAAAGGAGACAAACGTTATTGTCATACTTCCACGTAGAAACCGTATCCCATGTGTACTCAGACTCTTCCTGTTCTTCTTCCTCTGGAAACGAGGGATGAGTCGGTTGTAGTCCTTTCATCTGATAGCGCATATGTTGCTCTGTTTGGATCATTTCAAAATGTACTCCGCAACCCCTTAGTTCATCCACATACAAGTCGCCAAGATGATCTTTTAATTCGGTGATAAAATACAAGCCTACATCATCACCAATGGTCACAATAAGCTGCATATAGATCACGCGAACAAGAGCATCGATAGCTTCACCAAGTCGAGCTGGTTCAATGGTGTCAAATTTTGAATCAATGGTTGCCTTAATTCCCTCTTCTAAAAAGAAATCATCATGTATCGAGACAAAGCGAAGAAAATCAAATTTGGTTTCCAATTTTTTTGTGGTGGTTTTCAGAATCTGAATCGCAAAACTATCAAGAGTTCGTCGTCCTACTACCGTGAAAAGTGCTTTGATAACACGGGTAATAAGAATAGAGTTTTTTACTTTAGACATATGTCCTAATACTAAGGAATAGGTTCATTGCTTATAAAATCTTTTCCAGTGTTATGTTACCAAATGTGTCCCCATTCGTGGCTCTTGCATTCCGGGCATACAAACTCTATCTGATCGTATCTTCCAGACATTTTCAACGGAACGAGAAAATTAATGTCACAACTTTTACAATGATACATATTTATTATGGAATTTCGTCTCCCCTTCATAGAGGATATACAACGATTTCAAGTAAAAAAACCTTTCTATGATGAAAATATTACCATTTTTTGTGATAATAATTTGATAAAACCAAGATTAACATGTAGAGCATTTTCTCCTGAAATCTGTTTGTTTATGCAAAAATAAAAAAAAAGAAAGAAGTAAGTTTTTTACTTCATTCCAACAACGATTGGACCGAGTAACGATGCAGATTTCATTGCTGTCACTTCGAACGCATTGTCCGCGTGTGCTTTGATTACTATTTGTATCTTTCCTAGTCCAAAAAACATTCCTATGCTAATTGCTTCTGTTGTATCCACTGCAAGTTCTGTTACTGATCCAGTTACTGTTTTATTCACTCGTCCAAGGATACCACCGGTAACAAGGATGGACCATTCGAGATTATTTGCAGGAGCGACTCCAATGTTTTTAATATCTGCTTTTATTCCCATTGGTCCAATGATATTCAGAATGGAAAACTCTGCGTTTCCTTAACCTTCGACGATTGCTCCAATTGCCCAGTTGTAATCCAAACCATATATCTGCAATTCAGACCAGGTTCCATCAAACCCCCAGTCATCTTT
>Ga0315291_10007226_pt1 | contig 13760 bp, 14 predicted proteins | sample YL17G12_20_MG_FD_203070 | JGI IMG/M metagenome (GOLD analysis project Ga0315291, IMG submission 203070) | Sediment microbial communities from Yellowstone Lake, YNP, Wyoming, USA - YL17G12_20 | ecosystem: Environmental > Aquatic > Freshwater > Lake > Sediment | place: USA: Wyoming | collected...
ACGGCAACCAGTGAGAACACTCCTGAAATCTCAGCTTTCGCTTTTCGCGCCAGATTCACAAGTGCTACCTGTGTCTCTCCACTTTTTATCATGTCATCTACGATGAGCACGCTGTCCCGTTTTTTCAGTATTTCTTTTGGAATGTAAAGCGTCATTGTCACGCCCGACCCCCTGCCCAGAACATAGGTTTCTTCTAAGAAAGCTTTGACACCAACTTCCTTGTTTCTCTTGGCAACTACAAGATTCACTCCCAAAGAATTCGCAACCATTGTAGCCAACGGGATGCCATCAGCGGCGGCTGTCAAGACTTTCGTCACTCGTTTTCCGGCAAAGTTGGCAAGCGCATGATTAGCTGCCTGTTGGAGTATGTTGAAGTCGCCAATTATTTCAGTGTTGTCAAAATATCCGTCTTCGTCGAACTTTATTCTGCTGCGGAGTTCAGGCTCTAACCCCACTAGTTTTGTTAAAACTCTCCACAACTGTTTGGCTCTGGCCGTGTTCGGAAGAACATGCCCCTTTGCGTATCTACTCAGAACCGTAACAGGCAGGCCAGTCTTTGATGACAATTCACGGTACGTTATGTTTCTCTTGTACTTCGCCGTTCTAAGCAGTTCAATTGTCATTAACCGTAACTTCAAATCCTCTGCGTGTGTACTCATAAACATCCCTTATACATCGATAAATCAAATATCATCATGTCCCTCATTTATTATTGACTTGGCAATTTAAAATTTCCGTTCGCGTTGCGAGCATGGAAGATGATGATCTGCTGTTTCACCATGAGGCTGGATTTGAAGTTTGGCGGGTCCGCTGGTATGCGCTCAATACACGGGGCGAATCCTCGACGTAATCCCTTTCGACATTTTTTCTGTTCCATTTCTGGATCATCAGCTCGTTCGATACGCATCTTCAATTCGCGCACCGTGAACTAGTATATTAGAAAAGCGCGCGTGCCTAGGAGGGAAATGGTTGCATTGAGATGCATGAATCGATCGAAACTTTGAAGATAGCTGTCGAATCAGAGTCTAGGTATGTTCCATTCCTATCAAATCACTACTTCTCTTAAGGGTAAACTCCAGGAATTGTTTCATTCTAAAGCTTCTTGGATCCTTTTTAAGATCGTCCATCTTTCTGAGCACTTTCTGAAGGTCGTTACTCTCAGCACTCTTCCAGATATTTTCGAAGTGATCTTTGATTAACTTACCAAAATTTCTGGAGTTATCTACTTTGAACAATGGAACATATCCGCCGAGGCACAACACACCTTTCTTCTCGTATTTCTTCCCCAGAACTTTGAGGTTACCCATATGGTATTGTTCGATGAACGTATAGTAATCTGTTTTTATGGCGAATATTGAAGGCATAGAATCATAGAAACGGACTTCGATAAGTCTGCTTATTCGGCACCTGAGGTCATTTACCTGCGGATCGTTTAGCCATGTCGCGACTCTTTTTATGTCCTTGAACAATTGACACTTTATGTAGTTCTTGTCGTCTCTGTTTTCTTCTCCACTCTCTATTATTGCTCTCCTTTTCGCAGCTTCTGATGTCGGGTCAATCAACAAGACCCTAAACTTGACTCCGCCCAAAATCGCTTCTTCTATTATATGTCCATACACGGCGGAGGGTTTGGAATTACCTTTTTTACCAAAGAAATCTCGAAAGGAAATCCCCATCATCAATACTTCTTCACGGGAATTAATGATACGTGGCTTCAGTTCTTCTTCAAGGCTTGGATCGTGGCGTCTACTAAGAAAAATGCGGTGTATTCCAGTTTCGTAGGAACTCAGTCTTTCAGGATTGATAAGACTGGATATTACTAATCTGGCTAGATCCCTCTCGTTTTCAAAAGTGATTCGTTGCGGTCCTGTCTCTATACCTTTGGGGATTTTCTTAGAGGAGAGCCCTTTCTCTTTGCACGGGATGATTATCTTGTAGGCTTTTTTTGCTCTTGATATCTCATGTCTGACGTTCTTGCTTTTGCATGCGGCATCAGTTAGAATCACCACGAAATACTCACAATCTTCTATTGCACCGTCTATGCACTTGCCTGGATCAGGAGTAACTCCTGGAACATTACTAGGAGCCATGAAGGACGGATAACCTGTGTTATCCAATACTAGTTTAAGATGTTCTGCAAATCCACTCCCATCCTTACATCCATAGGAGATGAAAACCTTGTATTTCTCCTCATCAAGTTTGGTCACCAAATGCCCCCCCATCTTGGTAGTTGACTAGTAGCAGATTTTAACCTATCTGTACATGGAGAGTGACATCCAGCAACAAAGGATCGAGACCTTCAGATTTTAGCGCGCATGCGTGTTCCTAAGTCCGGCTTTTGATTGTAGTAGGTGAGTCGCGTATCTCTCTCTTGAGGTGAATCATGAGGAGATAAGAGACTCTGCAGACCTTGTTCGGCAAGGTCGACTTATCCTTTGCTGAGGCAGTGCTTAATGAGTCTTACCATTCGAAGATACTGTAAACTTATCTGTCATGACTCCTGAAGAATCTCTTTGACAGTTTTGAGTTTGATTTCTAAGCCTTCTTCATTGTGTGCTCTTGCAGCTTCAGCATAGGCTCCACTTCCAAAACTAAACGCTACGATAACGCCTTTCTTCTTTCCCATTCTTCTTATCGCTGTTTCAAAATTGTCAACAACATTTCTTCCTATATCTTCTGACTGTTTCACTTGAGTAGGAACATCAAGTTCTATCCAACCGTCGATTCCAAAGTCACCAACTTTGCGCGGATTGACACGACCATGAAGTTTCTCAAACACCCAGTTCTGAAAGTCAAAAGGTTGAATGACTCGAAGTTCTTCCACCGTCTGAGGTAACCCAATTATGGTGTATTTTGCATGAAGCTTGCGTAACCTTTTTTCAATCAACTTGCATGATGTAGGTGAAATGTCAATACCTATCCATCTTCTTCCAAGTTTGTGAGCAACAACAATAGATGTCCCACAACCACAAAACGGGTCAAGAACAATATCCATAGCATTTGAAGAGACATTTATTATACGTTCAAGTAATTGCTCAGGTTTTTGTGTCGGATAACCCAAACGTTCTTTCGCATGAGCTTGTACAGGTGAAATATCTGTCCACATATCTTGAAGGAGTTGACCTTTCATCTCATCTAAATATCGCTTGTAACAAGGAACACCAGCAACCTTTTTTGGGAAATAGATTCTGCCTTGTCGTTCAAGTTCATCTAGCTTAGTAATGGTGGTTTTCCAATGATTGCCTTTCTTGCTTGGATCAATGCCATGCCATGGTTTTCCAGATTCTCCATGTCTAACACCTCTTGCAGTAAGATCGCTTAACCTGTATCGTCTTCCGTCTTTGTCAACAAATCTATAGAATCTCTCTACATAATCCTTGTTCAATGGAACGTATTGCGGAACGAAAGTGTAATTATCGCTTTTTGAGTAGAAAAGAATGACATCATGAACAGTGCCAAAACTTCTTACTTTTCCTTCTCCTGTATGTGCAGAAGTTCTTTTCCATATAACCTCATTAACCAAGTTTTCATGAAAAATCTTATCCATCAATACTTGAAGACGATGACCAGCGTGCCAATCACAATGTAGGTACATTGACCCAGTATCCTTCAGAACTCTATGGCACTCTCTAAGTTTGGGTTCCATCCATGCGACATAATTTTCGATTCCGCCTTTCCAGCGGTCATCGAAAGCGCGTCTTTCGTAACCGTTACCCCAAATCACCTCATAGGGTTTGTTTGAAAAGAAAGGCGGGTCTGCATAGATTAGGTCTATGGCGTTGTCTGGAATGTGCCTTCTCATAACATCTGTGCAATCGCCACAGTAGATAGCGTCAGTTTCCATTGTATTTCACTAGTCATTATTGCTGAGGGCAAAGTTTAAATACTTTATATACATTATAGGCTATACATAGGATAGAGATAAGCTATGCAATGCAAATACTGTGAATCTGAAAACGTCGTAAAAAACGGTTCAGCTAAAGGCGTGCCCATATTCAAGTGCAAAGATTGCGGTCACAGATTCACCACTGGCTCAGACTTCCCAAAAATGAGGACTCAATCACACATTATCAGTTCCAGCATTGACCTGTATTTTGAAGGGTTAAGCGTCAGGAAAATCCAAACTCAAATCAAGAGGCTTTTTGGCGTTGATGTTAGCCAGATGGCAGTTTGGAAGTGGATAATGAAATACTCCAAACTAGTCTCGCAATACGTTGAAACTCTATCACCACAACTTTTAGGAATCTATCATGTTGACGAAACAGCGATCAAGTGCAGAGGCGTTCAGAAGTGGTTCTGGGAAATCATAGACGAACAAACAAAGTTCTTAGTAGCTGGTCACCTTTCTAGTTCAAGAACAACAGAAGACGCAATAGCCCTTTTCGAGAAAAGCGTCAAAGTAGCCAAAAGAAAACCAATCTCGATTTACTGTGACGGCTTGCCAGCTTACGTTGACGGTTACAACAAGGTCTTTCGTACCATGAAGATGGAGGGAAGGCCAGAGCTTATCAGGAGTGTTGGAATCCGCAATGTTCACAACCAGAACGCTGTAGAACGACTGCACAGCACCCTTAAAGATAGGATAAAGCCGACTAGAGGATTGAAAGGAGAGAAAACAGTTAGGACTTTGCTTGAGGGATGGGTTGTTCACTATAACTATGTGCGTAAGCATCAGACGATCAAAATGACTCCAGCACAAGCTTCAGGATTGAACGTGAAGAACGACTGGTACACTCTAGTGAAGGATGCTACGAAGGACATGGCAACAAGAGAGGAAAAGCGAATTGAGCAAATTGAGGTGATTGCGAGATGAAGAAAGTGCTAGTAAGCCTTCCAGAAGGCATATTCAAGCAAGTACATGAACTGAAAGGAAAACTTGGAGAAAGCGACTCTGAAGTCATTAGGACAATGGTGATAAGCTTTCTAAGCGAAAAGGGCTATCTATTGAAGGAAGTGGAAGAATGAGCAAACGAAAGAGAGACTCGATAAAAGAGTTGGCAGACGAAATTGACGTACTAGACCATATGCTTACCGCTCTAGTTGAAGTTTTGGAAGAGAAAGGCGTGCTGACTCAGGAAGAATGGGAACAGAAGATTAAAGCCAAAATTGAAAAAGCTGGTCAAAGTTATAGAGATTTAGATTCAGAGTGAACATCAGTTGACCAATAGACATCTCAGTTATCTTGAAAACCTTGGTATTGCTTGTGTTGTGTGTTATGTAATCCTCTTTTTTACTGGTTGGATTCTTTCGTCTTTTTGGTATCTTATTTTCTCAATCTTGTTGGCGTTTGTGCTTAGCGACTTGATCTTCAATGTGATTACGTATTTCATGAAAAAAGCAGACCCAAGTCAAGGTAAAGACTTCACCAAAAGCGGGCATTCTCTCATCATTTTTGTGTTTGGTGTTATTCTTTCGACTCTTTTAAGCGCCAGCTTGGCTGACGCGTTGTATTCATCGAATCAGGATACTTCATGGGCTTTGACTGTTCTTATGACAGATTTCTTAGCAGTGATTTTCGTTGTTATCGACCTTTACATGAGATTTTGTGAACCTTAAAGTAATCATCAAGAGAACTCCAAAAGCACTACCAACTGCAATCATGTCAGGAACTTGTAATAGCATCATAAAGTAAGAAGAGAGAGCTAAACTTGAATAAGCTAATATCAAGATCTTCAAAACATATGGGGTCGATTTGATAAATCTTCGGACATCCTTTATCATGTCAGAAAAATCATGACCACCACTTCTTGCAATTCCATCCCCCATGCCTTACGACAAACCTAATTCCGCTACCTTTGAAGTTTCGGTTTAGGCTAGACGCTTTCTTCTGAGCTTGCCTTTTCAAGCGATAATGCGTTCCAGCAACAACTTTTACGGGCTTCTTGCCTTGTTTTCTTGCGACACCCCATTTGTTCTTATGATGACCCAAACAATGTCACGAAAGAAAAATCTAAAATGCTAAGTCATGACAGATAAGTTTACAGTATCCCATTCGAAGGATTCTGTTGGCAGGCCGCCGAGGAGTCCGCTCGGCGTCTTCAAAGCACACCTGCTCAGGCGATTAAGGCATGTTCCATCTGATCGAATGCTTGTAAGGCATCTCTGGAAGGATCCGCGATTAAAACGGCTATGCGATATCGAGGCTTCTGAGCCTCCGTATGGGATTGCTGTGCTGTCCAGGTTCAGAAGCAGTACAGCGCACAGAGCTTGAAGCTATCCCGGGCTACCAAACTCTAGAGTATAATTTTACTCAAATTCCGCCAATGGGGTTTTCGTTCTTTTTCCTATTTTTCCTCACGTTGCCAGTCTGACATGTCAAAATCATTGAAGATTCCTATACAAGATGAATCGTTGAAGTGCTAAGTCAACCTAATAGTGGTACCATTTGCGGGAACAACCGATTCCCACGTGCATAAATATAGGCTTCACGTAACAAATTCGGCGAAGCAAGCTAGCGTAATCTGGTAGAAGTAAATGGTGGACAAAGATCAAACAACTAAAGCAAGACGCTATCAGGTATTTCTAAGTTACGCGAGTGCCGATGAGGAAGTAGCACGCAGGATTGCTGACCAGCTTCGTATTCAGGGCGTCCGCGTCTGGTTTGACCAGTACGAATTACGATTCGGAGACTCTATAGCCTCAGCCATAGAACATGCCATCTCTGCCAGTGATTATCTTGTCATCCTTCTGTCACCGCATTCTGTCAATTCAAGATGGGTGCGGACAGAACTGAATGCAACCCTAGCGCAAGAGCTCACTACGAGAGACATCACCTTGTTACCTGTCCTGATAGCAGACTGTGAAATCCCCTCATTGCTTGCGTCGCGTCGCTATCTTGACCTTCGGTATAACCTTGAACAGGGTGTGAGACAACTTGTTAAGCAAATCGGACTCGTTCCGAATATTGATTTCTCTCAATTAGACGCGAAATCATTTGAACAGCTTATCGTCGATCTTCTTAGAGCACTTGGATTCACGGAAATGCAAAGAGAGTGGAGAATTGCAGATAGAAGTGTTGACATAAAAACTCTTTACTCTCGAACAGATCCATTCGGGGTCAAAGTGACCGAAACTTGGTTGGTTGAGGTAAGATTCTATAGAAAATCTAGGGCGGACCTCAAGTCAATCCATCAACTAACGTCCTATTTGTCGACGCTCCCGGAGCAGTTTAAAGGACTCTTAGTTACAAATGGGCAGATTACTTCTACTGCACGCCAATGGCTTGAATCCTTACAGGGTCGGAGTCGCATAGAAATCCGAGTTCTAGATGGTACAGACTTGAAACGTTTGCTTCTTCAACATGAAGACTTGGTTCACAAGTACTTTACAAGAAGTGCGGAGAAACAAGATGACTAGAACTTCCGAACTAGTTGGAAAATTGTATTCTTGTCCACCAGGCGCGAATGGATGGAAGCAGTTTGAGACTATATGTTTGGAAGCTCTTTGCTACCTCTTTGTGCCTCCGCTAACGAAACCGAAGATTCAAGCACACACCTACTCAGGTGTCGACAGAAGAGATGCTGTATTCCCAAATCGGAACTTTGATTCTCACAACCCTTGGGGACATGTCTTGCGAGAACTTGGGGCGCGGCTAATACTCTGTGAATTCAAGAATTATGATATGATGGAAATCGGAAAAGAAGAGATCGATCAAACGCGCAACTACATGACAGAACCTATGGGGCGCTTGGCTCTTATTTTCTGCAGTAAACCCCCTAACAAGCCTGCTAATATTCGACGCAACACCATTTTTAGTGAAGAAAAAAAGGTGATTCTCTTTCTTACAAAAGAACACCTAAAAGAGATGCTCTTCATAAAGGAACGTGGTGAAGATCCCGCTGACCTGATTCTTGACATGGTCGAATGGTTCTATCTCCAGCATGAATAGGAATGCAGGCTTCAAAACGCCAATCTTGTAGAACCATATATAGGCTGGAAGATGGACGACGTTCAATAAGAATGCGCGCGCCCGTTCTGAGTGACTCCGCCCACGTTTTTGCACTGCAAGTTACACTTAACACGCGTGATTTTTCACAGAAATTGACTTATTTACAAGCAAACACAACTATTTGGGGTGCAGTTTGTGAACATGGAAGACAACGCGAAAGCTCTTGTCAAATACATCGGCACTCTAACTGATTTTCAGATTGTCGATCCGTCGTACCCATACAATCATATGGGGGCCACAATTACTGACGCAATGCTGCAAGCAGGCATAAACTACGAGGCGGTTGTCAAGCCCCGCGTAAACTGTGTATACGGGTACTACGAGGCTAAAACAACTTCAGGCTTGTTCTTAGGCAACCCAGTGTGTGCCAACGTGATAGGTATTCGCAAATACTTGAAGAGACTCTGAACGGCAGATGCATAGAGCCGAGTCGCCTTCCGGCTCAGTCCTTCATCCTTCAAACTCTGAATGAAACCACTCAATGTTTTTTCTGATATTCTCTTGCCCCCATAGTCCAGCTTGTTATCCGCGTTTACTCGCGCTATGAAGTCCTCAAGCATTCCCTGGTCCTTGTAGAACTGAGCGAAGCGATTGAGGGCGTTCCGGTAAGTCCTGGCTGTGTTCTGACTATCTCGACCATAAGCCTCAAGAAAATCCTCTGCGTTATGCCCTAACTCCATGACTATTCACTAGAAGAAAAATAACGGATAGTAAAGCCTAACAGAGAATATAGCCCATGTGGAGAATTGATAGTTCTGGACAGATGGGGAATTGATCCTCTTGAACTTTCAAAGAATGCTTTCTTAGCAAGACTTTTAAGTCCACTCAAATGATAATCCCTGGGGCAATTGTTATGTCAATCGTGCGCCCTGGTGTCGCTATGCCTAATCAATCAAATATACCTCAAATCCCACTAAATCCTGAGGGTATTGTTAACATAGCCGTAGGGCTAACGTTATACTTCTCCAACGACGAACAGGAAAAGAAATTTGGGGAAGGCGTCAAACAAAAGTGGGATGCCTTGGCAAATGAGTATAAGAAAGACCCAATCGGATCGTATTACTTACGGATTGTAGATGCTGCGCTTTCAGCAACCGTTTGCCACATGGCTCAACTTCGGCAAACGCGATTGGATCAATTCAAATTCTGGGACGACTTGAAAGACCGGCGTATCAAAGATCTAGACGACATAGCCAACCTTTCTAAGGACGCCCAAAGTATTGCAACGCGAGTAGTAGGCCTTTCAATGGGCGGCGGCATAACATTTCTTCAATTCGCGTCCAATGTATTAGGACCTCGCGAAATATTCTATGTCGTAGTCGGCGCAGGAGCTGCTTATGTCCTGTCAGAGATAATTCTGCGCGTATACAAAACTTGGAATGCTCCACGCATTTTGACGCAAACCCAAGACCAGAAAGACCTTATTTTGAAGAACCAAGTTCAACCCAAGTTGGACAAGTTGTTTGCTGAGCTTCTTAAGAAAGTAACCGAAATTTCAGAGGAACTATACGGAACAAAATATAAGAAACCGAAGAACCTGGTGGATCTTCCTCAGAAGTTATCTGTGATCTACACCAGTGGCTCTATCGTTACGGGTAGCGCAAACCCAGCATTGTGAGTCAAACAAAACTAGAAAGCCCCGGTGCCCATACGCGATAGATGGTTCACAAAACCACAGGGAAGAATACTGATACTAAGACGGTTCAAGCAACGCCTAGGAGAGATTACCAAGGAAGACACGAAAAGAAGGCTACAACAACATAGAAGACTACGGAAAAGGATAGAAATCTACGGCGCTTGGAGCCCAGAAAACAGCCATAACCGTCTACGAGTTCAAACTCTAGCAAGGAAAATATGGTCAGACCTGAACTCTTATTTATGCTTCTAGTCCTATTACCCATTGTCCCAAGTGATAGAATTGCCGTTAATGAAAGATGAAGGCGAAGTCGTTAGGAAGCTTATTGTACCTTTGCTTAAGGAGAAGTTTTTTGTAAGAAGAGCTGTCCGGTCGACACGTTGCATAAGAAATTGAAAACTGAAGGTCTTCTCTCTCAAGACGAAATCTCAATCAAGCATCCTTTTCATCCAGACATTGATGTTCTCTACTGGTCTAAAGAATACGTGGGAGAGCCTGTATTAGTGGCTTCTGAAGTGAAGTATTTTCGTTTGAAGAGTGGCAATGTCTATCCAAGTATATACCAAGGGGTGGGTGAAGCTATGATGCTTCTTACGTTTGGGTTTGATCATGTATGTCTCTGGCACCTATTTGACCCAGAGGTTCCTAGCGATACCGTGAGCAAATATAAAGAGCTTACTCAAGATCTTATTCAAGATACTGCTTCACCCATTAAATTACCAGTCATGGTCTTTGGCAGACCTTCCAAGAGAGCCGAGAGGCTCAACCACCGAACAAGTGCCGACCCCAAACTCGCTTGATGTGGTCCTTGACGTACTCAGGCGAGGGGCGTTTGCCCTTGATACTATGCAGATGTGGAGTCTGAAACGCAATCCTCTCATTAACAGGCGTTATGCTAGAATCATAAGATTAATAATCAAGAAGAATTTCAGGATAGTTTCCAAATAGTTTCTCGCGTAAATCATTTATGTTTCTTCTTGCTCAGATAGAATAGGACGATGAATGATACTAGATCAAACGCGGTAGTACTCTTCGATGAACCACTAATAGAAAGAATAGCGACTGGCACTGATATTTATATCACAAGAGAAATCGCATTGCACCTTGGATTTTATCTCTATATCGAGCCAGAAATGGCCAAGTTGAAGGGGTGTGCACTTTTCTGGAATAGGATTTTGATATATGAGGGATATTTGCGACGTCTATGCAGTTTTCCCTGGTTAGCCGAGTTCGCTCATAGGCTTTTTGAAAATGACCTCTTAAAGATAATGCGAAAGCCCGAGGATCTAAGGGATTGGCTACAACATTCGATCAGCAACCTTGACAGAACTTGTCTTAGTTCCCGGGAGAATCTCTTGTTGTATCTTTACGAAAATGCCGAGAAAGTGGTAGTCCAACCTGACCTCTCCAAACATGCTGAAGAAGTCATAACGGAAGCTACCGAAAAAGACTATCACGACAAAAAACTGAGACAGCTTTATGACTCCCTTGCACATGAGAGGATTGCCCATGCCTCATTGGACTTGAGGTCTGCTTACCACCGAATTCATTCGTCCCGGAATGAGAAGACGCGTTACAATTTCGAGTATCTGAACAGGGTTTTGCTCGAACAACTAGCCATTGGTTCAGCGTTATGCACTGATTCGATCTGGACATCTCTTTATCGTTACAAACTTGGAGAACGCAATTTCAGAGACGGAACAACCTTCTTGGATGGACTGGATGTTTGTGTCCCTCTCGCACAGCGAAACTCGGTATGCGAACTAAGTCTTGATGAGATCTTGAAACTTAGAAAGAACAGGAAATGGAACAAAGCTATGGATACGCTAGCTCGCTTGTGCTCCAGTGCAAAAGCAAAGACTGATGTAGCAAGCTTCAAAGAGACGCTTACTCTAGAAATAATTAGAGAATATCAACTTGCTCTCGAAGAGGAAAGAATGACCAAAACAAGTCTATTCAAGACTGTTGGAAAAGGCATAGTATACAGTGGAGTCTCGTTGGTCCCAATCATAGGAGACCTAATCTCAACAACGGCTAGTACAATCGATCCGATCATTGATTATCTATGGAAGAACAAAAGACAGAAAAACTTGCCATTCTTCTTGAATGATATGAGGAAAATGGGACGGAATAGATGCTTTTCCGATTAATCGCGGCGTCTACCGATAACAGAACCCTGAAATTTATGCTGACATTTTGACTCTCTATTCTAGTTTAGAACCTTTGAGAGTCAACTGTTTTCTTCAAGCCTTGGATTATCTTCTCTATGTTCTGCAGCTTCTCTTCATCAATCCTAAAGGCACATGCAGGGATCATCGTCAACGTTCCATCAATGGAACTAACAAAAAAGAGGAGATGTTCTGAAAGAATCCCCAAACGGTCGGGAATACCTCACCCCGGCCGTTATTTTCCATACTCCGCCTACTTCGCACGCGTTCATAATCGTCAACAAATGCTTCTTTCTGAAAGAAAAAAGGGGAAATAGAAGTAGTCAACGGTATATATTCGCTCGGTGGGTGGCGGGTCCGCTGGGATTTGAACCCAGGACCTGCGGCTATCTTCGACATTGCTCTTAGAAGGCCGCCGCGCTTTCTGGGATTTGTCTGTCCATGCTGCGCTACGGACCCCGCCATCAGTGATATGAAATGTCGGATATAGTTTTATCTGTCTGTGAATGTGTTAGTTTCTCTAAAGAAGAATGTTCCTTAAGCCTTTTAAATAACTGAAAGACTCTATGTTATGGGGGAGGATCAAGTGTCTGACGTTCCAGTTCCTCTCGTGAACTACATATATTTGATAAAGAATCGGAAAAGGCCGTATTACGAGATAGTAGAGTTTCTCATGAAAGACATGGAGATGCGCTATTACAGGACCGGACAAGGTTCTGAGGTTGTTTACACGATTAATCCGAGGATTCTGCAGGAAGAGATTGAGAAGAAACTTGAAGATGATAAACTAACGACGATTAATGTTTGTCGCACGATTCTGGCCATGTTGTACGGTGCTGAGCTTGATCAAGAGAAGGATTTCTTCGTGACGACGACTAGTAGTGGAAGGCGGAACTACCATATCAAAGTCAACAATCACACTTTGAGTTCAATGTCAAGGATGTTGTAACCCCTTTTTTCTTTATTCCAAATAAATGGCTGGCCTGTAAGGCATTGCTGTGTTAGCTTTCCGTTTGGGATCATAGCATTTGCTCTCCTCGTCGTAGACTCCGATCTGGGCTTTGAATCTCTCGGCCAGAAAGCCCTTAGCGTCTTCGATTATTGCTTTCTCTTCAAGCATTTTGATTTCTAACAGATGTTGCTTCCTTTCCTCAGGTATTCCACCTGTTTCTTTCACCATTTTTGGTACGAGTTTTGCTACATCTTTCATGTTGCTTCTCAAGTCTTTGTCGGCCGCCAGTTCTTTCATCAGTTCGTTTATCTTTGCTTCGCCATGTGCTGACTTCTCCAGCACTTTGAGGTAAATCCTCCACTTCCACTTGGCAGCCGTGTAGTAGCAGATCTTGTTCGGAACGATTTTCGTAGCTCTAAGAACGTTCAAGGTGTCTTCGATGATTTCTTTTATGAGATTCTCCTGTTCTTCAGCAGCCATATCAATCTGGTTTTCATCTGCTCTTGGCCATTCAGCCTGCGAGACAAAACCCTTTTCGTTCATTTGACTCCACAATTCTTCACAGATGTGTGGAGCAAACGGGGCGAGCAGTCGCAGCCACACTTTCAAGGCTTCGTACATCATCTTCGTGTCAGTCTTTTCTTTTCTTCGGGCATACCAGCGGAAGTCGTTCCAGACTTCGAACAGAGCTGTTTCCAAGGCTGTTCTGGTTTTCATTTGTTCAAGGTTTTCAGTCACGTCGGTGACGCGGTGTTGCATGACGCTTGTCAGCCATCTTTCCATGTGAGAGTTCTCGTCAGTCTTCGGGTTTTCAATTATGGATTTTGCGAAATTGTGGAGGGCTTCAAGCTTGCTTTGAGTGTCTTTGGCGTTTTCGGTTCTCCAGTCTGGGTCTTCCATGCCTTCGGCTCCCATCAGCAAAGCGCACCTTATGGCGTCTGCGCCGTATTTTTCTGTGACATTTTTCATGGTTACGAAGTTTCCTTTTGATTTGTGCATTTGTTTGCCTTCGACCATCAGCATGCCGTTTACTCCGATGGCCTTGGGCCAGTGTTC
>Ga0315291_10007227_pt1 | contig 13759 bp, 11 predicted proteins | sample YL17G12_20_MG_FD_203070 | JGI IMG/M metagenome (GOLD analysis project Ga0315291, IMG submission 203070) | Sediment microbial communities from Yellowstone Lake, YNP, Wyoming, USA - YL17G12_20 | ecosystem: Environmental > Aquatic > Freshwater > Lake > Sediment | place: USA: Wyoming | collected...
TCTCTATTACGCCATGAACTATGGATTTGTGGTGATGCCATGGAAGATTTCTTTGGTGTGGGGACTCATCATGCTTGGCCTTTTCATTATTCAAATAACCGCAAACCTGAAGAGCCACCCCAAAATGAGCGGGTGAGGGAGGGGGAAGGGCATGGGGAAAGCCAGGGTGATTCGTTTTGCAGAGATGACTTGTTTTCTGGCGTCAGGCAGCTCCTTTTTCGTACGTAGGGCGATTACCTGCGGCACGTTTGACCCCAACGTATACATGATTCGTTGCGTCGGTTCGCCATTTGTTTTTACGAGTGGTGAGGGGTGGCGGACCGACGCGGGGAAGCTGGGACGGATTCGTTCTGTAAAAATCACCTGTTTTTCCCAGATTCAAATGCTCTCTTTCATACGTAGGGCGGCCGATTAGATTGTTAAAGTACATACGATTCGTTTCGTCGTCTGCCATTTGTTCTTGTGAGGCCTGCACTCCGACGAACCGACGCAGGGAGGCAGTCTCCAAAAGATCCTGGACAACGGCTTTCAGGTAGCTGCCGGTGGTCGCGTCCAACCCGTAATTTGCAGAATACCATTCTGCTATTAGTCTGGAGGCTTCTCTGATTACGCGGCGGTTGCCAGGGTCGTGCTGAAGGGAAGACTGTAACTTGACGCGAATGAGCGCTATTTCAGGGTCAACGCCTTCCAGATTGGTAATGTTCCACAGTTGAGATGTTTGGGCAGGGCTGAGGGTGCCGGAATAGAAGCCATGTTTGCGGGCATTACCGTTGCCTTTCTGGCCACCGCGCTTCCTCTTCATATCTGTCTCGTTTGCGGTCATGTTTTGAGGAACCTCACCTGCGGGATTCAATTTATCAGAGTATCGCACCAGTTCCAAATTAGCATGGATTCTTTATTCGAGCAAGGGGAAAATGTCACCTGGTCTTCGAATAGTTCATTGAGTTTATGGAGTTTGTAGAGTTTATAGAGAGTGGAGACTGTTAGAGATACATTGAAGAGACTGGAGATACTCAGAGACAGTAGTCAGTAGACAGTAGAAGAGCTCGTAACTCCCCCCGCCTGCCAAAGAACTCACGCCTCAGTAGAACGGGACCCCGAAAGCAAATGGCGCCTGATTTGCCGCAGGCCTGATTGGTATGGCGTCTCGGGAATTGTGAGTGATTGTGTAGTTGAAACGGGGAGGGCCTTACAAGATTACTTCTTGCTCTGTAGAATCCCCTTAGCCCAACCGGCAGCCCGCTCCAGTTCTCCTTCTTTCAGCGGACCTTTGTTGCCTGTAACGAAGAAACCCACCGGGGATCCTATGAGAGTACCACCCTTTTTCTTCAGATTGCCGGCGATGCGTCCGGCGGCGTATCCAAACAGCCCGACGAGTTTCGTTGTCATTCTGGTGTCGAACGCAGCTACGTTGACACCTTCTAGAGAAAGCTCAGAGCCCTTGCTAAGAAAGTCTTGAACCGCCGGTGTCGGCCTGCCCCCATGGGTCGGAGAACCTACAATGAGAAGGTTAATAGACGCCAGTTCCGAGGCATTCGCCTCGCCCGCCCGCAGTACCTTGACCTCATCGGATGGAGTAATAGCTTCAGCAATAGCCCTGGCGATTCTCTCTGTATTTCCATGAACTGAGTCATATACTACCAAAGCCTTCATCAGACACCTCCACTCTATACTCTATTATTCAGTGTACACCGATATTAACGAATCTTCAAACATATGTAGCGGGCCTGATTGGAATGGTGTGCTTGGAATTCGTCCACTTTTGCTGACTACATACAGTTATCCATCAACCTTGATGACAGGCGGTATACCCAGATCTATGTCCTTCATATTCATGACTTCAAATGCGCTTCTGATATTATCATCAGGGTCTGTCTTAAGATCCTCTGGTTTTATGACGTGATGTTTTAAGGTTTGTCTACCCTTAATTGCTTTTCTCAGGAGTTCAACGTCTCTCGAGTGGCTAGACCTGGCAACTTTACTCTTGTAAGAGACGAAGCCTTCAAACAGTTTGATATCAGCGGAAGGACGAGAGTCATACAATCTTCTCATCAAATACATTGCAGCAACCAAGACTGCACACCCGGGGCCAACATACCACAGACGATTTCTCGCACCTTCTTTCTCAATGCTTCGGGTTTTGGGGTTACCTAATTTATCAAACGCAACCGACAGTGGGGCTTCAATTACCAAGTTCAGTAGTGGTTTCTCCCTCGCTATTCTAATAACTTCGTCAATCGCATCATTGAATTTAAGGTTGTCTGCTTTACTATCGCCTATTATTATCCCACAGGTTTTCTTACTATTGGAGAAGCCAATATCAAGAATCAGCCATGTCCCTTTTGCCCACGATATGTCGGTGACTTTCCCTGCATAGATCATTCTGGCACCCATCTAGTTTGGATATATTCTGACGTTTGGCTGACGATCGGGCGAAATGCTCTCATTTATGCTAATGCCCCTCTGATAGTATCCCATTTGTCCCTATAGGTTGGCGCATCCTTGTTGTAAATGACACACCAAACGTCCGTCAGTTTGCCGCTTGCTGGGTCTACTCCTTCTGGATGTGGCTCTAAGAGACGATGCAATTCTTTAGATGGCACTACAAATACATCCGGTGTTTGTGTGGGGTCGCCCTTCAGGTCTACCAGTGCATAAAAGAAGTCCTCGTGAACAGCCTTTTCATACGCCTTTATACCCATCCGCCACTTCCACCAACAATCAGTCCCGCTCCGTTGGAATGCTTTCCGCATTGTCTTGACATCGATGGTGACAGACTTGCCATTATCTGGATTAGCAACAACCATGTCCACAGCCCTCGTGCCTCTTGTTGTCAAGCCAACCGCGTATCCCATCGCAGCAAGCCGAAAGGCTATATAATGCTCACCTGCAGCTCCTGTTAAGGCCCTATCTTTGCCCATGTTCGTCGTGTTCTTCGCACATTATCACGGCACAGCGTGGTGCCCCTGGAATTCGCCTGGGAATCCCCATATGCATAGAAGGTTCTTTATTTACACAGGTTGTTCCGTACGAATTTGGTCATAGACCTGGCGAAGCAGGTTCTCCGATATCACTTGCTTGAATTCCTGATCATTCATGAAGCGAGCAAATATATCTTCGTTTTGCTCCATACGGTCTATTATTAAATCCTCTAAGGCCTTATCAAAAACAAATTTGAAGTTATCGATCGGATTTGCGGTAGCGGCTTGCCTTAGACTCTCGTCAGCGACTGCTTCTTCACGTATCTGGTTAAAAAAGAGTTCATCGGCTGGTTTGAAGTCGGTGCCGAACCGGTCATTGACAATATCAATCAATCTGGAGAGTTTGATTTTCTCTTCATGGCTTATGCCAGTACCAACAGATGTGGGACCGGTCACCTTGCCTCCTTCACCGGCTTCGAATACTATGGATCCTTCGCTGATCTTCTGAAGTCTGTAGTATTTCAGGTTTATCTCACCGTCAAAATGGTACAAGGCATATGTCCGTCGTCTTGGTAATTTGTTTACCAGAAACCGCACGTATGTATAGAGTTTCTCCAAGTCAGAATCTTGGTATGGGATCACCTGTGAAAGGAAAGAATAAAGATTGCGGAAAGTCAGAAGTAGGTGCCTGAATTCTTCCTGCGAATCCTCGTCCAATCCATTGAAGCGACTTACTGCCGGGTCAAGATGTGAATTCAGCAAGGCGTGGTCACTGAGGCTTTGCGTAGCCTTGGATTTGAAAAAAACTTTGCAGAAATTCTCAACTTCCTCTTTATGATAGATATGCTGCTCGTCCATTCGCGCGTGGAGTTCGTACAGCTGATGAGGATCCGCTTGCTCACCGATAGACGATTGCTCATAATAGGGTTTGAATGCTTCGTAGATTTCCTTTGGATCGTTAACGAAATCAAGTACGAAAGTATCTTCCTTGCCAGGCCCCGTCCGGTTCAAACGCGATAATGTCTGTACTGCCTGAACACCAGACAGCCTTTTGTCCACATACATAGTGTGGAGTAAAGGCTGGTCAAAGCCTGTCTGATACTTCTCGGCAACCAGCAAAACTTGGTATTCATATGAAGCAAATTTATCTGGCAATTCCTTCTCCCTAATGCCTCTATTCATCTCTACTTCAGTATAGGTCTTATCCCTAATATCGGGGTCTATCACTATCCCGGAAAAGGCTACTAATGTCTTGATGTCAGAATAACCTTTTGCAGCAATATACTTATCAAAAGCCTGCTTATAACGAACGGCATGGAGGCGAGAACTCGTTACTACCATCGCCTTGGCCTTGCCACCGATCTTGTGGCGAGTGAATGTATGAAAGTGCTCTACCATAACCTCGGTCTTTTGAGCTATGTTATGAGGATGTAGAGACATGAATCGAGCAAGCGCTTTCGCTGCTTTCTTCTTATCTACATCTGGGTCATCTTCGATAGATTTTATGAGACGATAATAGGTCTTGTAGGTGGTATAGTTTTTGAGTACATCAAGGATGAATCCTTCCTCAATGGCTTGTCTCATACTGTAAAGATGAAAGGGAACCGGTTTCCCGTCTATGCCCGGTTTCCCGAATACTTCCAACGTCTTATATTTGGGGGTAGCCGTGAATGCAAAGAAACTTATATTGGGCTGCTTACCTCTTCTTGCCATAGTCCTCAGGATCTCTTCCTCATAATCTGGTAGGCCCTGGGCTTCAGCCTCTTCCTGTGCCTGCTTCTGGATTCTCTCAGCTGCCAATATCCCTTTGAGGTCGGCAGCACTCTCTCCAGTTTGTGAGCTATGAGCTTCATCAATAATTACAGCGTATTTACGGTCCGGCAAGTCACCGACTTTCTCAGTAACAAATGGAAATTTCTGAAGCGTGGTTATTATTATTGGAGCGCCAGCTACGAGGGATTGAGCAAGTTGGGCCGAATCAATATCTATCTTTTGGACAACTCCCTGCTTGTGCTCAAACTGATAAATAGTGTCCTGTAACTGGCGATCCAACACCAGTCTGTCAGTAATCACCACTACAGAATCAAAGACCTTTTCATCCTGTTCATTATGTAGACTGGCAAGGCGATGGGCTAGCCAGCCGATGGAGTTACTTTTGCCGCTGCCTGCCGAGTGTTGAATTAAGTAGTTATTTCCTGGCCCATCGGCCCTAGCTTGAGCCTCCAGCATTCTCACTGAAATAAGCTGGTGATATCGAGGGAATATCATTGTTTCCTTGTGGATTGTTCTACCAGCAATAGTTCTCTCGGCAATCTCGAGATGCAGGAAGCGGGCTAAAATATCCAGGAAACTGTCTCTCTGCCAGATTTGCTCCCATAAATATGCAGTTCTGTATCCCCCTAGGTTCTCTGGATTTCCGGCTCTTGTACCGTCACCTTTGTTAAATGGCAGGAAATATGTTGATTCTCCCTTGATTTGTGTAGTCATGTAAACGAGGTCTGGATCTACAGCGAAATGCACCAGCGTGCGCTTTTTAAACTCGAAAATTTTTTCTCGCGGGTCCCGGTCATGCGTATACTGGTATCTTGCATTCTCTACATTTTGCCCACTCATGGGATTCTTGAGTTCAGCAGTAGCCACGGGAATACCATTCAGACTAAGTAAGAGGTCAATCGATTTCTCACCAGCAGTACTGTAGTGAAGTTGGCGTGTTATAGTAAGGCGGTTGGCATCATAGGCCTTCCTAAGGTCAGGGTTCATCCCTGAAGCAGGAGCAAAATAAGCTGTGCGGAAAAGCTTGCCGTAACACTTGAAGCCATGCCGAAGCACATTCAGGCTGCCCTGTGAGTCCATCGACTTGCACAGGTCATCGAGCAGGACCGACTCAGTGTTAGCCTTTATGGAGTTTTCCAGATATTGCCACTCTTTGGGTTGAGTCTGCTTGATAAACGAGATGATGATAGTTGGATGTAGACAACGCTTGCGGTCGAAATCGGCCGGGTCAGCCCTGATATAACCGCCATCAGTAAGCAAGGAATCTTCTATGGCTTCTTCAAATGATTCTTCCTTATAATACTGGCTCAAGCTAACTCACCTCATAGCTTTTGACAATCAGAGGTTTGGCCTTTTCAAGGTCCTCTGGCTTGCGTAAACGGAGTTCCAGATCGCCAGTCCCCCAATGACCTTTGTTACGAACATCACGTGCGAAATCATCGCCGAAAGAAGCTAGGTCTGTGCTATCCGGGTCAACTTTCAGGTATGCCAATATCATGTCAGTTTGAGGATGCACTTCTACACAGGCAAAATTCTTGATGCGTTTGTACGCAAAATAGTTTTTACAAGTCTTCTCTTGAACGTCGTCTCCAAGAGCCAATATAAAGGATCGTAAGCTTTCGTACCTATCTTTCAGTTCTTGAGAGGCTTTTTCAAGATAACCGCTTACGGTCTGATATTGATTCCTTTGTTTCTTGCCGGCTTCAGGACCGCCACCTTCTTCAAAGCTACTCGCAGCTGTTGCGTTAACCAACTCCAATAACAGGAACCCTGAACCGTATTTGCGATAACGTACTAATTCGATATTGCGAGGAATCTGTTGAATAGCATTTTCATCATATCTGTTGAAGTCCCCAGCAATACATATGAGTCTGGGGCTGCTCCACTCTATTTGCTCCGCTACTTGTTTACCGAATTTGTCCATCACCAGTATTCGAAAGTCTGACTTATGGTCAAGTAGCCAATCTAGATAATAAAGGCCCTGATTGATTACATTCTCATTTGACGACCGTTTGTACTCGATGATCACCGGACATCTGTTTTCATCAATACCTAGTGTATCAATGCGACCTCGCTGGCGATACCCTGTTGGGTGTTCAGTCGCGAGAAATCGGACCCCTAGAAACGTTTCTAGATTGTTTTCTATTAGGGTCTGCAACGATTTTTCGAGTTCGACAGACGAGCCGGGTAGTTCGCCGACCTTGCTTCCCTCAATATTAAAGAGCTTGATGTCACTCATATCTCACAATCTCTTCACGGAAATCGATCTTGCTGGTTACGGCTGCGGTAATAACTGCAGAGCGGTATTCTTGGAGTTTTTCTATAACCTGATTTACCCTGCCGATGAGATTACCGATTCTAGTAGTTTCCCGGTCAAGATAATCGGCGATGGCTTTCTGGTCTCCTATGGGCGGGAACGGTAATATTAGTATTGGAATGTCATCCATACTGATATTGTTTTGTGTATTATGAGTGCATAAAACGTCGATTTGTGATTGAAGGAAAGTACTTTTCAACGAAAACTCTAAATATGTTGAGCTAATAATATATTTGTCAGGTTTGATCAATGCTAAGGGGGACCAAATACTAAACTCGAAATCTACTTTTACTTGTGCAATCTTTCCAGTAGATGCGGCTTTCCCCAGAAGAATATCTCCCTTTTCTGGCGACGCCTTAGCTCTGAAAGTATTATGGTCCGATATAGCTACATATCTACAATCATCGAAATCCAGTTCGCCGTCTTGAATGCTGTCCACTGAAAGAAAAGGGATTCCTTCATCAACAAATTCTGGTGTCAAATGAGGCCCATCAGTAACTCTTCTTCTAATTATATATTTCAATCGCTTAACCCCCCAATGCGCTGGTATCTCACCCAGCCACTCAACCCCACTATCTTTCATGGGTGCATCTGGATTAAGCCCTCTTGTAACAGTGCAAGTTATTAGGGCTGGACGCTGTTCCTGTAGAAGCTCAATTAGTCTCTTTCTCTGGGCTATCATCTCATCGATTCTGGCAATTTCATGGTCAAGGAAGTCAGCGATGGCCTGTTGCTTTTCTAACGGAATCGCAGGGAAGGGAAGGCTACCAATCTCGATGGCATTTATGGCAGGATAGCTAACGCCCACTGATCTAGCAACAATCTCATTGATAAACCATTCAGAGCGCACCCAATAGAAAAGGAATTTAGGATGGACTTGAGAACCTGGAGTTATCACAGCAAAGCCTGTAGAGCAAATCAAGTTGTGGTTGGCACTCTCAATATAGCTGATCGCCTTAAGATACGGCCTGACAGTTGAGATGATTACGTCTCCCCTAGCAACAATACGCCTTGCACGTGAAGGTGCATCACCAAAGGTCATCGTTTCAGCTGTATTTTGTCGTCCATCGGAGTCGACACTACTAATGTCAATATAGGTGACTTCAAGATCGGATGCCGTATTTTCAGCAAGTGTCCTTGAGTTTATCTTCGCTGCATATTTCAACGGTTTTAGAGACCATTCAGGAGGACATTGATTGATCCAAGGAACTACCCTGTCACCTGGGGCGATGGCAGCCTGAGTGCTCATCCGGCCACCTCGTTAATCATTCGAATAATGTCTCGTTCTATTTCTTTGATATCCGATTCTATTTCCGTCAGAGGCCGGGGCGGTATGTATCTATAAAAGTGGCGAGTGAAGGGGATTTCATAGCCTACCTTGGTCTTGGTCTCGTCAATCCAAGCATCCGGCACATGGGGTAATACCTCTCGTTTGAAATATTCGTGGATATCTTCTTTGAGGGGAACGTTCTCATAGTCTCTTAGCTCAGGGTCTGGCACCGGTTTGCCTTTGATATCGGCGCAGATATCGGCTGTTCCATCACGCTCAGACAGAGCATTCATGATTGCCTTCTTCACTGGTGCAGTCAGCATTACCCCCTGCTTACGACAGGCAGCCAATAAATCCATTTCAAAGGTGTCACGGTTCCTGCAAACCCTCGTAGTACCCATACTATTCAGTGCCCGAATAATTGATTCTTGCAGTCTTGCCCCCGCCTCCACCTCGAGCTGTCCTGCCTGTCCCTTCTTCCTAGATGTGGCCAGATTCTGGTAAGCTGAAGACTCTCGCAGAGTTTCAATACGCTCTGACAGAACTTGGAAGCTAAGCCTGAGAGGGCGCTCTACGGTTACCTTACGGAATCCGAAATCCTCGTTGTCAAATATCTTGGAGCGCTCGTTCTCTCTGAACTCGCCATATGTATTCGTTATTTCTCTAATCTGCTCTTCGTTGATTTCATGCCGCTTCTGACCTAGGCTTCTACGCATTTTCTGGTAACAATCAATAGCGTTGATAAGCTGTATCTTACCTTTCCTCTCTGGGGACTTGTTATTTGTCACAATCCAGATATAAGTGAAGATGCCGGTGTTATAAAAAAGCTGGTCTGGCAAGGCAATAATCGCTTCAAGCCAATCGTTTTCAATAATCCATTTTCGTGTATTACTTTCGCCAGACCCGGCATCACCGGTGAATAACGGCGAGCCATTGAAAACGATGCCGATTCGGCTGCCTTCTGGTTTCATCTTGGATATCATGTGCTGCAAAAACAAGAATGACCCATCATCAATAGGTGGTAACCCAGCGCCAAAACGGCCGTCATAGCCCTGCTGTTCATGTTCCCTACGGATAAAACCTTCTTCTGGTTTCCATTCCAAACCAAAAGGAGGATTAGCCAGCATATAATCAAATTTACTGCTAGAAAAGCCATCTTTGGTGAAGCTATCATCAAATTTGATGTTCTCCAGGCTCTGTCCCTTAATCATCATATCTGAACCGCATATAGCATAAGATTCATCGTTGTATTCCTGTCCGAAAAGCTCAAGTTTCCCGTCTGGGTTCAGTTCATGCAGGTATTCGTCAGCAACTGAGAGCATCCCACCGGTACCGCAAGCGGGGTCGAATAGTGTCTTGATGATTCCTTTCTTCGTCAGGATGTCCTCATCCGGCTCAAAGAGAACGTTTACCATGAGGCGAATGACTTCCCTGGGAGTGAAATGGTCACCAGCCTTCTCTTTCCTTTGCTCGCTAAACCTGCGAATCAACTCCTCAAAGATATAACCCATTTCAATATTGGGCACTATGTTTGGATGAAGGTCAATTTCACTGAACTTGGATACAACTAGATAAAGACGGTTAGCTTTATCAAGTTTGATGATCTGTTCCTCAAAACCAAAATACTCGATAATCTCTCGAGCTTTTGAAGAGAAACCCTTTATATAATGGGTAAGGTTAGCAGCAATATTGTTAGGGTCACCCTTCAGGGTCCGAAAGTCAAGCTTGCTGGTATTGTGAAAGGACTGCCCGGCAACACGGTTGAGGATTGGTTCAAGATCCTTTACAGGACTACCCCTTAGACTCTCAAGCCTTTTCAGGACCTTCTCTTTCGTTGGCTCAAGAACACAGTCCAAGCGACGCAGTACAGTCATGGGTAGCATGACTTGTCCATATTGGGCTGGCTTGTAAGGACCGCGCAACAAATCGGCTACGCTCCAGATGAAGCTTACTTTTTCGTTGAATCTGTCTATAGACAAATTTTGCCTCCAATATGATCATCTCTACAGTGGAATCTTAAATCTAACTGATCTCTGTAGTCAAGATTCCGCGAAGGTTTCGGCAGGCGCGGTGGCCTCGGGCTTCAGGCAGACCCGCCTGCCAGAGAATCTGTTCGGCGGGCAGGTGCTCCTGCTAAAAACAGTAGTCAGGGACTAGGGATTAGAGACTAGGGACAAGGTGGGTTTGTTGAGTTCATAGAGTTCATAGAGTTTATAGAGTTAGTGGAAACTGGAGACAGTTAGAGATACGGTGGAGATGCGGTGGAGACACTGGAGATTGGAGATTGGAGACTATGGAGCAAGTTCAAATGACAAAGCTCAAATGCCAAATGAATGTCAAAATCCAAATGCTTGAATGCCAAGACCATTTAGATACTAGATATTAGACATTAGAAAGTCGGATTTGGCCGCGGGATTGCCGCGGCGCCTTCGGCTCCTCGCAATGACGGAGAGGGGCGCGCAATGACGCGGGAGGGCACTGGGTCAATCTGAAACGTAGTATAATCACTGACATCGATTGGCATGCTGTCTTTTATATGGATGTCAGGGGCAATCAACCCGTAAAAGATTTCGTTTTACGACAATCTGATGGTGCGATAGCAGAAATCTTACATGTATTTGATTTGTTGATGAGATTCAATATTACACTTGGTATGCCTTATGTTGAGAAGATAGGGAAATCCGGCATTAGAGAACTTAGAATTAAGCATGGTTCAGATATATATCGTATATTCTTCTTTGCGCATACTGGGAGAAATTTCGTCTTGCTACATGCCATTAAGAAGAAGAGTAATAGACTATCGCAAAATGACGTAAGCCTAGCCATCGATAGAATGAATGATTACAAAGCGAGGGCTTGACAATATAACATATACGTTATATAATACCCGATATCAGGCATAAGAATAGGGAGTAGTTAAGTGATAAACAAAAGGGCTACAAACTACGAGGAATTTAAGGCAGAATTACTTAAAAGGCCCGGCATTCGCAAGGAATATGAGGCCTTAAGGCCCAAGTACAACATTATACGCAGCATAATAGAGCGTAGAAACCAATTACAGATTAGCCAGGCACAACTGGCCGAGATTATTGGAACAAAGCAACCCGCCATATCCAGACTGGAGAATGGTGCCTATAACACGACGCTTAGCACATTTTTCAGGGTTGCCGATGCCCTCGACCTGGATATTTCTTTGAAAGTGCGACCGGCAAGTTCCAGGACTTAGAACGAGGTCCTACCTTTGCTTCCGGTCTGTGAGTTTCAGCATCTCTCCAATAGTCCCAATGTGATCAATTAATCCTACTCCCATTGCCTGCCTTCTGACGTAGCGCCGCGACGAACGTGGTTTGTGTCTGGCTCAGAACGCTCTGACCTGATACCTAGCTTTGCCTTGTTCGGGGAGACAAGTCGGGTCTATTGGGTTTATTGAGTTTGTTGAGTTCGTAGAGTTCATAGAGACTGGAGAGATTAGAGATTAGAGACCAGGGAACAAGTTCAAATGACAAAGCCCAAATGACAAATGAATGTCAAAATTCAAATGCTTGAATGCCAAGACCATTTAGATACTAGATATTAGGCATTAGAAAGTCGGATTAGGCCGTGAGATTGCCACGCTTCGCTCGCAATGACTTCGTCGGATTACCGCGTCCTTCTGCTGAAGGACTCGCAATGACAAAGGGGCTCGTTTCATAACTCCCCCGCCTGCCAAAGAGTTTGTTCGGCGGGCAAGCCTGGCCCCTCTTACCTTAAGAGGGGGAGTGATGCTTTAGAGAGATGACTCGTTAGATACTGCTCCCGTTATGCGCTGCCGCAACTGCCCGCAGGCGGCATCAATATCTGGGCCCCGTTGAACCCGCTGCGTAACCTGGATGCCTGCACCTCTCAGGACTTCGCGGAAAGCGCGGATGCCTTTCGGCGACGGGCCGTGGAAGCCGAGTCCATGGATGGAGTTGTACGGAATCAAGTTCACATGGCAGTTCAGCCCGTGTAGCAAACTCGTCAATTGACGCGCTTCTGCGATTCTATCGTTGACTCCACCAAGCAAGCAATATTCGAATGTCACCCGGCGGCCGGTTTGCTGCACGTACTCGTGGCAGGCATCTATAATCTCAGCGACACTCCACTTGACCATGTTAGGGATGAGCTGCCAGCGTAGGTCATCTGTAGGGGCGTGGAGAGACACAGCCAAGGTGATTTGCGATTTTTCCTGCGCCAACCTACGGATACCGGGAACAAAGCCGACGGTACTCAGTGTCAGATGCCTCATGGCAATACCCAATTCCCTGTTCAGCAGCTGTATCGCCTTCACAGTCGCCGCATAGTTAAGTAGCGGCTCTCCCATACCCATGAAGGTGATATGGTCAATGCGGCAGCTACGCTTATCAATTTGCGATGAGTAATTTTGCGCTTCTTCCTGCACTGCCAGTGCCTGACCCACAATCTCTCCCGCCGTGAGGTTACGGGTATAGCCACTCAGTCCAGTGGCGCAAAAGATGCAGCCCACGGGGCAGCCTACCTGTGTAGACAGACAACAACTGAAACGGTCTGCGTAGGGCAAGCCTACGGTTTCCACTCTCGCACCATCACGCATCACCACCAACAGCTTCGCTGTTCCGTCCCGGCTGCGCTGCACAGTGACTACCTGGGAGCGACCGACCTCATATTTCTTCTTCATTTGCAGGCAGAGTCTATCGGGCAGATTGGTCATCTCTTCGAACGTGCGTGCCCCACGCCGGTAGACCCACTCTGCTAGCTGGTTGCCTCGATACGCTGGTTCGCCCTCTTCCTGTACCAGCGCACGCAGTTCTTCTGTGTTCAATCCCAGGAGTGCAATTAGCATGGCCTACCTATAACCCTACACATTGTCCTCAAGCAATTATCTCAAAGGACGCCTAGGTAAACAAGCAAGCTGAAGGCGTCATGCGCCACATGGTACGGAAGATAGGCAAAGATAAGGCGTGCAGGGAATCAATGCAAGTTAACAAAAAGCGATATTGTTACCTGGCATTCTCTCCCGTTCGAAAGCCGACCGTTATCTGCCTCTGCGCCTCGATAAGCACGTTCAGGAAACTAGGAGACAGTAGTCAGGAGTCAGCAGTCAGTCGCTACCCCTCAACCGACAGCAGACAGCCGGCAGCCTCCAATCTCTCCAACGTATCTCTACTTATCTCCACTTATCTCCACTTATCTCTATGAGTCTCTAATATCCTTAATGTATCTCCAATGTACCTCTAACAATCTCTACTAGTCTCCAGTCTCCAGTCCCTAATCACTAGTCACTGGTCAGGGTTCAGAAGACAGTAGTCAGGAGCTAGGGGGCAGGGGGCAGGGGGCGGCCATCATAGCTTCGGTTTCTTCGATTCGTGCTGTGCTCGCTCCCCTCCTGCTCCATTTCTGCGATGCGTGCATTCACTACTCCGAGAAAGGCTCAATGCCCAGTTCTGTCATCAGTTTGTATACAAGCTCGAATGCTTCTCT
>Ga0315291_10007228_pt1 | contig 13759 bp, 15 predicted proteins | sample YL17G12_20_MG_FD_203070 | JGI IMG/M metagenome (GOLD analysis project Ga0315291, IMG submission 203070) | Sediment microbial communities from Yellowstone Lake, YNP, Wyoming, USA - YL17G12_20 | ecosystem: Environmental > Aquatic > Freshwater > Lake > Sediment | place: USA: Wyoming | collected...
CTCAGTCAGATCCCAGAGTCTGGATCCTGAAAAGGTAGAGCACCGGAGAAGCATATTCGGTGAAGCTTTTACCTGTACGGAGGAGACCCGGGGGTCCCGGGTTCAATTCCCGGCGGGCCCGCCATATCGCCTTGGTTCATTCATCTTTATACGTTCGCTTGACCATCTCCCGGTGTGGCGGGCTACATGCCCTACAAATCGATTGAGAGCCTCGTCAAGCGCTTCAATGTGGACGAGGACTGTGTCCTCCGATGGATGCGCGACCTGAACCCTTCTTCGCGGAACTATCCCTACTATTTTCTCCTTTACAGGGAGCATTTCATGCAGGCTGGCATCTGGAAGAATGCCCAGGCACTCCTGGAAGATTGGAGACAGCTCGACGAAGAGCACCGTTACAAACACTTCGACGCTGTGAATGCCTACATCACAAGCAGACATACGGGCACGTATGACAAGAGGGGCACTTGGAACGCTGTCCGCAACTTCTACCTCCACCACCATTGTCAATTGCCAAGACTCACCAGAGGCGAAGCGGAGAAACTCTTCGCTGTTAGCGAGCTTGACAAGAAGCGAGCGCGTGAGCTTGTTCCATTGCAACTTGAGGAGGTTAGACAGCTCATCCTCCACGCGAAGATGCCCTACAAAGCTGTCTTCACCATAATGCTCCAAGCACCCATGTCCATCCAGGAGTTCAAAGATTTCAACAGAAACCAATGGCAAGATGTCGTCAAAAATCTCGGGAAACCCGGCCCGATCCAAGTGAATATGATTCGTTCTAAAACGTCGAGGGGGAAGGTTCAGAAATACTACGTCTTCTTGCCCCAAGACTCGAAGGAGTTGCTGAGCGCATGGTTGCGGATCCGACCAAAAACCAACGATCCACACTGTTTCTTAACTTACCAGAAAAACGACAAGAAGTGGGTTGCTGTCGGCAGCCAGATCGGTACGATGGTGACAGAGACCGCCAGAAGGGCCGGGTTGATAGGAAAAGGCACAGACGGAGCCGCTAGCAGGTATCATGTTCACGCCCATGAATTTCGCGACTTATTCAAATCCATATGTTCGATTCGCGGTGTCCGAGAGATTGCTTCGGAATGGTTTTTGGGTCATGACATTGACCGTCTCGGCTACGACAAGTCCCCGTACTACGACGTGAACCTCTTCTTGCGTGAGTATAAGAAAGTCGAACCTGTCCTGAACGTCATCTCAAATCCACCGACCTCCGGGATAGGAAACGAAGCGACTGCCGCTGCAATCAAAGGTGAGATGCTAATGGCTGTGGGCTACGGCGAGCAGGAAGTTCAGAAACTCGACCTGACGACCATGACCAGCAAGCAATTTCAAGAGATGATGCGAAAAAAGGAGAGACAAAATCTTGGACTGACATTGAGAGTACAACAGAAGGTCGTGGCTCTCCGCGACGTTGAGAAGATGATTAACCAAGGCTGGGAATTCGTAACCGAGTACTCGAATGGCAAGAAAAATGGCAAGAAAGCGATTATGCGACAGCTACCGGCGGCTTGACAAGAGTTCCCTGTCTACAAGCTTAAAGTAGAGTTCAAGCCGCGGACGGGCTTCCAAGAGGGGCGCTTCATCATCCTCATCCAAGATCAAGCCGCGCAACTCACTCTCCTCAGGGAGATATTGTCTAGCGAGTTGCTTCAGTCTAACGAAGCTAATCGTTCCCCCTCTCCCGTTCGTCAAGCCTCCGCCCCTCCGCACTCACCGTTTCGGGCGCTTCCGTTTCGCGCCTTTCAGTTTCTTGAACGTCGTAAATTTTGGTGCCTTCTCCGCAATAGCAAACGCAAGTGCCTCCTCCGTCTTCTGATGCAGAAGGTCTAGCACTTTCTGTCGCGGGACGCTGATTAAGTCTCCAAGGTCGATGACCTGTTTCGTCGAGTAACCGGCCAGAATCAGCAGTTGCCTTGTGAATTTGGTGTAGATTTCCCGTTTGCTAGGCGCCTGTTCAGAAGCTTCACTCAAGACGACACACGGACTTGTATTCGTCAAGATGCAGTATTAAGTTGAGGGGCTCTTATCAGTGGTCACTGGAGGACGAGAGAGAGCAATTGTGGGCCGGTCTGGATTAGTGTTAGCCGCTTGTCGGCTCCTTCGAATTCAACTATGACGGCCTGTTCCCTGGCCGGGTGTTCTAGCTCTGTTCATATTTCCGTGAGAGGGGAGCAGGCTCGGCGCAGTATAGTGCCTTGGCTGGCTGCCGCTTTAGCTCGCTTACTTGGATCACGTTCAAACGATCTCAGAAGAAACCTACTGTAAGCGAGCCAATTCAAACGACGTTCATGACGGTAGTGACAGGCGAACGAGCGCCATGCCAGGGAGGAGGAAGCGCACAGCATTCTGAGAATCATGACAGGCTTTCATCACGAGTCGTTCAAGGGGTGTCCTCAGGAATGCTCCTGACCTTTGCTAGTTTCGCGCATGTCACGCACGATGACTCCGGAAAAAGGTTTCGCCAGTCGCTCACCTAGACGTTGATAGACATGCAGGATGGAATCGCGCACACTGTGAAACCTCCCTGCTGAAAGAGCGCGAAAGGATGCAAACAGGACAGAGCAAAAGAGGTTTCGAGAATCCGAGAGGAAGTCGCCCACAAAAGAGCCAAATTCAAGACGAGAGAACTCATTGACTTTCTGATGAACAGAGTCTTCAGAGGCGAACCGGCAGCCTACGACTTGGAGAGACAACTCTTGAAAGAGTAGAAAAGAGCAGGACACGGGACAGAGCAGACAGAGCGTTCGAGAATCCGAGAGAGTAGGTGAATGCCCACAAAGGAACCAAACTCAATAGAAAGCGAGAGTGTGCGCGTTGAGCCCCTAGAAATATGGCCGGCGGAGGGTGGCATGTTTTCAGGTTCGGTGATGACTGTCATGAAAACTGTCGTGAGAACCATGAAGGTCATAGGGACAACTACCGCGAAAAATCCGGCCTCAATGCCATTTCGAGGCTGGTGCGACCTTCAGTTCGGGGCTGGAAGCCCTCAACATATACTATGCAGGGATGGCTCTTAACGTGTTCAAGAGGAAGCTTCCGGCCCGCCGGGGCGTGTTTTCACTTGAACCACCAATGTTCCGACTTCGGCACGCAATATTCAACTTTCGCAATCACTTTTTGCTGGCGTCCAGCAAAACTTTGACGATCAGCTCAACACGCCATCTAGAAAGCTCATTTTCCATTTCTTGGCGTCTGGTCTCGCCTTTCTGACACGCACAAGTCTCTAGGGGGCACGTTCTTGACCGATTTTTAAAACACGCACACTTCTAGGACTGTCTGGGAGGCTGAGCCGGACGGAATCCCCTAGAAATTCAGTGATCGCTTAGTGATCTTTGAATTTCTCGATCACCTAAGGTTAAAAGCTACGCTTTGCACCCCGTGGAGCCGTCACCGTGGCCGGAACCGTGCCAGCACCGAGGCAGGGCAACATCTAAGTGACCTCACAGGCTTCACCTCGTCTCATGTTGCCCACTCAAGAAGCAGTAGCGGAGCTCAAGATTGACCCGGAGTTCAGAGGACTAATTCCTATGCTCAGTCGACAGGAATTGGAGGGGCTGGAACGTAGCTTGTGTGAGGAAGGTTGCAGAGACCCGATTGTGACTTGGGAAGGCATTATCGTCGATGGGCACCACAGGTATCGGCTTTGCCAGAGACACAAGATACCATTCAGGGTGGTTGAGAAGGATTTCCTAAACCGAGACGAGGCAAAGATTTGGATAATCAAGAATCAATTCGCCCGACGCAACGTAACCGATTTCACACGATGCATTCTGGCGCTTGAGGTTGAGCCTCTCCTGGCCGCACAGGCGAGAGAAAGACAACGAGAAGGAGGAAGGCACAAGCTCCCGCAGAAACATGCGTCACCTCACTCGGAAACAGGCGAGACTAGAGACGCGGTAGCGCGACTCGCCGGTGTTAGCCATGACACAACACGAAAAGCGAAACTGATACTCGAAAAAGCAAGTGAAGAAGAGAAGGCGGAACTAAGCAGGTCTGACTCGAAGTTGACAATTCATCAAGTCTACCGTAGGCTTCGACAAGAACAGCTGCGCACTCCAACGCCCCCTCTCCCTGGCGACAAGTATGAGCTAATCTACTGTGACCCGCCCTGGAGATACGCGTTCACCCAGTTTGAGAGTAGAGCAATCGAGAACCACTACCCGACCATGGCTCTCGAAGAATTGAGTGCGTTGCCAGTGCCTTCGATTGCGGCGGACGATTGCGTCCTGTTCATGTGGGCACCTAGTTGCAAACTCGAAGAGGCGCTCCGACTGATTGCGGATTGGGGTTTTACATATCGTACCTGTGCGGTGTGGGTGAAGTGCAGGCTAAGTTTTGGGTACTACTTCCGCAACGAGCACGAACTCCTCTTGCTTTCAACGAAAGGCAGTCCTCCAACTCCATGGCCGGAGAACCGGCCCGCGTCGGTTATTGTCGCGCCAAGAACACAACATAGTAAGAAGCCAGACTTGGTCTACGAAGTGCTTGAGAGAATGTACCCTGGTCTCAGAAAGATAGAATTGTTTGCTAGGGAATCTCGAAAGGGTTGGGCAGTCTGGGGAAACCAAATCCCGTCGGCGCCGGTTTCAGCACCCGGTCTCACAATCAGTTGACGTTCAAGTCGAAGTGACCGCTTGTGTGCCCTGACGCGGCTGTCCCAGCGTTCCGTTTCCCGCTGAATTCTTCTGATTCACATCGGATTTGACCGCGTTTTTCTGACCGCTTTCTCCCTCGTTGCATAGGCTGAGTTCATCTCTTGAGTAAGATGAGCGAACAGAAATCGAGAGAACTGGCCGCGAAGCCTTCGGGATTGTCAGATGAAACTCTACGAAGGGGACTCGGCCGGCTTGTTCAAGACTAACTCGGGACGGGTAAATCACGCTCTTCGGGCTCCCCACCTCACAAAGAATCCTGACTTGAACGACGTGCTCGTGTGAATGGTCTGACAAGGCTTGAGCGATAGGCAGTCGCAAGACACTGGAGAGAGCGCTATACGTAGCCTGGTTTCGGTATCCGAATAACGTAGCCTCATCCGCCGAGAGAGGGCGAATAATCCTTTGAACAATTTTGCCATCCAAGCGTAATCTCTCAGCGAGATAATAGTAGACTTTGCTTCCTGAGCGAGCCGTTTTAACAAATTGGCGTTCCACGGTTCTCACGCAGAGATGTTTCGGGCCTGGCTTTTAACACGAGGCGCAGACAATACGAGTCAAGTCTTTTGGCTTACTCACTGCGGGAACTCGTTCTTCCAGCGCTCGGCTATCCTCTTCAAGAGTTTCGGAAAGCCGTTTAGGTCAAGCCAGTATCCCTCAGCGAGTTTTCCTCGGGTGTAATTAGATTCGTAAGTTATGCATGACAGGTTGAGAAGGCGCCTTAGGACGACAGCATAGAAGTTCTTTCGGGCGTAACTGAACTTGGCATTGTGCCAGATAGTTTCTCCGCGGCTGAGTTTACTAGCGAATTCGCTGACGGCATGTTTGCTCAAGTACCCCTTTCTCTTCAGTTCGTCAATTAGGAGCCTGGCGGCTACCCGAGATTTGTCCTGTCCATGGAAGATGACGAGCGTGATGTCCTTCGGAAGCTCATCAGCTTGGGTGTCAAGCACCATGCGCGATCATACGGTTTTGTCAGTCACCTCTTAAAGACACAGTCATCGTATCGAAAAGATGTGGTGCGACATCAGCATGTTTTTCCATAGGAGCCGCCTAGTCACCCTCGACCGTCATATACGGGCTAACCCATGAAGAGGGGTCGGTCACGGTCAAAGGTAACACGCACGAATTCCGCCATTGAAGCAAGATCGGCCTCAACATAGTCAACATAGACACAGAGCGAGATGCTGTATGCCTTGTCGAGCAAGTCGTGGTCGCCAGATTCGTTGTTGAAGTGCTTCACGAATCCTGCCGTGATTCTGGGCCGGTGTTTGAGCGGTAATGTTCCTAGTGCCGGCGGGCCGGCCATATGTTCTCTCCTTCCGTAGTGGGAGCTAGGTTCTTGTCTCTTTGGCTTCCTCTTGACTTGCTCGCGTTTCAATGTACTCCGCCATCTTATGCTCGTCGTAGCGTTGGGCTTCCTCCTGTTTCTTCAAGTGTTCCTTGATCTTTTGGAGGAATTCGTTTGTATCCATTATTGGCTTGACTATGTAGCCGTCGGCGCCCATGTTGACAGCATCCTTAGCGTTCTCCAGTGACGGGTATCCGGTGACGATTATCTTCACCATTTTGGGAACGGTGTCTCGCATCGCGGTCAGTAGCTGCGTGCCTTCCATATCTGGCAGGCGGATGTCAATCAAAGCGAGATTGTAGAAGTTCGCATTGGACTTCTCTAGCGCCTCTTTTCCTGTCACTGCGGTGTCCACATTGTAGCCTTCAAGTTCGAGGATTGCTTTGAAGTTCTTCCGGACGACCTCGTCATCTTCGATTACGAGGATACGTTTCTTCTCCAAGTTGTCACCCCCATCATGGCTTGATAAGCGGCAGCTTGACCGTGAACGTGGAACCTTCTCCAGGCTTGCTCTCAACGGTTATTCTGCCGTCGAGGGCTTCCACCAGTTTCTTGCAGACGGGCAGTCCGAGTCCTTGTCCTTTAGCCTTTGTGGTGAAGAACGGATCGAACAGCTTACCCAGGTTCTCTTCCGGTATGCCGACGCCCGTGTCTCTGAAGCTGACGAGCAAGTGTTCATCTGTTCTCGACAGGTCTATTGTCAGTTCTCCTCCATCCGGCATGGCTTGAATGGCGTTCATGATCAAGTTCGAGAAAACCCTCCTCAATATGGCGGGGTCGATCATCACGGTCTGCAATGGTTCACTGACCTTGAACGAGACCTTAACATTCGGCGGGATGCGTATCTTTGACAATGTATCTTTGACAAGCGATTCCGTCTCAACTGGTACGGGTTCTGCCTTCAATGGTGTAGCGTAGTCCTGTAGGTCGGAGACGATCTTGTTCATGTACTGCGACTCGTTCTCAATCGTTTCCAACATGTCGACCAGACCGGGCTCCGCCGCGGGTTTCCCGCTGGGCTCAGCTGGGCTTTCCAGCCTTCTCTTCGCAAGGTAGATGGTGCTGACTATTGCTTGAAGCGGATTCCGCAAGTCATGCCCAACCATCGCCGTAGTCTCACCGATAGCTGCCAAACGTTGAGTCTCCACAAGACGTGCCTCCATCTGCCTCCGTTCCGTAATGTCGTGCACGGTTCCTACGAAGCGCGTACAGCGACCGTTTGCATCAAGAATTGGAGTAACAATAACCTCGCCGCACTTTCTTCCCGCTGGGTAATCGGTAACTTCCTCCCATCTCATGGTCTTCTTGTCCCGAATCGCTTGTCTATACTTCTCAAGAACCAGGCTCAAGGATGGTTCCGGAATGACTTCTCGAACATCTCTACCAACAACCTGATTCTCCCGTAGTCCAGTACTGTCCAAGAAGGTTTGATTGATAGATAGGAAACGAAAACGATCATCTGGTTCAACTGACAAGAGGAACAGAACGTCAGAAACATTGCTGTAGATTGAGGAAAGTTGTCGCTCTCTGACTTGCAGTGCATCCTCCATCCGTTTCAGTTCGGTGACATCTGTCCAGTAACCCATAACCTCCACGGGCTTGCCGGCCGCATCGCGAATCACCTTCGCCTCTTCACGTATCCATCTGTAGGTTCCGTCCTTGTGCAGAAACCGGTACTCAAAGGCGTGCTGTCCTTTCTTCCACAGCTCCGGAACTTCCATCGGATAACGGCGCAGGTCATCAGGATGGACGTGAGCATCCCAGAATTCTGGGTGACCAATGAACTGCCGCGGCTCAAAACCAAGCATCTCAACAACTCTATCGCTCATGTACGCTATGTTGTAATCGGAGTAGTCCGCGCGAGGCTTAGCGGTAAAGATCACGGCTGGATTAGAGGTAACCACATAGTCCAGTCGCTCCTTGGCACCGCGAAGCTCTATCTCCGCCCGCTTGCGATCCGTGATGTCTACGACGATGCCTCTCAATCCCACCGCCCTACCTTCACGAACGATGGGAGCAGAGTATATCAGGACAGGAAATGTGGTGCCATCCTTCCTCAATACTGTGTACTCGACACCCTCAAACTTCTCTCCACTCAGCCTTCTCCGAATGTTTTCAAAGCCTCTATCAATATCGCCAGAAACAAACAGCTGAGAAACGTTCAGCCCCCTCGCCAATTCTTCTCGACTGTAACCGTGCGCGTCAAGTCCAGCCTGATTCAGAAAGAGGAGATTACCCTTGACATCTGCTTCATACACGGTCTGCGGTAGTAGGTCAACCAGTTCTCTGAACCTTCTCTCGCTCTCTGCTAGCTTCTTTGTCCTCTCGAAAACCATCATCTCTAGACTCGTGGAGTACTGTCTTATCTCATCCTCCATGCGCTTGCGTTCGGTTATGTCTCTTCCGTAGAGGTTGACGTAACCCGCTTCCATGATTGGCTTAACAAGAAACGTGTACGACTTCCCGCCAAACTCGACGTCGACATTCCTGCTTTCTCCGGTGGAAAGAACATCAGCAGCTAGGTCGCGCCAGGACTTCTGAGCAACTTGCCCAATTCCGGAGCCCCATTCCTGCAGGAGCAGTTTGCTTGCTGGATTTGCGACGAGGATGGTGCCGTCTTTGTTCAATCGTAGTACCGGGTTCGGGTTCTCAGACGGGAACCTCGCTAGATCCCTGATCTCCTCATCCATTCTCTTTCGTTCTGTTATGTCCTCGAATGTAGTGTAGGCTTGGAAGGGTTTGGTTTCTCCAGGCTTGAATTGTGGTACCGCGTTGATGTTGATCCAGCGGTATTCCTCGCTATTGGGGTTGAAGACTCCCATGACCACGTTTCGTACTTCTTTGCCTGTCTTCAAGGCAATCATTGACGGATGGGTTTCTCCTGGGAAATCTGAGCCGTCTTCGTGAATAGCCTTCCATCGGGGATCAGTGGAGGTTCTGCCTTGCATCTGATCAAGCGTTAAGCCTAGAATTCTTTCAGCGGCCGGATTCGCAGAGACTATTCTACCGTTCGAATCCTGATAGACTACGCCTTGCGTCATTGTCTCAAAGAGCGTCCGATGCTTCTCCTCGGAGACTCGTAGTGCTTCCTCTATCCGTTTGCGTTCAGTGATGTCGTCAACCATCTCTCTTCGCCTCCTTTGCGTGATTCACATAATCAACCAGCGTCCATTCCGGACGCGGTGTGAAGTTCAAGTTGAGTCTCTGGTAGAGGTTCTTGGCGATGAGTCTCTCAACCGTCTTTGCGCTTACCCCGAGCACGCTCCCAAGCGCCGTGTGGAAGGCGTCTAGCTGTTCAGGGATGTCTGCGCGTTTGAGTCCATGATCCTTCTCGATGCGTCCGTAGATGGTTTGCCTCACGATTTCGCCTAGAACCATCAGTCCGTAATCAACAGCCTCAAGCAGAATCCGCCTGAATTCAGCAGGCTCCATCATGACCTGTGTCCCGCCGGGACTCGACCTGACAAGTGAAAGGTAGTCGCCGGACAGATGAGCGTGGCTAGTTCACGTGGGTACGAATCCACCCGTCCAGCAAGCCTCAAGAGCGCTCGCTCGTTCTAGCGGCTTGACTCACGTTCTTCTGTCTCCTTCTTGGCGTGTCTGACATACTCGACTAGGCTCCATTCCTTATGCTCTACGAAGTCCAGTCCGAGCCTACTGTAAAGAGACTTGGCGATCAGTCTCTCAGTGACTCTGCCACCGTAGCCGCAGACCTCACCGATAGCCTTGTGGAACTCTTCAATCCTATCTGGAATCTGTTCGCGTCTAACATGATGCTTCGCCTCAACGGAATAGTACAGCGCATACCTTACGGGTTCCCCGTAGGCTAGGAGCCCATCATCGACCGCACCCAGAACCGCCGAACCAAACTGAGCATTCTGCGCTGGGTGACTCAAGTCAGACATCAACCATGACGCCGCATTCCGTGACTCCTATCATCTGCCCCATGTTTATGCGTGTACGACCATGCCTTTTCCCGTGATCTCGAACGACATGACACGTTTCTCGTGTACCGAGCCTCTGGTTTTGACAACGATGATCTCCCGTGCCATTCTATCCTTCAACTCATAGTAGCGCATCAGGAAAATATTATCGCATAAGGTCGAAACCCCGGACTCTTGTGTGGCTTGGAGTGTTCCAGTCGACGACGTCAGGAAGACCGTCAACATCTTCTCCTTGCAGAGAAGCTGCAGATAACGCATGAACTCCACAAAGTCCTCCGGAGCAAATGTGCGCTGAATCGCAGATATGCTGTCTAAGACTAGAAGCGTTGGCTTCTCAATCTCCAAAACGTCCCTCAACAGCGTGTAGTAGTGGACTGCCGTCAACGCTTCCGGCACATAGGATGCGATCTTGAACCCTTCGCCCAACCGTTTATAGTCCATGCCATAATCCTCAAGCACCCTCTTCATCTGACCCGTAGGTTCCTCGAACGAGACGAACATCGCCCTCTCACCCTTCTGAGCGTTCGTCATGAGAAAGTGAAGGCATAGTGTGGTCTTGCCTATTCCTGCAGCACCCTCGATCAATGTCACAGACTGTCTGTAAATGCCTCCGTTCAGCATCCTATCCAAGCCCTCGACACCAGTCGACAAACGTTCTCTCGACGCGACCTCAATATCAGCCCTAGTTGGGAGCACAATCAAGCCTAAGCCGCCATATCGTCTGTCGATGATGTAATCGAATGATTTGCGACCCAAGGGGACGCCTCGTATCTTCGCGATCTCCAACACACTCTTCTCCGCGATTCCGGATTTGACTGTCTTGAGGAAGATGACGCCGTCCGCAACGAACTCCTCCACACCGAATCCTGTCTTCACCTCTCCGAAAGGTATCTCACCCAAGAGTAGCGTGGTGACGCCCATACTCTTCACGATTCTTCCAAAAAGCCCGTGAAGGAACTTCCTAGTCTCAGCTTGACCGATGCTTTGAAGGACAGCGCTTATCGAGTCAACTACGACTCGTTTTGCTCCGGTCTTACCGATTTCCTCCATCATCATCTGTACGGCGTCCTTTGTGCCCGTTTCATCCATGGTCATGAAGTCTAGGAAAGTGAAGAGTCCCTTCTGCTCTAGCGCTTTCATGTCCATGCCGAGAGTCAGCATGTTGCGGAGGTAGTCTTCTCGTTTCTCGGCGAAGCTGACATAGACAACTTTCTCACCATGCTTGGCAGCCCCGTTGTGGAGGAACTGCGTAGCCAGAATGGTCTTTCCTGTGCCTGGATTGCCTGAAAGGAGGATCATGCTTCCGCTAGGAAGCCCTCCGCCGAGAATGCTGTCTAAGTCAGCAATACCGGTGGAGACTCTCTCTCTCTCTCTCTCTCTCTCTCTGTCCCAATCGATTGCGTCTCCTTCATCGACCGGATCCCCTAGACCCAGAAGTCAAAAAGTACCAATTTGTATACGGGAGCTTGCGGCTTATAGGCAGTCCTATCTCGGGTCAGACGATATTCCGAATAGACTGATTGTCGAATAGCTGAGCCACACGCCAGACCTACCGCTCCACCAAAACCTGTACGCTAACGCATCGGATCCCATTGACTGAGCAACCTGTTTGAATTGACGCTCAACCATCAAACCGCACCGCCAAAGAATTTCCGCACGAGCGGCTGATTCAGTGCAGGTACTCCCAATTCTGCAAGCTGATAACAGCCTGCGGTTGTTGTTTAGAGTCAATCTATTGATGATCTGGTATCGAATGGAATGAACCTAGGCGATAACTCGGATCACTTCCCGGAGAAGCCTAGACTCTTTTCATGAAATCCCAACCTAGTGCGTCTTCGAGAATCTCGCGCACCTTTAGCACGAACTCTCTTGCCTCGGTTAGAGCTGTCTGGGCAAGACCGACTTGTGTTGTGTAGCTCGTGTCGTAGGACGCTTTCTCTCGCTGGAATCTTTTTTCAACGAGCTTTTGCACGTCCTGGTTTGCAAGCACTTGTATCTTGTCGAGAGAAAGCAGGTACTGTTCGTTAAGCTGCTTCCTCTTGTGTACGTAGTGGAAGACTAGAGCGCAGACTGTTGCTGAGTGGTTCTCGCCTGACTTGCGGACAGCCGCCAGCGCGGACAAGCATGCCTGGTACATCGAGTAGTAGCTAACCGTGATGACCCAGTCGTAGTAGTTCTCTCCTGAATAGCTGACTTGGAGTTGGTTCTTCTGGTTGCTGTCGAAAATCTGGTTCGCAAGGCTCAGGTTATGGAATGCCTTTTTCAAGTGACCCAGGACATCAGCCTCAGCTTGATGCGGATTCAGCCGTCTTATCTGGGCATGCCTTTCGAAGTATCTGAGCGATTGTTGGCACACTCCAGGACTCTTGAGCCAAGCCTCCCAATTCGGAGTCCGACGTGCTCTTATCGTTTTCATGCTATCAGCCTACCGAGCAATATGTAGTATCTTTCCTCGCCAAACAAAACTATGCCTTCCCGAACGACATCCTGGGCTATCCTTTTCTTCTCGCGGAACGCTGCTTCGAAATCCTTGATTGTCATTGTGACTGCTGACAATGGGTAGCCATACAAGCCTCTGATGTCCGCAGCGAGCTTGTCAATGGATTTCATCAGCGCGTTGAATGGTTCCTGTTGGAGGTTCGGCACCAGCGCCAACAAGTCAACATCACTCGTCTTGGTTAGTTGCGCGCGCGCAGCGCTTCCAAACATGACTACGGACTGTATCTCTGGAAGGAAATCGAACACCCTTTTGCTGAATTCTTGAAGAGCCCACGATAATCGCTTGTTCTGCTGATAGTACTTTTCGCGCTTCTCTGTTTCGAAGAGTTCGCATAGCTTCCGCGTCTTTGGGTCGCCAAGGTTAAGGTTGTAGAATACCTCACGACCTTCAGTCCTGCGTCTCAAAATGCCATGCTTCACAAGCGTGGGAAACTCGCCCGAGATCGTTGACCGACCCGCCATTGATAGTTTCGATAGCTCTCTAGTATAGTACCATCTCTGCAAGTCACCCTGCATGGTCTTGAGCGCGGCCAGTACTCTCGGCGTCAGAAACTCGGACATGTGAAATACGACTGTTCTATCAAGCTTAAAATGTTTGTCCGATTTAACGGACGTACGTCCATGTTTTCGGACAATCGAACTACTCGGAATGGTGTTTCATATTCTAGTAGGATGAGGTGAGTCATGGAGGGGAGCTGGGGACGCAGGAGTGTAATCAGAAATGAACCCATGCGATAACACGGGATCACTTCCCGGCGGGCCCGCCATATCACCAAACGTGATTCAGATGTGGCATGGCAACTATGCGCTGTGATCTCTCATGCTTCAGTCTGAGACGAGAGTAGGTTCTATTCTGATTATGATCCGTTTTTCTCTTTTTGCACGCCACGGGTACTTGTCCTTGCCAATGTATTTCTTCGCGAGCTTGTCAATATGCTGATCTGCACCCTCCGTTGTCTGTGACATAACCCGTCCTCGAATCGCGACTTTCTCATATGAATTGTCTTGGTCTGCAATCGAGACTGCGACACGTGGGTTTCTGGCGACGTTTCCCTGTTTCACACCCCACTGCAGTGTTTACTAGAACCAAGTCACCTTCGCGGTCAATCCAGACAGGTGACACTTGTGGTGATCCGTCTGGCATGATCGTAGCGAGGAAGCCGAAGTTCTTCCCATCAATGAGTCTGGCCGCCTTGTTGGATAGTCTACTGGGCAATTCGAACCGCCGGATCGTGAAGCGGTCTCGAGCAGATGTAAGGGTTGCTTGTGTTTCCCAAGTCGTCTCTGACCGCTAAACAAGA